>Ga0315280_10002287_pt1 | contig 31293 bp, 21 predicted proteins | sample YL17G06_40_MG_FD_203697 | JGI IMG/M metagenome (GOLD analysis project Ga0315280, IMG submission 203697) | Sediment microbial communities from Yellowstone Lake, YNP, Wyoming, USA - YL17G06_40 | ecosystem: Environmental > Aquatic > Freshwater > Lake > Sediment | place: USA: Wyoming | collected... | reverse complement strand
ATAGCTCGTGCTTCTGGACGAAGGGAAAGCGAAATAGAAGAAGACTTGAAAATTACCGGAGACATTGGAGAAACGGCTCAGAAATTTATGGCTAAAAAAAGACAAGTAACCTTTTTCCAGCAGCCCTTAACCGTTCAAAAAGTTTATGAAACATTGGATAAAATGGCTAAGACTTCAGGCTCTGGAGCGGTTGATCTCAAAATGGCACTTTTAGCCGGCCTCTTGGCTGCTGCCACTCCTAAAGAGGCCAAGTACATTGCGCGGACTGTCACTGGAAATCTGCGTTTAGGAATAGCCGACATGACAGTTCTGGACGCTTTAGCCATAGCCTACGGCGGCGGAAAAGAAGCCCGTGAGCTCATAGAGCGAGCTTACAACATTTCTTCAGACCTTGGAAGAGTTGCAAAAAACGTGGCTGAAAAAGGATTGAAAGGAATTAAGAAGTTTCAAGTTTTAGTAGGTGAACCAATAAGACCCATGTTAGCCGAAAGGCTATCCTCACCAGAGGAAATTTTAGAAAAGCTTGGCGGAAAATGCATAGCAGAATACAAATACGATGGCGAAAGAATACAAGCTCACAAGAAGGGTAATGAGGTTGTTCTCTTTTCCAGACGATTAGCAAACATTTCTGATCAATACCCAGACGCTATTGAACTTCTCAAGAGATATGTGAAGGCAAAAGATGCCATTTTAGAGGCAGAATGTGTTGCCATGATCCTTGAGACAGGGGAGATGCGTCCATTTCAAGAGCTGATGCACCGCAGGCGCAAGTATGGAATCAAAGAAGCCATGGAAGAGTATCCTGTTTCGCTTTTTATGTTTGATGCATTATATGTTGACAATGAAGACCTGACCTTAGAACCCTACCCTGTTAGGCGTCGGGGACTTGAAAAAACCATAAAAGAAAGTGATAGAGTAAAAATTGCCAAATGCATAATCACTAGCAACGCGCAAGAACTGGAAAAATTTTTTGAAGAAGCCATAGAAAATGGCTGTGAGGGTTTAGTCTGCAAGTCTATTGCAGAGGATTCACTTTATCAAGCTGGGGCTAGAGGCTGGCTTTGGATAAAATACAAGCGAGACTATAAAAGTGAAATGACAGACACCGTCGATCTTGTTGTTGTTGGCGCTTTTCATGGAAGAGGAAAACGCGCAGGGACGTATGGAGCTTTGCTTCTTGCAGCCTACAACCCCGAAGACGACACTTTTGAAACCGTGACAAAGTGCGGAACAGGCTTTACAGATGAAGATTTAGGGAAACTGCCTAAAATGATGCAGAAACATGTTATTCCGCATAGACATCCAAGGGTTAATTCAATGCTTGAAGCCGACGTCTGGTTTGAACCTACCGTAATAATCGAAATCTTAGGCGCAGAGATAACATTAAGCCCGATTCACACGTGCGCCATGGATGCTATCCGTAAAGGGAGCGGTCTCGCTATTCGCTTTCCACGTTTCACAGGGAACTATAGGCTTGACAAGGCGGCTGAAGATGCTACAACGGTGGAAGAGATCGTTGAGATGTATAAGAGTCAGCTCAAAAAAATCGCTGAATAGTTAGCTCTTTTTAAAAGAGTTACTGCTTCGCGTCTTCCGTTTTCATATCTCTTTATCGTCCCTTTGTTCTTCAATTTTCCTAGGAGTCTGATTGTTTTGGCAAAGGAAATCTGCAAACAGTATCGTTCTTTATCTAGTTTCTTAGAAACTTGATACTTTCAGATGAGCCAAAACAAAAGTTTCTATGAAACCAACCTTTATATCTGGCGTTTTCTCATTAAAATCATGATGATGCAATATGCCTCAAGTTATGTGTCCAAATTGTGGAATGACAATAAACTTGGAAAACCGCAGGAAAATAGACTTTGGCTTAATCAAGAACGCGACTGGGAAGCATCCTAGAACTTTCACTGAATTACTGCACATTACAAAACTTTCAAGAAAAACCTTGAATTTAAGACTTCAGAAACTATGCAAAGAAGGGGTTCTAATCAAAGACGATGGTGGTTATAGGCTAAATGGATCCTTACAAATTGAGGACAAAGGCAAAGATTTTGTGAATGGATTTTTGAACGGATTCCACAACAAGAAGGTGAGAACAGGCTTAATGCTAATTGCGTTCTTATTATTTTCTTCAGTGTCCGGGCATGTTTTAGCGATGCTTTTCTCTCTACCGCATATACAAACATACCAAGAACCAGTAATTATAGGGAACTTTACGATGGCTCTTGACGTTCACAACGTTGAGGACTTATTCGGTTGGCAAGTTGTCGTGATTTTCAACTCAAGCGAACTAAAGGTTTTGAAAGTTTCACCTGGGGACTTCCTTACATTCAATGATCCGAAGTATCCGCAGTATCCTAGACTTCTATCAGATGTTTACGAAAGTAGGCTGCTGCTTGGAAGCTGCCTATACGGAGATATGCCGGGAAAAGATGGCAGTGGCAGATTGGCAACTATAGTTTTTGGATACTTCACAGAAAATTATGATGTGCCAAAAATAGTTCCCGAAGAAGTATTCGAAACTTTGTTATTAGATTCTCAAGGTCAGTCAATCACTATCAAAGACTCCACCTTAACGCTAACCATAGTCGGAAAACCATAATTCCCCCTTTTTTTGTTGTGAAAAGCTGCACTTGAGAGCAAAAACTTAAAGGCTTAGTTTTTTCTAAGAATTGTGGGGGCTTCATTGCAAGGTCCAAGAACAAAATATGTAACAGTACTCAAAAGGGTCATTTTTGCTTTAGCCTTCACTTTACTTATGCTCCTTCTCGGATTTTTTGCTAACATAGGTTATCATGTCATATCAGTCAAAGAGCTCCCATATCCCCTGGGATTTAAAAGTTATGGAACCTATGCTGTAGGAAGCTTCTATTGTGACATCGTTTACAACCCAATTCTTTATCCTTACTACTGGTTTGTAGGAGTTGGACATTTTACAGGGAACGTTTCAATGATATTATTCCCTAATTATGGACCTGGAGAGCAGGCATATCCAATCTTTCCTGGACCAGACGTTCGGGAAAGTGACCTGTACGTTACAACAATGCTATATATATGGGGAATCACACCGAATATGGTCTTCTTGCTTTTTATTGCGGTATTTTTAGAAATAATCAACAAAAGGATTGTCTACTTAGTCCTCAGTGGTGGCACGCTCGGCTTTGCAGTAGCGAGTGTCATAGGCTTAGTTATTGGTTCGCTCATAAGTGCATCTGCAATTGTCTATTTGTTAGTTTTTAACAAGTCTAAAATGGCCGTGCTTAGGGACTTTTGGGATTCATTATGGGAATAATGACCTTCCATGTCACGTTCTGCTTGTGGCTTTCTATCGATTTCATGCATGTATTCAGACACTAGATTTAACTCTCCATTCTCATTTTGGCAGACTTTTAGCAAATGCACCAATAGCTAGACTTGGCTGAATGTCACATCCTAATTTCTGTCAAAAACTTGAAAATGAGGTTCTCCCATCATTTATGGGAGTGCCAGATTTATTTTGCTTGAACAAATTTCTTGTGCGGGATTTTGCTCTTGTTTTTCTTGGTTCCCCAAACAAAAGCGACAACCCCAATACCCATCGTTACTGGGCTTGCTATCAGGAGAGATTTGTAGGGGTATGAAATCTCAACACTCAAATTATACAAATAAAGATTTGTAGGAGGATCTGGGTCCACCCATTCCGAATGTGTTTGATTGTTTTCATCCACCCAAATGTTTTGTAGTTTTGAACCTGGGAAATAAAGTTCTGTCGCCACCGCATAACTTGCATTGTATTTCGCCATCCCTCCAATGTTTTCTTCAGTATAGTATTGCACAGTTCCATATTCATCTACTTTGGTATAGTTCAATACTACAAGCACCCCACCATTGTGAGTGATTTCTATTCGTGGGTGTGCGGATATTTGTGAGGGGTCATATGGTGGAGGAGGTATAATCAATATCACGGCAAATTCGGTATAATTGCCAGACGAGGTTTCTGTAAATTTAACATATAAGACTTTCACACGTTCGAACACTACACCTTCAATTGAAGTTAAATCGTTTGGCGGCCAACCCCAATTGGCCCCAATCCTATATTTCAGACTTAAGATTTCTCCCTTTTTGAAGTAGGCAGGTGAAATACTCCACTCCGGATTTTCCTCATCACTTTGCTTGTATATATGATCTTTCCCATTAACTGTAAGCTGTTGGGTTCCCTGTACTGAAAGCAAAATCAATCCTGAAAGAATAAGAATGGTGCCAAGAGCTATAGCAATCTTGTTCATTTCCCTTCTCAGCTGCTCCTCTCAATTATTCTGATGCGTCCCTTCTCATAAACTTTTTTCAAAATTCAGAAACATAATTATCTATTGAAAGGTCATTATGCAATTCTACATATGGAAATGGCACGAAACAAATAATAAGACTAAAAAACAACAATCTATGGGGGACTATTGGAAACTTTGCTCAAAAAGGAAACTAGCAAATGGGTTTATAGAGGAATAGAATGAAATACGGATTTCTAGTCATTCTAATCTTTCTAATCATGATTTCTCAATATGTCTCAGCAAGTAATCCAAGCTTAAAGCTAGAAAGATCATCTCTTATAGTGGTTCCAGATCAATATCCTACGATTCAATCGGCAATCGACAATGCGTCTGAGGGAACTACGATATTTGTGAAGAATGGAACATATAATGAACGCATTGACATAACTAAATCTTTGAAAATCTATGGAAGTGATACAGCACCAACAATAATTAGAAGTTCTGAAGGTGGCGATGTTGTAAATATCAGAGCTAACAATGTTACTTTCGCAAGATTTCGCATAGAAGGAGACATAAAAACTCGGGCTGGTATATATATTCAACAATCTCATGATAATCAAATCCTTGACAATATTGTCGTCGATAGCCAGCATGGGATACGCATTTGGGATTCTTCCAACATTACACTAAGAAACAATTACATGGCGAATAATAGTTTCAACTTTGGAGTGTGGGGCCTTTTTTTGGCACACTTTCTACATAATATTGACGATTCAAACCTTGTTGAAGGAAAACCAATACATTATTTGATTAATGAAAAAAACAAAACCATTTCTTCCGATGCTGGCTACGTGGCCGTCGTCAACTCCACGGATATTACAGTCAAAGACCTAAAACTTCAAAAGAATTTTGATGGAGTGATCGCAGTATATTCAACTTCAATTACGATACAAAACATTACTTCCACAAGCAACAATTATGGGATTCACTTCGTATCCTCGAACAGTAACATTATAACTCAAAATAACATTCGAGAAAATTATGCAGGTTTCCTGCTTGACTTGTCAAACGATAATGACATTTCAAAAAACAACTTTTCTAACAACCAGATCGGCCTGCAATTTTCGTATTCTCCACTCGTTCCGGAGAAGCGCAGCACTGGAAATCTTGTTCACGAAAACAACATTGCTGGTAATGACGATGGAATTCAAGCGATCGGCGCAATAAGCAACAAGTTTTGCAAAAACGAGATCAGGGCTAACACTAGATCGGGAGCATTGTTGAGCGGGTCAGCCTACAATGTCTTTTGTGGAAACACATTCTCTGAAAACAGTTGGGGTTTCGCAGTTCAAAACAGCAGTCAGAACCTTGTTTTCAACAACAATTTCATCAACAACACATCACAAGTGTTCCACACGGACAATTCAGTCAACTCGTGGAATAACACTCGCGCTATAGGTGGGAACTATTGGAGTAACAACGTCATCTTAGACAATGACTTAGATGGTATTGACGATGTACCCTATACTGTCAACCCTAATAACATGGACAACTATCCACTTGCTGGAATCTTTTCTAATCACACGTTTACATGGGACAATAGCGAACATTTCATAACAATCATTTCTAATTCCAGTGAACATACTTTCAAGGTTTTTCCTTCGGAGAGCAAAATAAGTCTCAATTTTACAGGTTCATCTCAAACTTTGGGTTTTTGCAGAATAAGTATCCAAAAGGAGCTCGTGAGAAAACTATGGGGCGATAATTTCACTGTTTTAGTTAATGGAATTCCTCCTTCAAACATGAAAAAATGGGAGGATGATTTGTTTATCTATGCATATTTCACTTATTCACATCCAACAAGTCAAGCCCTATTAATACCAGAGTTTACAATCAAGGCACTTCTAGCCTCGATTTTGGGTTCCTTACTGGTAGCAACACTAATTATACTTTTCATGAAAAAGAAAGATTCTGTTCTATCAAATAAGTGCGAGGAAAAAAAGGTCAGGCTGTAGGCACTTAAAACATAAATATCTGTTTATTCCTTTCTTTGCTTGGGCAAGAAAGATGGGTGGTATACTCTTTGATAAGTGGATTTGGATAATAATATTCTCAGTGGTACTCATTATAGTCCTTCCACTTGTCATTGTTTGGGGGATTCTGAATCTCCCAGCTGAACTTCGCATAATAGCGACAATATGCATTATTATCTTGTGGGGAGTTATTGCTGGGTATAAAGATTGGATAGTGTCGAAGGAGCAAGAGAAGGAACAGGAAAAAGCAAAATGCTAAGCCATGCAACCTATTCTAGTAAGCATAGCTACTACGTTCGTTTTTTGCTAAGCGCGCCTAACAATATTGCTACCGTTACTGCAAGCGAAAAGAACAAAAGTATCGCGCTTAATGATGTAGCTTTAAGTTGGAGTATCACTCCAGGCAGTGATACCAACAGGGCAGACGTAATTACCAAAATAACTGAAGACTCTAAAAGCAAATACAGCGCTCCTGCAAGAAGCGTAACACCTAGTGCTTCTCTTATTTTGAGCTCAAACACATGTTTAGTAAAAACTAGTACGACCAAGGCTACCCAGAATATTGAAATCAGAGAGACTGCAAAGGGCCAATTAAATGAGAGATAAGGCTCATTTGAAAATAGCATTGGCAAAAATGCTTGAATACATAGAGGAACAAACGCAAATGCAGCAGTATAAGCTATCTTATCATAATCAGCTTCATGCCCCTTCAGCTTAACTATGATAACATAAAGAATCGTTGAAAACGCGATCCACCTCAAGAACGTAATTCCTATAAAGGAAACTGCGTTTGCTATTGTCATTATATCCATGCCAAGTTTTCCCTGCAGAAGTATCTCATAAGCATCAGTTGCTTTGGTCTTAATCAAGTTGACATTAAAGACGTAAATTGCGTTTCCTAAACCCATGGTAATACTAGTAAACAACAAAGCAAGTACTCCACTTTGCACAATGTTGGGATCATCGAAAAGTACTCCAAACACTTTGGGATCCAACCTGACTGTCCGTATCATCTTCCCGATAAAAGTATCCAAGAAAGACTTCGGCCACTCTATAGCCATCATGCCTCCAATGAACGCCAAGATTGAACCGATTATACATCCTCCTCCTATAGGAAGGCTGAGCAGTGAAAAAATAACCATAGGAATCCCAAGAACTTTATGCATTCTCGGTTTGCGATATATCTGAATGGTGCAGGCAAATAATGCTATTGTGAATATGAGCCAGAATGGTGTCCAAATGCCTTCAACCATTCCTTTGTTTCCAAACGAGGTTCTACCCCAAAAATCCGTAGAGTTGTTTATTGCGCTAACCTTTGTCAGATTTGGATTGGCAGTTAAAACAATTGGGCTATTATTATTACTAATAATCCATATCGCGTTCAAAAAAATCAAAATAGAACCAACAAGCGAGAGTCTGAAAGCCCAACCCCTGCTTTCTATTGGCAATTCATGTCCCCCGAATTATCCCTCTATGTCCTTTCTGGCATATTTAAGGCTTTAGAGACCTTGCTTTGCCATTCAAATCGTAGTTTATGTCATTGATTTCACGCCGCTCTATTATTGGAGCTAAAACATTAGAAAAGCAAAAGCTTAAGAATCTTGCTCTTCTAGTGAACTTCTGGGGTTTGAAATGGGCCTTCGAGGGTTCATTTTCAGGCGATTGGTATATTCCGTTATTTTGATTTTTCTAGTGATTGTAGTTAATTTTATGATTTTTAAGGCGATGCCTGGCGATCCAGCCGCTTATCTGATGCCAGAGTTTCAGATAGGCATGAGAGAAGAGGAGAGAAATGCTCAGGAGGCAATACTACGAGAGGTATGGGGTCTTAATGATTCTCTACTAATACAGTTAGCCAAGTATGTTCGGAATCTAGCTACGTTCAATTTTGGGACAGCTATAGTAGATAAGAGGCCAGTGTCCGATGTTTTGAGGCAAAAGATACCATATACTGTTCTTTTACTAGGAGGGTCTACATTAGTTTCTATAACATTAGGCGTGCTTTTGGGAATTTTGGCGATTCAAAGGAGGGGCGGAGCTTTTGACACGTTCTCTGTACTCGGCTCCCTGATTACAGGTGCACTTCCAACCTTTTGGATGGGTATGGTGTTCCTCTTCATTTTCTTTACAACGTTAGGTTGGTTTCCTAATGCCGGCGCTTTTCCAAGAGAATGGGCTGGAGGTAATTGGCCTCAACCTTTCTCCTTAGCATATTCTCTCCAACCATCTGCACTAAGTATCCAGCTTGGAATAATGCTACCAGATCTTCTCAATCTAGTGGGTGGTTTTGTTAAGCATCTGTTCCTTCCTTTAACGACTTTGGTTCTTTTTAACTTTGGCGGCTGGCTTCTTCTAACAAGAGCCACAATGATAGAAACAATCACAGAAGACTATGTCTTGACTGCTAGAGCAAAGGGAGTCGGAGAGACTGCCATATTATTAAGGCACGCACTGAAGAATGCGTCGCTTCCGATAATCACTAGCGCAGCTATGAGCTTCGGGTTCGTATTATCAGGTGCAATAATAACTGAAACAGTATACACGTATCCAGGAATAGGAGGATGGACATTTTTCGCCATAGGGGTAAGAGATATAATTGTGCTGATGGCGATATTTTATGTCATATCGATCTGTGTGATTATTGCGAACATAATAGCTGATCTGCTCTATGGTGTCTTGGATCCAAGAATCAAAATTGGGTGAGAGTCATGGCAAAAAAGGAAAGCATGCTTTCATTTCGACTAAAAAGATTCGGGTCATTCATTGTCAAATTATTCAGAGTATGGCAAGGAACATTGGGTGTGTTGCTTATTAGTACATTTGTCTTTTTGGCCTTTTTTCCATTCTTATTTACCCCTTATAATACGCTTGGACAAGACCCTAAAATGCCCGATAGATTCTTGGCTAGAGACCGCGCTGCACCATCTTGGTTGCGAAATATTCCTACCTTTCTAGGGGGCATTCCAACTCTAAGCGAAAATTTTGACTTTATTCAAGATCCAAGTCTTCCTAGACTCACAACTTGGAATCCAAGTGGGGAATGGATGTTTGAGAGTAACGAGTTTTTCACGTGCGAACCCTCAGATTTAAACTATCCTGTGTCAAAGACACCAAAATGGTTCAAGTATCCGCCGAAAAATGGTTCAATCGCTATAGAGTATTCTCGTACCGCTTCACAGTTTCCAAACCAAACATTTGTCGCAACGCTGTATCTTCAACATGAGTACCCGTTTAGCGGGCCTCCTGGAAGATGGATTGGCAACATTGCTATCAACGTTAATGGAACTCTAACAAGCTATGGAACGCTGCAGGTGCCTGTTCTTGTTCGAGTGTTCATTCAAGCTGAAAATGGGACAAGATATACGATGTGGTATTCTCAAATGATTTTTGGTGGGTTCAACGTACCTCAATATCTCCAAATGCCGACAACAAGGGCTTTAAATAACTTTGGCGGCTGGCTTATCCCTCAAGACACATGGGAATCGTCAATTTCTCATATGGATTCTAACGCTCAACAGTCAAGAGAATATGAACCGCGATTTGCGTTGCCCAGAGATCCTGTGCGAGATGCATTCAAGAACAATCCGGGAACATACTTGTATGGTGCAGAGATATATGTGAAGGATACGCAAACTCCTTCAAGTGACGTATCGGTTACAGTTTACATAGACAACTTCAGCCTCGATACGTTAGGAACATCTTGGGGTATTTTAGGCACTGACCAATATGGACGAGACCTGTTTAGCCAGCTCATTTACGGAACAAGAGTATCCTTGTATGTGGGAACCACGGTTGCGCTTCTAAGCATAACTATCGGCCTACTTATTGGTCTCGGCTCGGGGTACATAGGCGGAGCTGTTGATCAATTGTCAATGAGGATAAATGATTTGCTTCTTGTTCTTCCTGGGCTGCCATTTCTTATAGTTCTAGTAGCTGTTTTTGGTGCTCGACTGGAAAACCTGATAATGTTTATGGGTCTGTTGGGTTGGAATGGCTTTGCGAGGTTAGTAAGATCGCAGACTCTTAGTCTTAAAGAGAGGCCGTTTGTGGAAGCTGCGAGAGCTGCGGGAGCTTCGACGCCTCATGTAATAGTGACCCATATTCTGCCAAATGTCATGGCTTTGGTTTACATTTCGTTGGCAACTTCGGTACCTGGGGCAGTGACAGCAGAAGCTGCACTGAGCTGGCTCGGTTTCTACGATCCTATGCGGATGTCTTGGGGACGTATGCTGTATGAGGCCACTGAGTCTGGAGCTTTGAACGCTTGGTGGTGGATAATTCCACCAGGCTTGCTGATTTCAATATTGGCTGTTGCCTTCATAGTTCTTGGATTCGCGCTTGACGATGTCTTGAATCCTAAACTTAGGGTTCGACGCTAAATCAGCTTTGACTTTTCTCTGCAATGAATTTTTCCAAATAATCCCACAGCTGATCTTCAATTTTCTGGTAGAACTCTTTTTCTTTCAAAGACTTGAGCTGGAAGGGGCCTCCGCCAAAAAAGGTAATGTTTGAAGCAAACTTTGCCATGATTTTGGCAACTTCGCCGGCAGCGAAGTCTACTGTAAAATCCTCAGCCTCCCCGGTGACTTTGACTATAACTTTCTTTTTACCCTCAGTACTTTCCAGTATTCCTATTATTTTTTTCGAATCCTTATTGCTAACAGGTACTATCTTAAACCTGTGTTCCTGCAAGAAAGATTTAACTGCTTCTTCAATATCAGGAATTTTTACATTTTTGTCAATCCAGCGGCATTTCATGATGAATCATCCACGTATCGAAGCTTATAAGTTGTATGGGTTTTTTTAGAATTCCACAAAATTCTTTTGGCATGACTTGTCCCTAAAAGGTTAAATATCGTATTATTCAACGTGTAAGTAATAAAAAAGGGAAGTGTAGACGTTGCCTTTGCTTGAGGTCAAGGATCTAAAGACTTACTACACTACGCTTAGAGGTCCTGTTAAGGCGGTAGACGGCTCGAGCTTTAATGTGGAAAAAGCTGAAGCTATGGGTTTGGCTGGAGAATCCGGGTGCGGCAAGTCAACGATTGCGTTGTCGATTTTGCGGATTTTGCCAAGTGGTGGAAAGATTGTTGGCGGTAACATTCTCTATAAGCATAAGGATTTAGCGTCGATGGATGAAGATGAAGTTAGGCAGGACATAAGGTGGAAGGAGATTGCTATTGTATTTCAAGGAGCTATGAATGCCCTTAACCCAGTAATCAAAGTAAGCGACCAAATAGTTGAAGCCATCACTTTACATGACAAACAAATTGGAACTAAAGAGGCAAAAGAAAGAGGTGCAAAGCTTTTTGAGCTAGTGGGTGTAGATCCTTCTCGACTTGACAATTATCCTCATGAGTTTAGCGGGGGAATGAGGCAGCGGGCTATGATTGCAATGGCTTTGGCGTGTAACCCATCGCTTTTGATTGCTGATGAGCCTTCCACAGCTTTAGATGTTATTGTAGCAGCTCAGGTGCTGAAGTTGATGAAGGATTTGAAAGAGAAGCTTCAGCTTGCAATGATATTGATTACGCATGATCTTTCAATTATTGCTGAGACATGTGAATCAATTTCTGTTATGTATGCTGGACACATTGCGGAGTATGGAACTGTTTTCGACGTTTTCAAGGAGCCTCTTCATCCATATACTCAAGGATTAATAGGGGCTTTCCCAGACATCAAAGCACGACGAACTCGAATGATTGCCATTGAAGGATCGCCGCCTGATCTTTTACGACCTCCTTCTGGATGTAGATTTCATCCTAGGTGTCCGTATGTTATGGACATTTGTAGGAAGAAGAAACCTGCAGACTTTAACGTTGGCAAAACTCATACTGCTGCTTGCTGGCTTGTAGGGAAAGAATAGGTGAAGGCAATGTCTGAGACTATTGTAAAATGTGAGAATTTAAAGAAGTGGTTTCCAGTTAGGCTAGGGTTTTTCCAGACTATAATCTCTCGAAGGCAATTGTTTCTGCGTGCGGTTGACGGAATTTCTATTGACGTCAAGAAAGGCGAGATATATGGACTTGCTGGAGAGAGTGGTAGTGGAAAGACAACGACTGGAAGATTACTGCTTAGACTTTTAAAGCCAACTAATGGCAAAATATTGTTTAAAGACAAGGACATAACGTTCTTAAAGGATAAGAAAATGAGACCTCTCCGTCGTCAGATGCAGATAATTTTCCAAGATCCTTACGAGTCTTTGAATCCACGAATGCTGGTTCGATCTATTCTGGAAGAACCTTTGCTCATCCAGGGAATAAGTGGGAAACAAACGGAGGAGCTGGTTCACAAGGCCATGGAAGATGTGCAGCTTGTTCCTCCTGAGGAGTTTTTGCTAAGATTCCCACATGAGTTAAGTGGTGGGCAAAGACAAAGAGTAGCGGTTGCACGAGCGTTGGTGCTGAATCCAGAGTTCGTAGTGGCTGACGAGCCAGTTTCCATGCTGGACGTATCTATTAGAGCAGAAGTTCTGAATTTGATGATTGACTTAGTAAAGAAATATAACATGGCTTTTCTCTATATAACTCACGACTTGGCCTTGGCACGTCACATTTGCGATAGAATTGCTGTCATGTATCTTGGAAAGGTTTTGGAGCAAGGGTCATCTGATGATGTGATCGAAGGTGCTTTGCATCCGTACAGTCAAGCGTTGGTGGCGGCTGTGCCAGTTCCAGATCCAAGTTCAAGACGTATTGAGGTTAGAGTTAAAGGAGAGATTCCAAGTCCGGTGAATCCGCCCTCTGGTTGTAGATTTCATACACGGTGTTCGGCTTATATAGGCGACATTTGTCGCGAGAAGGAGCCGCCTCTCATTGATCTTGGAAACGACCATTTTGTAGCTTGCCATCTCTACTCGAAATAGCCCAATTGCTTTTCCTATTGAAACTATTGAAAGGTGAAAAAGAAACCGTTTTTTATCGTTTTTTGCGAAAAATAGCACTGTAACAATTTTCCATAACCTTTTTAAATGCGTAACCATTAGCAATATATTGCTGAAAATTAAATAGGAGAAAGGAAGAGATGCGCAAAAGTTTAAGGTATAGTTTGATAGGCGTTCTAGTTTTAGCATTGCTAGTATCACCGACTTTCGCTTGGTTCTACAATGATTATCCAGAGCCTGGTAAAGCTGCAGACACCAAATTTGAGATGTTCGGTCCTAGATGTGACCGATTGCTGATAAAACTGTATTCTGAAGCCTCCGCTGAGTGGGAAGCTCTCAAGGCTACGCCTCAAGAGATTGACCTAACGGACTGGCCTTTGGAGAAATCATATTATGACCAATTCATTGTATCGCCACTTGATGCTAAAGTGAACGTTGAATCTGTGGGCGGCGAATTTGGCATACGATGCCTCGACATGAACCAGAACAACAACCCGTATTTGGGTGCTCCACAAAACCCAGCTTATCCTAACCCAGTCATGAAGCATGGCACTGATAATGTTCAAAACCCAACGAGCGATCTTAGCTTTAGGCAGGCAATCCTGAGCTGCATTGACAGGTCTTATTATGTTGCAAACATTATAGGCGGCGGATTTGCCGTTGAGCACTGGTCCATGCTGCCCCCTGCAACTGGCTTACAATACTACCAAGAAACCTTCAAGATGTACCCATACTCGCTTATTAACGCAGCAGCCTATCTTGCAGCAGGCAAATTCAAAGTCAACTCAGGTACAGGCTATATTTACTGGGACCATAACGACGACGGCGTAGAGCAAGCAAATGAATATGTGAACTTGGACTTCGTTATTAGGAGTGACGACACACATAGAAACGCAATTGGCATACACCTTGCAGATCAGTTGAATGCAATCCATATTAGAGTGACGCGAGCTTTCTTAGACATAACTGGCGCTAGGACAAAGTGGATGGCAGGCAAGAACGCTCACCTTTACACTGCAGGCTGGAGCCTCGGCATTGAGCCTGACTCCATAGTGCTGTGGATGGGTGACGCTGGCGTTGGCGCGGCTCTCTCGTACTATTGGCATCCAGGAACGTGCTACAACACTGAATATGCAAACGACGCGATCTTTAACATAAATGCCCGAATAGTAGAGATCGCTAACAGCGAGGCAGAAGCTATAGCTGCAATGGCAATATGCAACCAGCGAGCCGCAGATATGGCTCTGAACGGCCCCATGTTCGTGTACTCAAGCACTATGGCTAACGCGAGAACATATGTTGGCGGCACACCAGCTGAAACCGCTTACGTGGGCAGGCTCTGGAAAGGCATGGTCATGGTCACAGGCTACGGCAGTGACAGCTACTTTGGCATGCTAAACATGCACCCAGAAGGATATCCATTGCCCGCAGATGGCGTAATCAGATACGGCTTCAAAACAACAGACATCAGATTGTTCAACACTATATATGCTGAATGGGTATGGGATAACAACGTATTGGACTTGCTATACGACAGTCTAATAGCTTCCAACCCATACGCTCTCACTCAGAGACTACCTTGGTTATGCAAGAACTACGTGGTGAGCTCATATGAGCACCCAACCCTTGGTACTTGCACGAAAGTCCGCGTAACCCTGCGAAACGACGCAACTTGGACTGACGGTACACCAGTCACTACGGCTGACGTCTACTTTACTCTGGTTGAACTTGACGACCTCCTTATAGCAAGGGGTCTCCCGAAACAATGGTGGTACAGCGCGGTCAAAAGCATTCTGTCATTCTCAATACTTGACCCACTCAACTTCGAAATCCTCATCAACGTTAAAAGCATATGGGCTGTCGGCTTGACAGGCATAGGAGTGCGTCTGATGCCAGAGCACATTTGGCGGCCAATCATAGCGTCAGCTTCACCATCTGTCATACAAGGCATCCACCCTGATGTGAACATGATCACCTCTGGTGCATGGCGTTTCAGAGAATACATAACCACCTCATATGTTGATCTGGTTGCTAACAAACCAGGCAGAACAGTCAAAACCAAATTTGCAGAAGGTGATGAGGGTGTTCCAATATATTCTCCGAAAGGCTTCTTCAGATACTATCCGAAGTACTTAGACATTCACGCTGACGACTACAAGTCCAAGATCATCTTAGCCACATATACTGATCCATCAATAGATGTGCACTTGACCGTCACAGATGAGAACTTACTCCGAGAATCATTCACCTTCGTCGGGGTAGCACCAATTAATCCAATGGATCCAACAGGCCAAAATATTGAATACCGAACTTGCTTGTGGACAATACAACAGTATGTGGACCAAACGCCACCGACAGGACTTAGCCTCTGCGACAGAATCCTAATAGCAGGTCTCGCTCCAGCAGAGCCACCACTATGGATGCACGTTCAAGCCTTCAATCCGGACACTAATTCATTGGTTCTTGGCCAAATCATAGAAGCCGACAAGACAGTCTACGTTGACGATGTACCGCTACCTGGTTCATGGCCAGTTCACGAATTTGAGAAGCCAGGCGTGCCAATTGTCGAAACTTTCACTGTTAACCTAGCCAGAGGCTACCACGTTGCCAAAGTCCAGAAGGTCATCACAACCCTATGGATGCTGCAACAAGACAACACAGTCGTTGCGTTCCCATGGATGACAACCATAACGGCTGAATGGCCAATCTACGTCACAATCAAAGAAGACATACGTGGAAGCTACTACCTAAATCCGCGACTAACTGCTCCAGACTTCTACGTTGACTTGAAAGACACATTCGCCGCTGATTTGGCGTTCGGAAGCTTCCCAGGACATCCAGCTTGGAATACCGTTGCAGACATAAACGGCGACTACAATGTTGACTTGAAGGACACCTATAAGATCTCCATTAGGTTCGGCTGGGTCGCCTAGCAATCTTTCGGTGAAACCTCAGAAACTTCCCCTTTTTTTATTTTCGTCAAGTTTGAAACGGCTTAATGATTTTGTTCAATTTAAGATAATGTTAATTTCATGTTCTCTGCTGAAAAATTGTTGTTGGAAATAGAAGATAATTCCGGAATACTTAAATCTGCAAAGTGAGACACTTATATTTGCTGAAAAAAGGAGAAGGGAGAAAAGAAAAATGAAAACTAAACCATTAGCAATGGTAACTCTAGTTATGCTTGTCTTAAGCGTCTTTGCAATATTTCCAAATGTTCATGCAGTACCAACACCCACAATCAGTTTAACCCCATCAAGCAACATTTACACAACAGACACAGCCTACGTAGGTTATAAATTCAATGTTACTGTTTCGTGCTCAGACGTTCCAAGCCTTGGAGGCGCAAACATCAAATTAGAGTTCAACGACACCATAATCAATGCGACTCGATGGTGGGCTCCCTATTGGGATCCCAGCTTCTTCATGCCCCTCCCATACAAAGCGTTACCATCACCACCATACAGCATAGGGTACATCCACGTGAGTCCCGGCAACGGCTACGTCAAAGTGGCAGTGTCGAAAGCCGGTGAACCGCCTACAGCGCCATGGGGTCACAACGGAACCATCTGCATATTCGAATTCAATGTGACGGCACTTCCACCAAAGCTAGGCGAATTGAATTGCACCTTGAAAATAGACAGCGCAGCCACATACCTTCTTGATCCTACAGCTGCAGAAGTTCCAGGTGTCGTTAAGAATAATGGCTGGTACGAGATAACTTGGGCTGAGCCAGACCCAGCTCTTATGGGTGTTCAGCCGAAACTGACGGAGTACGGACCATACCCGCCATCGGCTATAGGAGAAGACTTCGACATTGGTGTTTACATAGAGGACCTCGACGCAGCATGGTATTTAACAAGTGCCTCTTTCAAGCTAACCTACAACGCCACAGTAATAGACGTACTAGGTGATGAGGCAAACGTCACATGGGCTGGAATTTGGGGCACGCACAGCATAACGTTCACACGTGACTCAGACCCCGCAGTTCTTGACTACATGTCCATCAGTGTATCCGATCCTTCAACAACCCCGGGTGGTTCGCCACCAGCAGACGAGCTTGTTGCAACACTCAAATTTACAGTGCTTATGCAATCAAATACTCCACCCTGTCCAGTGGGCTACTTTGACGGTTCTCCATTAGACTTCTCTGACGTAGTCTTAATGGACCACATTGGACCCGTGGACACTGCAGCCCCCAACAACGGCACGGTTAAAATCTACGCCTTAATGACCCTGCCAATGGCACTGTTCAAAGTTGAACCGGTTCTCACAGTATTCGGACCTGACCCATCAATAGGCAAAGAATTCGACGTAAACGTTAAAATCGGCGGACCCACCGCAGTAGGATTATCCTTCGCATGGTATCTCATCGGAGTCGAGTTCAGACTGTACTTCGACGCATCGCTACTTGAGGTTGTGAGCATAACTGAAGGGCCTTTCCTAAAGAATGGACCATGGAACCTCCATGGGACATGGTTCGTAGGCGTATATAACCCCGACAGCTACTTCCTCCCACACGTGATGGTAGGGGAGATGCTTCTGCCAAACATGACCAATGGTGTCTATGACATGACATCATGGCCAAACGGCACAGGAACAGTAGCCACAATAAGATTCAAAGCCATCAAACAAGAATGTCCGAAGGAATTCAACTGTACATTAGGGTTACGTCCCTTGTTCCCAGGTGCTTGGGCAATCGACAGAGAAGGCAATTACGTACCAATAGACGAAGCCAGCATCGTGAATGGAACCTACATAATTCTGCCATTCAGTATGCCTGGAAGACTCCTCGACCTTTATGGTGGAGCCAAGAACGATGGCTACTGGACAGGATACCCAGCCCCGTTCACAGCACCATGGGGCGGACAAGGACCAAACCAATGGATGGACCTCGTGTTCCCACAATCAGAAGTAACACTGTACGCATATGTGACCTACAACTGGTGGCCAGTACAATCCAAAGACGTGGGCTTTGAAATAGAAGGCCCATACGACAAGCTTCCAAACGGCACCCTAGTTAAGAAGCAAAGATGGCAAATTTGGGCCAAGTTCACCGCAACAACAAACGGTACCGGCGTCGCAAAATATGTCTATAGAATGCCATGGCCATGCACCGACCCAGACGGTATCACTGGCATATGGAAGATAACGGCAACAACAACCTTGGCAGATACATTGATCATAGACACGATGATATTCTACTACGAACGCGTAGTCTACATAACCCAAGTGACCACAGACAAATTCTACTACGTACACGAAGAGTTCGTAAAGGTAACAGTCAACTACAAGACCCACTCAGTCCAGACATATCCAATACTGTTTGCAATAACGTTAACAGACGATTTGGGCGTACCGTTCGGTATGGCCATACAGGCAGGAACAATCGGAGGAGCAACATTCTGCACATGGAAGACAGCCCCATTCACCGTGTCAATCTTCATCCCGAAGTGGGCATACGCAGGCTACGGCCTCGTACACGTCAGCGCCTACGACAAAGACCCAACTGACCGCGGCGAACCCTACTGCCCAGAATACACAGGCACACAATTCCAGATAGGTCCATACTAGACAGATAAAAAAACCCAAAAATCCCCCTTTTTATTTTTGTCTTCCTGCAGAAGAACTATTTTCCACAATGCTTATTAGACATTCTGACCATCAAACTAATAACAGGGGGAGAATCGGATGCAACTTAAAAACAATAAGCAAAAACTTTTCGCAATCACACTTCCCACCATCATGATCTTAATACTTATATTGGCAAGCTTACACTACACAACCTTAGGAACTTATGAAGCTGCTTCGCCGGATCCTGGGTTGACAGTAACAACCAAAACCGACAAACAAGTGTATCTTTTAAGACAAAAAGTCATAATTGAAGGAAACATGACATTAGACGGCATTCCAGTCACAAATCTTGTAGTAACCGTCCAAATCAACAACCCATTAGGTTACCCAGCAGCCTTTAGAACACTACAGATAGGAACACCGACCCAAGCATGGCCAATCAACATAACGGGGCTCACTCTAAAGGACACGGGAAACAATCCATTAAACACGGTAAGAACGGGTACAACAGTTGTAGCAGGAATATACCTTCAAAACTGGCAACTCACTTCAAGAGAAATTTATGGGGCAATCACCGTCTTTGACGCAAACACAGTGCCCATAGCAGTTCACTACTTCGAGGAAACAATAGACCCAGGTAGCACAACAACATCAAGTTTTTCATTTGAAATTCCAACATGGGCATGCTCAGGCAAAGCCCTCATAGTTGGCAACGTATACAGCCAAGAACCAAAAACCGGAGGACTAGCCCTAAGCTTGGAAAAAACTGCATACTACTGCATCAGCAGAATCCAGCAAGGCCTAATGGACTATCCGTCACTGCCACCGCCTCCACCGCAAACCGCACCCGGCGCATACAAAACAAACATAACGTTACCACCAGACCCTAAAGCAGGAACTTACAATGTTCATATTTTAGGCCAAGCGGCCCCAATTACAGTTTCATCAGCGACAACCACATTTAGTGTTGAAGATAGTGTAGGATATCCGCCGCAAGCATCCTTCGTTTACTGGCCTGCAAAACCGTACCTGAACATGACAGTTAACTTTGACGCATCCTCATCTACGCCAGAAGGCTTCAACGACATAATAACAGCCTACAAATGGGACTTCGGCGACGGAACACCAAAACAAACCAGATCAAATCCCACAATAACCCACAACTATCAGCAAGCCAAAACATTCACAGTCACGTTAAACGTCACAGACAACGAAGGCCTCTGGAGCACAACATCGAAGCCAATAACAATATATCCAGAGTTCGGTCCAACAGCCAACTTCACATGGACACCCACAACACCCTACATAAACCAAACAATAACCTTCGACGCTTCAAACTCAAAAACCGGCTGGTGCGCAAAAACACAACGCTTCAGTCCCATACAAACCTACACATGGAACTTTTCAGACGACACAGGCGAAATCGCAGTAACAACCCCAGCAATGACCCACAACTTCACGCAACCCAGAAACTACACCGTAAAGCTATTGGTAATAGACCAAGATGGCCGATCAGACTACACAACGGCACTAGTTGAAGTCCTAAACATGTCGATTAAAATGTACGACGTAAACGGCGACCACATGATAGACCTAATAGACGTCTTTAAAACAGACCTAGCCTACGGATCCTTCCCAGGGCATCCCAGATGGAATCCAGCCTGCGACTTCAACCATGACAACCAAATAGACCTCAAAGACACTTTTCCAGTATCCCTACACTACGGAGAAGACCCATAAATCCCCCATTTTTACATATCAACTACTCTTTACCAGTACACCTTTAACTGACAAAACATGACAAAATAGAAGAAAAATTCACAACCTTTAAGACTTTCCCTGTACAAATAAATACGTGAGAAAGGAGAAAGAAATTATGAAAACAAAATTAACCAAAGGTCTAACAATCTCGGTGATAATATCACTTCTCTCGATGATCTTTACACTTTCCCCGGTTTCGGCCACAACAACCCTCATATATCTAGATCCGTCAAATAACATTTATACCACAGACACAGCCTACGTAGGTTATAAATTCAACGTCACTGTCTGGGTTGAAAATGCACCTGACATCGGCGGTGCAAACGTCAAATTGGTGTTTGACGACAGCATTATCAATGTGACTCGATGGTGGGCTCCCTATTGGGACCCCGACTTCTTCATGCCCGACCCATACAAAGCGTTACCATCACCTCCGAACCCAGGCTACATCCACGTGAGTTCCGGCAACGGCTACGTCAAAGTGGCAGTGTCGAAAGCCGGTTACCCGCCTGTGGCACCTTGGGGTCACAACGGAACCATCTGCATACTCGAATTCATCATAACGGCAGTCCCAACTGAACCAGGAAAATACACAAGCAGTCTCCTCATAGACAGCGCAGCCACATACCTCTTGGACCCAGTAGCCGATGAAATTCCAGGCGTAGTTAAAGAAAACGGATACTACGAAATACGTAAACCAGGCCTTATGTATGATTTGACGATATCTGCAGCTTCAGGTGGAACAACCGATCCTTCACCTGGGATACATACCTATGAATCGGGAACAACAGTGTCAGTAACCGCCATTCCAGCTATTAATTATCTCTTTGATCACTGGGAACTTGACGGACTTGACATAGGGTCATCTAACCCCGTGGATGTAACAATGGACGCAAATCACGCACTACACGCACTGTTCATTTACTCCCTACCTGAAGGCTCAAGAATATTTGTAGATCCTCCTGAAATAATAAATCCCAACGCTGTGCCATGCCAAACAATCTTCACCATCAACGTATCAATCGATGACATAGCAGATATGAAAACGTGCGAGTTCAACTTGACCTACGACACCGACGTAATAAGCCTGATAGGCTTAAACTTTCTGAGCGTAAATGGACGATATCCCATGCTAGAGCTTATTGCCAACGATACTGCAGGATTTCTCTGGATGAAACTAGCTTATTCAACCGCGATTACGGTTTCAGATCCAACACCACTTGTCACCATAACATTTCATGTAGATAATCTGGGGGCGACACCGCTCAACCTTACAAGCACGAAACTCACCGACAGTAACGACAATCTCATTCCTCATGATGTATATCATGGGTTCTTTATGGCACAAATACGCGATGTCGCAGTGACAAACATAGTGCTCTCTCGAACATGGACATATCCAGGATGGCCAGTTAACATAACAGTAACTGTTAAGAATAATGGGAACGCAAGCGAAACCTTCAACGTTTGCACCTACTATGACAGTCATGTAATAGGAACAATAACAGTAAATGATCTCGCGTCCAATGAAGAAAGAGATATAATCTTCGAGTGGGACACAACCGGCGTGGCTGAAGGCAACTATACCATCAAAGCAGAAGCAGAACATGTTCCCTACGAAGTCAACACAAGCGACAATACATTTATAGATGGAAAGGTTTGGATAATGATACACTTCCACGACGTGGCAATAGTAAGCGTAGCTTCAGAAAGTTGGGTCTTCCAAGGATGGATTGTCCAAATCAATGTTACAGCACGAAACGATGGGGATTTTACTGAAAGCTTCAACATAAGTGCCTATTACAACACTACGCTAATAGGAATGGTTGAAGTCATCAATTTAGCTTCTGGAAACAACTATACGGCACAGTTTAGCCTCAACACTTCAACACTGTTGATCTGTCACACATACACGATTACGGGCGAAGCCACCTTGGTTCCATTTGAATACAATGAAGCAAACAACGTTCTTGTTGACGGAGTTCTCAAAGTACGGTTATTGGGTGATGTGAACGGTGATGACAATGTTGATTTGAAGGACGTCTTTGCTGTTTCCCTCGCCTTCGGTTCCTTTCCTGGACACCCCGACTGGAATCCATTAGCAGACATTAACCGTGACAACACAGTCGATCTAAAAGACGTTTTCATTGTTTCCATCAACTATGGAAAAGTATGCCCCTCATAAAACCCCAAATTTTTTTTCTTCATTTAAGCAAAAGCTTTTATAATGAAAGCTTATAATCTTGTCGAGAGGGAGAAAATTTGATTAACGCTCAATCTAAGGCGAGAAATGTTCTCATGTGGTTGCTTGCATTTACTTTAGTAGCAGGAACATCCACCCTCTTCATTCATTCAACCTTAGCTTCAGAATCAACCAGAATTTACCTCGACCCCTCTGATCCGACGTTTCCCATGGGTACAACCGTAGGCACTAAATTCAACGTCACTGTCTGGGTTGAAAATGCCACCACTGACATCGGCGGTGCACAAATCAAATTGGAGTTCAACGACACCATTATCCGTGTGACTCGATGGTGGGCTCCCTATTGGGACGCCAACTTTTTCATGCCCCTCCCATACAAAGCGTTGCCTGCACCACCAAACAACGTAGGGTACATCCACGTTGGTCCCGGCAACGGCTACGTCAAAATAGCGGTGTCGAAAGCCGGTGAACCGCCTGAGGCACCTTGGGGTCACAACGGAACTATCGCCATATTCGAATTCAACATAACAGCCCTCCCGCCGGATGGCGGACAACTTTCCTGTCTGCTCCACATAAACACAGCAACCACATACCTCTTGGACCCAGTAGCCGATGAAATTTCAGGCGTCACCAAAGAAGACGGAACATACACAATCATCCCGGAGTTTCAATTAGTCATCTTATTGTCCGTATTCATAGCATCAACAACCGCAGTCGTATTGCTTCGAAAAAGAGTTATCCGAAAGCTTAACTATGTTTAAAAGTACCCTTTTTTTATTTTGTGAATATTTACCTAGAATAATGATATAGAATAATCTTCTGTAAACCGCAAATTTCAAATATAGAAGACCTAGAATAAGACTCTAGGTGTACATACAAAAATGCGAAATATCTACATTATCCTTTTAACAGTGCTACTAACATGCCCAATAGTATTGCTACCGCTGACATCTGAATCGCGCGCTGCCCTTTCAGGCCCTAGAATCTACATCGACCCTTCGGACAACATTTTTTATTCCAACGTAACAAGCGTTGGTCACTGCTTCAATGTCACTGTCTGGGTTGAAAATGCGCCGGACCTCGGCGGTGCACAAGTCAATTTGTACTTCAACGACAGCATTATCCGTGTGACTCGATGGTGGGCTCCCTCTTGGGACTCCAGCTTCTTCATGCCTGCGCCAATCACAACGTTGCCTCCACCTCCAAACCCAGGTTACATTCACGTGGGTCCCGGCAACGGCTACGTCAAAATAGCGGTGTCGAAAGCCGGTTACCCGCCTGTGGCACCTTGGGGTCACAACGGAACTATCTGCATATTCGAATTCAACATAACAGCCCTCCCGCCGGATGGCGGACAACTTTCCTGTGCGCTCCACATAAACACAGCAACCACATTCCTCCTGGACTCAAATGCCGAGCAAATTCTAGACGTCATCAAAGAAGACGGAACATACACTTTCAATTATGGCGCTGCACCGTACTTACCTCACATTTGGCTGGAAGCTTTACCTGCCACATATGAAGCAATTAAACTTAGACCTTTCAACGTGAGCGTACTCATCCAAAACGTCTCCCAAACTGACTGCCTCATCGGCATACAACTCATAGTAGGTTACAACTCTACATGCCTAGAAGTCGCAGAAGTTATTTCAGGAGACTTCATGAACAAATCCATATGGGCACCTAACAATGCGAAGCTACTTCACTACGTTGATGAGAGAGGAGTAATATGTGGCCAAATGATTCTACCTAACGCAACAGGTGAATGGAACCCACCGTTCCCCGAAGGAAACGGAACAGTTGTCACCATAACTTTCTTGCCACTTCTCCACGAAGAAACAAACTTTAACATAACAATAAATCCACTTTTCGGCTGGTTCTTCCTTGACAAAGAAGGTGAAGAGATACCTTATCTCTCTGCAAAGGGCTGTCAATATGTCTATAGTCCCCTGCCGTTACCCACACTAGCTATAACTCCAAGCGAATATACGGCTTCGCATGTTGGCGAAACCTTTGATGTTAATGTAACCTTGAATAATCTAGACGCTCAATGGGACATGACCTACGCTGAATTTAAACTACGATATGACAACAAAACTTTGCAAGTGTTAAATTTAGTTGAAGGAGACTTTCTGAGTCAGTTCGGCAACACAACATTCAATCATACAGAAGTTGACGGATACATAAAAATGAACATTACACTTACACCAACAACTTATCCATATGGAAACGGGACACTGGCTACAATAACATTTAACGTAACAACTTCTCCAGGATTATCTATACTATCGTTGAATGATACGAAACTGCTTGACTTCGAAACGAAAGAAGTCTTACATGAGGTCCAGCATGGCTATTACCAGTTGCATGAAATACTTGTTCATCCAATTGTATGGAACACAGAAACGTTCGATATAGTAACTGTCAGCAACACTTCTGTTACTCCAGTACCTATGATATTCGATCAACCGCATATGCTGTTATACTTCAACGTTACGGGCTATAACAGTACGATCGGCTTTGTTAATATAACTATTCCCAGGGACTTACTCTCCTCTTCACCGTCAGATTGGTTTGTAATCGTCAACGGAGAAAAAGTAGAGGTTACATTAGTAGAAAATGCAACCCATGTGTCACTTTACTTCACCTTCAGTTCAAGTTCCACAACTGTCTACGTCCTAGGTACATCAGTGATTCCAGAGATGCCGCCAAACATTCTTATACTGGTATTATTAGCAGCAACCTTAATGGGCCTAGCTGTTGCAAAAAAAGCTCGACTGAAGAAGCATGAAGAATTAGTCCATTGCAAAACACCATGAACAAACTATAACTCCCTCCCCTTCTTTTTTAATTCTTCCTTAAGCTTTCTGCTTAAAGTTAACCTTCTATTTTGGACAATGTAAAATGCGATATGATGCGCAACGTTTTCATGATTATTATGACCAACGATATTCTATCACTTTTCAATTGATTACGAGATAGAAGCGAAGATATAGAACTTAATTCCAAAAGCCTTAAAGAGTTTCAAGTTGTAGTTATTAGTGCCGAGGGAGAAGGGAAACTGTTGAAGTTGCGCTTAGCTTTGATAGTTTACGTGCTTTTGTTAACGGTTCTAATTTTGCCATTTTTTGTTTCACAAGTTGAGAGCGGCACCTCAACCAATACATTATACGCCCACGCAGAAACAACAACAATAGGCGGTGTGAATTATTACTTACATAAATTATCATCCGCTGATGGACCCGCAACAACATTAACACAGTCAGCGGCAAGTCCTGGTAGGAAGTTGATGGGTCGATGGGTCTATCCCTTAAATGGAATCGTTTCGATTCCAGCCTCAACGTGGACTATTACGTACAGGGCTATGAAAAGTTCATCTGCATCTTCAGTTGTAGCACATGGCGATATTGACTTATTGATTAGGAAAAGCGATAATACAATCAGAACAACGATAGCAACAGACGTTGCAAACTCACCCACCCTAACACTAACTAATACTTGGCAAACATTAACAGGAACATATAGTTGGACAGCTTATACTGTCGTCAGTCAGACCGATTATTTGGAAGTGGCATACTACATTCATGTTACAACTTCGCAGACTTCGAAGTCGGTTAAGTTATTGGTTGATGATAGTACGTTGCCTCTGGCAGATCAGACCAAAATAGAGAATGCAGTTTTTGCCTATCCCAACCAAGCCCCTGTTGCTTCTTTCACATTCTCCCCGAGCAACCCTCTAATTTATGATCCCGTGACCTTTGACGCTTCTGCATCCTACGACCCTGACGGCAGTATTGTAAGCTACAAATGGGATTTTGGAGACGGAAACATTACAACTGTGACCAATCCAATCATAACGCATGTTTACACAACAGCTGCGTCCACAGTAAACTACACAGTAACCTTAACGGTAACAGATAATGAAGGCTCAACAGGCTTCACCACACAGATTGTGTCAGTGACAAACCCGTCTATCTTATACGTTTCTTTACCAGCTGGCACATACATTGGACCTGACCCGGATAATTGGTTGAGTCAATGTTGGCTTCTCAACATTACTGGACTCTCCGGAACCTTCACTGTAAGGATAAATAATACACATGCAAGTTATGTATCATATAACACGCATCTGATTATTGCCCTCAACAATGCCTCTCACAATTATCTTAGCAGCCTCACCGTTGACAGCACAACAATACCCAAGGCTTCCTTTACATACGGCAAACCGCAACCATACGGCTTCACACTGACATGGGAAAATGATGTATATCCAACATGGTTTAGTGACACTTATGTTGTGGGCGACATAAACCCCAAGAGCTACAAAGACGTGACAGTTTCCGTGACCTTATCTAACACAACAGGCGTGAGGATGCATTTTGACGCCTATGGAAGTGCAGATTCTTCGCCCCCGCCGTGTAGTAAGGGTCATGTGACTGATAACCCACACGAAAAAGACTCGACGGTTCTATTCTTCCCTCCAGCGGTGGTGCAATATTACTTGACTGTTTCTTCCCCCTACGGCACCGTGGGAGGCCAAGGATGGTACGTCAGCGGCAGCACAGCCTACGCTACTCTTAACACCAGTACATTCGACTACGGAAATGGAACTCGAAGAGTTTTTCTCCAATGGAGCGGTGACGCATCTGGAACAAACTATATGCAGAGTGACCCAATCCTCATGAATAGTAACAAGACAGCTATAGCTGTATGGCAGACTCAGTACCGATTGACTATGTCGACGAACTTCGGTACGACTAGTCCTTCTCTCGGTGAGCACTGGTATGATGCGGGTTCTGTGGTACCCATCTCTGCTACTGCCCCATCAGTGGTTGACGGTGAACAATATGTTTGGCTTGGCTGGACCGGAACCGGAACCATATCATACACGGGCACAAATAATCCGGATTCTGTGACCATGAACAGCCCAATTACCGAAACAGCTGCTTGGAGGCATGAATATCGATTAGTAATGGTTACCAATTTTGGAACTACCTCTCCTTCGGTTGGAAACCACTGGTATGAAGTTGGAACAGTCGTGCCTATTCAGGCATTTGCTCCATCAGTTATAACAGGCGAACAGTATCTATGGAACGGATGGACAGGAACGGGTACCATTAGCTACACGGGCACGGCCAACCCATCTTCTGTAACCATGAACAGTCCAATAAGCGAAACAGCTTCCTGGACACATCAATTCCTCTTAACCATAAATACTGGCGGTCTTCCCTCCGCCTATCCCACGAAGGTATATCTTGCGGGATCACAAGTCGGCACAGCATCGGATGCGTCATCTTACACCAAATGGTTCGACGCTGGAACTCCCACTGGAACTATTGGTGTGGACAATACGATTTCTGGAGCAGCTGGTACCCGATACGTCTTTGTAAAATGGGTCGAAGACTCTTCCACGAACAATCCTCGAGCATCGGAAACCATGAACTCACCAAAGACCTTCACGGCAGAATACAAGACTCAATACCAGATTACTGTCACAGCAAGTCCAAGTGGGGCTCTGGGAGGAACGTTTAAAGTCACATATACTCAATGTGGAACTACATTCACAAACGTTCTGAAGACAACGTCGTGGACTGAGTGGACCGACGGCACCACAACTGTAACTGTGAGCGAACCTCAAGACATCGTAAACGGATACAAGTTTGACAGCTACAATCCATCCGCCACGGTCACTATGGACCAAGCCAAAACGATCACTCTAGTTTACAAGGCTATTCCGTCATTCTCAGTTTCTATAAGCCCAACATCAGCAAAGATTAAGGTTGGAGAATCCGTAACCTTCACTTCTACCGTCTCCGGAGGTGTACCGGGTTACTCTTACAAATGGTATCTCAACGGAACGGAAGTTTCAGGCGCCATTTCCCCCACATGGACATTCGCGCCAGTGACTAGTGGGACCTATAACGTTTACTTGAATGTTACAGACAGCATTCACAATACTGCAAAATCGAATACAGCCTCAGTAACGGTTGCGCCACCGCTTCAAGTTTCAATCTCGCCAACCTCAACCTCGATATTAATAGGACAATCTGTAACCTTCACATCAAGTGTTTCAGGAGGGTATCCACCGTACAGTTATCAATGGTACCTTGGCGGGGTTCAGGTTTCAGGAGCAACCTCAGGTACGTGGGCATTCACTCCCACTGCAAGTGGAATATATTATGTATACGTACAAGTTAAAGATGCCAACAACAACACTGCACAATCAGAGACCGCAAGAATCACCGTCATTCCTTCTGTTCCAGTTGGAGGGTATTCAATATCATTGGCCAAAAGAACTCCAACATCCCAAATAGCAGCCTACACGTTGTTAATCGCTTTGTTCGGCGTAGCATTAAGCCTTAGAAAACGCAAAAGAAAATAGACACAACCCACACAATTTTTCTATACTCGTCTAAAGCAACTAGCATCTACTCGGAGCTTTTAGTGATGAAAGCGAAAAACAAAGGTGAAACCAAAAAATTTGCTCAAAATAAAAGACTGACATATGCTGCTATTGCAATCATAACAATAATAATTCTGGCGAGCATTTTTTTCTATATTCATCCTAATCAACCAGGTCAACCGAAAGCAGCAATAATAGATCAATTAAGTAGTTCACACTTAGAGGAGCCTATTCGTCATGAAAATCAAACATTCATAAACACTGCAAAACAACTGTTGTACAAGCGTTTCTCAATAATCGACTACTATTCAGACAATGCCACAGTAGAACAGTATAAACGTTTATCCTCCCAAAATTATAAACTGATAATTTGGAGAGCACATTCAGCATTAGACCTAAATTCAAAATACATCGCAATATCTACCTCTGATAAGTATGGCTCCAAGAATTACGACCAATACTTAGAAAATGGCCAACTTACTGTGTGTAACATAACCGGTTACTTGTATTTTGGAATAACCCCGAAATTCGTTGAAGAGATTGTGAGTGGAAGATTTGAAGACACCGTGATTATTTTTATGAGTTGCAATGGATTAAAACAGGAATATTATAAAACTGCAAAAACCTTTGTAGAAAAAGGTGTAAAGGTATTCATAAGCTGGGATGGCTGGATTGACCCATCCGACAACGACAATGCAATCGCTCATCTACTTGATTACTTGATTAACAAAAATAATACAATCTATGATGCGGTTCATAAAATACCTTCATACTCTTCTGCATTCGGGCCAAGCCAATTGACAAATTATCCTGATACTAACGATGTTCGAAACTATCGAATTCCAAATTATAAACAGGGCAATACTGCGAGGATGGAATTTGCGATGATGGCAATCTTTTTTAAAAAAATTGAATTTGAGCTGGGTTAAACTATCTTGTTAAATATTTCAAGTGCCCCAAGATAATTGTATATAATTGTTTGCGTAGGGTATCGCCAACTAGGTTAAACTTTTGAAGTTTTCTAATTTCTTCTGCCAATTCCTTATCTTCCAGAACTTCGGCTATCCATTTTTCAAAGTCACCACGATAAAGGTGAAACTCCAAGGATTTCACATTGACTTCATTTATTTTTTCCATGAACTCTTTTAGGGAAGAGGCGTTTTCGCCAGTGTAGTTTCCGATGGATGTGAAGAAGTAGAATGCCTTTTCTCTTGGAACTGTTTTGATAACTTTTGGTGTTACTTCACCTTTCAAGGTTTGTCTTCCCCTATTTTATTATGTATTTCTTTTATAAATCTTGGCTTTTGTGGGGTCATTAGCCATTAGAAACTGAGTTTCCTTAAACTTCTTAGTCACTATTGACGTGCGAATTCTTAGAACTCCTGGTAAAGGCGCAACTGAATTTGCAATGAAGTCGTGTAAGCTTTCTTGATTTTGTGCAACAACTTTCGCTATTATTAGGAGTTCTTCTGAAAGAGATGTGTAAACTTCAAGGACTTCAGGTGCCTTACATAGTTTTTCTGCAACTTTTTCACTTTCTTTAGGGTCTGTGTAAACAGTCATGATGGCTGTGATGGTTTTCTTCCCAGCCTTTTCAGCGTCTATTACAGCCGCGTACTTCTTGATTATTCCTTTCTGCTCCATTCTTTTTATTCTGTCGTAAACTGTTGAGTGGGCTATTCCCAAATGTTTACCTATAGCCATGTAAGTCTGCTTTGCATCTTCTTGCAAAGCCTCCAAAATTTTATAATCTGTGTCATCTAAGACTACGGTGTTGTTTTTGAGTTTCACTGTTATCTCCGCCTCTCTTCCAATAGAGAGAGATTTGTGTTTGAATTTATTGTTTTTTATCGGAAAAATGTAGAAATTCCTCTGTTTTCTCGTCAAAGTTTTACTTCGACATGCCGTAAATTTGTAGCTAAAAACCCTTCTTGCCTACAAACTTTCAATAAAGAAGATATTTATCCTACATTTTTGCGAATAAACTGACAAATAAGTTTAAATTTATGGTTGAATAATAGAATATTGTTCTAGAAGATTTTGACATAGATGGTTGTGATGAAAAGATGAAGATGCCTAGAGTTTGGGAGATTCTTAAAAAATTTAAGGATGCATGTAGGGTTCGCGGTTGGAGAACTTCTGAAAGCGAAGATTGGATTGAAATTAATGATAAGTATCATAGTTTTCTA
>Ga0315280_10002286_pt1 | contig 31297 bp, 27 predicted proteins | sample YL17G06_40_MG_FD_203697 | JGI IMG/M metagenome (GOLD analysis project Ga0315280, IMG submission 203697) | Sediment microbial communities from Yellowstone Lake, YNP, Wyoming, USA - YL17G06_40 | ecosystem: Environmental > Aquatic > Freshwater > Lake > Sediment | place: USA: Wyoming | collected... | reverse complement strand
ACCGCCTCAAGCGAGAAGTGCCGCGCGTTCAGCCCCGCCCGGCCGGGCATCTCCCACGACAAGTCGAAGCCCGCGGCTCGGACGCCGATAGACGCGGCCTCGATCACGATCGTGCCCGACCCGCAGCAGGGGTCGATGATCGCCTGCCCCGGGGAGGCCACCAGGTTCACGGCGGCCCGCGCGACGCGCGGCTCGAGCGACGCGCTGAAGCTGAACGGCTTGTGGACGCGCTCGTGCCAATCGGTGGTGTTCCGCGCGAGCACGCGGCCGAACAGAACGTGCCCCTGGTCAATCACCAGCGCGAATTCGTGCTCCGGGGCGTCGAGCCTGGGCCGGCCCACGATGTACCGGCCGACCTCCCCACACAAGGCCTGTCGGTCAGGGCCGCCTTTGCTCGGGAACTTGCGCGCATCGATCGCGAAGTGAGGTGCCTCTACCGGGCTCGCGGCAAGGTGCGCCAGAAGGCCGTCCGTGCTATCGCCGAGCCAGATCAGCTCGGCGACGTAGGCAGCGTACGCGGTCCTCGAGGGATCGACGAAGCGATCGCTGAGCACCGTACGGGGACTTGGCCTGACGCCTGCGAGGAGAACCTCCGACTCGGCGAGGGCGACTTGGGCATCCTTGTCGGTGGTTGTGATGAGGTAGAAGAGGCGGCTCACTCGGTCATCACCGGCGGCCTGCAGACGCCGCACGGCTCCAGTCCCCGCGCGACCGCCGAGCGAAGCGACAGCTTCAGCGTGTTCCTCGCGTGCTCGCAGCTCACGCGGTGGTACTTCGTTCCCGTGCGCGTCGCGTAGACCCACGTGGTGTCCGGGTTGGGGGCGGGCACTCCCTCGAGGGTGCTGGGCCGTGGCGCGTCCTCCTCCTTCGCCCATCCCTCGATGTCGAACGGGCTCGGACCGACGCGGTAGGGCGGGGCCAGTCCGCGGCGCAGGAGCTCTGAGTTGATGCACACGCGCCCGCCGCCCGCCATCACGTAGACGACGCCGAGGTGCCGGCCGTACTTGTCGACCGGCTCGATCGGGCTGATCGCAACCTCGACCACGCGGCCCGTGACCATCGCTCGGGTGAAGGCCGTGGCCTCATCAGCGCCGGGAGTGCCCACCTCGGGCGCGTTGATGCCCACGAGGCGGACCTTCCCCAGGCCCGGCGCGTCGATAGTGTCGCCATCGACGGTGCGCACGTTCGCCACAGTGCGGATCTCCGGCCGCAGGGCCGCCGCGAGGGCTTCGCGGTCGGCAGCAGCCACGCCCGGAGCGGCGTCGCGCGCCAGGGATAGAGCCCAGCCGCCGAGGCAGGCTGCCGTGATCGCGACGATGACCGCTCCCCTCAGGCGTGCCACACTCGGTATCCGATCCTGCGCTTGCCGCGCACGAGCTCCCATCCTTCAAGATACACCGGCTGCGCCCTATCGACGCGCACCTTGTGCACGACTCGCGACCTCGCGACCCGCTGGGCCTGCTGGGTGGCCACCGCGGTGACGGGCGCGTGCTGGCCGACCTGCCTTAGGGGCGTCATGTCAGCCGAGCCTTCGACCTGTTCGGCGAAGAACGGGTCGAAGTAGACGACGTCATAGGCTCCGTCGGGCAAGGCGCTCAGCAGCGCCTCGTGATCGCCCGTCGTCACGTTCACGCGCGCCATCGCCAACGCCAACGCGCGACCCTCAACGGCGGTCCTCCTCAGCCCCTCCCGCACGACCGCGGCCACGACCGGGTGCCACTCGATGCCGTCGACGTGTCCCTCATCTCCCACGACGTGCGCCGCGACCGTCGCGTCGGTGGCTTTGCCGAGGGTGGCATCCAGGAAGGTCATGCCCGGTCCCAGCTCCGCGGCGCGAACCAGCGTGTCCGGCTCACCACGGCGGAGGCACCCGATCCGGTTCTTGGCAAGCCCCGGGTGGTAGAAGAAGGGCTCCGCGCCCGGCACGCGGTGGTATGCGACCCGGTCCGGGCTGACCACCACGACGCCCTCGTACCCCTCCCTCAGCAGGCCGCTCACCGTGCGTCCGCGACGCGGCTGAATCTCACACGCGAGCTCGCGGGCGAGTCGCTCTGCCACCTCCTGCGTCTCGGGCGTCGGATGGGGCGGGAGCAGGACTGCGAGGCGCCCGGCTATCACGGCCGCGCTCGGCGGAGGAACTCGATCGCGTCCGCCCACTCGTCGGAGCTCCCCGCGACCTCCACGGCGCCACTGTACTCAAGCAGATCGAGCTCCTCGAGCAGTCGGGCCAGGTCCACCTGTCCGTCTCCGCGCCCGGGCGGAACGCGCCTCCCGTCCACAGCGTCTTGGGCCACGACGTGTCCGAGCAAGTCGGCGGTAATGTCCGTCGCGCCGCTGAGTGTGTCCCCTGAGGCCTCCGCGTCGAAGGTGTTCAGCGCGTACCGCAGCGACGGGCATCGCGCCGCCCGGATGACCTCCACGAGCTCGAGAGCGCCCTCGAAGAACGAGTCGATGGAGGACGCGACGGCCACAGTGTGTCCGGCCTTCTCGGCCCATTCGCCCACGGACCGCAGCGCGGCGAGCGTCGCCAGTCTGAACGCCTTGACGCGCTCGATCGACCGCGTGTCCTCGGGGCGCACAGCCGGGGGCGGCAGTAGCACGAGCGTGGGGGGAGTACCGGGCGGGAGCAGCGGTACGCTTGCCTGATGAGGGATGGCGGCGTCGACTCGTACAGCGACGACGGGGAGGCCCGCACCGGCGCACGCGCGCGCGACGCCAAGGTTGCCCTTGACGACGGCACCGTCGACACGAGCTCTCACCGCAGACGGGATGTCCGCTGCACAGCGAACGGTCACGCAGAATGGGATAGGCACAGCCGCTCCGTGCCTCCTCTCATCAGCTTCTCTACGGCTTCGTCCCCTGTCCCCGTTCTCCTGTCGGATAGATGGCGCCGCCCGAGTCCGCGACCTTCCGCCCCTTCGGTCGTCCCCTTTCGCAGGACGCGGCACACCGGCCGCGGAAACGGGCCCACGGACGATGGTGTCCTGTGGGGCAGTCGTGCGAAGGGAGCGGTCGCGATGCCAGGTCTGATCACCGGGCTCATCGTGTTCGGCAGCATTGTGGTAGTGTACCTACTGAGTGGGCTGCGCGTCGTGAAGCAGTGGGAGCGCGGGATCGTCCTCCGGTTCGGGCGATACGCCGCACTCTATGACCCCGGCCTGCGGTTCATTCTACCCATCATCGACCGGATGATCCCGGTCGACTTGCGCATCGTGGCGCTGGACGTCCCCAAGCAAGACGCCATCACGGTCGATAACGTCCCCGTCAAGGTTGACGCCGTGGTGTTCTTCCGCGTGGTCGAGCCCGTCGACGCGATTCTGCGGATCAGGAACTACTACACCGCGACATCGCAGATCAGCCAGACGACGCTCCGCAGCGTGGTCGGCAAGCACAGCCTTGATGAGCTGCTGTCGGCGAGAGAGCAGCTCAATGCGTCCCTGCGCGAGACCATCGACACGGAGACGGACTCCTGGGGTGTCGAGGTCAGCCTGGTGGAGATCAAGGACGTGTCGCTGCCCGAGTCGATGCAGAGGGTGATCGCGCGTCAGGCCGAGGCCGAGCGTGAGAAGCGCGCCAAGATCATCCATGCCGCGGGCGAGCTGGCCGCCGCCGAGAACCTGGCGGCCGCCGCGAAGGTGATAGAGTCCAGTGACGTGGCGATCCAGCTCAGGTTCCTGCAGACCCTCGTCGAGATCGCCGCAGAGAAGAACTCGACGACCGTGTTTCCGGTGCCCATCGACATCCTGAAGCACTTCCTGAGGGCCCCGGACACGCCGCCGGAGGGCTGAGCGACAGCGGGCCGCCACAGGAACTCGGAGGAGAGCCCCTCTCCCCGCGCCAGTGGGGAGAGGGGCTCCACGCCGGCTAACGGCTTAGGGTCCCTTCCAGCTCCTCGACAGGCGGTCGCCGCACGATCATGACGCTCGCGGCCTCGGTGCGCCCGCGCCGCGTGAACTTGACCTGTGCGCGGGATCCCACGGAGGTGATGGCGACGGCGTCCACCAGCTCCTTCGAGGAATGCACGGCCTCGCCGTCGTACTCGATCACAATGTCGCCGTCCCTCAGTCCGGCTCTGGCGGCCGGCCCGTCCGCGACGACGCTCGACAGCAGCGCACCGTCGACATGCTCGCCGGACTCGCGTTCGGCCTCGGCGGTAGGGAGCGTGACGCCGATGTAACCCCTCACCACCTCACCCTTCGTGGCCAGCTCGCTCACCACGTACTGCGCGAGAGTTGAAGGGACCGCGAAGCCGATGCCGATAGAGCCGGCCCGCGACGCGACTGGCGTATCCGTCTGGATGGCCGTGTTGATGCCGACCACCTCGCCGCGCATGTTGATCAGCGGGCCGCCGGAGTTGCCCGGGTTGATGGCGGCATCGGTCTGCAGGTAGTCGTCATAGGTGTGGGCACCCGGGCTCGCCGGTGTGACGAGTTGCCTGCCGCGCCCGCTTACGATGCCGAACGAGACGGAGGACTCCAAGCCGAACGGGTTGCCGATGGCGATGACCCAGTCGCCCACCTTGGTTGTCCTGGAGTCGCCCCACGCCACCGACGGGAGCTCCTCATCGGACTGCACGGTCAGTGACGCGAGATCGGTCTCCTCATCGGTGCCATTCACTTTGGCCTCGAACGTCGCGCCGTCTACGGTCCGGATGAAGGGCTTCATGCCCATCTCCAGGATCGCGTCCACGACATGCTTGTTGGTGGCCAGGCCGCCTCCGGCGTCGACGATGAAGCCGGTGCCTAGCGGGAAGAACCGCTGGTCGGGCACGGACGGGTCGTTCTGCTCCTCGGGAGCCTGCTCCATCATGTCCGGCATCTGCTGGCGGAACCGCCTGCGTATCTGCTCCAGATCCTGTCTGCGAATGAGGACACCGACCCCCACGACCGCCGGCTGGCATCGCTCGACCAGCGGAGCGAAGGATGCCCCCCCCGGGGCGGCCGGCTCCAGGCTCTGGGCCGCGGACGCCGAGTCCGGCGTCGCGAGGCGCGGCCTGGGCGCCGTACCGATGCTCGGCGAGTAAGCTGCCCGGCGCCCAGTGTTCGATGGGTTGAGGCTCGTCATACGGCCCAGGGCTTCGCCGAACGTGCGCCCGGAGCTCACCTCACTGGCCAGGAAGCCCATGAAGAGGCCCAGCACGATCCCGACGAGCAGCAGGCCTATTGCGAGGGCTCGAACGCCACTTCTTGACATACAGCGTGCACCTCCGCATGGGCCCGGCGCGTACCGAGCCCTCCATCTGCACAGAATCGACCAGCAGGCTGCGAGCAGTCAAGGGGCGAACTCAGCCGATGCCGCCGGTGTGTTCTTGCCGGCGAGACGCCGGCGCTCCCAGAGGTGGCCTGCCCTTGCGCTGGACGCTCGCCCAGTTCCAGATGCAGCCGGTAAAGGCCCACGTCGACGCGAACATCGCACGCGTGGTCGATGGGCTCTGCACTGCTGCCGTCCGCGACGTTGCCTTGGCCTGCTTCCCCGAGGCGTGCCTGTCCGGCTACTTCCTCCAGGGGGGGGTGGAGGAAGTTGCGCTGCAGGCTGACGAGGTCGTTCAGCGCCTCCAGTCCGGGCTGGTGGCTCAGTGCCCCGACGCCATGATCGACGTATGCCTAGGGTTCTACGAGCGGGACGGCGGCGCCATCTACAACTCGGCCCTTTATGCGCGCCTGGGGAGAGATGCACCCGGCCGCCCTGTCGGGCTGGCGCACCTTCACCGCAAGATCTTCCCCCCTTCGTACGGGGTGTTCGACGAGGACCGCTTCGTGACCCGGGGCCGCTCCGTGGAGTGTTTCGACACCGCGTTCGGGCGGGCGGCGATCCTTGTCTGCGAGGACGCATGGCACTCGATCTGCGGCACGATCGCCGCCCTCCAGGGAGCCGAGGTGATACTGATCCCGTCCGCGTCCCCGGGCCGGGACCTACGTGAGGAGCGCCCCGGGAACGTTCGGGCATGGGACAATGTCTGCATGATGCTGGCTGGCGAGCACGGATGCTGGGTCGCGTGCACGGACCTCCTCGGCTTCGAGGGCGGCAAGGCGTTCTGCGGCATCTCGACCGTGCACAACCCGTTCGGGCAGCGCGTCTCGTCCGGGCCCATGTTCGAGGAAGCGATGGTCCTCACCGAGATCGACACACACGACACGACGGTCGCAAGGAGGCGGACGCCGCTCATCGGCGGCCTGCAGGAGACGATCTCCGTGCTCCTTGCGCAGCTCTCGTCCGCCGCTGGGGGTGACTGACGTGGCCTGGGACAAGATCGTGCACAGCGTCGGGCCCGTGACCCCTTGCGCCGAGGATCTGCTCCTTGACTGCCGGCTTGTGGAGACCTGGCTCCTCCAGTTCCTTCGCGACGAGGTGACCCGCAGGCGCGGGTTCTCGCGCGTCGTGGTCGGCCTCTCGGGCGGCGTCGACTCGTCTGTGACCGCGACCCTGGCGGCGCGTGCGTTCGCCCCCGAGTCGGTCTACGCGTACAGAATGCCCTACAAGACAAGCTCCCAAGAGAGCCTCGACCACGCAGCTCTGGTGGCGTCGGAGTTGGGCATCAACTGCGTTACCTTTCCGATAGGCGACGCCGTGGACGCGCTTCTCGCGCAGGACCCGGGCGAGGCGTCGGGCCACCGGCGTGGCAACGTGTGCGCGCGAATGCGTATGATAGTGCTGTTCGACCAGGCGTTCAAGCTGGGCGCCCTTCCCCTCGGCACCGGCAACAAGTCGGAGCGCATGATGGGGTACTACACTTGGCACGGCGACGACGCGCCGCCGATCAACCCGCTGGGCGACCTCTACAAGACTCAGGTCTGGCAGCTCGCGCGGCATCTGGGCGTGCCCGACGTGATCGTCAGCAAGCCGGCCACTGCCGACCTTGTGCGAGGGCAGACGGACGAGGATGACCTGGGCATCACGTACGTTCGGGCCGACGTGATCCTCCACGGGCTGTTGTCCGGCTATACACCCGAGCAGCTCGTCTCTCGCGGGCACGATCCGGCCGAGGTGGAGACGGTGAGGCGCAGGGTGGATGCGACGCACTGGAAGCGCCAGCTCCCGACGGCGGCGATGGTGAGCGACACCGCGATCGGGGAGTACTACCTGAGGCCGGTCGACTACTAGGACAGGACGGCCCAGGAGGTGACAGTATGAGTCGAACGCTCATGGCGGACTCGCGGCCCTTCTTCGAATGGCTGGACGCGTGGGAGACGGCGCGCGGCTATCTCTCGCTCCACCAGCTCTGCTGCGAGGTGGGCGGGCCCGACCGCGTGTGGGTCGCGTGCGTCGATCTGCTCAAGGGCTTCTGTACTGAGGGGCCGCTGTCGAGCCCTCGCGTCGCGTCGGTCGTTGAGCCGATCGCGCATCTCATGTCCAAGGCGCACGGGGAGGGTGTGCGCGACTTCATCATGGTGATGGACCGCCATTCGGCCGATACCGCCGAGTTCTCGGCCTGGCCGCCGCACTGCCTCGCGGGGACATCGGAGGCCGAGCTGCCGGACGCGCTGACGGAGCTACCGTTCTCGGACCGGTTCACGCTGGTGCCAAAGGACTCTCTGTGCGCCTTCACCGGCACGAGCCTCGACACCCTTGTGGCGGAGCGTGGCCTGCCCGGCGCGGTGATCTGCGTCGGGGACTGCACCGACCTCTGCGTGTACCAGCTCGCGATGGGCTTCAAGCTCAGAGCGAACGTGGCCGAAGAGCCCACGCGCGTGATCGTCCCGGCGGACTGCGTTGCCACGTTTGACGTCCCGGTGGAAACGGCGGAGCGCATCGGCGCATTGCCCCACCCGGGCGACCTGATGCACTCCATCTTCCTCTACCACCTCGCCCTCAACGATTGCGATATCGTGCAGGGCGTTGTGGACTAACGGAGCGGCCCCAGATGAGCTTGTTCGACGGCAAGCGCCTCGACGCCGATGTGTTCAAGCTGGACGTTGAGCGTGCGCGGAACGGGTGGTATTCGGACAAGTACTTCGTGACCATCGGCGCCATCCTCGGTGCTCTCGCTGAGGAGGGCTACCGGCTCAGGTCGCCGCGCGGGGAAGTCGATGTCGGCGACATCCACGTCGAGATGCAGTTCTTCACGCGACGCAGGCCGTTCTCGGTGATCGCCGGCACCGACAAGGCTCTGGCCGTCCTCCGGCTCTGCAGCGGCCATCGGGGCCCGGGAGGAGAGTGGGTGCCGGGATGGCCCGAGCTCGACGTCGAAGCGATCCAGGATGGCGAGACGGTAGAGTACGACGGCGATCCGCTCAACGTCACGCCCGTGCTGCGCGTCCGGGGACGTTACCGCGACTTCGCCGTCCTCGAGACGCCGATCCTGGGGTGCCTGACGCGCTGCACTCGCATAGCCACCAACGTCTTCCGCGCTGTGTCGGCCGCGGGCGGCAAGGAAGTGCTGTTCTTCCCCGCGCGCTTCGACGCACACGAGGTGCAGGCGGGAGACGGCTACTCCTACCAGATCGGTGTGCGGGCCTACAACCATTGGGCCAGGAAGCAGGTGCCGCCCCGCGTCTCGACCGATGCGCAAGGCGACTGGTGGGGCGCTGACGGCGGCGGGACTGTCGCCCACTCGGCGATAGCTTGCTTCATGGGCGATATCGTCGAGGCCATGCTCTGCTTCGCCCGCACGCGCCCGCCGAGTATCCCGCGCATCGCCCTTGTCGACTTCACGAATGACTGTGTGGGCGAGACGCTACGGCTCATGAGGGTCATGTTCCGCGAGTGGGCCTGCCGCATGGCCGAGGGCGATGCCGAGGGCGCGTCGCGGTACCGTCTTGCCGCCGTGCGGGCGGACACCGCAAGCTCGATGCGCGACGTGAGCGTGGTCCCGCTCGGCGATCCGGCGCTCGACAACGGAGTCTGCCCGCGGTTGATCCACAACATGCGTGCCGCGATGGACGCGGCGCACCAGAGCTGGGACATCCCAGAGGCCTGGCGCGCGTGGGCCCCCGAGTGGTGCCGGTCGGTGAAGATCGTGGCCACGGGCGGCTTCACGCCCGAGAAGATCTCTCTGTTCGAGCGCCAAGGTGTGCCGGTCGACATCTACGGCGTGGGGTCGAGCTTGCTGTGGTCGCACGAGTGCGATGGCAGCGTCTCGGACTACACAGCCGACGTGGTTCGCGTCAAGGTCGGTGCGGAGTGGACCCCGATGGCCAAGGTAGGCCGGCAGGCATGCGACAATCCCAGGCTGGTGAGGATCGAGCCGTGAGGGAGGAGGCTTGCCCGGAACACCAGAGCGACCGCCGCTCGCCCCTACGTGGGCAGCAGCTCGATCTCGCTCACCTGCGCCGCATCGGGCCAGCGCTGGCTCGCGGAGCGGTCGATGACGAGGCGGAAGCGCAGTACCGGGCGCGGCTCGAAGGCTGTTTCGTACCGTGTCGGTTCTGCATAGCCCTCTGCTGAGAAGACCGCCTCCCACGTATCTCCGTCAGTTGACACCTCTCCCCGGAAGTCGACAGGGTGACCGCCCGGGTCGGCGAAGTGGACGATGACCCGGCCGACCTCGCGGGCTTCGGGCAGCGTGATCGCCACCCAGTGCGGATGCGGCGTCAGCGCGGAGTGCCAGCGCGCACCCTCGAAGCCGTCCGGTGGCGCGATCTCGCCGTCGACGACCTTGGCCGTGCAGCCCGGCTCTCGCTCGAGCTCCGAATCCGAGGTCGCCGTGGCCCCGAGTCGAGCGAGCGCGAGATCACCCTTGAGGACGCTGATGGCGCCACCCAGAGCAACAGGGATGCAAAGCACCGTCGGCCGCCCGCGCACCGCCAGCTCGACGGAGCCGCGGATCGAGGGTTGGGTCACCTCGTCCGCCGCCAAGGTAGCCGTGCACGCCACCGGCTCGCCGGACGCAGGCAGCTCAAGTGCGGTGGCAGCGATGTCCACCGTCACGCCTTCCGACATTCGCCAGGTCACGTCCACTGTGAGTGGGTCCGGGGTCTCGTTCGCGAGCGTGAGCATGATGGTCGCGGGCTGCGCGACACCGATCACCGGCTCGCCTCCGTAGTCCACCGTTGCCGTCAGCGGGACCAGGTCGAAGGTCACCGCGTATGGCGAGCGGCTCCACAGCGCAGCCGTCGCCGCCGCGTCGACGAGCGACTCAGCCGGCACGGTGGGCCAGGCGCCGTTTGCCCTCGCGATCTCGACCGGCGCGCGAGCATCGGCGAGGACGGCCTTGGCCGCGGCAACCGTGCGGTCGGTCAGCTCGGAAAGCGTCTGGGGTGGCGTGAACCCGCCGATCGCGACGTTGCGGATCCCCTCCCCCACCGGCGCCCGCCAGCGCTCGGGGATGGCCGCGGTGCCGCCGATGATCCCCAGGATCGAGCCGAGTGTGGCCCCGGTGCAGTCGGTGTCGTCTCCGCAGTTGACGGCGGCGCAGATCGACGCCCCGAACGTGTCCCCGTCCTTCGCATCGTCGCCGTACAGCCAGCCGAGAACGACGAACGCAACGTTCTGGGGGGCCATGAACCAGCCGGTGGATGCGGACGCCTCCACCACGGCCTCACGCGCGGCGGCAAGGTCCAGACCTCGCGCCCTCGCATCGAGTGCCGCATGGATGCTTGCAGCAACCGCGCAGTCCGCGGGGATGTAGCTCAGCCCGATCCGGATGAGCTCGTCGCGATCGGAGTTCACGAAGGCCGCGCTCTCCACTGTCGCGGTGAACACCTCGGCGAAGGTGCCCTCCGCGCCACCGTGGTCGACGCAAGCATCCTCGTACGCGTACCGCGCCGCCACCGCGGGACACCCGGGCGCGACGCAGGCCCAGATCTCTGACCTGATCCACGCGCCGTTCGAGTCGCGCCACTTGTTGCGGAACTGTCCCGAGATCGGGGGGAGGAAGCCCTGTCTCATGTTCGCCTTGCCGATGCCGTACTCGTTCCAGTCGACGGGCACGAAGCTGAGCCAGTACTCGCCCAGCGCGCGCGCATCGATCCGTGGGCCCCGGTCCTCGAGGGCTTTCAGCCACAGGAGCTGGAGGTCGAGGTCGTCGTTGGCCCCGGGGTCGGTCGGCACCGGGTCGTAGTAGGTGAAGGAGTGCATCTCCCGCCGCCCCTCGACCGGCAGCCCGAGCGTCCCGCCGATGCTCTTGCCGAGCCAGCAGGCGTACACCTTGTCGCGACACACGGACTCGTCGAGGATGGTTCGCGCCTGGGCGAGCACGGGGCCGCCAAGGAGCGAGCAAGACACCAGGCAAGCGAGGCCGGATCGAAGCATGTCACCGGGCTCCTATTCGCAAGGTCGGTGGTGTTTGACAGGGCGGCCACATTGGGCCGCCCCTACGTTAGTGCGGCGATCTCAGTGCGCACGGCGTCCACAGCCGCGCCCTCGACCACGGCGAACTCAACGGTGGCGGTCCGCACCTCGCCCGGTTCGATGAACTGGAGCTCGCCCTTCGCGCGGGCCTCGGCGCGGCCCTTGACTCGGCAGTTCGCGGGCTCCATGCCGCAGACATAGGTGCCTTTCTCGTTCTTCTTCCACTGGTTGAAGTAGGGCAGTTCGGCGAGCTTGTACCGCAGCGTGACGCCTACCTTCAGCTCGTCGTTGAGGATCGCGCCCACCGTCATGCCGCTCGCGTCGGTGGCGAGGTCGTGGTAGAAGACCTGTTCCGGGTGGTCGGCCGCGGGCTCCTCGAAGTGCGACCAGCGGTCGAGGTGGGGCGCGGCGGCCTCATCCCGCGGGGTGACGTTCGTGGTCGGAAGCACGAGCCTGCTCTGCTCCGAGATGATCGGCCAGCCAAGGTTGAAGTGGTAGAGGAGCATGAGAGGCTGCGTCTGGTAGCCACGGTTCTCGATGGTGTCCTCGATGAGGATGGCGTTGGAGCCGAGCTTGGTGGAGAGCTTCCGCGTCATGGCAAGATGCGGGCCGAACACCGAGGCCTCGCGCATCTCACCCTTGACGGCCATGACGTACTCGTCGCCGACCCAACGCTGCTTCACGCACACGTTCGCGGCGCGCGCGGCGCCGATGCAACCGTGAAGGCCAAGGGGTGTATCGCCGTCAACGTTGGGCGCGCCGGCCTGCGTCAGGCCGCATGTCGCGAGAATCCCGCCGAAGAACGTGCGCAGCCACGACAGCCCTTCGGGCTCGTAGAACGCGGGGTGAACGTCGCCCGTGCTCGACCTCCAGCACAGCGGGATTCCCTTGAACGACCCGTTGGACAGGTCCATCGCCCGGTCGAGGAGCACGAGCACCTCGAGCCCGGACCCGGTACGGATCTCAGCGGCGCGTACGCCTGTGGCCGGGCCATCGCTCAGCTCCACCAGCCGGATGCCGCAGAACTGGTCCATCAGCCCGCAGCGCTCTTTGATCTCCGCTCCGGTGAACGCCTTGCCGAACAGGTTAGGCATCGGGTGAAACCTCCGTCTCTACCGGCGTGTCTTCCTGAACTGCTTGTGGCAGGCGTCGCAGCACTTCCTCAGGTCCTGCGCGCCGGCCTCCGCGGCCGCAGAGTCGTCGCTCTTGATGGCCGCGAGCAGGTTGTCGGCCGCCGCCACCAGGTCATCGCGGTAGCCGATGAACTCGTCCAGGCTCGCACGCTCCTTGGGTGCCCCGTCCGCCGTGTCGAGCGTTTCGGCGGCGGCCACCAGTGCTTCTGTGCTGGGCTTGGCGGCGGCCAGGTCCCCGGACTTCACCGCCTTCGACAGGGCCGAAAACCCGGGCGCGACGACGTCCTTCATCTGCTGCCCGACGCTGCCGGCAACCCGCTCCCGGTCCGGTCGGCTCTCAACAGTGCCGGACTCGGGCCCGCGGGGGGCTGTCATCTTGGAGTCACCATCGCCCTTGCCCAGTCCCCCGTCGCCCGCCTTGCCGGGGCGCATCCCGGTCACGCCTCCACCTTCCGGCGCCGCCCGCTTCTGACAGCCGGCAAGGGACGCGAACGCGAGCACCGCGACCACAACCAACGCCGCTACCGCAAGCCTCATGATCATCCTCCTAGACTAGGCCGTGCCTGCCCCGCCGCCGGACCCGCCCGAGTGGCAATCGCGCAACTCGCGCTTGAGGACCGTGCCCTTGAGGGTCCGCGGGAAGTCCTTCACGAACACGATCTCCTTGGGGACCTTGAAGTTGGCCAGCCGCTCGCGGCAGTGCCGCGTGAGGTCGGCGACCGACACGTCGGCGCCTTCCGCCGGCCTCACGAAGGCCTTCACCTTCTCGCCCCTGATGTCGTCGTACTGTCCTATCACGGCGACCTCAGCCACCCCCGGATAGGCCGCAAGAACCACCTCGACCTCACGTGGATAGACGTTGAGCCCCCCCACGATGATCATGTCTTTCTTGCGGTCGACGATGAAGAAGTAGCCGTCGTCGTCGCGATACCCGAGGTCACCGGTGTGGAACCACCCGCCCCTCATGGCCTCCATCGTGGCCTCAGGCTGGTTCAAGTAACCGACCATCACGTTGGGTCCGCGGACGCAGATCTCGCCCACCTTCCCGTCGGGCAGCTCGTTGTCGTCGTCATCGACGATCCGCATCTCGCAACCAGGGATCGGGGTGCCGATGCTGCCGGGCTTCCTGGGTCGATCGGGGCGGTTCACCGACGTTACCGGGCTGCACTCGGTCGGACCGTCCCCTTCGATGACGATGAGGCCGAAGCGCTCCTCGAAGGCCCTCATCAGCTCGACGGGCATCGGCGCGCCGCCGCAGACCACCATCCGGAGCGAGTCGAACGCGCCCTCCGGGAGCTCGTCAGCCGCGCGAAGCAGCGCCGCGCACATCGCCGGCACTGCGGGCAGGACGGTGCATCGGTGCCTGCGCATGACAGCTGCGGTCTCCAGGGGAACGAACCGGTCGACGACGAGCGAGCACGCGCCCACTCGGAGGGGCAGGATCACGCCGACCGTCGATGCGTAGGAGTGGAACATGGGCAGCGCAGCGAGGATGACATCCTCCTCGGAGAACTGGATCGCCTCCGCACACGAGGCGGAGTCCCACAGGATGTTGTGATGCGAGAGCATCGCGCCCTTCGGCCAGCCCGTGGTGCCCGAGGTGTAGAGGATCTCGGCTATCCTCGTGTCCATCATGTCCGGCGCGCCGAACGTGTCGGGGCCGGTCGCCAGCCAGTCCGTGAGCGACGCCGCGCCGGGGGCGGGACAGTCGCCGATCGTCACGAGGCGGGGCGTGGCTTCCAGATCCTCGGCCGCCGCGATCACGAGCTTGGCAAGCTCGCCGAACACGACGGCCACCTTCACACCCGCATCGGCCAGTATGAATGCCACCTCCGGCGGCTTCAGCATCGGGTTGATAGGCACCACCGCGGCGCCGGCTTCCATAGCGCCGAGGAATGCGACAATGAAGTGGCTGCTGTTCGGCGAGACGATCGCCACCCGGTCGCCCTCGCCAACTCCGAGCGATGCGAAGCCCGCGGCCGCCCGAGCCATCAGCTTGCCCAGCTCCGCGTAGGAGATGACCTTGTCACCGTAGATGACGGCCGGCCGGTCGGCGTGGGTGAACGCGATCTCGCGCACCGCCTGGGGGATCGTCACCATAGGCCTCCGGGATCGTGTGATCTAGGCCTTGCATCATTAGGCTCGCGGTGCCCTCGGACCTTCCCTAGGCTCTCGCATCCTCCCGAGCCGCTGTGTCCGGCGGCCTGTGAGCGTCCGCGATAAGCGTGACACCGATGGGGAGGTCCACCACCGACAGAAGCGCCGCCTCCAGTCTGAGCGACCACACGAACACTGCGGAGATGGGCCTCGGGAGAAGCACGAGACCCGACTGAGGGCCGTCGGCCTTGGGGCCCGCTATGCACCGCCACACGCGCTGAGCCAACCGGAAGGCCAGGGTCACGGGCAGTAGGACCGCGACGCAGTGCGACATCCGGGCGACCCCGAATCCGGCCTCCGTGAGCAGGCCGCGCAGTCCTTGCCGGGTGTAGCGCCTGACGTGGCCGAGCGCCTCGTCGTGCTCGCTCCACAGCCAGGGGTAGGCGGGCACCGTCACAAGCAGACGCCCTCCTGGCTTCAGCGCGCGATACGCTTCCCGCACAGCCCCGCCGTCCTCTTTCACGTGCTCGAGTACCTCGAGCATGGTTACGAGATCGTAGGAGCAGCCGGGAACCTGGAGATCCTCGGCAGCGCTCAGGAGCAGATCGGAGAGGCCCCGCTCCCGGCAGAGATCCAGCGCCGCCGGCGCGCAGTCCACGCCGGTGACATTGCCGAACTCGCGCAGCAGGAGCGCGTTGCCGCCTGTGCCGCAGCCGATGTCGAGGATGGCGGGATCGGGAGGGAGGTCGCGCGCGATCCTGGCGAGCCAGGCGCGGAGGACGTTCCGGCGGCCCACGAACCACCAGTACGTGTCCTCCAGCTCATACATGCGGCGAAGCTCTTCCGGGCTCATGAACGCGGGGTCCGGTACATTCCCCGCAGCTCGTTGACCCGCACCCGGACAACGTCGCGGAGCGTCCGCATTCCGTCAGCCAGAGGCGACACCCGCGAGTCTCGCGAGTCCGCCCACGTCACCGGAACCTGCCGGACATGGAATCCCAGCGCGAGCGTCACGAGGACGAGCTCAACGTCGAACCCGAAACCTGTCACGGTGAGCAGGGGGAGGACCTGCTCCGAGGCTTGCTCGGTGAGCAGCTTGAAGCCGCACTGGGTATCGGGGCAGTCGATACGACTCACAAGGCGTGTGAACCGGTTGAGGGCGCGGCCGCCGAGTTCGCGCGCCCACGGTTGCCGCACTACCAGCTCGGACTCCGGCAGCGCCCGGCTCCCGATGACCAAGCCGGCGCCATAGGTCTGAGCCGACGAGATGAGACGGTCAGCCTCCTCGATCGGGGTGGACAGGTCCGCATCCGAGAACAAGCGGAACCGACCGCTACCGGCGAGCAGGCCGATCTTGACCGCGTGCCCCTTCCCTCGGTTCACACCCGCGGATACGACGGTGAGCTCCGCGTTGGCGGCGCGAGCTGCGTCTCGCGCAACCGCCACGGTTCCGTCGGTGCTTCCATCGTCGGAGAGGATGAGCTCGGACCCGTAGGGCTTGCCGCGAAGGTAGTCCGCGATGCGCTGGATGGTGGGGCCGATGCGGCACGCCTCTTGATAGGCGGGTACCACCACGCTGAGGAAGGGCTTATCGCCGCTCAACAACCAGTCCGATCCAGCCGACCTCAGTGCCGGCCGAAGAGATGCGGCAACACCATGTATGCCGCCACGGCAACCATGACCGTGGCAAGGACGATCTTCACCAGCACACCGAGCGCGCGGCCGAGGAAGGCGCCGAGGCCCGCTCTCGCTGCCTCGCCCGCCGGCCTCCCGGACATCAGCTCGGCGAGGAAAGCGCCCAAGAAGCCGCCAGCGGCTCCGCCCACGATGGGGCCTATCACGAACACCGCGACGGCCGCTACGGGCCCCAGGGTGAGCCCCAGCGCGCCCAGCAGCGATGCCAACCCGCCACCGACTATCGCTCCCGCGATCCCGAGTACCAGGGCGCCGGCCTGCCCGCGGCCCGACCCCTCGAACCGGCGTACGGCCCAGGCTGAGACGACGTTGTCGGCCAACTCGGCGCCGGTCGCGATGGCGAGCAAAACCACCACGACCCACAACGGAGCCGCGTTGAACCCCGTGAAGAGCCCCGCAAGCAGGACATCGGCCGCTATCACGAACGTGCCCGGCAGCCCGAAGATCGTTGCGGCGTAGCCCGCGATCAGGCCGACGATGAACAGCACTCCACCGACGATCTCCATTGGCCCTCACCAGTCACGCGCCGCTCGGGCGCTACCGACTCCGCGCACGCCGATACAGCCTCCGCCACACGCGCGCCAGCCGCACGAGCGCCGGCGGGTGGTCGAGCGCGCGCCGCTCCTTGTCGGTAAGCAGTTCCGGGCGCAACGAGCCCTTGAGCTTCGCAAGCGCGAGCCGGTCAATCTCCGCCATCCGCTTGAACCACCACCCGCGCAGGGGGCCTAGCGGCCCGCTTCGCGGGAACGCGGTGGCGAGGTCAACGATGGTGATATGGTCACCCGGCCCGCGGATCAGGTTCCCGAACGATTTCAGGTCACAATGCACCCAGCCCGCTGCGTGCAGGCGGTCGATGGCGTCGGCGACGGCGGCGAAGAACCCGGGGCCCACGGTGGCCGCGTCCAGGTGGTTGCATGGCTCGCCCTCAACCTGCTCCATCACGTACGCGTAGCGATCCACCACAGACAACACACGAGGAACCGGCGCCCTGTCGCGCAAGGCCTCCAGCGCGCGGAGCTCGCGCCTCACAACGATGGGCCCCAGCCAGCGCCACACGCCCCCGCGCTTGGAGAAGTCCTTGGCCAGCGCGCGGACGTTACGCCAGACGATGGGGAACAGGTCCGCACTCTTCTTGCGATCAAGGGCCAGGCCCCGGGGCGGGACGAGTGTATCCAGTTCCTCGCGCGTGATACTGCATGTCACGGAGTGCGGTGCACCTGTCATCGCCACCGCCCCGCAGCCCTCCGATGGGAGCGGGGGGTCGGTCACAACGGCCGCCATTCCGCAAGGCCCTCGCCGCCGCCCGGAGGGGGCGCTGTTCGGACACTGGGGTGATCCGCCCCCGGGGTCGGCGCGGCGCCCCCGGAACCGCTGGCCGTTAGGCCGATGGCCTTGCAGAACAGGTCCACCCAGCTCTCGACGGTCATCACCTGGCCCGGCACGATCGGCGCCCCGGGCAGACGCGCTGCCGCAGGCAGCTCCGCTCGTGACTGCACAACGCCTGTGGCGCTGTCGTATACCCAGTCTACCGCTCGGGTAACCGGGTCTGTCGGTAGCGACGCGAGGTAAGGCCCGGCGTAGCTCTCTCCCCTGATCCGCTCGCCCGCGGCGTTGATCCTGTCGGACAGGTCGGCACCGCTGGCCACGGTAAGGTCCAGGAGCGCCGCGGGCCAGGCCCCGCAGTCCTGCCTGAAGCGGGCGAGCGCGGCCTCGATCTGCTGCCGGACGGGCGCGATCCTAGCGTGGGGATCGGGCGGGAGGCCGTTGCCAGGGCCGCCCCCGGGGGCGCCGCCCACATCAGACACGGGAACGAGCAGTGCCTTTATGACGATCTGCTGCTCAGGGACGACATTGACCTCGCAGACGAACGGCACCCGGCCCTCGAAGGTGATCTGTACCCGCACCGAGCCGATGTACGTGTCCGGCACATGGACGGTGTAGGGCGTGGTCCCGACCTGTTGCTCTCCGATCGTCACTACGCCGCCGGGTGGCTCACTGGTCAGTATGAGCGATGACGCCCGGGCCGTAGCGCAGAGCGCCGCCGACAAGGCGGCGACGCCCACGACGACCCGAACTGCCTGGCTTGTGCGGCGCACCGGTGACCCTCGCATGTACACTGTCTACGTCGGCGCCCCGTGCTGCTCCTCCCAGTCGACGCGCCCAACCTCGACGTCGACCTGGGCACGTTCCTCGATCTTCTCTATCCGCCCATCGCGCACCCACACCACACGGTCACTGATGTCGATCATGTGCAGGTCGTGGGTGGCGGAGATGACCGTGACGCCGCGTTCCTTGTTCATCTCGCGGAGGAGCTCGATGATCTCCTTGCCCGTGCGCAGGTCAAGGTTGGCCGTCGGTTCGTCGGCCAGGATGATGTCCGGGTCGTTGGCGAGTGCCCGAGCGATCGCGACGCGCTGCTGCTGGCCCCCGGACAGCTCCGACGGCCTGTGATGCAGACGATCGCCCAGGCCCACGCGCTCGAGAAGCGCGCGTCCGCGCTCGAGCTGCTCATCCGTCGACAGCCCGGCGAAGACCATCGGCAGCGTGATGTTCTCGAGCGCGGTCATGACCGGGATGAGGTTGAAAGTCTGGAATATGTACCCGACGGTCCGGCAGCGGATCCAGGCCAGCTCGGCCGCGTCGAGCTGGGCCATATCGGTCTCGTTGATGAAAACCGTGCCATCGGTCGGCTTGTCGAGTCCGCCCACCATGTTGAACAGCGTCGACTTCCCGGAGCCGGATGGGCCCATGATGGAGATGTACTCCCCGCGCTTGATGTCAAGGTCAACGTCGTCGAGCGCCCTCAGGGCCTGACCGCCCATCGTGTAGATCTTCGTCAGTTTGCGGGTCCGGACTACGTAGTCCTCGAACTTCGACTCCTGGGGCGCTGCCATTCACGGATCCCTTCCGGTTGCAGCCCATCCGGCCGCAGCCGCTAGACGTCGGAGCGTAGCGCGGCCGCCGGAGGTAGCTTAGCGGCGCGCGTCGCAGGCAGGAGGGCCGCGAGGACCGAGATGCCGATGCCGATCAGGATCGCCAGGACGAAGTAGCTGCCCATGTAGGCCCAGTCCATCCCGACTACCGCCGACCACTGCTTCTTGGCGATGCTGAACAGCACCACGATCAGGAACCCCACGACGCCGCCGATCACGGCCCCGACGCCTCCAAGCATGCCCGACTCGATCAGAAACAACTCAACCACGAACCGATCCACCGCTCCGAGGCACTTCATCGTGCCTATCTCCTTGTAGCGCTCCGTCACGGCCATGAACATCGAGTTGGAGATGCCGACGGCACTGACGAGGAGGGACATGATCACGAGCCAGGATTGGCGCATGGCAACCGCTTCGTCGGGCTCGGTCGCAAGTCCCCTCTGTAGCGCGATGGACGTCCAGACGGTGACCAGAAACGCGATCCCGAGGCAGGTGCCCGCGGCCGTGATCATCGCGCGCCCGAACCGGACCTGAATGCTCCTCCAGCTTATCTGGAGGGCAACCCGGAAGGGCAAGTGGACCTTGCCCACCTTCCAGGATTCCCCGTGAGACATCGACAATTAGGCTATCACCGCCTGCGTCCGCGAGCGCCGCCGTTGTTGCGCGATCCGCCGGACCGAGACATCGGCTTGTTCTCGGTCGACTCGCGGGCCTCCTGCGTGTTCGACGGCTCGGCGCGGCCCTCCTGCTGATCGTCCGTCGGCACGGCGAACCCGATCAGCCCGCGCTTGCCGAGCTGCCGCAGATAGGTTGTGAGCGACAGCATCGCCTCGCGATGGCTCAGCCGGTAGCGCGCGCAGAGCTCGTCGCATATCCCGTTGACGGTGCGTTCACCGTCGCACAGGCGCCACACCTCTGATCCGAGGCTGTCGAGCTGCACCTTCCGAGGTTCCTTGGGCAACACCAGCAAGGGCCTGAGCACGGGGATCCACTTGCCCTGGGGAGGCGGCACGGTCAGCAGGGCCTCAGGCCCGGTCTCACCGTCGACTTCGTCCCACTCGATCGCTTGGTTGCGCACCGGAACCGCCGCAAGCGACTGCTCGCGCGATAGGTGGCGCCGCTTACGCGAGAGCAGGAAGCTGTCAAGCCACTCCAATCTGACTCCACCCACACTCGGCCGACGGGGTCGGCCTAGAGATCAGCGTGCATCAGCGACAGGCTCTCCTTGACTGTCACCCTTCCGGTCGTCGCCTGACCGTCCGCGGCGCCCGCGAGCACATCGAGTATCACCTCGGCCTCGCGCTTCACCTCGCCCACGTCCGGGGCAAGCCAAATCTTGAGCGAGCCGGTCGCGGTGGTGTTGCCGACGTCAGGCCCCGCGCCGGACGCCGGGGTGATCGTCAGCACAACGCACGAGTCGTAGTTCCCGGCCTTGGCCTCGATCGCACCCGCGCTCTCGACGGTCGCCTGTCCGCTCACCGTGAACGGTCCCAAGCTGAACGGGCCGGCGGCGTAGCTCTTGCCCACCTCAACGACGGCGGGCAGAAGCAGCCCACCGTCCCCACCGGCCCGCATGAGGCCGTTGGCGCCCATCGCCAGCGGGATCGTGCGGTCCGTCTCGTTCTGTCCGGCAAGCTCCGGCACGACGGACTCCCGCATGACCGACTCGTGCTCGGTCATGCTGAACCCGCCGTCGGACGAGGCCGTGAGTCCGCGTACGAGTGTGCCGGTCTCGGTGAGCACCTCGGAGGTGACGTTGGTCCCGATCGTCAGGTCCTTCGTGACAGTGCGCTGTAGCTCGTACTTCCACTCGCCGCCGTCGACAAGCGGGAAGTAGGGATTGCCGGCCGTGCTCGACGGCACGAGCTTCACATCGCCCACCGAGACCTCGGTGTCGGTCGGCTGCGGCGAGATCTGCGCCTCAGCCGGGGCGAACCCCGAGGCCGTCACCTGGATGCGCGCCGGCACCGGGAGCACCTGGGGCAGCGCGAAGTAGCCGTTGTCGTCCGTCGTCACCTGACCGACCGCGGAGCTGTCACACGCGACCGCCGCCCCGACGACCGGCTGGCCGCCCGACCCGAGCACTCGGCCCTTCACCGTAACCAGGTTGCCGGCATCGGTCACGACGACGCCGGCCTCTCCGGCGCTCGTGCTGTCCAGCAGGTCTACGCCACGGGTGTACGTTCCATCGCCGTTGGCGTCTACGACGATGTCGTACTTGCCCGGCAGCAGCGGTCCTGGGCATACCAGAGTGCGCGGGATGCCGGTCGGGTCCCCCCCTGCCGGCATGACCGGCCGCCCGATGCGAGCTGTCAGCTTGTCCCCGTCGGCCCACGCGTCGGAGTGGGCGCAGACGTAGATGCTGCAGCCTGACCCCTGTGAGTCGCCTCTGGTGAGCGGCAGGCCCCGCACGAACAACCCGTCCGCGCTCGTGAGCGTCCCCCTGGTCCCGACGCGGTAGTAGTCCTCTCCGCAGGCGAGCTTCACATCCCGGTCAGCCTCGCCGGGCGCGATCGGCTCCTCGGCGACGACGAGTCCCGCGGTCCAGCCGCCGGACACCACGTCGCCCGTGGAGTAGGCCCCGTCGTTGTCCATGTCGAGCGCGATGTCGTACGCCCCGGGCTCGCTCGGTGCGGCCCAGGCCTCCACCAAGACCTTGCCGCTCGCATCCGAGTGCGCGTCGACGACCTTGCCGTTCACCGGGTCGAGCTGCGTGCCGGCGGGGTAGTCAGCCTTGTCAGCCACGATGAAGACGCCGATGTCGGTGTTCGGCTGCACGCGCCGCGCCGTCACCCACACAGCATCTGAGTCGCGCGTGAACAGCGAGACGGGCTTCCCGGTTGCGTCACACCCGAAGACGACCGGTGCGGTGCCCTCGGACACGTCGAAGCTTGAGCGGCCGAGCTCTTGCCCGCCCGTGTCGGATACGACGACCGTGTACCGACCCGGCCCGCTGCCGTTGGCCAGGCCCACCTGCCTGACGATCTGAGCCTCCGCGATGCGCCCATCGGGTCCGGTCGCATAGGTGCCGCCGTTGACGTTCGGCCCGAGCTCAGCGGGAGCCGCAGACGCCGCGGGCGTCCTGGTTGCCGGGGCGCCGCTCTGTGGCGCAGGCGTCCCACCTGCCGGTGGTTGTGCCGCAGGCGTCCCGCCTGCCGGGCTGTCGGAGGTGGGCGGAGCCGGTGGCGGAGCCGGCTGTCCGGGTGGCTCTGTGGGAGTCTGTGGCGCAGGAGTCCCGCCTGCGGTGTTCCCGCCCGGGACCTGCGGCGCAGGAGTCCCGCCTGCGGTGGTCCCGACAGCGCCTGGCCCCTGTGGGGCAGGCGTCTCGCCTGCCGCTGGCTGCGCAGCAGGTTGTCCGGCAGGTGCTGCCGGGGGCGCCGCGGTGGGGCCGTACAGCTTGACACCGTACAGCCCACGCGGCTGGAGGCCGGCGATGGAGGCAAAGACGGTGTCACCTACCTGGAATGCTGTGGCGGGCACGCCCCGGTCGGTCATGTAAGTGACATCGACCTTCGGCTTCTCGACCGTTTCGGGCACTTCTGTGGCGCCACTGCGGTGGCAGCCCGCGCCGAGGCCCGCGACGAAAGCAAGAGAGCACGCCCCAGCCAGGCAAGCCAGGACGCGCGGGGCTGAACTTCTCATCAAATGCCACCCCCGTCGGGGACGAGCGATGTTGAACCTTCTGTCGCAAAGTTAGACACCGGGGGCGGGTTTTCCTTCACCGACCCGGCGCCTGTCGAGCGTCACTCACCCACCACCAGCTTCGCCGGGCTCGCGAGCGCGGCGTACCACCTTCGGGCGAAGTCCGCGGGCCGCTGCGGGCCGGAGATGATGTGCGCGTACACGTTGCCCTCCGGGTGGACCGACTGGAACCCGAGCTGGCCGAGCGCCTGTCCCTCGTCCCAGTACGCCTGCCCGGCGAACTCGCTCAGGCCGATGCACGCGTGGGCCCACTTCTCCGACCTCACGCAGTACCAGTGCGTGGCCGACGGCGCGTCCGTGATGCCCTCATCCCGCCCCTGACCGTCGATCGTCGCGGTGCGGCCGGTGTCGTCCTCATACTCGCCGTGGGCGCCGTACCAGACACGGCTGAACAGCCCGGCGCAGAGGTTCGTCGCCGAGGCCTCAACGGTGAACCGGTCGGCGTAGAAGGAGTAGACGCGCGTGACCCTCACTTCGGATGGCAGCTTCGTGACCGTCCGGATTCGCGTGCGGACCGGTCCATCGGCAAGAACGCGGAAGGTCTCGAGCGTCCCCTCGTCCTCACCCCAGCCCGTTTCCGCCGACGAGAAGATGACGCGGGATAGCATTTCCTGCCCCTGGCCCTCGGCCGGCAGATAGGTAAGCGGTCTGATGGCCCCTGTGCCGAGGGCCGCCTCGTAGGTCGGCCACAGAAGCCTGCGCGCTTGCTCGTCGACATGGCCGCCCACGGGCGCCAAGAGGCCCATGCCCGTAGTCCTCGCGAGGACGCACACCGGAACGGTCTCACCCGCGCCGTGCTTACCGGGCAGGATGAACACGAGCGTGCCCTTGCCAGGGGCGTCGCCCGGCTCAAACTGCGCCGGCACGAGCTCGTCGGGTAAGCCATTGGCTCCGACCAGCGCGACCCGCACCGTCATCGGATCTACGCGATCGGTCACGCCGTGCGCGGCCAGGTCCACGTCGGCCTCGACCACCGCATCCTCGCGGTCCGCCGACCCAACCTCCACACGCGCGGGGATGCGAACAGCCCACCGGTCGAGGTCGGGCCGGATCGTCACCGGCACGGTGGCGGCGTTGTCTACGGAGATGAGCTCTTGTGTGTTGCCCGGATCGAGCGCGAGCACCAGGGCTCGCGGCCCGTCTACGTTGTCTGTCGGCACCGACAGCCGCACATCCACCGATCCGCGCGCGGGCACTTCGCAACGTTGGTCGGCCGCGAGCCGATCGGGGGCCGCGGCGTCCCAGTACGCACGCAGCATCGCGGCGCCCCGCGCCCCGCCGAGGTTCCGCACTGTAACCGTCACGGAAAGGCCGTCGCCCTGAACGGCGGTCAGTGTGTCAGGGACCGCCCCGAAGCCGACATCCGCCGCGGCCGTCGCCGCGCCCCAGGCGAGCTGCCATGTCTGCCAGCCGCCCGACACGGGCAAGACCAGCCTGTCCCCGTTCCACTTAATGGCGACGTCGCTCGTGGGCTCGAGGCTGTCGCTCAGGTCCAGCAAGCGCGCGGAAGCACGGTCCCAGCCGGGCAGGAATGATGGCACTATGGCCGCGCGATGGGTCCCCGGCTCAACGCAGATGAGCGCCCTCCCGTCGCCTATCACCTCGACGGTGAGGGGCCCTGATGAGGAGAGGCCACCTCGCTCCGCAAGGCGCCCATGACCGTCGATGAACCGGTAGTCCGGCCGCTGGATGTACGTCTCAGGCTGCCCACCCACCAGCGCGACATGCTCGTGGATCGCCGGCCCGTCCGCGACGATCCCGTTCATGCCCAGTGCCCAGAGCTCCCCTCCGCTTCTCACATCGGCGGGCAGGTCGCCGAAGTTCACCGTCACGGTCGTGCCGTCCGAGAAAGTCGTCCGCTGGACCGCGCGGTCAGGAGTGATGAACTCATGGTTCACCATCCGCTCATAGCCGACGGCCTCGTGGATCTTGGCGCAGTTGCGGTAGGCCTGGAGGAAGCGTTCCTTGCCCTTGCCCGTGAACCCGAAGCCGAGATCGCTGTCCCAGAACAGCGGCACTGTACCGTAGAGGGCGGTGAACGCCACCTTGCGGTCAGTCAGATCCGGTCGGACATTCTCGAAGTAGTCCACGCTGTCGCCCCAGTACCATGTTGAGACGACGCAGTCGTGGAAGGTCAGCTCCCAGAACGGAACCCGGCGCGCCGGATTCAGGCCCCACTCGTGGTACACAGGTCCGATCTGACCCTCGTTCTCGATCTTCACAAGGTGCCCCGCCGGCCATGTGAAGAAGGTGTTCCCCGACATCATGCCTTCCTGGTAGTCGAGCACCCCTGCCGACCACGCGCGGCCGTGCTCGCCGCCGATGACGAGCCCCTGGTCGCGGATCCACTGCAGCATCGCGGTCTTGTTCTCACGGTCTTGCGTGTGGTCGCACGGATGCTCCTTGGAGTAGCACTCGGCGAGCCCCATCGCCGTGTGCACGTCGAGGAACCGGGCGTTGTATGGGTGGGTCTCCAGCGTCCGGGTCACCTTCTGCTTGGCCGCCGGCAATGCGAAGTTCGAGCAGCGGCTGTAGTACTGGTGCTTGCCATCGAGCGTGAGCCAGCCCTTGGCGATCTCGCCGTTCCGCTCAACTCGCACCTGACCCGGGTACGGCTTGACACCGTTGAGCGGCTCGGTATCGGGGTCGGTGTCGACGTACTGGTCGTACTCACCGACGAGGTACCCAAGGTCCTTGATGCCCGCGATCTGCTCGGGCGAGTACGCTCCGCTCACGAGCATGTGCCACACCCCGGCACGCCTGGCCTCGCGAGCGAAGGCGAGGCCATTGCTACCCCACACGTCCGGCGCACCCATGAGCCGGTCCTCATTGGGGTTCTTCTCGCGCTTCTCGCGGAGCGTGCGCACCCAGCCCTGCGACTCACAGAAGGACCGCATGATGGGCGCGAGCGGCAGGTAGCCGCCATCCTTCGTAAAGTGCCACTGGAGCCTGTAAGTGTCAGGGCAGTCGAGTTGATTCCGCTCGGCCATCGCGCAGCTCGCGAGCGCGGCCCGCTCGCTCCACCGGCCCGGCCTTAGGGTGGCGATCATGTAGTCGTAGGTCTCCAGGATGCAGAGCGCGCTGCCGGCCTCACCGGAGACCCCGAAGCCGGGCATGTCGAGGCTGCTGAACGAGCCGAGGTACTCGATCGGTGGCGCGAGATCGTCGGTCGGGACTAGGATGCCGTCGCCGTAGTAGGGCACGACGTACTCGCTCGGGCCGCCGTCGGGGATGAAGCCCCGGAAGATCGGCACGCCCCACTCCCAGGAGTCGACCGGCGTACACTCCACCTCGATATGACGCGCTCCTTCAGGGAGACGGACTGTGCATCGCACCGACCCGACGGTCGCCTCCGGAAGGTCGGCCGTCGTCGTGTAGGTGAGCGTGTCGCCCTCCTTGGACGCGTCCCTGCACGGCGGCGGCCCGGTGCTCGGGATCGTGGGTGCGCTGCCTTTTGCGTCCACCAGCACGCCGACCGCGAACGTGGCCGTGCGGCCGGACTTGAACGAAGCGGGCAGGCAGGCGCACCCCTCCGGGCCGGCCTCGTCCGTGTCATACACAGCGGCCGCGATGCGGAACCTCCGCCCGGCCGCGGGTGGGTTCACTGCGATGAAGGAGCCCGCGGCGGTTCGGCTCTCCACCACGTAGCCCGCTCGCCCGCGAACGTCGATGCCGGCCTTGCCCGCGAGCGCGACCGCGTCGGCGTCGGCGCCGAGGTCCGCGAGCTGCCTGGTCTTCGCCTGGCACCAGTCCTTCCAGTCGCCCCACAGGAACCCGCCGGCATCGGCGGGGTTGACCATGATGCCGGCCTCGTCCCAGCCGCCCCACCAGGACACCGCGTCGTGCTTGCGCCACTCCTTGTCGGACCGGTCGCCGGGGCGGAAGTCATCGTCCGCGACCACGAACGCGGCGTAGACCCACTGGCTGTCCCACATGAACGCCACGGCCGCTTCCAGGTCGTCCGCGCTGCCCTCGCGCGGGTTCCCGTCGGAATCGAGATAGGTGCCGAGCCGGTACGCCCGCGCCCCACTCCAGTCCGCCAGAGAGCCGTCGAGCGCGACGCCGTCGGGCGCCGGGAATGCGACGATCGCGTCCTCCTGAGCGGCCTCGAGCGGGTCGCGGAGCGACGCCGGCTGGCTGAAGGTGGCGCCTGTCGCCAGGTCGGTCACCTTCAGGGCGCCGGTGTTCTGGTCGAGATCGGCCCGCAGCACGCCGTTCTCAAGCGACAGCGTCTGCGCCGTGGCGGACCCGATCACGGTCGAAAGCGCGATGGCGAGCGTGAGGCGCATGGATGTCACGTCCTGTTCCGGAGGGGCGCGAGGTCGGCGTCGCTGCGGTCGCGTGCATCTTCCGCCGGGCCAAGCGCGTCCCTGCCCGGGCCGCGCACGCCCGGAACATCCCCCCGCCGGGCGCGGTTGCTGCTATCATGTGCCGGTTTGGAGTGGGCTGGCCCGGGAGATCGCGCGAATGCCCGTCAGGAAGCTGTATCGTCGAGCGACCGCCGTCCACCCGGAGCTGCCGCTCTATCTGCTCGCCCTGACACTGCTGGCGGGCAGCGACGGCCTGGTCGCGAACGTCTACGACAACTACATCTGGCACCAGTTCCACTTCCAGCCACAGGGGAGGGGCGACCTGGAACTCATCCGCGAGTTCCCGGGTCTGCTGAACGTCGCCTTGCTCGCCATCTTCGCGTGCATGAAGGAGACGCGTGTCGCGGCGATCGCCGCCGGCGTCGCCGCCGTCGGCATGGCGGGCTTCGGGATCAAGGGCGACAACGTGTGGCTGATGTTCGGCTACACGCTGCTTTGGAGCACCGGCACGCACATGATCATGCCGCTCTCGTCGTCTCTGACCATGGAGCTCGGAGGCGAGACCAAGAAAGGCCGCCGGCTGGGCCAGGTCAGCGCCGTTCGCACGGTTGGGTCTGTGATCGGGGCGGCCGTCGTGTGGCTCGTGTTCGGCGAGGCGAAGGTGTCCGGCGGCGCTCAGACCTGGCAGTTCAACCTGACGTTCTTCCTGGGGGCGGCGACGGCGTGCGCGGCCGGCTTCGCGTTTCTGGCCATCAGGTCGGTCGGCTCCGCGGCGGAGAGGCCGAAGTTCGTCCTGAATGGACGCTACTGGCTCTACTACGTTCTCAACATCCTCTGGGGCGCACGCAAGCAGGTGTTCCTGACATTTGGCCGCTGGGTGCTTGTGACGGTCTTCCTGCAGCAGCCGACCACGTTCGCCGTGCTCGCGATCGTGGGTGCCGTGGCAGCCATCGGCTTCAACCCGCTGGTGGGTCACCTGGTCGACAGATGGGGCGAGCGCCGGGTGCTGGTCGCCGATTCAGTCCTCACCGTGGTCGTCTGCCTCGGCTACGCGGGTGCGCAGCACGTGGGGTCGAGCGACCGCGGAGCCCTGGCAGTCGTCATCGTCTGTTTCGTTGCCGACGGGATCCTCATGGCGACCGGGCTGGCGCGCGATACGTACGTCGCGAAGACGGCCCCGAACAGAGACGAGCTGGTCGCGACGCTGTCGATGGGGGTCACCATCAACCATCTCGTCTCCATGACTGTGCCACGCTACGGCGGCATGTTGTGGAAGCGCCGCGGCTACGAGAGCGTCTTCCTCGTCGCGGCCGGCCTGGCTGTGCTCAACGGGATTATGTCGGGCATGATCCGCGTGCCGAAGCGGGTTGCCGACCGGAGCGTCTGTGCCGGCGAGACGACGGCGCTCCCAGAAGAGCCGTGACCCTCAACTCCCCGTCGACGTGTAGTGCCTCACGCCGGCTCGCCATACGAGCATCGACACCCCCAGGAACAGCGGGCCGCACAGAGGCGCGAGCCAGGAGATGAGCTCGGGCGCGCCCGCGGGGTCGGGCTTACCAAGGATCGCGAGGCCGGGGTAGTAGTTCGCGCACGCGAGCGGCACCACCAGAGTGAAGAACCACCTGAACCAAGTGCGGTAGATCGAGAGAGGGAACTCCGCGGTCTCGACCCCGCCGTAGGTGACGATGTTGCAGATCTCCAGCGTCTCGATCGTCCAGAACGAAAGGGTCGCCTGAAGCACGAACAGCCCCAGGAAGAAGCACGCCGCCCCCGCGATCGCGGCGAGCAGCAGTCCGACGCGCGCGACCGTCCAGGTGATCCCGAGCGCGCCGATGGCCCACAGCAGCACCAGCAGCCCCTGCGTCAGGCGCCCCACGCGCATGAGTTGTAGGTCGCGTGCCGCCACCTGGAAGACGGTGCTTCGCGGCCTGACGAGCAGCCGGTCGAAATCGCCGGTCTTGACCATCGACGGGAAGACGTCGAAGCCTCGTCCGAAGCCGTCCGCGAACGCGAACGCACAGTGGATCATCCCGTAGAACAGCGCTATCTCGGGCAGACTCCAGCCCACGAGGCTGCTGAACCTGTAGAAGAGGGCCCAGATGCCGAGGAACTCCATGCCTGTGGCGAAGAGCTGGCCGATGGACATCAGCACGAAGGATGCGCGGTACTGCATCTGCCCTCGCACAGAGGCGCCGATGTAGCGGCCGTAGAGGCGAAGTGTCTCGACCATCGGCTACCCTCCCTGCACCACGACGCGCCGCAGCCCGCGCGCGAGCATGAGCCGTCCGATGGCGATCATCGCGGCAGTCCACACGAGCTGGTGCGCGATGGCGGGCAGCGCCTCCGATGGCAGGATGTGTCCGAGGTACAGCCGGAACGGCGTGTCCGCGAGTCCGCGGAAGGGCAGCGCCATGATGACCCGCTGCGCCCAGTCGGGATAGAGCGGGAGCGGGACGATCAGCCCCGACAGAACCCAGCAGATCACCGGCAGGATCCGGCACATGCCCTCACCTGAGATCGTCCACAGGAGCGACAGGGAGATGAGCGTCGCGAACGCCGCGGACATGAGGATGGCCGCCAGTGTCGCGCCGAGCCAGGCGACCGCGGACGCGGGCGACGGCGGGGCGCCCAGCCCGAGGAAAAGGCCGGCGACCACGAACATGGGCACGGCCCGGAAGACCAGCGGCACGGTTCGCTGAGCCAGGCAGCGCGTGAACCAGACCCAGTACACGTCGAGCGGCCTGAGCAGCTCATACGCGACGCCTCCGGTTCGGATCATGTCCCGCAGGTCGGTGTCCGGGCCCCACATCACGAGGATGAGCATCGCCTGTCCCAGCCAGATGTACGAGCGCACCTCATCCATGGTCATCGGTTGCGCGGCGGTCGAGGAGCGATAGAATGCCTCGAAGATCATCACCCGGATCAGGCCCCAGAAGAGCTGGGTGCCGAAGCCGGCCAGCGCCGCCGCCCGGTACTGCAGCAGCACTCTAATACGCGCGGCGAGGAACGACGCGTAGCCCCTCAACAGCCCGCCTCCCCGTAGAGCCGCGCGATGACCTCCTCGATCGGCGGATTCTCGACGATCAGGTCTCGGATGGCGTTGCGGCTGGTGATCCGGGCGATGAGCTCCGGTGCTGAGACGAGCGCCGGGTCGAAGCGCAGATGCACGCGGGCGCCCTCCCGATGCACGACCTCTGCTCCGTCGGACTCAAACGGTCCGGTGCCGTCAGCGAGGTCGACGATCAGTCGCCGCTCGGTCGTCACTCCGGCGCGCAATGCCTCGAGTGGCCCATCGGAGAGGATCCTGCCGCTGCCGATGAGGATGACCCGCCTGCACAGGGCCTCGATGTCGTCCATGTCGTGTGTCGTGAGGATGATCGTGACGCCCCGCTCTCGGTTCAGCCGCCGGACGAACTCCCGGACCGCGAGTTTCGAGACTGCGTCCAGACCGATGGTCGGCTCGTCGAGGTAGAGGATCTTAGGGGAGTGGAGGAGTGATGCCGCGAGGTCGCATCTCATGCGCTGGCCGAGGCTGAGCTGCCGCACAGGCGTATCCAGCAGGGGGCCGATGTCGAGCAGCTCGACAAGCTCCGCGTGAGCCGCTCGGAACCGCTCATGCGGCACCGCGTAGATGTCGCGCAGCAGCTCGAAGGACTCGACGACCGGCAGGTCCCACCAGAGCTGCGTCCGCTGCCCGAACACGACGCCGATGTCCCGCGCGTTCGCCACGCGCTCGCGCCAGGGGGTCCTGCCGAGCACCTCGCACCGCCCCGAGTCGGGCACGAGGATGCCGGAGAGGATCTTCACCGTGGTGGACTTGCCGGCGCCGTTGGGCCCGATGTACCCGACCAGCTCGCCCGGCTGCAGCTCGAAGGAGACCCCATCGAGCGCCCGGACGGTCCGGTAGCGCCGCCGCACCACCCCACGGAGCGCACCCCATGTGCCCGGCTGCCGCTCGGCCACGCGGAAGCTCTTCACAAGGTCCTCGACCGTGACAGCCGCCATTGTCGCACTCCTCGCCGAGCCACGCAGGTTACGGGGGGTGCGAAGATACCACCGGGGCCGGGCGGTGTCAAAGGGATTCTGGACGCCTGTCAACGCAAAGTAGGAATGTCCGGTTTTCTGCCAAGTAGAAGTGTCCGCTTGTGGGGCTTGCGCCAGGGATGGTCGGGGGCGGGCTTGTTGGCGGAGGAGAGCC
>Ga0315280_10002285_pt1 | contig 31300 bp, 31 predicted proteins | sample YL17G06_40_MG_FD_203697 | JGI IMG/M metagenome (GOLD analysis project Ga0315280, IMG submission 203697) | Sediment microbial communities from Yellowstone Lake, YNP, Wyoming, USA - YL17G06_40 | ecosystem: Environmental > Aquatic > Freshwater > Lake > Sediment | place: USA: Wyoming | collected... | reverse complement strand
CCACATCGTTCTTGAATTTCTCAAAAAACTCTTTGTATTCACCTGCCATGATTAACCTCTTTATATCGAGTGTTTCGTTTAGCCGTCGCCGGTACGGCGATGGCAAATGTTCATAAAAGCCTCGCCTAAAGCATCTATTATATCGGTGGCGATCAGGCTAATTTGCCCGAGCTTTTTCGCAGCGATGTCACCAGCCAAGCCGTGTACATAAACGCCCAGAACGGCGGCGTCAAAATTGCTCAAGCCCTGGCCCATCAGCGCCGCTATAACGCCCGTCAAGACATCGCCTGAGCCGGCTGTCGCCATTCCTGGATTGCCCGTTTTGTTGACATAGACTTTTTGTCCATCTGTAACCACCGTCCCTTCCCCTTTTAGGACCACTATGGTTTTGGTGTGCTGAGCAAATTGCACTGCCTGCTGCTGGCGCTGGCGTGGCAACTGTTCTCGCAGCAGACCCGACCATAACCTTTTCATTTCGCCCGGATGAGGCGTCAAGACAACTTCCGCCCTCAGCCTGCTTGGCCAGCTTTTTAGTGCGCTCAGATTATTCAGCCCATCGCCGTCTATGACTAAACGCAGTTGCTCCTGCTCGATGAGTGTTTGGACAATCAGCCGAAGGGACGCGCTGACACCGACGCCTGGACCGAATGCTACGGCGTCATTTTCACTAACCGTGCTGAGAATGGTGTTGATTGCCTTTGCGGATATTCGCCCGTCGGCATCTTCAGCCAACGGTACGGTCGTGTACGACGGCTCAATTGAGGCGACAATCGGCAGGGCGCTTTTAGCTGTCGCCACGCGCACCAAGCCGGCGCCTGCCCGTAGAGCCGCCTTGCCTGCCAGTGCAGCAGCTCCGCTCATGCCGACGCTGCCGGCTATAATACAGACCTTGCCAAAATCGCCCTTATGGCCGCCAACCGGCCTGGGTTTTAGTTTCGGGATGGATTTTATTAACTGCATATAAGCTCGTTTCGCGCAGTATATTAAAAATATTATAGGGTATGGTCAATAAAAGATTTGAAAAGCAGAAAGGAAGGTTTATAATAATCGAATAAAAAGGGAGACTCTGTTTTGGATCAGCCCCAAAAGAAGCCGGCAGTCTCTAGAGACGAAAAACCTCTGGTAGAGTATTGCTATGAAATTCGAATGGGATCCACAGAAGACTGACAGCAACCTAAAGAAGCATGGCGTCTCGTTTCAAGAGGCTGCTTCGGTTCTTGGTGATGCCCTCTCGATCACATATCCCGATCCTGATCATTATGAAGAAGGCAAATAATAAAGAGATGGCCGACGATTTGCGGCCGGAATACGACCTCTCCAAGCTCAAAGGTGGTGTGCGAGGCAAGTATGCCAAGCGGTTCCAACAGGGAACGAACCTGGTCCTCCTCTCCCCGGATGTTGCCAAGTATTTCCCTGACGAACGATCGGTGAATGCTGCGCTGAGGTCTCTGGTCAGCATTGCCAAGGCCGAGCTGCGCCATGCGAATTAACCCGTAGATAAGACACCAGCGAACAAGGTCGTCATGACTCTGTGGTGCAGAAGGCGGTCGGCGAAGCAGTTCGCAAGGTATATAATGATGTTTGTTCCGGAAGCGTGTTACACGGGTCGAAAACCGATATTCCACATGTTATACAAGGCCATCTGAATGTTTTAGTACGTTTCAGTTGGGGAGTGTGTCATGTGTTGCCCAGGATGTGGTGCGAAGTTGCCGGAGGAAGGCGATTGCCTTGCCTGTGGCCAGGCTCAGCCCAATCTACAGGTGCCGCTGCCACCAGCCACCGATCCCCACGTTGCCCCGGCCCGTCCAGGTTGGCGCGAACTTAGCCCGGTCAACAAAGCTGTTTGCATTCTTATCGCAGTCGGGCTCGCTATTCCGGCTATGTTGATCCTCAAGGCAGTGGAGAAGGAAGTGAAATGGTGGCTTTGGATTAGGCCCGGTAATACCTTCGTGATCGAAAACCAGTCGGGTCAATTGATTACCATGGCCACCATCAGCGTTAATGATAGGCCCGGTAAGCCCGCAGAAGGCGGCACAATCCGGTTCGAGAATATACCAATGGGTGGCGAACACTCGAGGTCCGCCAGGGCGAGAGTCTCACAATTCTTTATCCAGGGTCGTCTCGCGGACGGCACGTGGTTTGCAGGTGGTGGCTCACCTCCGCGCGGCCCATATCGGATTATCATTAGTCCCGGCGGTGAAATCGATTTCGGCTTCGGCAAGCCGGTGCCAGCATGGGACAATTAGTTCAGCACCAAGCACATGTTCCCGGGCGATTTCCACCGCTGGTTCCGTTCACAAGCGGGCGTGACAACACGTTGCACCGTAGCCGCAGGCTGCCCGGTTTCTGAAGTCAATGTCTTTCACCGCGGCCGGGCGAATGTGAGCGTTAGCGGCTTTGCCAAAACTCGTCAGGGCGGAGCCTGCCGCAGCCCGATGTGAGGCGGGGATAATATCGCACCTATCACCATTGTGGCGTGTTTGCCACAAGGCGCGAATAACGCATCACGGTATTCCTATTTACGCCAACCAGACGCCCTGTTTTACGCACTCCACAGCCTTCGGAAATATGCGCAAGCAATGAGATGGCCTTTTTCTTCTGGAGCTTCATACGGAACAGCGGGGTGCCTTTTCGTTCGGAAAATCGCTCCTTGCATGTTCGGCAATATAGTAGCCGGATAAAGAGCTTGCATTGTCTTGTCTGCTGAGTTTAAGCGTTTATGGGACAACCACTTGTCCCTCATTCAGGATATCGGCAAAGACAAGCAAAATATTCGATCATGTTAAGAGACAAGGAAAACTCGCTTTAAGTAAAATACTTGACCCTCTGTGTTCTCTGTGACCTCGGTGGCTGGTTGTTTTTTTACTTATTTTGTTCGTAAAAGACCATAGTCGGCGAGCCGCCGAAACTAATGCCTATCCAAGCGGCTTCATCTATTTCATCTTGAGTGAAGCCCTTTTTGCGGGCGTTTTTCAGGTGCATCTTCAAGCAAGGCTCACACCGCATAGCGACCGAAAGTGCAATAGCAATAGCCTGCTTGGTGTAGGCATCCAGGCCATGCGGTGAGCTGGCAGCGCTAAGAAAATCCTTGAATTTTGCCCCAACATCGGTCATCCCGGAAGCCTCGGCAGTGCCAGATGGGGGGGAGGCCACAGCGTCTGCGCAGCAGGGCACTTCCCGGCGGGAATTTAGAATTTCGAGTTTAGAATTTAGAGATTCCGCCGAAGGCGGTGAGGGTACTTCGCGGCTGCCGGTAGTGCCGAGGAGAACTTGTCCAGAACCCTTTCCAAGGACTTTGCCGATAACTGCTGCGGCAGAAATGCCCTCACGATGCAGGGCTTTCAAGAATTTCTCGGCAGAACTTTCAGCAATCGCAATCAATAGTCCTCCGGAGGTCTGTGCATCATAGCATATATCGACCATTTCCTCGGGCAGAGAGTTCGTCGCGACTACGCGCTGGCCGCAGGATTCCTTGTTTCGCTCAATAGCACCGGGCAGTATTCCTGCTGCGGCGTATTCAAGCACTCCGGCAAGCAGGGGGATATCATCCCAGACTACCTCGACATCAACGCCGCTGGATAAAGCCATTTCAGTTAGGTGTCCCATCAAGCCGAAGCCGGTCACATCGGTGCAGGCGTGAGCGCCAAACTCGACCGTCAACCTTGCCGCTTCTTTATTAAGTGTGGTCATCGATTCGGCAGCCGCCTCGACACTGTTCGGCGTAGCCCTGCCGATCTGCGCAGCAAAATTTATGATTCCTGTGCCGAGCGGTTTGGTCAATATGAGCACATCGCCTGGGCGTGCGGCGGCATTAGTGATAATTTTGTCCTTATCTATTAAGCCGGTCACGGCAAAGCCCGCTTTGATTTCGGCGTCGTCAATGCTATGGCCGCCGATGATGGCGACTCCCGCCTCCTTCATCTTGTCGATGCCGCCGCGGAGTATTTCGTACATCACTTTGTCCGGAATCTTGCGGGCGGGAAATCCGATAATCGAAAGGGCGGTCATGGGCGTTCCGCCCATAGCGTAAATGTCACTTACCGAGTTGGCCGCCGCCACCTGGCCGAAGGTATACGGGTCGTCGACAGACGGCGTAAATACGTCAACCGTCTGCACAAGGGCCTTGCCGTCGCCCATATCGTAAATTCCGGCATCATCCCCGGCAGGCACGCCCACCAGCACCCGCGGATCGTCGATAACAGGCAAATCCTTGAGCACTCCCTTGAGAAACGCCTGGTCTATCTTTGAGGCACAGCCGGCCTTTTCTACGAGTTTGGTCAACTGAACCCTCTCTTGCCCGGCGATGGGACTTGCCAGCCGCTCGCCTGCACACGTACAAATGTTCTTTTTTGTGAGAATGTCACAAGGACAGGGTTGTTTAGGATTGCAAATGCAGTGCCCAAGTCGCATTGATCGCTGCATGACCCTTTTTCGTCTTTCTGTATTTATCATATCCACTACCTCTTTATTGGTGCAAAAAAAGCGGGCAAGAGAAGTTTTCCCCTTGCCCGCCGGTGCTCAAAGCATTAATTGCTTATTATATCGAGTACCATTTGTCATCCGGTTTCCTCTCAAAGGGCCCCAGGTCGATATCAATTTGGACCTGGTATTTGCCCTTGAAGTCGCTTGGCACTCGCCACGAGTACCGGCAGACGCCGCCTCAGCCATAGGCGAATTTGCCGGCGGAAAGAACCTTTCCAGACTCGTCAACAATCTTTACGGCAGGAGCAGCAAGCTGCTTGCCGTCCTTGGTTAGCCGGGCGCCGTACTGCTCGCCTGCCTGACCAATGATTGATAGCCCTATCGACACGTCGGACCCCCTTCGCTGGATGGTAGGCTCAATCAGCAGCGGCGGGCCGACTCGAAGAATGGTTGTCTGGCGATTTTTCACTTTGATTTGTGCCAGGTTTCCCCATGGCCCAGTCGTTTCGAGTTGCCAGGTGCCGTCATTTCCCTTCTTGATTATGCGCAGCCGCTCTGGCCTGCTGGGTCGTGCAGGTACCATAACAGGCTCTGAGTCTGAACTGATAGTCGCCTTACTTAGCCAGCCGCTGCGAAGCTGCAAAGAGGCGCTGGCGCCGCCGGCATCAATCTTGATGTAGCCTTTCCGCTGCGTGTAGAAATAAAGTGCAGCAAGAGCCGCCACTATGATACCGACGCTGATCCAGATATCTGTCTTTTTCATAGAAATGCCTTTCTGTGCGCACCTTTTATCAGAATCGTGATTATCTGTCAATGTGCCAAGTTTTATCCTGCTGGACCTCGAAGGGTCCGAGATGGGTCTGCACCTCCACTCTGTACTTTCCTCCGCCTCCGCCTGCTGCGGCTTTGGCCACAATCGGAGCCACCGAATCAGGCTCTGACGTGCCCGTTGCTCGTCGCTCCCTCTGCATTCTTAGCAGGCTCTGGTAAGCTGTCTGGTTTCTGCCGCCGGAGAAGGGGACCAAACTTTGGTCGCGACGGCCAACTTGTGCGATGGGTATCTCCCTTTCGGCACAAAGCAAGACCACCAGAGATATGGCTGTGCCATACGCCCAGAGATATGGCTGTTGTACTGCCATAGTTAGCATTATAGACGCTGCCAGGACTGCTCTGTTACAGGTTTTTTCTATTTTTGCCGAGAGGAATGTGCCCGGCGGTTTACCGCCAAGTCTGCAGAACACGCCGAGATTTTTGGTTTGGTGTTGTACTTTAGTTGCGGCGCCTGTAAAATAGGGGCATGGGAAAGCAAGAAAGCCAAGTACTGCGAAAACTGCCCTCCGTGGATGTCCTTTTGAAAGTGCCTGAACTGCAGAGGTATCTCGAGCAGGTGGGCAGAGAAGTAGTGGTCAGTTCAATCCGCGAAGCAGTTGACGAAATTCGAAATCTTCTTCTCGAAAGTTCATCGTTGATTGTTCATGGTTCATCGATGAACAAAGAACAAGGAACAATGAACATAATTGACGAGGATACAATTCGTCAGAAGATCGTGGCCAGTGCGGAGCTGCGCATCAAAGCGATTGTGAGGCCGTACTATCGAAGGGTCATTAACGCAACGGGCATAATTTTGCACACCGGGCTGGGGCGTGCGGTTCTGCCTGTGGCAGCGATTCAGCAGATACAGGATGAACTTTCGGGTTATTCGCTGCTGCAAGTGGATATAGAGACGGGCAAACGGTCGAAGCGTGACGAATGTATAGAGCAGCTTCTGCGGCAACTGACGGGTGCTGAGGCCGCGACCATTGTCAACAATAATGCGGCTGCTACCGCCATCGTATTGAATACCGTCGGCAAGGGCAAAGAGGTGATCGTCTCTCGCGGCCAACTGGTTGAGATCGGCGGCTCATTCCGCCTGCCCGAGGTTATGGCGTTTAGCGGGGCAAAACTTGTCGAGGTCGGCACTACCAATAAGACGCATCCACACGATTATGTCAACGCCATTACCGAGAATACCGCTGCGATTCTGCGCGTGCATCCGAGCAATTACAAGATTCAGGGATTTACTTCGGAAGTCCCGCTTGAAGAGCTTGGCCAAATCGCGCACGAGCACGGGCTTATCATGATAGATGACGTTGGGGCAGGGGCGCTTATTGATTTTTCGCAATTCGGATTTGAGCCTGAGCCGACGTTGCCCGAATCTATCTGCAAGGGAGCCGACATCGTTACCTGCAGTGCCGATAAACTTATAGGCGCTTCTCAGGCAGGAATTATTCTGGGCAGAGCCAAACTGATAGAGGTGATACGCAAGAATCAGTTTGCCAGGATTGTCCGGGCGGGAAAACTCACTCTCGCAGTTCTGGAGGCGACCTTGAAGCTTTTCCTGGATGAAAGCGTCGCCCTGCACGAGGTTCCGACTCTGCAAATGCTCAGACGCACTTTGTCGGAAATCACTACCCAGGCAGAACGCATAGCCTCGCAGCTACGCCAGAGTATTTCCAGTGCGGTTGTTACGACTGCCCCGGGTTTTTCACAGATGGGAAGTGGCTCTTTGCCTACCCAGGAACTTGCCACAATGCTTGTTGTATTACAGCCAGAAAAAATCAGCGCAGAGCAATTAGCCAGCCGGCTTCGGCACCACAGTACACCCATTTTCACGCGAATTCAAAACGACCAGGTTCTTATCGACCCACGCACACTGCGCGACGGTGACGAGGAAATACTGGTTGAAGCGCTCGTTGAGGCTCTTGGCCGGTCAGACTAAAGTTTATGCCCATAGCACAGAAGAACATCACGCTCGGCACAGCAGGCCACATCGACCACGGAAAGACGGCGCTGGTAAAACTGCTCACAGGATGCGACACCGACCGGCTCAAGATTGAGAAGGAACGCGGAATGTCCATTGAGCTCGGTTTTGCGCCGTGTATGTTTGCCGAGATGGAAGTGGGCATTGTTGATGTCCCCGGCCACGAGAATTTCATAAAGACGATGGTTGCAGGTGCAACCGGTATCGATGGCGTGATTCTGGTTATCGCCGCCGACGATGGCGTGATGCAACAGACGCGCGAACATCTTGATATACTCACGCTGCTGGGCGTCAAACACGGCATTGTAGCTCTGACTAAGGTTGATTGCGTCCCACCGGAGCGTATCGGGATTGTCACCGAGCAGATCAAGAAATTCCTTGCCGGCACATTTCTTCAGGATGCTCCGATTCTTCCCATATCCAGCGTGACTGGTCAGGGGTTCGACAACTTTTACGAGTCGCTGAAAGAGCTGGTCGAGGGCATCGAGCCGAAAAGCAGTGATGGTGTATTTCGGCTGCCGGTCGAGAGGGCATTTTCAGTAAAAGGCTACGGCACGGTAGTAGCCGGCATCCCGGTCGCAGGCTCGGCTAAAATCGGAGACGAAATGGTCATTTTTCCTCACGGCGCGAAAGGCCGGATAAAAGCCATACAGGTCTACAAACGAAATAGCCAGACCGCTACGGTCGGCCAGTGTGCCGCGCTCAACGTGCCGCAGTGGGACTACAAGAATATCCAGCATGGTAATGTAGTCACTGTCGGCGAATATTTTTCGCCGCAACAGTTGTATCTGTGCGAACTGCGGCTTCTAAACTACGGGGGGCAAGGCCTGAAAAATGGTGTGGATGTAAAATTCCACACCGGCACATCCGAAGTTGTCGCCACGCTCTACCTGCTGCAGGGCAATATCGCTGCCGCCGGGCAGAAGTGTCTTGTCCAGGTCAGACTAAGTGAGCCTGTAGTTGCAGGGCCGGGCGACCGTTTCATATTGCGGACACTCGCTCCTGTGCAGACGGTTGGCGGAGGAATAATTGTAGAAGCAGTCCCAGAGAAGCTCCGGCGAAATCAGCCGGAAGCGATTAAAGATGCCCAGGCCCATGCAAAGGCGGTGCTCAATCGCAGAGATTTCGTTGAATACGCCATAAAAACCGCTGAGAGTGTTGCCGCAACTGAAGCTGAAGTTTCGCTTCGCACAAAACTGCCGCCGGGATTATTGACGCCAATCCTTGCCGAGCTTATGGGCGAGAATAGGATAGTGGAACTGGGTAGGAAACTATACATCCACGCGGACACGCTCGCAGATGTTCAGCAGCGATTGCTAAACGCGGTTGGTGACTTTCACCGCAGCAGCCCAGCAATCCCCGGAATAGCTGCTGCTCAGCTTTACGAAAAGTCGGGCCTGCGAAAGGATATTTGCGATGGCGCGCTCAAGCTTCTGATCTCTGAGGGCAAACTGGTAGAGAGAAAGCATCGACTTGCTCTGCCCGAACACCAGGAGATGTTCAGTGACACCGAACAGAAACTGCTGCAGGCGGTCGAGACGCTTTTTAGAAGCAGGCTGTTCGACCCGCCCAGCAGGGCGGAGATTGTCGAACATACTAGAGCCGATGCGGAAAAAGTGGACAGAATTCTTCGGATAATGCTGGAGCAGGAGCATCTTATCCGGATAGAGAGCGATTTGCTTTTCCACGCTGAGGCTGTTGAGCGAGCTCGGAGTATTCTCATCTGCTTCATCGAAAAGCAAGGCAGCCTTGAGAGCGTGAAGTTCAAGTATCTTCTTGATACCAGCAGGAAATTCGCGATTCCACTACTGGATTACTTCGACCGGATTCGTGTCACTCGCTCCGTAGGCCGGACCCGGTATTTGGCAAAGTAGAAGTAGGGTGGGCTGAGCCCACGATTTTTTTGTGGTGATTTTGCAGGAGTTGGAAAATGCGTTACGGGAAGATAGCTGCGACTTTTCTTGGCGTGGCCGTTGCAATGATCGTTGCTATGACTTTGGGCGAGACGAAGAACTTATAGCCGCCGACGTCGCTGAAGAAGATTCTGTCGCGCTTGCCGGAGTCGGAAAATTGTAGGGAAAATTTTACCCGTTTTCGATAGAATTTTTCGCCCAGCATTTGACGCCTGTAGAAGGTGGTTTAGAATATGGGTGTCAAATTTCAGACAGGTCAAGCGGCATTGGCGCGGATCTCTGCGCAGACGAGGTTAATATGAAAAAGCAAACGTGCCTTCGGATGCTGGCAGCCGGTCTGGTCGCGCTGATCATTTTGAACCTCCGCTTTTGGCCAGATTTTCTATACGCTAAAGAGACTCCGACATCGTCCCAGCACGGTACGAACCTTGGCGAATTGAAAGTCCAGGGCAAGTACATCGAGCGGCTGGTTTTGTCGCAAAAGGATGGCAGCACAAAAAAGTTTGACAAGCCGGGCGAAACCATAAAACTGCCTGTAGGCGAATATCGACTGCAGGAAGTTAGGTTGCAGGGCGGATACTCCTGCGGTATCACGAGGCCTATCTCCGATGCCGATTGGGTAACCGTTGCTGAGGATAAGCCGGCAGTGCTGAACGTTGGTGCTCCTCTGAAACAGGGAGTCAGAGTTGAGCGGTGGGGAAGATTTCTGGTGCTGAATTACGAACTGCTCGGCGTAGGCGGAGAAAAATATACCCGGGTAGATAGGAGCAATCCACCGACTTTTGTCGTCTACAAGGGGGATAGGAAAATTGCCTCTGGCAAATTTGAGTATGGCTGAGGCGGCACGTGCTCGTACTCGTGGCGAGTACCTCTAACAGCAGCCGGCCAGTTGAAGATTGTCCCATCGCAGGACTTCGGTGAGCTTGGCCCACAAGAAGCTATGGCCCGACTTTACCACTGGAGGTGGTATTATAGCATACCAAGCCTGGTGCTATGGGTGGTTGCGGTGCTTGCATTTATTTTGATTAAGGCCAACCGTAATCCACAAGCCCTCCTTATCCTGGTGCCTTTGCTGATAGTGAACGTATTGTGGTTGGTGTTCAGGAAGGCTATGGGTTTCCGCTCGGCAGACGCAGAGATGTTTGGCATGGTATTTCATTCGCTGGCAGTGGGTATTACTGTATTGTGGCTACTGGCCAATAGGCTTTGCAATCGCAATCCGCTGGTTACATTTCTTCTGGCGTTCGTTATCATGGCGGTGCTTGGCCTATCGGGTACTGTATCCTATGTCGGGCTGGAATTTTCTCCGCGGACCATCGGCGGCCTAACACTGCTGGGTATGTTGGCTTCGGCAATGCTGCTTAGCTTTGGGCTGACAGCATGGCGATGCCAGAATCACTACACCGGTTTACGATTCGTGTTGTACTTGGCCTTCTGGACTGTAGGTGTCTGGCTTGCCACTGCGCTCATATTTTTTTCAATTGTGCTTGTCATTTACCGGCCTTCTATTCCCCTCTTTGCAGGGATGCTTCAACTCTTGGCGGTAGGTTCGGTGCTTGGCGTCTGTGTTTACGTGCTTGTATTTCCATATCTGATTTTGGCCCTGGTCAATCCATTTTTCCGCCAGCGGTTTCATGCGTGCCTGCGACTGAAGAATAAGAACATTGAAAAAAGCCCAAAGAACATGTAACATCGTTTATCAAACACACGTCCTAATGCGTGTGATACGTATGCGAGACCGCACAGATGAAAAATAAAACCCATATCTGGCACATAGCTGTCATCGCCATCACAATCGCGACGACATTGGCTCCGGCTCAGGATGTTCAGTGGCTACAGTACCGCTCGGCCAGCGAAGCGTCTTCAGTTGTCAGAGATATTGGTCTGCAGATGCTGTCTGCTGCCAAGGAGAAGCCGGCAGGCGTAATGCTACCGAAATTCACCGGCTCTGAGCAGGACTTCGCCAAGTGGTCAACACCGATGGTCGCAGCCGGCTACCTGTGGATAGCGGTCGATGGCAGGAACAAATTGTTCATCGACTCAAATGGAAACGGGCATCTAAATGACGAGACCGGCTTAGACCCTTACCGCAGCGATCAAGACTCTGCCTACTTTGGGCCTGTAAAAGTTGTGTTTCAAAGCAAGGATGGCCCCGTCACGTACCACCTGAATATTCAGTTCAACGACCGTCGTGACGCCAGGCAACTGTATGTAAGAACAGCAGGCTGGTACGAAGGCACCATTACGATAGCGGGGCAAAAGAAACAGTGTATGCTCATCGACTACAACGCAAACGGCGCATTCAATGACCGCTCCGTCAACTTTGACCAGTGTGACCGCATCCAGATTGGCACAGCAGAAGCTCAGGAGACCCGTTTTGTCGGCAATTACATCGAGACTGACGGGACTTTATACAGCTCGGAGATCGCGCGCGATGGGGCATACGTGAAATTCGCAAAGGCGGAAGGCGTAAAACTCGGCAACGTTCGGCTGCCCGAATCTGTTACCGAGTTCGCAGCGGGCGGAGAAAACGGGCTATTCATTCTCAAGCCGGAGAATGGCCAGTGCACGCTGCCTGTGGGCAAATATCGCATCGAGCACTGGACCATTGAGCGCAAGGATGACAAAGACGCCGAGTGGAAACTGCAAGGGGCGTACTTTGATGACACGGGCCTTTTCGATGTCAATGAGGCACAGGCGGCTGAACTTTCAATCGGTGAGCCGGTAATCTGCACTCTGCAGGCAAGCCAAAGAGAGCCTGAAAATTATTATTTCCGTCAAGAGCTAAAAGGCAAACTTGGCGAGCGTATAGAGCTGACTCGCAACAATGCCCGTCCACAGCCGCCCAAGGTGCGCATCAAGAACAAAGACGGAGATTACGACCGCACCTTCACGTTCGAGTATGGCTGAGGCGGCACCTGTTCGCTCTCGTGGCGAGAGCCTAAAAACGTGAAAGGCCCGTTTATCGCAACGGTCGACATCGGCAGCCCCTTCAAGATGACAAGCGAGCCGTACACTATAGCGGGACCGCCGGCTATCGAGCCGAAGATTATAGGCAAACGAAATCTCTGGCCGATTGCCATCGCTGCGCTGTGTATAGCGATTGCCTACGTGGTCTTCGTTTCCGTGCGTAAGAGCAAGACGCAGTAACCGCCTAACCGTTCAGCACCCATCCCTCGCGGTAGGTCTTGCGGATGTACTGGTCGGCCTCCGGGCAGTTGGTCGCCTTGAGGTTCTTGGCGTCCCATTCGAGTTTCTTGCCCACTCGATAGGCAACCAGAGCCAGCAGATTGTGCTCGATCAGTGCGCCGGAGTAGTCAAAGTTGCAGAGCGTTGGCTTACCCGTCTTGCAGGCGATAATCCACTCCTCGTGGTGGCCGGGCGACGGCGGAATCAGGTCCTCGGACTTGGGCGAATTGTAGTGGGTCATATCACCCTTAAGCATAAGGATTCGCCAGTCATAGTCGGCAAGCAGCCAGCCTTGGTCTCCGGTAAATAGGACGCCCTTGAATAATTCGTCCCGGCTAAAGACCTTCGATGGCAGGCCGGGCTTTTTTCCGCCGTCATACCAGTAGACCTTGACGGCCGGCCGCCAATCATTGCCCGGGTGGTCCCATTCTGCCGTAAGCCACTGTGGGCACGTGTCCGGGTTGGCAGGCGTTCCAGCAGCCTCGCACGAAGTAGGAAGTCGCAGGTCGAGCGCCCAATATGCCATATCCATCATGTGGCTGCCCATATCGCCAATCTGGCCGCTGCCGAAGTCCCAGAAGGGGTTCCACGCCAGGCAGCCGCCGAGGTATTTAGGGTTGTATGGATGAAAAGGAGACGGACCTATCCACAAGTCCCAGTGAATGTGTTCGGGCGCAGGCTTGACTTCGGGCAGATAGTTGCCGCCTTCGGGCGTGCGGCTGCACCAGACGCGGGCTTCTTTCACCGTACCTATCGCGCCGCCCCGGATCAGTTCGACCATCCGCCGGTAATTGTCCGAGGCGTGTATTTGTGTGCCCATTTGTGTTGCCAGTTTTTGCTTGTTTTTTAGATATGTCTCGCGGACCACGTGCGCCTCGTGCACCGAATTGGCAAGCGGCTTCTCACAATAGACGTGCTTGCCGCGGTTCATTGCCCAGACGTTGACGAAGGCATGTGTGTGATCGGTCGTGGAACACACAACCGCGTCGATATCCTTCTGGTCGAGGCACTTTCGCCAGTCGATGTAGGTTTTGGCGTTGGGAAACTGCTTTGCGGCGCCGGCCAGATTTTTCTCATTCAAGTCGCATAGGGCGACGATGTTCTCGCCCTTGACGCTATCCAAATTGCCACCGCCTCGCCCGGCAACGCCGATGACAGCGATGTTAAGTTTTTCATTCGGCGACCGGCCAGCCATAAGAATGCCCGACTTGAGGACCGTGACGCCCGCTCCAATCACAGCACTTTGTTTAAGAAATGTCCGACGATTGATCTGAGGATTCATTGGTTACCTCCCGCATTAACAGTTGCCAAAGTTATTGAAGATTTGATTTCAGCCATAGCCACATAGTAAAGCAAAACATTGCCGGATTCAAGTTATTATTGCCAGCAAAAGCGACACGACGATTGATACGACTCCGATCGTTGCTGCCAGGAGCGTCCAGGATTTAATTCCTTCCGCCTCGGTCAAGCCCGCCATTTTGACGAATACCCAGAACCCGCTATCATTCATCCAGGAGCAGATCATTGCGCCGCCTCCTATGGCGGTTGCTAACAAGGCTGGGTGATAACCGAGGGCCTTGGTTGACGGGATCATTGCGGCGATCATTGCTGAGGCCGTTATCATTGCGACGGTGCTCGAACCTTGTGCGGTCTTCATCACCGAAGAGACGAATGCCCCCAATAGCAGCAGCATCAAGCCGCTTGCCTGTTGGCTGCCCTTTGCCTGGAAAATGGCTTCAATAGCCGGGCCAATCTGCGCAGCTTTGAGCATCGCACCAAAGGCGCCGCCTGCCGCAGTAATAAGGATGATTATTCCGCCGCTCATTAGCGATACTTCAACGACTTCCGCCAACTGAGCGCCTGTCAGCTTGCGCTTGCTCTTGAGCATCCAGAGGGCAATTGCAGTGGAGATAAGCATTGCCAGGTTCACGTTGCCCAATACCGCGCTAATTGCAGCCGCCCCGCGCAGTAGCGACCCTTCAGCCGCACCCTTGGCGATGACGTTGACAATCGTGTTGCTTGAAACGAGCACGACCGGCAGGGCAATCGGAAGCAGTGACAGCGACAGGGCAGGCAATTGCTCGTCTTGCAGCGGTTCAGGCTCAGGCAATCCGCCGCCCATCGGTCGCATCGGTATTTTCAACCAGCGGTCGAGCCAGCCTGCAAGGAACAGGCCGACAATTGAGGCCGGCATCGCCACCGCTGCGCCTATCAGAATCATAGCTCCGAGATCGATTCCCAAATTATCAGCCGCCACGAGCGGCCCCGGAGTTGGCGGAACAAGACAGTGGGTGGCGACGCCGCCGGCACAAATCGCCAGGGCATATTTCAGGTAATGCTTCTTCGTTCGCCTGTGCATAGAGCGAGCTAACGGTAAAAGCAGGTAGAACACTGTGTCAAAGAAAATGGGTATAGATAACACGTATCCGCTGGCCATCAGGGCCGTGGCACCCTGTTTTTCGCCCAGCAGCAAGAGAAAGCTGCGAACAACTCGATCTGCAGCTCCGCTATCCATCATGCACCTGCCGATAACTACGGCCAGGGCAATTACAATCCCGATGTTGCCGGCTGTTTTTCCGAATTCGTCGGCCACTCGGCTGATTTTCGTAGATAGCTCCCCAGGGGCCAGCAGACTAACTACCACAGCAGCGGTGATCAGCGCGATAAAGGCGTTCATTTTCAGCCGAGTTATCACGAGCACGACAGTCAGTATGCCAATGATAAGAATTGCCAGTGGGTGCAAAGCGAACATGGTTCGTTGTCCATTGTTCATTGTTCATCGAAAAACCGTGAACAATGAACTCTGAACTCACCGACTCCTTACAAGCTCTCGAGGTATTTTTGACCGAGCATCGCGGCTCCCTTCATAGATGACTGCTCGTCAAGGACGTATTGGCAGTCCCTCATCCACCTTGCTTTTGCCAGGACGAGCGCCGGACTTACTGCTCCGCCGGTCACGTATATCGTATCGCTGACAGAAACGCTCTGGCCAATTTCTTCCAGGTGCGTCTTCTGATACTCGCACAATCCTCTTACAATTGCAGCCAGCAACTCTTCGCGGGTAGTTTGTTGAGTCAGTCCCAATAACTGCGCTTTTAGCGGCTCGATAGAATATCGCGAGCCCATAAGATAAGGCACATAAGTCACGCTGCTTGCACAATCAACCCACCTGTCAATCGCCTGTGGAAGGAATCGGCTGTAAAACTCCTCGGCACTTAATTCACTGCAAAACACGTTTTTGAACCAGTCCAGCGCGCTTCCTCCGGCATTCATAACGTGCAACGTCAGCCATCTATCGGGGACAACGTGCGCCCGGATGTTGTAATTGCGGGACGGCAGCGGCCTATTAAGACAGACCAGCGTAATTTCACAAGTGCCGTTTACGTTGATGATGTCCCCTGGCTGCCTGATGCCCACGGAAAACGCGGCCAGCACAGCATCGTTTCCGCCAATCAGGACCGCAGGCTCTTTGTCAAAACCGAGCTCTCTGCCAAGCGAACCGCAGATGCGACCAATACTTTGGTGAGCTGGTATGATTGGAGGCAAGCGACCAAGCGAAATGTTAAACGCCTGGGCTATATCTTCATTCCAGGTGAAATCGTTGCGCACGGTGTTGTACAGGGCCGTGAGTGACGCAGATGAAGGGTCAATGGCATAAGCCCCGCTTAGCCAGTGTGCGAAATACGTATTGGAGTGACCGAACATGTAGGTCTTATCGAAAACGTCCGGCAAATTCTCCTTGATCCAGAGAATGCTGGCAAGTGAGCAGCCGCCGGCAACGGGCATATTGCCCGTAGTTTTCAAGAGATTCTCTATGCCGACTGTCTCTATTATGGATTGTGCCTGTTTGCGCGAGCGCTGGTCAAGCATCAAAATGGCAGGATAGAGCGACTCGCCGTTCTTATCCATGGCTGTCAAACCGGGCGTGGTTCCGGAAAGGGAGATTACCTCGACATTGCCAATTGTCTCAGCCACCGCCCTGCACCCGGCGATGAAGGCTCTTCTCCACTTATCTTGTTCAATGTCCCCATATAAGCCATCGTTATAAATATTCACCTGGTATGCTGCGGAGAATTGTCTGACAAGATTCAGTTCATTGTCGACAATTCGGAATACGCCCAGTTTCATACTGGTTGTCCCGATATCAACTGCCAGGATCGTTCGATCACTGGCTCTATCTGATTTCCGAGTTTGGCTCATTTCAACTCAACAAGAAACCTTCGCTCATCATCTTATCTTTGATCCGTCGAATGTCCTCGTCAGATACGGGCCTTAGTGGGTGACGTGGTTCGCCGCCTCTGAATCCGGCCAGTTCCATAGCAACCTTAACGCCCGCAACGCCATAGGCTCCAGAGATGGCTTGATTAAGCCGGGCCAGTCTGAAATGAAGATTCCTGGCTTCGTCGTATCTGCCTTGTGTGAATAGCCCGTACAATTCGCAGCAAGGCCCAGGCAGGATGTTGGCAAGAGAAAGCACACCACCTGCGGCTCCGAGATGCAGAGCAGGATAAAAGAAATTAGCAGAGCCGGCAAGAACGTGAAAATCGTCAGCCGGATCGAGGCACGCGAGGAATTTCCCCGGCCCAGTAGGGGAGGAGTCTTTTATGCCAATGATATTAGGATGCCGTGACAGCTCAAGAACCGTTTGGGGTGGTATTTCGACTCCGCCCGCAAAGCCCGGGGCATTGTAAAGCACTACCGGAATATCAACTGAGTCGGCTACTGCCTCGTAGTAACCCCGCAAGGTCGGCCCATCCATACGCTTTGCGAAGTAATGCGGCGTCAGGATGCTCACACAGTCGAAGCCCATCTTGGATGCTGCCCTTGACTTCTCGATGGTCTGCCTGGTCGATTCACAGCCGGCTCCAACCATAACCACCTTCCGGCCTTTCTCCTGGGCGAAGACCTCCAGAACCTGGTTCTCTTCTTTTTCGGACAGACTCCCAGACTCTCCATTTGAACCAAGCGCCAAATAGCCGGTCAGCCTGGTCGGGCTGAGCTTTTGCAGGTTGAACCTTAGGTCTTCAAACGCAACCTCATCGCCGCGAAAAGGTGTTACCACCGGAGCGAAAACGCCCGTGAGTTTCTTTGCGTTTTGTCCCATACTGGACCATTAACGTCAATGCAAATATCAAAGATTAAAAATCAAAATTGTGGAATCGCCGCAAGGCGGCGATGACCTCCTTAATTTTGCATTTTGCATTTTGATTTTTGAACTGCTTTTCCAGCTTTTAGCGTTTCAACAATGGCATCGACATCGAATACACAGCCGCCCCAGGTGCCTCCGCTGATCTGCTGCATAGCAGACCACAGGAGTGTGTCCGCGGGAAGATTTGGATGAGGCGCCAGGTCGCGGCGCAACGGCCGCCCGGCTAAAATTCGACTGCCGAGTTCAGCACTTCTTTGCTCCGGCGGAGTGCTAACATCGCCAATCAGGTCTACACGGCCGTCTAAACGATTGCCGTCAATGATAATCTGAATAATGTCACCATCCAGTACTTTCCCTATCGGGCCTCCGGCTAAGGCCTCCGGCGTAACGTGTCCGATACATGGGCCGGTACTGACGCCGCTGAATCGCCCATCGGTAATGACCGCTACTTCTTTTGCCCACGATAGATGCTTTAGTGCACCCGTCACTTGCAGGATTTCTTCCATCCCGCTTCCCATCGGTCCGGCACAAATCAGGACAATCACGTCACCAGGTTTGACGGTGGTTTTCCTTATGCCCTCCACGGCGGCTCGCTCGCCAATAAACACGCGGGCGGGACCGACCCTGCGATACACTCCATCCGGTCCAACCAGTGACGGATCGATGGCGGTACTCTTGATAACAGAGCCGTCCGGCGCCAGATTGCCTTGCGGCAACGTAACAGTGCCAGCCAGGCCTCGCTGGCGCGCTCTAACAGGACTCATGATGACTTCATCCGGATCGATGCCATCCTGTTTATAAAGGATTTCGCGGAGTCTTTTACGCCGCTCGGACTGTTCCCACCAGTCCAGAATTCTGCCTAAAGGTTCGCCCGACACCGTCATCACATCCAACGCCAGAAGATTCCGTGCCCTCAGGTGAAGCATTACTTCAGGCACTGCCCCGGCGAGGAAGACCCGCACGGTCGGATGTCCCACAGGTCCGTTGGGCAGCACATCCACAAGGCGGGGCACCTGCCGATTAACCGCTCGCCAATCCTCGACGGTAGGGCGGCTCAGTCCCGCTGAGTACGCAACTGCCGGAAGATGCAGCAGCAGGTTTGTCGAGCCGCCAAAGGCTGCGTGAACAACCATCGCGTTATGCAGGGCTGCATCCGTGAGTATATCTCTTGTCGCGGCACCTCGTTCGTGCAGCCGGACGACCGCCCTGGCTGAGCGGCGTGCCATATCAAGCCATATCGGTTGTCCCGATGGCGCAAGGGCCGCGTGGGGCAGGCTCATGCCCAATGCCTCGGCAACAACCTGCGACGTGGCCGCGGTTCCGAGAAACTGACAGCCGCCGCCCGCGCTGGCGCAAGCACGGCAGATCATCTGCTCGGCATACTCGAATGTCACCTGGCCGTGCGCAAAACGTGCACCTATGGATTGGACCGTGCCCAGGTCCTCCCCTTCGGTAGGGGGCAGCGTTACGCCGCCCGGCACTACTACCGATGGCAACTCGCGCATAGCTGCCAGAGCCATCATCATCGCGGGTAAGCCCTTATCGCAGGTGGCGATGCCAAGCACTCCGTTGCAGCCCGGCAGACTACGGATGAGGCGGCGAAAAATTGTCGCCGCGTCATTACGATATGCCAGACTATCCATCATACCGGGCGTGCCTTGCGTCCGTCCGTCACAAGGGTCGGTGCAGAAGCCCGCAAATGGAATGCAGCCAAACTTCTGGAGTTCCTGCGCCGCAGCCTGCATCAAAAGTCCGAGCTCCCAGTGCCCTACGTGGTAGCCCAGCGCTATCGGCGTGCCATCAGGCGCACGGATTCCGCCTTGCGTACTGAGTAGAAGGAATTGCCTGTCAGCCACCCTGGCCGGTTTCCACCCCATTGCTATATTCTGACTCATAGCGAAGATATCGCCGCTTGGGGCATCTCGAAGAGAATCCTGTGTCAGCGGCAGGGGGCCTTCCGCACCCAGCGCGTGCGTAGTAATGTTATACATGCTGTCGTCGCCGCTGCTCAAGATGTCCTCAAGGGGAATCATAACGATAATCTATCGCGGACAGAAAGGGCGGTCAAGAGCCGCTGCATCTGCCGACGCCGGTCGGGGCAGCGGGCGTAAGAAACTTGCACGAACACGTACAATCAATAGAATCGTAGTGTGGTGCCGAATACTATACAGAAAAAGGTCACTCGCGTAGGGGAACAATTATATGAGGGGCAGCAATCTGACCACAATTACGCTGCTGCTTGTGCCTCTTGCTGCTGCCAGCCAGCAGGCGGATGACTCAAGCGTCTGGGTCCAGCTACCCGCTGAGGTGCTCAGAGACAAAATTCGTGGCGGCTTGCTCGGGCAACTGCTGGGCAACCTAAACGGCCTTGAGCATGAGATGAAATACATCAATGAGCCTGGAAATGTCCAGAAATATGTGCCGGGGCTACCCGAAGGGGCTCAGACCGACGATGACACAGACCTTGAATGGGTCTATATCATTGCGATGCAGCGGCACAACGCAATTATGCTTTCGCCCGACCTTATTGTGCGGTTGTGGAAAGAACACATTAACAAGCGTATCTGGTGCGCAAATCAATACGCACGCCAGCTTATGGACATCGGCTTTGAGCCGCCCTTGACCGGCAGCATCGCGTTCAACCCGTGGGCAGATTTCAACATCTCCGGGCAATTTGTTTGCGAGTGCTTCGGCCTATTGGCGCCCTGCATGCTGCAGACCGGAGCGAGAATCGGCCTGAACTATACGCGCGTCGCTATTGATGCTGAGCCTGCACAAACCACGCAGTTATTCACCGCGATGATAGCAACCGCCTTTATGACGGACGATATTGATGTGATTCTCGATGCCGGCCTGAAAGCAGTCGACCCCAACTGCGCTATCCGCGAAATTGTTGGCGATGTGCGAAGCTGGCATCGACTGCATCCTGCAGATTGGCATACAACCCGCCGGCTCGTTAAAGAAAAGTACAGTCGTCATAATGGCGGCATGCGCGACAGAAACGGATATGAGCTCAACACCGCCTCCACCATCGCTGCTCTACTTTATGGCGGGGCAGAGTTCGTCAAGACGCTGACGACCGCTTTTAACTTTGGCTGGGACGCCGACAACAACGCCGCAACCGCTGGCACAATAGTCGGCCTCATCAAAGGCTACCGGTGGATAACGAAGCAGGACTGGACTATTGTAGATCGTTATCGTAACACGACCCGCGACGGTATGCCAACTGACGAAACCATCACCAGTTTTGCCGACCGGATCATCGACCTTGCCGAGCAGGTGATTGTACAGCAGGGGGGCCAAAGACAAAACGCCAACGGGCAAATGGTTTATCGCATACGCTCAGAAAAATCGGCAAACTTACTGCCGCTGTCAAATCTTGATCAAGAAATCGCTCGTTCGCGTGGCGAGATGAAATCTAAACTCAAAAACACCATAATCAATGGGGGTGACGGCCGAGAACTCGCTTTCGCGGCATATTCGGCCATCTGCCTCGATTTGGCGCAGAGTTTCAGGCAAGAATACCCTGAAAAATGGGCCGCCGCTGTCGGAGCGATGAATCGTTACCCAAAGGTCGTCCAGGTCCTGTTCTTCCATAGCCCATTTCCGGCAGGCGACCGACTTCGTCAGAAAGCCGTTGCCGCGGGGCTATCTGAGCCTGCTGACAGGGCGAAAATCTGGTAGAAAGACCGACCGGGTCGGTCTGCAGGAATCGGCCAAGATACGGATTATAGTACCTGGCACGATAGTAGTAAAGGCCAGTTTCGATATCGAATTGCCGGCCGGTGAACATAAAGGGATTGGGATGATTTGGAGCCGAAGCGGCCACGTGCCCATAGACCGAGTACTCGTAGGTCTGGACGCAAGTGCCGTTTGAATCAGTCAGGGCCACAACACTGCCAAGACCATCAAAGTGATAGTAGTAGACCGCGTTGCTATCAGCCAGGTCTATCATACAGACCGGCTCGTCAACGCGCGGACCGTAGACGTATGGATTCGACGGGCTCACCACAAGTTTGCGCACGAGGTTGCTATTGCCATTGGATTCGACAGGCTCACCACAAGCGTATTCGGCAATAATGTGATCGCCGTCATAAAATCTCAGAGATATATGACTTTCCGTGGAGGTTTCATCATTACCAAGACGACGGAGTTTTGTCTTTGAACCTCCCATGGTAGTGTGGCAGATACTCCTTGACCGGTCTGGTCAGATTGAGCTTTATATCCCCTGTATTTGGGTCGTAGTAATAGCCTCCCTTGTCGTTCAGTTCTCGATACTCCGGAACGTCGCTTTGCTTGTCTGAGGTGAGATCGATATACATCTTATCCCATATGTGACTGTTATGCTGCAGCGCATAGCTGCGAAACTCGTCAAGCGAATTGGGATACCGACCGTTTTGTTCGAAAAAGAACTGGATTTCCCTTCTTATGATCCATAAATAACCTTGGTTTTCAAGCAGGCGCTGCCGGTATCGTGCCTGGTATGATAGGTAGACAAGAATTATCACTACGAAGAGTAATATGGCCCCGATGGCGCAAATGACCGCGCAGGCATAGTTTCTTCTCTGAGACAACCAAAGAATGCTGCTGGCACATTTTAGTCTCATAGGTCATCTACCAAATAGTCTCGTATCGATTGTTTACAGAAAGATTGTTCAACTCTAGCGGAATCTCAACAAGTTCACTGCTAGTCCATAGTGGCCATGGGAGAATTATCCACTTGTCCCTTGTAATGCTGATAGGCATGGCTATGATCTTGCCGGTCCATCCGTACACTCTGGCGTCCGGCAGGAGTTCTTTGAAAGCATGTGCGACTGATTGTGTTCCGCCCTTCGCACTGTAACAAGCATTGATACATATCGTGGCGTTAGGTGCGAATCTATCCCTAACCAACTGGTCAAAGGGATAGTTTTTCGGGTTAATCCCTATCCATGTGCAAAATGCGTTATGTTCATCTGTGAGCAGCCGAGAAGCTTCGTTGTCCCCCAATTTACCTGTCACAACCTCAAGATCTTTTCCTGAGCCTATAACCAAATATCCGTCAAAACCATGACCAATTATCGAGAAGTAGACAATCTTATCGGTAGGCTGCTCAGCACTAAAAAATATCTTTCCGTAGAGATCCATGCGTGATGTCACCTGGCCATATATTGCATATCGGTCGCCATTCTCTTTTTGGAATCCTATATATACGAATGGGTTATTGTAGTATGCACTTACTTTTTCCTCTATTTCCGCGAGTTTTTTTCCAAATGATTTAAGATCAATTTGAGGACTAATAATATTGAACAGACCAGACGGATCTAAATAGTCCACCGGATTGTTCTTACAATAGGCATATAAGTTCATCCCATCGCCGTATCCTACCGGGTCGGTCTGGAGGAATCGGCCAAGATAGGGATTATAGTACCGGGCACGGTAGTAGTAAAGGCCGGTTTCGATATCGAATTGCCGGCCGGTGAACATAAAGGGATTGGTCCGCTGGGGGATGCCTTACGGCAGATGATTTGGATCCGAAGCGGCCACGTGCCCGTAAACCGAGTACTCGTAGGTCTGGACGCAAGTGCCGTTTGAATCAGTCAGGGCCACCACACTGCCAAGACCATCGAAGTGATAGTAGTAGACCGCGTTGCTATCGGCCAGGTCGATCATACAAACCGGCTCGTCAATGCGCGGGCCGTAGACGTATTTGCGCACGAGGTTGTTATTGCCATCGTATTCGGCAATTATGTGGTCGCCGTCATAGAGGTACGTGGTGGCGTAGCCATCGACTGGATTCGACAGGCTCACCACAAATGTCTTTTTGATGCGCCGGCCGGACGGGTCGATTCGACAGGCTCACCGCGGGCAGGCGGGGTTCAACGTGGGGACTCTGAGGCGTTGTTACAGCACCGGTGCGGTCATTGGCACCGGGTCGTATGTCGGCGGTCTGGTGGGCTCTGGATCGGCCGGCCGTATAACCCACTCTTTTTGGGACATCCAGACCTCAGGCCAGGCCACCAGTGACGGGGGCACGGGCAAGACTACCACCGAGATGCAGACGGCGAGCACGTTCCTTGATGCCGTCTGGGACTTTGTCAATATCTGGGGCATCGGCGAGAATCAGACTTACCCGTATCTACGGAAGTATTCAGCAGCGGACATTAACCAGGATGGGCATGTCAACTTCCTCGACCTTGCCGTGTTGGCTGAGAACTGGCTAACGAGCCTGGGCCCATAAACCGCCAGCGAGGGTTACAAAACAAATTAGCCACAGAGGACCCGGAGGTCACAGACACCTGTCTTGCGCGCAGTCGAGAGATAAAAAGAATAACTGCTCTGAGTGCTCTGTGCTCTGCCTCGACGTTGCTCAGGACGGCGTCTGTGGCAAAAAAGCGAAGTTATCTAACCCGTGTCCATCCGTGTTAATCCGTGTCTAATAGAAGATTTTCCTTTACGGCCAACTTCTTTTCGGATATAATATGCCCGTAAGTAATGGATTAGAATCGAAATGCCAGAACGAGAGAATACAAGAGACAGGACACAGGAGACAGAAGCTTGCCCTGAGCGGTCGAAGGAACAGTAGGCAGAAGAGAGAATTAGAAAAAGAGGGAAGATGGGTATTTTAGGCAAGATAAGGCTGATCTACCAAGTTTTTTTTGCAAAACAAAGCCAATTTGTGAAAAAGTCAAATTAGCGTAAGCTGAATTGTTACAAGGGCTTATGAGAGAAAAATCGAATTGGACACTTGGTGAAAACAAACCCAAACAAAGCCAATTTTACATTTTTACCGCGGAGAACGCTGAGAGCACGGAGGAAAGATCGAAATTGAAATTCTCAGCGTCCTCGGCGGTAAAAAACTTGGTATGCAGAGCATACCCTACCGCTTGTTGGACATTCGACATTCCGAAAGGCTACTCGTGCCGCAACGATTCAATTGGGTCCATATTGGCGGCGCGATAGGCTGGGTACAAGCCGGAGAACAGTCCCACCATCGCGCTAATACCAAAGGCCAGCACCAGTGAACTGCCTGTGATAATGGTTGGCATACGGCTGAAATGAGTTACCAGAAATGGTATGGAAGAGCCTAAGATAATCCCTAAGATGCCTCCAACGAGCGTCAAAAGCAGCGTTTCCGATAGAAATTGAACCATAATATCCGCTTTTCTGGCGCCCAGAGCGCGGCGGATGCCGATCTCACGCGTTCGCTCACTAACGGTTGCCAGCATAATATTCATGATTCCTATGCCACCAACCAACAGTGAAATCGTTGCGATTGATCCCAGGACGATGCTGAAGATGAGCTTGGTACGCTTGGCCTGCCGCAACAACTCCAGCGGGATAACGATACGATAGTCCTTCTTATCCTTATGAAGGCGCATCAGCAAGGTATCCAGAATGTCACGTGCCGGCAATACTTGTTCGGTTGCTTGAACCTTGACGGTGATCTTCTGCAACTGTACCCTTTCTACACTTTGCTTGCCCCCTGTGAAGGCAGCGCTGAGCTCGCTGAATCGGGATTTGGCGGTTGACAAAGGTATATATACGTTGCCGGCAGCGCCACTATCGGCGCCCGTTGCCACCTGCATAGCTTTATCTAAATCACTCTGTCTACCCCTCAGAGGCGGCGCGCCAGCTACGCCTACGACCCGGTAAGAATTGCCCTGGATACTAACGTCTTTGCCTACCGGCTCTTCAAACGCGAATAGGGCTCTGACCAGCTGCTCATCGACCACGCATACACTCTGCTGCTGATGAAGGTCAATACTGCTCAAAAATCGCCCATGAACCACGTGAACAGGCGAAATCTCCGTGTACCAGGGGATAGTACCTATGATTTTTATCGCCACCTTGCTTTTAAGATAACGTGCTTCCTGGTCTATCTCGCGGATGGGTACGACGACCTCGACATTGGGCACGGTGTTATGGATTGATTCGGCATCTTTATAGGTCAGGCCGTAGCTGCGCACCTCCTGCGTCTGGCCGGTGTCGGCTCGCTCCTTAGGCGGCTGAACTGTTTCAATAATCAAATTCGTGCTGCCAAGTCTGGCTATGGCTTCTTGCGCCTCCCGGCTGGCACCTTCACCTATCGCCAGCATAGCAATCACCGAACAAACGCCAAAGATGATGCCTAATGCCGTCAATGTCGAACGCAGCCGATGCATCCAGAGGCTTTTAAGACCCAACTTGACCGTTCTTTTTATGCCGAACCAACGCATAGTGACTAACGCTTCCGGTTGTATTTTTGTCGCTCTATCTGCCCGTCGAGAAGATATATGGTTTTTTCAGCTTTTTTAGCTATATTGGGATCATGGGTAACGATAACGAGAGTTCTGCCCCGCTTATGTAGATCGCCGAGGATTTTCATAATCTCCAGGCCGCTCTCCGAATCAAGATTGCCGGTTGGCTCATCAGCCAAAATGATCCGCGGGTCGTTCGCCATAGCGCGGGCAATAGCCACTCGCTGCTGTTCACCGCCGCTCAGCTCGGCAGGCCGATGTCGGATTCTATCGCCCAGCCCCACCATTTTAGCCAACTCCTTTGCACGGTCAGCACTACCACGTTCGGAAAAGCCCTGGTAATACATCGGCACTTCAATGTTCTCAACCGCGTTAAGTTGTGCAATCAGATTGTACGACTGAAAGATAAATCCGATTTGTGAGCCGCGTATCATCGACAGGCCATTATCATCAAGATTAGAAACGTCCTGACCTGCAAGTTGATACGTGCCGCGAGTCGGCCTGTCAAGACAGCCCAAAACATTAAGCAGTGTGGATTTGCCTGAGCCGCTTGGGCCCATAATCGCTACGTACTCACCCTGCTCGATGCTCAAACTGACGTCACGAAGAACAAACAGTTCGGACGAGCCGATCTTATAAGCCTTGCACAGATTCTCAAGAGCAACTATCGCCATACTACTGTGGAAACTGAAAGCTTAAAGCTCAAAAGGTAAAAGTGCGGAGTTCAACAGCTTTGCCTTTTACGCTTTAAGTTTTACGTTTTGGTTAGCCCTTTGCCCTATTTTTTCGTCTTCTCCGATGCCGTCCATCTCGGCGGATTAAGCATAACTTTCTCGCCCTCGGTTAGTCCGCTTTTAATCTCGACGAAGTTGTCATTAAATAACCCGGTTTCGACCTCACGCTGCTGGGGCGTGCTGCTTGCCACAACATAGCACACCTTTTTCTCCTCCACCGTAACAACCGATTGTATCGGCACATGAAGCACGTCATGCAGTTCATCAATAATCACTTCAACCTTTCCCGTCATGCCGGTCTTGAGAAAGTCGTGCGTTCCGTCAATGCTCACATCCGTCGCGTAGACTTTAAGGTCTGGATTCAGGAAGTTCTCCTGATTGGCTAATGGTGCTTTTTTCAACACCTTGCCGGTAAAGGTCTTATCTGTAAATGCCGCAATCGTTATTTTCGCTGGCTGATTCGGCTCAATCTTATCTACCCACGTTTCGTGAACCTTGATCTCCACCTTCATTTTGGAGGCATCGGGTATAGTTATGATCTTCTGACCTTCGTATATTTCCGCTCCCTGCTCGATTTTTCCCCTCGACCAGTACTCTTGCGTGCTCGACCAGTAGACCACCTCCCCTGGTGCAGGGGCCTTCACCACGCAAGCGATAATCTGGTCTTTCAACTTTTGTAGGCGCTCCTTCTGAAGCGAGAATGTAGCCTCGGCGCTGGCAAGTTTGGCCCGAGCCTGTGCTATCTGTGAACGGGCCTTAGCCTGGGTTCGCTCCAATTCACGCTTGGCCTCATTGTAGTCGCTCAGCAGCTTCTCGGTCTGTTTGGCGAACTCATAACGCTTGAATAGGTCCAAAGCAATCTCTTCTTTCTGCTTCTCGAACTCAAGGCGCTGCTTCTCCAACGTGTCTCTTCTCAATTCGGTTTCCGCCACATATTGTTTCTTGTAGAGTTTTTCGGTCCATTCTAATGTGCTGACGGCTTTTTCCAGGTTTGCCGCCGCCAACGTGATCCTGCCGTTTAGCTCTCGGAGCCTCTGCAAAGCCTCGCCCCCCAAGTTGGGATCGTCAAGGAATGAAACTATATCGACAATTAAATTTGGATCTGAGGTTGCTCTCTGAACCATCCTTAGAGCAACTGCCTCCCCAAGGTATTTGTTAAAATCCATCAGGGCAAATTTTACCTTCAGGTCAGCTGCGGAAACATCGCTCTCATTTTGTTTTAGCTGAATCCGATATGCCTCATTCGCATCGGCATCGCTTGCCTCGGCAGTAGCCAGCTCAATCTCTCTTTGTCCCAACTGCTCCTTCAACTTCGAAGAATCCAGCTCTACCAGGACTTTGCCATTATTTACGTCTTCTGTAGTTATAACCGTACCTTCGGGCACAATGTTGACTATAGAAACCCGCCCTTCTACTTTGGACTTAATATCTTCGGATTTAACCGCCTTTATGCTGCCGCTTTCGGTCACGCTGATGGTCAGATCGCCACGCTTTACTGTGAACAGCCCCGTGCCAGGAACTGATCCGTCGGAGGCACTTCGCTTGTGGCGCCAGAATGCAAATCCACCGATACCCCCAACTACAGCCACGAGAATCAGAATCCAGAGAAACCGTCTGGCCAGCTTCATTTTATCAGCTCTCCCAATAGTTTTTCTACGTGTCTGACTTGCATTTATTCATGTCGTACTATCGCTCCCGGTCGCGGTTTGTAATTATTTATCCCATATCGACTGCGGCTGAGGCAGAAAATCCCGAAAATCGACCATTCCGCTTGGCTCAGGACGGGCCTGTTGCGGGCTTGCGGATTCAACCTTTACCCGGTCGGATTGACCCCGGGAATCGCTAGAATCTGCCAACTGCTCTGCTGCTGCGACCTGTTCGGATTTTTTGCCCTGCCCGGCGTCTTCTGTCGAAGACAGGGACGAGGGCTGTTCGCCCACCCACTGCTGGCACATTCCGTCCGGCCTGACCTGCAGAATCCCAATGTCCCGGAAAAAGCTCAGCTTGGTCACCGCGTGGGCTATCAAGGCAGCCGTAAGGCTGTTTTGTGCCCCAAGCAGGGCATCCTGAGACTCCAGCCAATCTCTGGTGGTGACGCGTCCGGCTTGCAGCAGCATGGTTGTACTCTCGACCCTTTCCTTGGCTAAGTCCAGGCTCACTTGCTGAGTGCGATAAGATTCTGCCTCTTCCCGGAGCCTGCGATAAGCGTCGCGGACGTCCAGTTTTACCTGGTCAACGTAGTTCTGGTACTCTCGTTGCCGCTGCGCCAACATTATCAGCGATTCTCCGTAGGCGTTGCGTTCGGCTTTTCGGTCAAAGGGCAGATCCGCCTCGAGGCCAAGTGAATACGTGCCACGCTGGAATTTCAGATTTCGGTATTCAGTGTCCCCTGTGGAATTTACGCTGGCGCTTCCAATCAGATTTAGCTCCGCACCCAGATTGTCAGCCGCTACCGCAACTTTCCGCTCCGTATCTTCCACCGCATCTTCGGCGTTAGCCAGGTCCAAGCGATGTGCCAGCGCCGTTTCAACGGCTGCATCCAAAGTGTACTGCGGTTCGGTTACGCCGATTTTCTTCAACACATCCAGCTCATTCTGGTCTAACGAAACATCGGCGTCGGTCGGCAAAGACAGCGTGACCTTGAACTGGTCCAACTGCTGCTGGTATCGCTGCTGCACCCGAAGAAGATTATCTTGCGCGGTTAGCTCGCTCTGCTTGGCCTGGTCAACCTCGAAAGGCGGCTTGCGACCGGCTTGGGCCTCCATTTCAACCCGCTCTCTGGAGTCCACCCTGCTTTTGTGGTCGTTCTCTGCGTTGGTCACCTCATCGCGTGCCTGTAGGACGCGGTAATAGCTATCTATAATCGAGACCACGAAACTCTGGCGATAACGATTAAACGAGCGTATCTGATACAGCGCATTGCGTTCGGCCTGGGTCAGGTTCTCCTGAACTACCTTGCGGCCACTTCCTCGAAGCAACGGCTGCGTGACATTGGCGGCAAGAACCGACCGCATTGAGCTGCGGGGGTCGTCCGTCAGAAATCGCGACCAATCAAGCGCAATATTAGCGGTGAGCGTTGCTCCGTCGGCCAGCAACTGATTTAAGCCTGTTGCCGCATCATAGCCTACCTGCTCATCCTCGCCGCTTCTGAGATAACGGGCGTCGATAGTGCCGAACCATTGCCGGGCAAACTGATGGCGGGCCAGAGTCAGATCAAGTGCCGTCAGATAGAGCAGCTCTTTCTGCCGTTGATATTCCCGATTACCGGCAGTAGCGATAGCCACCGCCTGGGCGAGACTTAGAACCTGCGATGGCGATATAGCTTTGTCAATCCGGATGTCGTTGGGCGACGCCGGGACATCACTAATTGTGTAGTTGGCTTTTTGCCCGAAGTCATTCTTCCACTTGCTATCGATTATCTGGTAGACCTCCTTGTCAGCTTCCGCTTTGTAACGCGCGGGGCTGCAGCCGCCGGCAATAAATAGCGATGCTGCGGTGCAGTATGCGCACAAAAACAATCCGGTTACCGTTGACCTACAAAACATAAGGTATTCTGCAAATATCACCCTGCCGTCGACTTCTGGTAGACTTGTCTCATTGTACAATATTAAGACGTGCTGTCCAATAGCATATTACCAAAAAACCAGCCAATTATGAGGAAAAAACCCGTTTTTTCGTATGTAGCCAGGCTTTGTGGCAGGCCCGTCCTTTCGTCTAACGGTTGCGTTGCTCGTTTCGTCTGACGTTTTACGTTAAACGGAACCGTGACGAGCCGCGCAACCGCTCGACGAGCGTTCTTTGTTTTCTGCTCTGCAAGTGCCGTTTGAATCAGTCAGGGCCACCACTCCGGCTACGGCCCAGCCTCTCCGCCGAGACGAGACTGCCAAGACCATCAAAGTGATAATAATACGTGCTGGAACTGCCACTCATAATAATCGGTTCATCAATCCCAGGGCTATGAATATACATCCGCAGAGAGGGTTATTTTGACGCATTTTGTAGTCGTGAGTGTCGCCTTATTGCAACAAGCCAAGACGCCGTAGTAGCGGAACCGACTAGGGATATTGCGTAAACGACCATTTCTAACAGGCGATAGGCCTTGTAGACCTCAGAGCCGTCAAAACGAAATGGTATAAATCCAATCTTAATGATAATGAACGTAATTACTATTAGAGACCCAAGCATCGTTGTTCTTATCTCTCTATCTCTCGAGAAAAAGCTAATAATCAGACCTATCAAGAAACCAGAGGCGCAGAAGCCGACAGCCTCCAGCATTGACCCTGTGAATAGAAACAGTGAGTAGTTTTCTCTCGATGCTACTAAAAGAAATAACCATGCTGAAAGCGATGAAAAAAGTGGGATGAATATATATATGCACACTATAACACCAGCAATTAAAGAGCAGATTTGTTTTACGATAAGTTTAATTTTGTCAGTTAGAACCTTTGACATTACATCACCTCATTGGTCGCTATAGGCGCTGGCACCGGTGGAATTCCACCAGGCCCTACAATAACATTGGGTCCTTGTCTACCTTTTGATAATACACACAAAGAATAACATTCGTACTTCCAAGCCCACCATGCAGGCCATTGCAAAGGAGACGAACCCCAGGGAACCTTATTTGTAAATACTTCTGCGCAGCACTTTACACACTGTCCTTGCTAGAAGGGGTCGCCTTCACACTTTCTCCACTTCTTCCATTTGTCACATTCACTCTCCTTTTTTGATCCAAATAGGTCGGCCTGTAGGAAAGAGGTATAACCGAAAGTTGTGGATGGACGGATAGAGAAAGCGGCGTATCCTTAAGGTTTTGAGAGATTATTGTCTTAAAGGAAAGGACACGCCACATGGAAAAGGATACGACAGACACC
>Ga0315280_10002284_pt1 | contig 31300 bp, 23 predicted proteins | sample YL17G06_40_MG_FD_203697 | JGI IMG/M metagenome (GOLD analysis project Ga0315280, IMG submission 203697) | Sediment microbial communities from Yellowstone Lake, YNP, Wyoming, USA - YL17G06_40 | ecosystem: Environmental > Aquatic > Freshwater > Lake > Sediment | place: USA: Wyoming | collected... | reverse complement strand
CACGGAGGGAAAACGTGTGAAACCCAAGACCATGGGCAAGGCGTACCTGGAGAACGTCGAGAAGAAACTCGAGGCCGTCGAGGCGCGGGAGGCGGCCCACATCCGCCAGGCCGGGGCGATGATCGCCGACGCATACCAGGAAGACCGCCTGGTCCACGTCTACGGCGGCGGCGGGCACACCGTCATGATGGTCTTCGAGATGTTCTTCCGGGCGGGGGGCCTGGCGAACGTCAACCCGATTATCGGCCACGACATCAGCCCCGTGTGCCAGGCCCTGAAGTACCTGGAGGTCGAGCGGACGCCGGGGTACGCCAACTGCCTCATCCGCTACTACGAGGTCGGGCGGGGGGACCTGGTGGTCATCTTCCACAACATCGGCATGAACCCGACCACGATCGATGCGGCCGCCGAGGCGAAGAAGCGGGGGGCCAAGATCATCGCCGTCTCGTCGAGCGACTGGCGGAAGAAACTGCCCCTGGACCATCACATCCGGCACCCCAGCAAGAAGCACCTGTTTGAGTACGCCGACCTGGCGATCGACGACCGGAATCCTTTCGGCGACGCCGATTTCAAGGTCCCTGGGTTCAATGTGCCCGTGGCGCCGACATCGACGATCATCGACGCGTACATCGCCCACCGGATGGTGATGGAGGCGGTGGCCGAAATGGTGAGTCGGGGGCTGGAACCGCCGATCTTCCGCAGCGCCAACCTGCCGGGAGGAGACGAGTACAACGCGAGGCTCCTGAAAAAATACAAGCCGCGCGTCAAGGACCTGTAACGATGGCGGATAGAGGGTCGCTGCGGCTTAGAGCCTATCCGGAAAACCGCGGGTCAGGCATATTTATTGAAGCAAACGCGCCTTTGCGTTTGCTTCAAGAAGGTTCTTACCCAACTGTAACCGCCGGGCTGCACGGATATGCCAACCAAAGCCCAACGGCGGGCTTTGGTGGCATATATGCCTGACCCGCGGTTTTTCGGATAGGCTCTCAGCGCTGCTGCCGCCAAATCGAAGACCGAGAATATGATGGAAAGGACCCGCGAGAGACGATGAAGATCATTCCTGCCGCAGAGCACCTTCGACTCGTCCGCAAGAGCCTTGCGGGCATCCGCCGCGACATCCCCGCGCTGTCGAAACTGGGGGAGGCGATGGCGCGGCCGGTGCTGGCCGGCGGGCGGCTAGTGCCGTCGCCTGTGGCCGCGTTCTGGCCGAGCGAGTTCAGCGGCCGGGCGGGCGGACTCATGGGCATCCAGTGGCCGCACTTTCTGCCGCAGAAGAAGACGGACGTGGCGTACTTCGCGGTGCCCGACCGTCGGCGGTGGGACCCGCGGCGCGACGAGTGGCTGTCGAAACTGATGAAGTCGCCCGGTCAACTTTTCGTGATCGGGCGGCCGGAGGACGTGGCGCCGCTGGGCCGGCGCCGCTTCGCCGGATTCACCGGTGGGGCGGCCCCGCAGGACGGCCTGTACGGCGTGGGCGATGTCCGTCCGCTTGCGCCGCTGCGTCCGCTGGAGCAGATCGTGCGCGGCTGGTCGGCGGCCGGCGAGTTCATCGGCGCGTGCACGCGGGCCGGCCGCATGCCCATCATATGGATGAGCGTCTGGCTGGAGGGGGCGCTGGTGCGGAACGCCTCGTTCACGCGCGCCAGCAACCTGCGCGAACCGTTCCTGGTGCCGATGTTCCACGAGGACCGGTACGTTCCGCCGCTGGCCCCCGGGCGGGTGGCCGGCGAGTTCGTCGCGTTCGTCGAAGGGATGCTGGCGGTCCTGGAAGGCCAGACCCGCGCCCTGGCCAAGGCCGGACGCTGGCTGGCCGAGGCCAAGCGGGCCGGGCGGCGCATCTGGACCGTGGCGGTCGGGCACAGTTACCCGGAGATCCTCGAGCGGCCGAAGGAGTACCCGCTGGAGTGGGGCCACTCGGTCAGCGACCTTGCGCGGGCGGTGCCGGCGGACCTGGGGCCGGGCGACGTTGCCCTGCACCTGGGATACTCGCCGGTGATCGTGGAGGACGCGAGGAGGATCTGCGCGCGGGGCATCAAGTTCATCTACACGTCGCCATACGGTCGGCCGGCGGCCCTGGGGGATCACCCCAACCTGCTGTGGCTGGACCTTCCTTGGCGGCCGGGGGACGCCTGCATCGACGTGCCGGGCTACGGCGCCCGCCTCATCCCCTCCAGTTCCAGCGCCCAGACGATGGCCTACTTCGCCATCCTCTCGGAAATGGCGGAGCGGATGGGGTGGAAATGAACGCGAAATGCGGAGTGCGAAGTGCGGAATGAAAGGACAAAGGCAACGGCACGGGAAAGGCGGGACTCGGGACCAGGGACCGGGGAACAGGGGCGGAACAAGGATTGCATTGACAGAGGCCGGCACATTTAGCCGCCCCCGTGGCGTGGCGCGTTTGCAGCCAATCGCCGATTCTAAGACACGAACCGGCGGGCGTGGGGTTTAATACTGCACGCGACTCTTTAGTTGGAGCGCACGCGCATGTTGCGCCGTGGCACGGACCCACCAGCGTGCGGCGGGCAGTCAGGAGGCGCTGTATGACCCCAAGGCGGTGGCGACAGGTTGCGGCGGCGGCGTTGCTGGTCGCCGGCATCGCCCTGGCGGCGAGCGGGGCCACGTCGACGGACAATCCCCCCGCCGGCAGTTCGCCCGCCACTCCCGGCAGCGGCACCCCAAGCCAGGCCGGGTCGAGCGGCCTGGGCGACACATCGTTGCAGGGTTCGTATATAGATTTCGGAACTTCCACTGGGCTGGGCGGCACGACCTCCGGCCGAACCACGACGACGTCCCCGAGCAAGTCCAGCACGCCGGTGAACCTGCCTGGGGTGCTCGGCGTGGTTCCGACGAGGTTCGCGCGCGACGCCAAGGACCCGCGGTCGGCTGCGAGCGGGGGCCTGGTCGCAAAGACGCCGGCCGCGCTGAGCGACCCCGGCGAGATCAAGCGGCTGCTGGAGGGGCTCGATGCCCCCGACGAGCCCAAGCGTAAGTCGGCCCGCGAGCGGCTGGCCGAGTTGGGCGAAGCGGCCGCCGGGCCGCTCGTCGATATCCTGCGCGACGCCACGAGGCCGAAGCCGGAGCGGTCGGCGGCCGCCGAGGCGCTGCTGGCGGTCGGCCGGCCCGCTACTGCGCCGGTCCTCCGCGCCCTTGCCGACGAGGACCCCTTCGTGCGGGCCATGGCCGCCGAGGTTCTCGGCGCGGTCGGCGACCGGACATCGGTGCGGCCGCTGATGAAAGCCCTGGCGGACAAGGAGGCCGCCGTCCGCGACAAGGCGACCTGGGCACTGGGCCTGTTGAGCGACCCGGATGCGGCGGCCGCCGTGGCCGAGATGATGCGCGGCGATCCGTCGCTGGAGGTGCGGGTGACGGCCACGACCGCCCTGGGTCGCATGGGGTGCCGGGCGTCCGTCGAACCGCTGATCGAGGGCCTTCAGGGGGAGCCCGCGCGGCTGCGTGAGGCGGCGGCCCGTGCCCTCGGCGGCATGGGCAAGATGCTGGCCTCGGGCGTGCGCGGCCAGATCTGCTGCACCAAGACGGGCGAGGCCCTGATGGCCGCCCTGAATGATAAGGAGACGGCGGTGCGCGTGGCGGCCATCGACGCCCTCGGGGCGCTGAAGGAAGCCCGGGCGGTCGACCTGCTGGCGCCGCTGGCGGCCGATCCGCAGACGGGACCGCCGGCGATCCGCGCCATCAGCCTCGTGGGCACGAACCACGCGCGGCGGGCGCTGGAGAAACTTGCCAAGGCCGGCCCCGACGACGCCGTCAGGGCCGCCGCCAGGGAAGCCCTCGGCCAGATGCGCGACAGGTCCTAGCGCTTCGTTACTCATCAAGCGAGGATTAGTCGGGTGGCATGCCCACGCCGCTGCTAGCGTGGGCATGTTCTTGGCCACAGGTAACAGCATGCCCAGCCACCGGCGCGCTGGCCATGCCACCCTCTATGGCTGGGGTTCGCCAAAAACCTTGACGCTTGCGGCCCGTCAACCGGCCGACAATTTGTTTACCGGACACATGGTGGCGGAGTATAATTGGCCGGTTGTGGGGCGAGCGTGGCGGCAGCGCCCTTGAGATGCGGAGGTGGCGGGGTGAAACGGCCGGGCCGCGGCTTTACGCTGGTTGAACTGCTGGTGGTGATCGGCATCATCGGGCTGCTGATAGCCCTGCTCTTTCCTGGCCTGCGGGCCGCGTTCGATGCGGCGGCCGAGGCGGCGTGCCAGAACAACATCGGCCAGTTGGCGAAGGCCGTGGCGTCGTACTGCACCCAGTACGGCGGGAGTTTTCCCATCGGGGTCGTCGGGTCGCTCGGCGGCAGTAACAACTACAGCGCCTCGAACTGGCTGTACTGTTTCAACGGCGGCAAGAGGGATTTCGACCAGGGCCTGCTCGCGCGCCTGAACTACATCGGCAGGACCGACATTTTCTACTGCCCGGAGGACGCCGACGCCGGCTACAAGCGGCCGGCGAGCGCCCTGCTGCTTCCTTCCGGCACGGCGCCAACCTCCTACGCCATCAATGCCAGCATCACCTATGGCGACGTGCCCTACCAGATAGGACCCGGTTTCCCTGCCGTGGTGCGTTCGCGGCGGTTCGACATGTTCGATGCCAGGGATTTTATGTTCATCGAGGAAAGCGACGCGGGCAACAATGAGGCGCGGCCCTCGGACTTCGACTGCGGCCACATGACGCCGGTCGGCAATTACCACCTGACTTCGCGGCATCGCGGCGGCGGATATATCTCCTGCATGGACGGCCACGTCGAGTGGTACAACGCCGACGATTTCGAGGCCGGCATGAACAGACTCTCGGGGGCGGATTGGTACAAGCAGACCTTCCCTCGGCCCACCGGTGCGCCGGCCGGAAAGGAATCGCCCGAAGAGGTGGCCTCGCATTGGAATCCGGGCTAATCCAGTCTCCGGTCGGCTCCAGCCCAGCGCTTCTTTCGCTGGGCATGCTCCTAACTCCCGCGAAGAACATGCCCACGCCAGTAGCGGCGTGGGCATGCCACCCTTGCCAGAAAACCCTGGCGCACCCCGTGATGCAAGGCGCGGCCCTTTTCCGTAGACGATTCCGGCCTCTGCCGCTAGACTGAGGGGTCATGGCTCACCCCCACGACCCGTCCCGTAAGGCGATGCCGCGCCGGCCGCCGGGCGCCGCCCCGCGCGGCATTCCGCTGCTGCTGTGCACGGCCGACGCCGGGTTGTGCCAGGCCTGGCAGAAGGCCGAAGCGCCTACCGGCTTCCGCCTGGAGGCAGCGGCGCAGGTTCGCCCGGAAGACCTCGCCTCCGGCCAGAACGTGCTCGTGCTCGTGGACGCCGAGACGGTCCTGGCGGCCGCCGGGCCGCTCGCCGAGGCCCTGCGGACGCACGCCGACCGGTGCGTGTGGGCCGGCACCGCCGAGGCCCTCGACCGCCTGGGCGCGCCGCAGATCGCGGCGGCCTACGACATCCTCGTGACGCCCGTCTCGCCCGTCACGCTTTGCCGGCGCCTGGAGGGGTGGGCGCGCAGCATCCAGCGGACCTCGGCCCTCGAGTCCGTCGGCCAGCGGGCCGAATGGCTCGCCCGCGAGAACGACAACCTGGCCGCCCGCGCCGCAGAAGTCGAGGCCAAGGCCCTGGACTTGGAACACCAGCGCCAGCGCCTCGACCAGGCCCTGCGGCGGATACACCAGGTGGCACGCCTCTCGCGAGAGATCAACTCGCTCGACCTGGCGCGCATAGTCGCCGTCTGCATCGAGCAGTTGCCCGCACTCGTCGAGGCCAAGCGGGCCAGCCTCTACCTCTACGATGCCGCCGGCGACCGGCTCATCCTCCAGGGCTATTCCCGGGACCATCCGGTCGCGGGGCGCGTCGATCTGAAGGACAACCCGCGCACCCCCATGGCCCTGGCGGTGCGGGCCGGAGAACTCCTGCTGATCCGCGAGTTCCAGGAATTCGAGCGGACCGCCGACGTGACGCTCGACCGCGAGTTCAAGGACCGCTACGCCACCACCTCGTGCATCATCGTCCCCCTCAAGGGCGGCGGGCGGGTCCGGGGCGTCCTGAACCTCGCCGACAAGGAGGACGGCGGGTCCTTCGACCAGGAGATCGACCTGCCGGTCGTCGAGCAGATCGCCGAACTCATCGGCGCAAGCATCTACAACGTCGAACTCTACCAGGAGATGGAACGCCGCGCCAAAACCGACCCGCTGACCGGCCTTACGAACCGCCGCGGCGTCGAGGAGGCCCTCGCCCGCGAGACCGACCGCAGCCGCCGCTACGGCTCGCGCCTGACCGTCCTGATGCTCGACGTGGACCAACTCAAGGACATCAACGACCAGGTCGGCCACCCGGCCGGCGACGCCGTCCTGACGAGCCTGGCCGCCATTCTTCTTGAGACCGTCCGCAGCGTCGACGTGCCCGGACGCTGGGGCGGCGACGAGTTCATCGTGGTCCTGCCCGACACCTCGGGCGCCCAGGCGGAGCAACTCGCCCGGCGTCTCCAGGCCCGCGTCCACGACCGCCCGGCCCAGGTCCAGGGGCGGCCCGTGCCCACCAGCGTCTCGATCGGCGTGGCCGAGTACCACAAGGACGAGAGCCTCGAATCTCTCGTCCACCGTGTCGACCAGGCCATGTACGCCGCCAAGCACGGCGGCCGCGACCGCATCGCCGTCGCCGACGCGCCCGGATAAAGACAAAGGCAACGGCGGGAACAGGGAACGGGGAACAGGTGTGCAAGAAGGATAATATTTACAAAGGCTGGGCCATTTGGCCGCCCCGCTGGCGGGGCCCGTGTTGGCGGCGCGCCCCGTTTAGCCGCGGCCGGTACGGCCGCGATTATTAACGTTTGTCGCCGTGCCGGCGACGCGCCGTCGCTCGAGGCGCCGCGGCGGCTCACACGGCGAACAGGGGCGAGAGCGCCCGGAACGACTCCCGCGCCGCGCGGTCAGGCTCGTCGGCATACGTATACAGTTCTACAGCCGCTGCGCCGCGGTAGCCGACCTCGTCCAGGGCGCGGCGGACGGCGGCGAAGTCGATCTCGCCGCCCTCGCCCGGGATCAGGTGGTAGTGCCGCCGGTTCCTGATGTCCTCCAGGTGCAGGTGCTTGAGGTGCCGCGCCAGCAGCCGCGCCGCCTGGGCCGGATCGTCGCCCGCGCACCAGGCGTGGCCGACGTCGAGGTTCGCGCCGAGGCGCGGATGGTCCGCCTCGTCCAGAAGCGCCTTCAGGTCGGCGCTGGTCTCGATGAACTGGCCCGGCTCCGGCTCGATCGCCAGGTCCACGCCCGCCCGGTCGGCCGCCTCGACGGCCGCGTCGAGCCCCGCCAGCAGCCGCCCGCGGAGCACCCCGGCCGGCTCGCCCGACAGCGGCTGCCCCGTCGTGATCGTCACCACCGGCGACCCCAGCACGTTGGCCAGGGCCAGGCACGCCCGGATGATCGCCAGCCGGTCCTCGCGGTGCACCTCGTTGGGCGAAATCAGGCTAGGCTCGAACGTCAGTTTGTCAGGGAAAGGCTTGAAGTAGCCCATCGCCGTGTTCCCGTTTATGGCCACCACCCTGAGGCCGAGCGCGTCGAGCCGCTCGCGCAGGCGCCGGGCCTCGTGCTCGGAGTACGTCAGCGGGTACGCGTGCGGCGCATCGGCCAGGATCTCGATGGCCCTGTACCCGGCGGCCGCAATGCGGTCGCACGCCTCAGGCAGCGTGAACCTGGTGTACGCGTTGGTGCTGAAGGCCAGTTGGACCATCGAGGACCCTCCGTAATGCCGCCGCCTCGCGGCTTCATTTTCGATCCTTCAAGAATCGAGAACCGCAGTACGACAAACCCTCAAATCCGCGTCGCGTCGCGATAAAACCCGGCCAACTCCTCCGGCGGGTAGAAACAGAACGGGTACTGGCGGTCCTGGAGGATGGCGTTCCACTTCAGTTCGCGCTCGACCCGGGCCAGGCGCTCGGCGGCGGCGCGCGGGCCCTCGGAGTCCATGGCGGCCAGCGCTTCATTGATGCCGCGGATGCGCTGCCAGGCGCGGCGGCGGCCCTCGCGGGTCGGCTCGCGATGGCCGATCAGCCGCCGCTTCTCTTCCATGAGGGGCGCGGCATCCGGCCGGCAGCGCGTCGCGGGCGCGAGCAGCCGGTCGGGGTTGAATCGCCAGTCTCGCACCAGCCGCCGCGCGGCCGCCAGGTCCTTCGCCGTCGAGGGATACGGCTCGATCGGCAGCCGCACCGTGCACGACGCCAGGATGATTTCCGGCGCCTGCACGCCGAGCAGGCGCCCGAAGACCTCGTCGGTGATCTTGTCATACAGGGCCCCGCCGAGGCCGTGGATGAAGGCGTCGCCGACCGCCATCCGCACGAACAGCGTTAGCGCGAGTGCCCGCGGGCGGATCTTCCAACCCGCCCGGCGGAACTCGGCGAGCCGCGCGGCGGCACGCCGCGCGTCGGCGATATCCCCGTCGCTAAACGTGCCCACTACCTCGTGCTCGGCCAAAAGCGTCAGTCCGCTCAGCCGCCCTGCTCGCGGGGCGCGTTTGTCGTCGGCCGGGGCCGGCGGGGCATCGGCCGGCTCGACCCACAACCGCCGCCGAGGCTCACCCCCGCGCCACACCCAGAAAGGCAACTCTACGCGCACGCCGTCGCGGGCCAGGTCCGGCAGGGGCTGGGCACGACTACGCTCCCGGTATACGCGGCGATATTCGGCCAACGAATCGTTGTAGGCGGCGAAGAACTCCTCCCGCCGCCGCACCATCTCGGCCACGAACAGCCGGAACGCATCGCCGTCGACCAACCACGAGACCGGCAGTTCCAGGTTTCGCAGCCCCAGTCGCTCCTCCAGCCAGTGCCGCGCGAGCAAAATCGACTCGCCTGGGCTTCCCGCGCTGTAGGCCCAACCTGCCCAGATCGTGGACCAGTCGTGCCAAGCGTCGTTCATGGATCCCAAAGGAAGCGACATCGTCACAAGGAGTTCGTGCGGCGGCAACTCCAACTCTTCAGGGCCCATATAAGGCCGCATCGGTCCCATGCGTCCGGAGGGAAGTCCGCCCCCAGAGAAGGCCGCTGCCTCCCCCCTCGCAGGCCAGGACGTGCCCGGCGCTCGCTTCAGCGGCAGCGGCTCTTCGTAGGCGACGCCGGGCTGCGGCCGCGCGTAGGGCACCTCGACCACGGCGACTTCGCCGCGCGGAACGTCCCGGGCGGGCCACGTGGCGCCTTTGACCAGGATTCCCTGGGCTTCCCACTCGTGCCCCTGCGACTGCCCGCCCCGCACCGGAAGGCGGTAGACCTGGCCGCGGGCTTCGTCATTGTCGATGGCCAGGTTGAGGGCCGCGCCGCCCACCCCCGCGGCCAACGAGCCCGCCAGGAAGTTCTTGATCCATACGCCCGGATGAAACGGGATGGGCTGATGACCGGTCGCGATGATCGGCGCGGGTTCGGCCCAGTCCGTCTCGGCGGCGAAACCCCATCGCTCGGCGTAGGACCGGGCCAGGGCCATGATCTCTGCCCTCGCGGCCGCGCGAAACTCCTGGAACGGCCGCCCGGCGAACTCGAAGTTCCACGAGGCCGCAAGGCGCCGGTTCCGCTCGACAAGGGCGGGCAATTCCGCCGCCGGCGGGCGGATATCGACGGCGCGGTCCTCTCGCGGCACGCGGTAATACTGGCGGACGATGGGGCTCATCGGCCGCCCTCCCCCGCCGCCGCCTTCTCGGCCTCCCACGCCCGCAACTGGCGGTCGAGGACCTCGAGGTAGTATCGCAGCCGGGCCCGCGGGTCGTCGAGCCCGCCGCGGAAAGTGCGCGATGGATCGACATACACCAATTTCACCGGCGCCTCCCTCACGCGAAGGCCGCAGCGGGCCGCCCGTATCCAGAACTCCAGCGGCATCGCGTAGCCCTTCTCCGTAAGGTGCAGCCGCGCAAGGGCCGCCACGCGGTACGCCTTGAACCCGCAGAACGCGTCCGTCAGCCGGTACGGCGTGACGCGGGCGAGGATTTCGGTCACCAGGACGTTGATGCTCCGCCGCTCCTCCGGCACAGGCGTCTCGCGCAGACTCTCGGGCAGGTACCGCGAGCCCGAGACCACGTCGCACTCGCAGCCGCGCGCCGCCTCGAGAAACATGTCGATGGCGCGCGGGTCATGCTGCTCGTCGGCGTCGAGCGTGATGACCCAGTCGAACCGCCGGTGGATGGCGATGGCGAAGGCGTCGATGAGGCTCTGGCCGTACCCCTCGTTCGTCTCGTGGTGGTGCACCTCGACGAACGGGTGCGCATCGAGGATCTCGGCGCTGGCATCGGTGGAGCCGTCGTTCACGGCGAGGATTTCGGGGGAATACTTGACCATGTCGGCCAGGACCCGCGCCAGGTGCGCCTCCTCGTTGTAAACCGGGATGGCGATCAGTGTTCGCATGGTCCGCCCGCCTTGGTCGATAAACCCCATCCTAAGGCGGCGCGGGCGCGGGCGTCAAGCGCGCTACTCCAGGAGATTCCGCGGCACGGGCTGGCCCTCCTCGGTTTCCTTCACGTCGACGCCCTTGCCTTTCGGGGGCTGCGGCTTGGGCGACTCCTTGGGGGGGGCCTTTTCGTCGGCGGCTTTCTGTGTGCCCTTCTCCTGGCCTTTCTCGGCAGGCGGAGGCGTCTGCGGCGGCGCCGCCTTCGGCTCCTCCTTGGGTTTCTCAGGCGGGCTCACCTGCCGGCACCCCGCCAGGAAGAGGCCCGCCGCCGCGGCGAACAGCACCACGCCCAGGACAGACAGCCACTTGCCGATTCTCCTCAGGATCGCCATGGAACGCCTCCTTCAGATAGATGCCGAGAAGCGCCTCGAGCGTTTCGACCAGGTCGCGCCACGTCAGCCTGTGCGGCATGATGCGGGTGTGGTAACAGAACGCGTACCAGCATCGGAAGATGGAATTGAAGACCGCGTTGGGCGGCAACCGCACGAGGCGCCGCACCACGGGCAGAAGCGCCGGCACCTCGGCGGCTATCGCGAACAACTTGTGCAGGTTCTCGACCTGCCGCTTCTCCTCGGGCCGCGCGAACGCCAGCGGCGAGCGGAAGTAATAGTTGTAGTCGATCCGCGAGTAGTCGCCGTCGAACCAGCCGCCATGCCGGGCGTAGCGCTCGATCTCGGTGCCGGGGTACGGCTGAAGGAGCATCGCCAGCGGATACTCGATGCCGCAGGCCGCGTTGAACCGGAGCGTGTCGACGTCGTCTTCCAGCCGCCGCCCCGGCAGGCCCAGCATGTTGTCGGCCAGTATCCGGATGCCGCGGCGGTGCAGGCGGTCGCAGGCCGCGCGGACGGCCTCGTTCGACATCGGCCGCCGCAGAACCTCGCGGCGGTACGTCTCGTCGGCGCACTCGATGCCCATGTTGACGCTCTTGCACCCAGCCCGCGCCATGAGGGCCACGACGGGTTCGGTCATGTGATCGGCCCGGACGTGGCAGTAGAACGGCAGGCCGACGCGGCGCCGATAGAGCGCCGCAAACTCCTCCAGCCACGCCGTCTCGTATGGAAACATCGAGCAGCGGAACTGGACGAACCGCAGGACCGACGTGGCGGCGACCGACTCGATCTCGCCGACCACGTTTTCCGCCGACCGCAGGCGCCGCCGGCCCCACGCCGGGCCGTACAGCCGCTCCATCGCCGGGTTGAAGCAGTACGCGCAGCGGTACGGGCACCCGCGGCTCGTCATGAACGACTTGGCCGCATATTCCCGGTGCCGCGGGTCCAGGGCGTAGCGCGACTGGCGGTCGGGCGGCGGCAGCCGGTCGAGGTCCGAGATGAGCCGACGGACGGGGTTGCGCGTCACGCGGCCGCCGGCCTTGACCCACAGGTTCCGCACGTCCGAGAAGTCGCGCCCGCGCTCAAGACGGTCGCAGAGTTCGAGCGCGGCCTCTTCGCCCTCGCCCCGGCAGACGGCGTCGACGCCCTCTTCCTCGACCATCTCCGGAAAGAACGTGGCGTGCGGCCCGCCGAAGACGGCCACGAACCGGTGGTGCCGCTTCAGCCACCGGTTCAGCGCCAGGTAGTACGTTTGCTGGCCCGTGCAGACGCCGTAGCCGATGACGGCCGGGCCGAACGTGCGGACGGTCCCCACCAGGTCCACGCCGCGCGTGCCGAGAAACCGGACCTCGTGCCCGTGCGCCTTCAGGAGCGCAGAGATGTACATGATGCCGAGCGGTTCGGCGCCTTCGATGCCGCGCACGATAAACAGGACACGCATGATTCACCGCTTCATGTAGGCCGGGGCTGCGCCCCGGCTTCTATGCTCTTCATCTCCCTGCCGGGGCTGCGCCCCGGCCTACATGGCTCAAGATTTCTCCATAGGATAGATCCGCACGAGCACCACGCCGTGAACCAGGACCGCCGCCTCGAACCTGTCCTCGAAGACCCCGAGGTCCTTCTGCCGCCAGAGGTCGCGGACGCGGCACTTGCCGCGAAGGCCCAGGTCGGCGATGTCTCCGGTGGTGCGCCACGCGTTGGCGATCCGGCTCCACTGCCCGGCCCCGGCCAGCAGTCGTGGATATTGATATACGTCCACCCATGGTTCGCGAGGCCCGTCGAGACCATGGCCTCGGCGGCCGCCCGGATCTTCGCCTCGTCGACCGATTCGGCCCAGCAGTTCCACGAGTTCCAGCCCATCGGCGGCGTCAGGGCGATCCGGTCGCCCACCACGATCTTAAGCGGCCGCTCGGCTGCACCGGCGGAGTTGCGGGCGACAAGGGTCGCGGCGTGTTCGCCTTCCTTCGCGAGCACGCCGGTGATGCGGCCGGTCTTCTCATCAAGCGCCAGGCCCGCCGGAAGGTTGGTCGCCGCGAAAGTCATCGGGCGGTCGCCCGTGGCGGCAATCGTAAAGAGGAAGGGCCGCCCCGGCCGCACGCCGAAGACGCGGGCGCCATTCACGCGCGGCTCCGGCAGCGGCTTCGGCGTCAGGATGCCGTATTGCCCAATCACGGGGGCCTCCGCGGCGGCCAGGCTGCGGCCATGCCATCCCGCACCAGTGGCCAGGATCGTCACTTCGCCGGCTTGAACTCGACCGCCTTGAGGTTCATCACGGCCATGCCCGGCTTGCTCTTGGGCGTGACGGACACAGTGAACTTGCCGGCCTTCTCGATCTTCAGGGTGCCGATCGTCTCGGTCTTGAAATTGCTCCATGACCCGGTGACCGCGACCTTGCCCGCAACCTCACGGCCCGCGACGGCCACGGCGTACTCGGCGCCGCCGGTGCCCCTGTCGCAGGCATACGTCACCTCGACCGTGAACGTGCCGGGCTTCGTGACCGCGACGTCCCAACTGACCCAGTCTTCCAGGCGCGTCCAGTAGCCGATGTTGTCCTTGCCGCCGCCGGACTCGTACTGTGCGGCATCGCCGTGTATGGCGGCGTCGGCGGCCTTCAGGGCGATGGTGCCGTCGGCCGCCTGCTTGCCCGGCACGCCCCCCGTGGCGAGGTCGTCGACGGCGACCGGTTCCTTGAAGGTCACGGCCACCACAGTGGCGACGGGGTCGGGCTTCTCGGGCGCCTGGAGCCAGAGGACCTGGCGGTCGCCGTCCTTCTTCATCTCCCACCTGACCGGGCCGGCGGCCTTGTCTAGCGGCGCGGCCGCCGCCACTTCGCCCACCACGCCCGCGAGGTTGACCCCGTCCTCGGGCCACTTGAATACATGCACATACAGCGTATTGCCCTTGACCGTGCACCGGCCGTCGAAGGGATGCCGGCGCCACGGCCCCTGCGCGGCGCCGTAGACGGCCTGGCCGTTGGTCTGGAGCCACCGGCCGACCTGGCGGAGGCGCTCGACGCTCTCGGGGGGGATGACGCCCTCGGCCGTCGGGCCGACGTTCAGCAGGAAGTTGCCGCCCTTGGATGCGACGTCGACGAGTTTGCGCGTCAGGTCCTCGGCCGACTTCCAGTTCTGGTCGCTCGTCTTGTAGCCCCACGTGTCGTTGAGGGTCATGCAGGTTTCCCACAGGCGGCCGCGGATGGCGCCCGCCGGGATGTTCTGCTCGGGCGTCTCGTAGTCGCCGTCCTGGCGCGAGCCCTTTCCGACGCGGTTGTTGACGATGAGGCCCGGCTGGAGGCCGCGCACGTAGGCGTACAGGTCCTGGCCCTTCTTCGCATCCCACTGGCCGATCCACTGGCCGTCGAACCACAGGATGCCGATGGGGCCGTACCCGGTCAGGAGTTCCCTCAACTGGCCCTTCATATAATCGTGATATTTCGGGAAGTCCTTGTTCTGGTCCGGCTGGTGCCAGTCCATGATGGAGTGGTAGAAGCAGAACTTGAGGCCCGCCTCGCGGCACGCCGCGGCCAGGTCCTTCATCGGGTCGTGCTTCCAGGGCGTGGCCTTCGTGATGCAGTAGTCGGTCAGTTTCGTGTCGAACATCGAGAAGCCGTCGTGGTGCTTCGAGGTGATGACCATGTACTTCATGCCGGCGTCCTTGGCGGCCCGCACCCACTCGCGGGCGTCGAACTTGACCGGGTTGAACTGGGCGGCGAACTTCTCGTACTCCGGGATGGGGATCTTGGCGTTGGCCATGATCCACTCGCCGATGCCGGGGACCTCCTGGCCCTTGTAGACGCCGGCCGGGACCGCGTAGAGGCCCCAGTGGATGAACATGCCGAACTTCGCCTCGCGGAACCACGCCGTGCGCGGCGAGGTCAAGGGATCGTCCTTGAGGTCCGGCGCCTCGGCAGCGAAGGCGGCCGCCCCAAACGCCAGGACCGCCAGGACGCCGATCCCCGCTACCGCCCGGATGCCTGCCACTGCCATTCGCTTCATGTGTGGTGCCTCCTTGACCGCCCCATGCTTAAACCGCGGCGCCGGGCGTCAAGCGCCTGCCGAAAGTGAAAAAAGGTGTCAGGACCCTTTTTCGCGGATGACACTCGTTTTCGAGCAATAACAGCACTTTTTGGAAAAAGGGTCCTGACACCTTTTTTCACCGGTTCAGCGCCCGGCCGATCTCGACGTAGTGGACGCCGACGGTCTTGCCGTCGGATTCCAGCCACGCCTCCAGGCGGCCTTTGCCGGGCCGGAGGCGCACGTCCGAGAAGTCGCACGTGGCGGCGCCGGCCTTCACCGCCTGCTTGACTTCCGCCGCACCGAACTTCAGATGGGCCTCGCGCTCGGCCTGCGCGGGCGCGAATCGCAGCGTGATCGCCAACGGGCCGCTCTCGGCCACCTCGACTTCCCAGTAGCCGAGGGAATCGGCGTCCCACCCGGCCCGCGGGCCGCGCCAGTCCTGGCGCGTCAGGAGCGGCCGGGGCTCGTGCTTCAGGTCGATGACGATCTGCGGCGGGGCGTAGCCTCGCGTGCTCGACACGTCCTTGAACCACGCCTCGTACCCGGCCCGCATCTCGGCGACCGTATCGGGGTGTGCGGCCGCAATGTCCTTCGTCTCGCCGGGGTCGGCGATCACGTCGTAGAGTTCCATCACCGGCGTCTTGCCGCGAAGATGCATGACGAGTTTGTAGCGGTCGGCCCTTGCGGCCGCGTCGCGGTACAGCACCGGCTCGTCGCCGCGGTGCCACTGGAAGTAGAGCGTCCGCTGTGGCCAGTCGCCCGCCCGGCCATCCAGGAGGGGCATCAGGTCCAGCCCATCCAGTTTCACGTTCGCGGGCGGCGCGAGAGCGCAGGCGTCCAGGAGCGTCGGCACGATGTCGATGTGAGCGGCGATGCGTTCCATCTTGCCGCCCGCCTTCAGCCGCGCGGGCCACCGGATGAAGCACGGTACGCGGATGCCGCCGTCGTACACGGTCCCCTTGGCGGCCCGCAGGCCGGCCGAGTAACGCCGCGTGTCGGCCCCGTTGTCGGTCATGAAGATGACGATCGTGTTTTCTTCGAGGCCGAGTGCTTTGAGTTTCTCCAGGCACCGGCCCACGTTCTCGTCGATGCTGGCGATCATGCCGTAGACCTTGGCCGTCGTCTCGTCGAGGCCCGCCGCCTTGTACGGCGTCACGTACTTCTCCGGGACGTCTAGCGGCCCGTGGGGCAGGTTCGTGGCCAGGTAGGCAAAGAACGGCCGGTCGCGGTTCCGCTCGATGAACTGCATGGCAGCGTCGGTGTAGACGTCCATGCAGTATCCTTTCTGTCGCTCCTGGAGGCCGTTGTGGATGAGAACCGGGTCGAAGTACCGCGAGCCGCCGGGCGGGTCCCCCGGCTGGCGCAGGCCGCCGCCGCGCAGGACCAGCGCCTCCTGGAACCCGTGGTCGATGGCCCGCAGGGGATAATCGTCGCCCAGGTGCCACTTGCCGAAGATGCCCGTGCGGTACCCGGCCGAAGAGAGCATCTCGGCCAGGGTGACTTCATCGGGATACATGAGCGAGCGTCCGAGGTAGGTGTCGACGACGCCGGTCCGGTAGTTGTAGCGGCCGGTCAGGAGGCTCGCCCGCGTCGGCGAGCAAACAGGCGACACGTGGAAATGCGTGAGTTCGATGCCCTGCGCCGAGAGGCGGTCGAGGTTCGGCGTACGGAGGTGCTCGTTTCCGTGGCACCCGACGTCGCCATAGGACTGGTCGTCGGTCAGGATGAGGACGATGTTGGGCCGCTTGGGCTGCGCCTGCCCCTGGGCGCGCGCGGGGCCGCCGAGGGCGGCCGCGGCCGCCCCGCCCGCCACCAGGCCCAAGAACTCTCGCCGCTTGAACATACCGCCTCCGAAATCCGCAATCCGCAATGCGGTCATCCCCCCGCCTGGCGGGCGACGCGGTTCAGGACCTCCAGGCCGCGCTCGATGGCCTGGCGCGGGGCCGGGTACGCGATGCGGAAGTGCGTGTCGCGCTCGCTGAAGACGTTGCCGGGGATCACCAGGACGCCCGCCTCGATGACGCGCGAGACGAACTCCGCGGCCGATCCGCCGGGCGCCTCGGGGAAGATGTAAAATGCCCCGCCGGGCTTCACGACGCGGAACCGCTCGCGCAGGCCCTCGTACACGAGGTCGCGCCGGGCGCGGTAGTCGGCGATGTGCGCCGACACGTCTGCCTCCAGGGCCGTCACGGCGGCCGCCTGAAACGGGGCCGGCGCGCAGACGAACGTGTACTGCTGGAGCGTCGTCATCGCGTGGATGATGTGGGCCGGGCCGACGGCGTACCCGAGCCGCCAGCCGGTCATGGCCCAGGTCTTCGAGAAGCCGCGCAGGAGGACGACCCGGTCGTAGAGCGGCCAGGCGCTGGCAAACGGGCCGTCGTAGACGAAGGCGTTGTAGACCTCGTCGGAGATGACGAGCAGGCCATGGCGCCGGGCCACAGCGACGGCCGCATCGAGTTCCTGCCGCGTCCAGACCGTGCCGGTGGGATTCGTAGGGCTGTTGAGGATGAGCATGCGCGTGCGCGGCGTGACGGCCGCCGCCAGCCGCTCGGGCCGCAAGCGGAAGTCCGGGTACGTGTCGACGAACACGGGCCTGGCGCCCAGGAGGTTCACCAGGTGCTTGTACATGACGAAGTAGGGGTCGGGGATGAGGACCTCGTCGCCCGCGTTGAGCGTCGCCAGGAGCGCCAACAGGAGTCCCCCCGAAGTGCCGCTGGTCACGAGCACCGGCCCGTCGAACTTGCCGAACTCGCGGCGAAGTTGGCCGGCGATGGCGTCGCAGAGTTCCTTGGAGCCCTGGGTGACGGTGTAGCGGTTCTGCCCGGCGCGGATGGCCTCGATGGCCCGCTCCTTGCAGGCCTCGGGCACGTCGAAATCGGGCTGGCCGATGCTGAGGTTGACCGGGTTGGCGAGCCCGGCCGCCAGGTCAAAGACCTTGCGGATGCCGGAGGCGTCGATGCACGACATGCGCTGGGCCAGGGGGACGTCGGATTCGGGCATCGGTCTACCCTCTCCATCGACCGGGCACACGGGGCACAAGGGGTCAGACCCCTCCCGTGAATGAGGCCTTACTCGCCGCCCTCTACCGTCGAGGCAGAGGGACAATGGTGAAAAGCGAGGCCAGGGCACTTACGTGTTTAGCGTGTTACGGGCCGTGGTGCAAGGGTTAGGTGAATGGAGTCTTCCCTGACTTTGGCCGGTGGTGCAAAGTGCCCGCGCAACGGGGTGTTGCCGAATCAGGAATCTGAGCGGTCGTGGCCGGGGGCTTCGCGGCGTGATTGATGCCAACTAATGTACAAGCCGCTGAGCCGCCGCGGCACCGCGTGCCTCGGCCATCAGGCCGTCACGTGATCCCGAAGTGACTTCACGGCTTCGCCGGTTTGGCCAGCGGCCGCGTGGGCTTCGCTTCGCCCGAGAGCATCCTGAGTTGTACACTCTTGTAGACTATCTCGTTACCGTTCCATGACCCCAATCCCGGAGACGCGTTGTTCGGCAACTGGAACGCATCCCAGATGACGACGTTGGACTCGGGTCCTTGCCAATCGAAGTATGGCTTGCCGTCCAAACTGACGGCGACCCTGATCTTTCCGGCGCCGGTCTGGACAGTCACGTCAAGATCGTGGACCTTGTTGTTCTCTACGGGCGCCGGCTTCACGAGATCGCAGGAGTTTCCTCCAGCCCAGAAGAGGCCGCTCCTAGCACCGCCCTCCTTGCCGAGAATCAGGGCGGTGCTCCGGCTTCCGACGGGAAGGATGAAAGTGATATCCGCACCCCCGCGGGTGCGCGCGAACTCGACCTTGAGTTGGTAATCCCCGGCGACTTGCCAGGGCAGGGCCAGCCGAGCGCGATCGCAAGACTTCACGAGCGCCAGGACGTCCTTACGCTGCCAGGTGCCGGCCACGGCGTCCTTATCCGGATCGACACCGGCCACGAGGTCAATCCACTGGCCCGGCTTGATGGCGGCCGACGCCGACGGCCCCGCCTGCAAGTCTGCCGCGCGCTGTAGCCGCGCGGTGCCCGAGAGCATCCGGACCCGCGCCCTCTCGAACGTGTACCCCGCCCCCCAGCACCCCAGGCCGAAGCAACCCCGGGCCGCCACCTGGTAAGACGCCGAAAGGGCCGACACCGGCCCGCTCCACTGCACAAAGGGGCTCCCATCGAGCAGGGTCTCGATGCGGGCCTGCCCGCCCGATGTCTGCACCCGCACCGCGACCACGTAAAGGCGGTCGTTGTCGAACTTGCTGGGCCGGATGACGGTGTCGTTCTTCTCCGCGCCCAGGCCGTTGATTTTCTCGAGGCCCGAGAAAGACCCCGCCACGCCGCCAACGATCAGCGTCACGTCCGCGGGACCCACCGGAAGCGTGAACGAGACCTGTCCGGGGCCCCACGTCCGCTTGAAGGCGAACTCGGCCTCGTAGTCGCCCTGGGCCACCAGGGACACGGTCATCCGCATGTTGGCCGCGCTGAAGATCTTCAGGGCCGCGCCCGCCCGCTCGGCCTTGCCCTCGGCCACGTCCCTGGCGGGGTCGACCAGGGGGGCCAGGTCGATCCACCGGCCGGGCCCGACGGTGCCCGGTTCGGGCTTGGCGGGTTTCTCGCGCGGCGTCGGCTTGGGCGGCTGGGCGGCGAGATTGGCGATGGATTCGTTCACCTTCCCGAGCGCCACGGTCGCGCGGGTCCTGTCGAGGTCCTTCGTCGGGTGGGTTTCGAGGAACCGTTCGAGGTACGCCCGCGCCCGGGCGAACATCGCCGCCTGCGCGTAGACGGGGGCATTCTCGGCCAGGCCCCGGTACCACTCGCCGAGGTCCAGGCACGCGTACTCCGGCGCGTCGGCCACGGGCTTGGCGGCCCCGGGGACGTACTTCCTGAGGGACGTGTCCTCGACGCCCTGGACCCACTTGGCCGCCTGGGCCGGATCGTCGAGGTCCACGAGGTAGAGCCTGACGAGACGCTCGCGGGCGGCCATCTTATTCGGGTCCGCCTCAAGCAGCCTCTTGATGTCCTCGATCTCGCGGGCGGTCCGGAGCGATTGTTCCAGCGTCTTGAGGCGCGCCTCGATCTGGGTGCGGCGGTCGCTCTTGGCTACCGTGGCCGCAGCAAGCGCCCGCCGGAGGAAAACGGCCGCCCCGGCGGCGTCCCGCACCTTCTCGCGGGCGTCCGCCACCGGAAGGAGCGCCTCCATGAGCGCCTCGCCGGCCGCGGCGCGATCATCGCCCTTCGAGGCGTCGAACTGCTTCTGGCGGATCTCCAGGAGGCGGGCCGCGACGGCAGACGCCTTCTCGGGCACGCCGGCCGCCTCCAACTGGAGCGCTTCGGCGGCCGTCGCGTAGCCCATCGGGTTCGCGGCCAGTTCGCAGGCCTTCTCGCACAGGATCGCGAGGAACTCGGGCTGGTCCTTTGCTTCTTTCGCAGCCGCCAGGAGTTTCTTGGCCAACTCGATGTCGTCGCGGACATCGCTGGTGGACTTGACGCGCGTCCAGTCTTTGCCGTAAAGGGACTCGAAAGCCTCTGCTGCCTTGGCGGCCGCCTCGGACTTCTCGCCCTCGGCGGCAGGAAGACAGGCGGCGAAGATCGCCAGGAAGGCCGCGAAGAGAAAGGCGGCGCCAGTGACGCGAGGCATAGGCCCCCCTTCGGCTCAGCGCATCGGGAAATGAAGAGGCCGAGCCAGCGGCATTCTGCTGCGGACTGGCAGGCTGACACAAGAACCAAAGACAACAAGGAGCAGCCTCACCCCGGCCTCTCGGTTCCCGACAGGCGGCAGGTCGGCTTGACGGTCCGCCGCAATGGGCCCGTTCAGGCCTTGCCCTTCGGGCCGGCGGCCTTGGGTCCGGCGGCCTTGGTGGCGGGGGCCTTTGCGGCGGGAGCGGCCTTGGCGGCCGGAGCCGCGCCCTTCGCCGCCCCTGCTGCCTTGGGCGTGGCGGCCGCAGGGCCTGGTACGGCCGGGGCAGCCCCCGGCGCCGCCGCCTCGGCGCCCTCTTCGGCGCCCGCCGCCGCCACGGCCTTGATCTTCTTGGTCGTCACCTTGCGATGCGCCACTTTCAGAAGGGCGAACACGGTATCGCCTTCCTTCCACTTGCCGGCGTCTTTCAGCATCTCGACGCGCTCGGCCCGCGACAGGACGTTCCGATGCCGTACCAGGGCGCCATGACTCTTGAGGCTCTTATCCAACGACATCCTCTCACTCCTTTACCTGTTCGACGTATGCATCCTTCGAGGTTCGGCGGTGCGTCTGCTTTTCAAACGCCTCCAGTTGCTTCTTGACGCCGGCCAACAACTCGTCGGCCCGTTTCTTGTCGGTGAACTTCTCGAGGCTGTAGAGGATGTGTGCGCCGCGTCCTGGCACATCCTCGGTCTCGATGCCGTTCTTCTGAAGGAACTCCCTCAAGTCGTCGACCGCATTCGGCTGTCCGATATCGAACGTGGCGATGCGGATCCTGTAGCGTGGCCCTGTGTGCGTCGCGGTCTTTTCCTGGCCGGCGGGCTTTTCGGCGCCGCCGGGGGCCGGCTCGGGACCGGGGCCTGGCAGCCTCTCGATGCCGGGGGGCTTCTTTGTGGCGCCGGGCGTCGGGCCGGCCTTGACGCCGCCGGGTTTCTCGGCGCCGCCCGGCAGCGGCCGGCCGACGATTCCGCCGGGCCGTTCGGCGCCGCCGGGGACAGGTCCGGCCTGCTTGCCGCCGGGCTGCTGACCCAGTATGCCGCCCGGGCCGGGCCGCTCGATGCCGGGGGCAATCAGGCCGGGCGTCGGCGGACCGCTCTGAATCTCGGGTATCGTCGGATGCTTCTCGGTGACGGGCAGCCCGCTCTCGCCCTTGAAAAGGCCTCCCAGAAAGTAAAAGAGCACGCACAGGCCCACGACCACGAGGGCCGCGATGGCCAGGTGAAAATACGTCAGCGGCGCACCCGCGATGACCACAGGGGCCCGCTCCGGGACCATCCTGACGACCGGCGCCGGCGCTTCGCGCGGGACACTCGGAGGCGGCGGCTGCACCGGGGCCGGCGGTTCGGCGACCGCGGGCCGCCGGATAATGGGCACCGGCTTGGCCCCGCCGAGCGGGGGTCCGCCCTCCTGGCGCTCTTTCGTCAGGATTTCGTATAACGCCCGCTGCGATTTGTGCTTTACCATAGGGCTCCTCCCCGGATGCCGGGTTGGGGTCGGGCAATCCGTAGACTATAGTATGCACATTCGGTCGCGTCAAGGCCCGAAAGGCCAAAAGAAACGCCAGAAGCGGGAACCGGGAACAGGGAACAGGCAGGGGCAACGGCTTAAGACAACGGGGGCACGGGGGAATCGGGGTCCAATACGGATCACTTCGATAACGGCGAAGGCCAAAAAGCGCGCAGGCCACGTTTCGACTTGCCCGGCGGCCTGCTCGTGCGTCTAATAGTAAAGCGCGATTTCTTGGGTTGGAGGCGCCGGAATTGCATGTTGCGCTGCGGCACTAACAGGGCGGGCGGAGGAGGGATTGCGATTCGGCTTGCGCTCTTGATCGTCCTGGCGATTTACTTGGCAGCGGGGTTTGCCGCGGCGGCCGAGAGTCCCGCCAAGCCCCCGGCGGGACAGACAGACGAAAAAAAGGCCGCTCCCCCCGCCGCCAGGAAACCCGACCAGCCTCCGGCGGCCGTCAGGGCGATCCGCGGCAAACTCGGGCCGCCCGACCGCGTCAAAGAGGCCTACCTGCTGGAGCGGGCGATGGACCTCAAGATCCCCCTCAAGGTCGATCCGAAGACCGGCGCGTTCGAGTCGAGCGGCCTCAGGATGGGTACCTACGACCTGGTGGTCATTACGCCGTGGGGGCGCCTCGAAGGCATCGACATGGAGCCGAAAGTCTCGGAGTACGACGCCCTGATCCCGCCGGAGTACCGGACCGAGGAGATCGGCCTCACGCCCCAGGGGGACCTCGGCCAGGACGACAAGAAGGCCATCCTGCGGATCATCCACGAGGTCAAACGCTACGAGAACAAGATCCGGGAACTCGCGATCAGGGGCGCGGCCGACCGGGCGGTGGTCCTGGTGGAACTGGCGATGGACGAGGACTTCGTCGGCCGCAAGGGCGACGAGATCACCTGGCGCGTCGAGCAGTGGTACTACGACAAGAAGTACGAAGCCTGGACGACGTTCCGCACAAGGTTCCTGTACCGGTACCGCATCTCGAAGGCCGTCTGGCAGACGTGGGGCTGGCAGTTCGAGCCGGCCCTCGGCGGTTTCAACATCACGCCCGACCTGAAGGAACCCGTGAAGATCGATTTCACGATCCCCGAGAAGCCCAGCCCCGAGAAGGGCCTGACCGGCAACCAGGTCCCGCCCGTGAAGGAGTCGCCGCCGACCTCGACCGAGGCCGGCGACTCCAAGTGACGAAGTCGCGCAGTAGTACTTGAAGCCGCCGCAGGAGCAACCCTCAGAAGCAGTGCCGCAGGGCGTCGTAGAGGCCGCAGTAGATCTCGTAGTTGCGCTTGAGCCTGTGCCAGGCATCAGGGGTTGGTCGGACTTCCTCGAAGCGTGCGATGCGTCTTGCCTCAGCGGCGGCGGCCTGCCAGGAATCGAAGACCCCTGCCGCCACGCCGCCCAGCAGGGCCGCCCCCAGGGCCGAAGCCTCGGTGCAATCGCAGTACACGTACGGCCTGTCTGCGGCATCGGCGCGGATCTGCCGCCACAGGGGGCTGCGCGTCCCGCCTCCGGCGGCCACGACGCGCTCGATCGGGCGGCCGAGGCGCACGTCGGCCATGCCGAGGATCTGCCGATGCCCGAACGCCACGCCCTCCAGGACGGCCCGGGCCATCTGGGGCAGTCGCGCGGCCGCCGTGAGGCCGAAGAAGACGCCCTTTGCGGCAGGGTCGTAAACGGGGCTCCGCTCGCCGGCCAGATAGGGCAGAAAGACCACGCCGCCGCTGGCCGGCTCGGCCTCCGCCGCCAGGCGGAAGAACCGCTCGTAGCGGTCCCGCCGCCGGCCCAGGAACGCGGCGGCGAACCAGTCGACCGCCGCCCCCGCCGAGTTCATCGGCGCCACCGCCAGCCATGTATCTGAATCCATGTAGGCCATGTTGAGGGTCCGGACCGAGAACACCGCCGACCGCTGGACCGACATCAGGCAATCGGTCGAGCCGCAGGTCACGGCCATCTGGCCCTCGCCGTCCAGGCCCAGGGCGAGGGCCCCGCAGGCGCTGTCGCCGGAGCCTGCGGCGACGGGCGTGCCGGCCTCCAAGCCCAGCGCCGCGGCGGCCTCGGCCCCCAGGCCGCCCAGCCGGTCGCCCGGCCAGAGGACCTCGGGCAGGCGGCTGCGGTCGATGCCCAGGACGTCCAGGATAACGGTCACCCATCCGCCCTGGGGCAGTTCGACGCGCTGGGCGAGGACCGCGCGGCGGTCCATGCCGGGGGGCAGGTCGGCCAGGATCTGCTCCTTCAGGCCCGGCCGGCTTGCGGCCAGCAGGTCCAGGTAGTTGCCGTACGTCAGGTCCGCCAGGCGCGGACCCACCTGGTCGAGCGAGATGCCGTAGGCCCGGCACACGCCGCGCAGCCAGGCCTCGCCCGAGGCCGTGGCGTAGAGGCCGGTCAGGCTGGCGCTGGTCGAGTCGATGGCCATGCGGCCGGTCAGGCGGTGGCCGATGAACGTGCCCGCCTGGCCGAACCATCGGGCCTGGCGAAACGCGGGTTCCTCGTGCCGCCGCATCCACAGCAGGCTCGAAAGGCCGATGGTCCCCGGGCGGACGCGGTTGCCGGTCAGCAGGTGATGGAGTTCAGGGTGCGTCAGGGGCGAACGGGCGAGTTCCTCGACCTCGGCGGTGCTGCGGCGGTCGTCGTAGAGGATGGCCGGACGCAGGGGCCGCCCCTGGGCGTCCATCGCCACCAGCGCCGGGTGGAGCGTGCTCGCGCCGATGCCGAGGACGCGGGCGCCGGCCAGGTCCAACGCCTTGGCGGCCCGCCGGATGCCGCGCCACCACGCCGCAGGGTCCGCCTCGCTGAAGCCCTGGCGCGGGTGGTCGACCTTCAGCGGTGCGCGGGCCATGCGCATCCGCCCCTGCCCGCGCGGCGCGCCATCCAGGAAATGGAGCAGGAGTTTGACGCTGGAGGTGCCCACGTCGATGCCCAGGAGGGCGGGCCGTCGCGATTGAGAGGTCATGGCCGCAGCATTATAGGCCGCAGGGAAGGACGGCCACAGGAAAAATGGACGCAGGAACAAAGGCGCGAAGGCAAGAGCGGCCGCCGCCCACACGCCAATAAAAAGGGCGGCCCCGACGCATCGGGGTCGCCCGTGGGCGCCTGCCAAGGCTCAGTTACGGCACAAGGAACGAATCATCGTCCGATCCGGCGTCAAGGGCCCAATTGTTACTCGGGGGCTGGTTGGCACGGTAGCATTCCGTGGTGCCGCCCGTCAGGCCATTACGGGTGTGAATATCATCCAGTCTCCTCGGGTCGAACCTGGTGCCGGGCGTGCCCCCCCCGCCCCCGCCAGTGCCGGCCCTCGGCATAGCCGCCCAGATGTTGTCGTACACGGGGCCGCAGTACGGGTGCTCCTTCCAGTCCACGTGTCCGTCGAGGTACAGGACGTTCTGGCCCTTCCAGTTGTGATTGGGACTGTTGAGTTCAAAGGCCGCCGTGATCAGGTGGGCCTGCCCGCCGCCTTGTTCCCCCCGGATCCACGGCTCCGTTTCGTCGGTCTGCTCGAAGGTGGTCTCATTCGCGGGATCCAGTTTCCTCAGGACCAAGTCGTTGAAGTCCCACCTTAGCGGGTTGGCGTCGGCCGCGATGGCGAGCGTCGAGGAATGGGTACTGGCGGTCTCCGTCAGCGTGTAGGTGCCGAAAACGTTCTGATAGGAGTAACTGATGTTTTCACACCCCTTGAAGTCCCGCACCAGGTTGTACCGGACCACGCTGCTGTCCGGCGAGTGCATCTTGGCGGCCGACGGGCAGATGAACGATTGAGGCGTCATGCCCTGGAGAGCAACCAGAACCCAAAGGTTCGCCGTGTTCGAGTTGGGGGCCTGGCCGTTGTCGCCGACCTGCGTCGTCGTCGGCTCCGCTTGCCCGAACGGGACATGGTCCTGCCGCGTGTTCCCGATGTCGTCCCAGAACTGCGACTGGGCTGTGAACACCTTGGGCCACCTCTGGCGATGGGCCGTTGCATAGGTCCGGCCCGCCTTGCCGAACTGGCTCAGGTTGTTCGCGCAAGCGGCTCGGTTCGCCTGTTCCAGCGCGCCGAACACGGCGGGAATCAGGATGGCGATCAACATCCCGATGATGGTGACCACCACCAGTAGTTCAACCAGCGTAAATCCTTTGCGCTTCATGGTTCGTCCTCCCAATTTGCAGCGCCTTAAGGGCGCTCCCCGCGGAAATAAGGTATGGAAAATGACACGGTTAATTCACGGCTGAAATCGGTCCGGCAGATGGTATCCCGGCGGCCTCCTTTCTCCCCCCTCACGGCGCACCCTCGTCTCTGGCAGGCAACCCACTACTGGTATTATGGAACACAAACGGCTGTGTGTCAACCAAATCCCGGCGAATCCCGCCGCCGCTCTGCCCTACCGAAACCGTGCGGTTTCCGCAGCCTGGGCGGCCGCCACGCGGGGGTCCCGAAACAGCGCCCGAGTCACAGCGCCCCAAATCTCTTGTCGGCCCCCCTTCCCTCTTGGTATCTTCACGGCGCTGACTGTGCTATCATAAAGGGGCGAAAGACCCCAACGGACTCCCCGGCAAGGGCGATTGAGGGGCCAATGGCGCCGCCAGAACTCCCCGACGAAAAGGACATCCGCCGGCGCGCCGCCGAGGCCGGCCAAGACCACGTCTGGCGATTCTGGAACGGTCTGCCCGAGGAGGGCCGGCGCCGGCTCCTGGCCCAACTCGGCGAGGTGGACTTCGAGGAACTCGCCCGCCTCATCGACCTGCACGTTAGGCGGTGGCGGCCCGCCGAACTCCCGCCCGACCTGGCGCCCGCGCCGTTCATCCCCTTGCCGACCACCGAGGCCGAGCGGCAACACCGCCTCCGGATGCGCAAACTCGGAGAGGAAATCCTGGCGGCCGGCAAGGTCGCCTCCCTGGTCGTGGCGGGCGGCCAGGGCACACGACTCGGTTACGAAGGACCCAAGGGCGCGTTCCCCATCGGCCCGGTCTCGGGGCGGACGCTGTTCGAGATCTTCGCCGAGGCCATCCTTGCGGCGCGCCGGGCCCATGGGGTCTCGATCCCCTGGTACATCATGACCAGCCGGATGAACGACCTGGCGACCCGCGATTTTCTCGAGGCCCACAACTACTTCGACCTGCCGCGATGCGACGTCAAGTGCTTCGCACAGGGGATGATGCCCGCGATCGACCTGGAGGGGAAACTCATCCTGGCCGCCTGCGACTCTCTGGCCTGGAACCCCGACGGGCACGGCGGGGCCATCCGGGCACTGGCGCGCACGGGGATGCTGGCCGACATGGCCTCTCGCGGCATCGAGTACATCAGTTACTTCCAGGTCGATAACCCCATCGTGCCGCCGCTGGACCCCGTCTTTATCGGCCACCACGCCCAGGCCTCGAGCGACATGTCGAGCAAGATGGCCCGCAAGCGCGAGCCGAAAGAGAAACTGGGCGCCTTCTGCCTCTCTCAGGGCCGCCTGCACGTCATCGAGTACAGCGACCTGCCGGACGCCCTAGCCGAGGCGCGCAGCGCCGATGGCCGCCTGCGCTTCGAGGCCGGGAGCATCGCCATCCACATCCTCTCGCGCGGTTTCGTGGAACGCCTGAACGCCGACGGCCGATTTGCCCTGCCGTTCCACCGGGCCGAAAAGAAGATCCCGCACGTCGACGAGTCCGGGCGGCTCGTCAACCCGGACAAGGAAAACGGCATCAAGTTCGAGACGTTCGTGTTCGACGCCCTGCCGATGGCCCGCCATCCGGTGGTCCTGGAGATCGACCGCGCCGCCGAGTTCAGCCCCGTCAAGAACGCCGACGGCCTGGACAGCCCCGCCACGGCCCGTCGCGACATGATACGCCTGGCGGCCGCGCGCCTGGAGGAGGCGGGCATCGAGGTGCCGCGCCAACCCGACGGATCGCCCGCCTACAAGGTCGAAGTCAGCCCGCTGGCCGCCCGCAGCGCCGAGGAACTCAAGGCCCTCGCGGCCAGGCTGAACCTGCGCCGGATCACGGCCGACCTGTACCTGGGGCCCGACGGCGCATGACGCCCCCGCAAACAGGGCGGCCTACATTATCAGCATCGCATCGCCATAACTGTAAAAACGGTATCCCTCGCGGATCGCCTCCCGGTAGGCGGCCAGGACCCGCTCGCGCCCGGCAAAGGCCGCGACCATCGCCAGCAAGGTCGAGCGCGGCAGGTGGAAGTTGGTGACCAGCGCGTCGACCACGCGGAAACGGTACGGCGGGTAGATGAAGAGGCCCGTCCACTGGTTCCCGGGCCGGACGCCCCCGTCCCCGGCGGCCGACTCGAGGGCCCGCACCGTGGTCGTGCCGACGGCCACGACGCGCCGCCCCGCGGCCCTGGCCCGGTTGATCCGCTCGGCGGCCTCGGCCGGTACCTCGGCATATTCCTCGTGCATCCGGTGGCCGGCTAGGCGCCGGGCCCGCACCGGCTGGAAGGTGCCCAGGCCCACGTGGAGCGTCACGAAAACGCACTCGATGCCGCGGGCCCGGAGGCCCTCCAAGACACGCGCCGTAAAGTGCAGGCCGGCCGTCGGCGCCGCCACGGCGCCCTCGCGGCGGGCGTAGAGCGTCTGGTAATCCTCGAAGTCGGCGGCCGCACGGTCGTCGCCGGCAGCCTTGCGGCGGATGTAGGGCGGCAGCGGCGGGCGGCCGATCCGCTCAAGGAGTCTGACCGGCTCGACCCCGGCGAGCGGGCGGACGTGCCAGACGCCCCCTTCCCGGCGGGCCGCGAGCACGATCCTCAGTTCCGACGCATCTTCCGCGCCAGCACGGGGCGGGGAGTCCTGCCCGCCGCGATCGCCATCCGCATCCCCGCGCGGCGGGCAAGACTGCCCGCCGCGCAGGGCGCCCAAGCCCCGAGAATCAACCAACGATAGCGTGTCGCCCGCCTTGAGGCGCCCCCGGCCGGCCACCAGCACTTCCCAGAGGCCGCCATCGAGGACCCGCAGGAAGATGCCTTTGATGCGGCCGCCCGTCGCCCGGCGCGCGACGAAGGCCGCCGGAATCACCCGCGTATCGTTCAGGACCAGCAGGTCGTCCGGCGCCAGGAGTTGCGGCAACTCGTAGAACCGGCGATGGGCCGTCGCCCCGGTCCGCCGCTCGAGGACCATGAGGCGCGAGGCGTCGCGAGGGCGGGCGGGCTCCTGCGCGATGCGGTCGGCAGGCAACTCGTAATCGAACTGGTCGAGCGTAAGGTCGGCCTCGCCGGGCGGACGCTCTTTCGCGGTCATGGCGTGATTGTACGGCGGCCGCCATGGCCCGGCAACGGATTGCGTTGACCCGGCGCCGCGCGGCCTCTACAATCGCCGCCCATTGAGCGGGGCATAGCATCCCGATGCTCGGGCGGCATGCCCGCGGCATCTGTTCCGTGGACATGCATGCCCACGCAAAGGCGGCGCGGGCAGCCACCCGTCAATCTTGAGGCCGAGGCCGGAACCATGGCGGCACCCCGGGACACGTGGCGTCAACGCCTGATCTGGTACCTCCAGTATGTCGCGCTGCGGCTGGTGGAGACGGCGCTTCAGTGTTTCCCGATCGACTCGAACCTGGCGACCGCGCGCCTGGCGGGCGACCTTTTATATTGGTTCGACAAGAGGCACCGCGACCGTGCGCTGGAGAACCTGCGGGCCAGTTTCCCGGGCGCTAGCGAGGCGGTCCTGCGGCGCACCGCGCGGCGGTCGTGCGAGCACCTCATCATGGTCGGGGCCGAGGTCCTGTGCCTGCCGCGACTCATGAACTTCAACCGGTACCTGGACTACGTCGACATTTCCGGGTGCCTCGAGCAGTTCCAATACGTCTCGTCCGGCAAGCCGTTCATCATCCTGGGGGGCCACTTCGGCAACTGGGAGATGATGGGCTTCTCGATGGCCGCGATGGGGTTCCCGCTGACGGCCGTGGCGCGGCCGCTCGACAACCCGTATCTCAATGAGTACATCCTGCGCCTTCGCGAGCGCACCGGGCAGAGGATCCTCTTCAAGGAAGGGATGACCGAGGAGGCCCTGGCGACCTTGCGGTCGGGCCGGCCGCTGGGGTTCATCGCCGACCAGGACGCCGGCCGCCGCGGTTTCTTCGTCGACTTCTTCGGACGCAAGGCGTCGGCATACAAGAGCATCGCGTACCTGGCGATGGAAATGAACGTCCCGATCCTCGTCGGCGGCGCGTACAGGACCGGCCGCCGGTTCCACTATCGCATCCAGCCGACCGATGTGATTTTCCCGAGCGATTACCCGAAGACCCTCGACGGCGCGCTGGCCATCACCGCCCGCTACACCAAGGGGATTGAACGGGTCGTCCGCATGGTGCCCGACCAGTACCTCTGGGTCCACCGGCGATGGAAGACGCGGCCGCCCGAAGAACGGAAGGCGCCAGGAGGGCACGCTTGCCCTTAGAGCCCATCCGAAAAACCGTGGGTCAGGCATATTTATTGAAGCAAACGCGCCTTTGCGTTTGCTTCAAGAAGGTTCTTACCCTACTGTAACCGCCGGGCTGCACGAATATGCCGACCAAAGCCCAACGGCGGGCTTTGGTGGCATATATGCCTGACCCACGGTTTTTCGGATAGGTTCTTAGCCGCCCGCCTGGCGGGGCGCGCGCTGTTTCCGGCGCCACCAGCCCAGCAGGCCGAGCACCACGCCGGCGGCCGGCCACAGCGCCACGCGGGCCACCCACGGCCAGGTTCCTTCAGGCCAACCCTCGAGCGCCAGGCGGATGGCACCGACGATCGGGCTGACCTCCAGAAGTCGCGGGAACCCGGCGCCCAGCGTCTCGCCCGCGACGTACTCCAGCGCAAGCGGCCCGGCGCACAGAAGCGCCGCGGCGAACATGAGCCAGCGCGCGGCCGCTCGCCCCCCTGCCGCAGCGGCCATCCTCAGGCCCAGCCCGAAGACAACCCACCCGCCGGCGGTTGCGGCCAGCGGCCCCGCCCGCGCGCTGGCGCCGCCGACCGACCACGCCACCAGGGCGAACGGCACCGCCAGCGCCAGGAGCATCACCAGTTCGAGGACCGACTGGCCGATCCTGGCGGCGCCGATGCGTTCCGTCGCGGCGTCGCACTGCCGTCTCATCGCCGGCACAGGCCAGAACGGCCAGATCGCCATCAGGAAGAATGCCGCGGCCGCCAGCACGGCCGCCGGGGCCGTGTCGCCGGTCAGCCACGGGGGCGGCGACTCCAGGTGAGGGGCCACAAGGAGCGTCGGCACCAGCCACACCAGGAGCCACGCGCACCACGCCACGGGAAGGAGGACCCGCGCGGCGCCAGCAGGGGGCGGGGCGGGCCGCCCGCCCCGCGCGCCGCCAGCGCCCGAGTCGACGGCCGTGCTCATCGCTAACTCCGCACCCGGGTGGGCGTGTCGGGCGGCAGGCGGCGGACAACCATGTTCGGAATATCGATATACGACAATACTCCGTCCACCTG
>Ga0315280_10002283_pt1 | contig 31302 bp, 23 predicted proteins | sample YL17G06_40_MG_FD_203697 | JGI IMG/M metagenome (GOLD analysis project Ga0315280, IMG submission 203697) | Sediment microbial communities from Yellowstone Lake, YNP, Wyoming, USA - YL17G06_40 | ecosystem: Environmental > Aquatic > Freshwater > Lake > Sediment | place: USA: Wyoming | collected... | reverse complement strand
GAAGCGGGTGCTGGTGAAGGTGATCGGGGAGTAAAGCGTTGCAGGCCACAGCGAGCGGAGGTGGCAGCAGTGAAGGGCGGCATAGGGACAGATCCTTCCAGGAACTAGAACGGGGCGATTGGGGAGAGCCGACTCACGAGTCCAATCTGGTGACGGCTGTTCATCGTTTACGCCGGAAACCGCTTTCCGAGTTTACGGCGGGGGGACCTGCGAATCTTGATTGGTCAAAGTATCGGAGTGTAGTTCCGCGCCTCTTGTTGATTTCCGCGGCACACACGCCATGATTATGTGAACTGGCGGGATCGTTCGAGGCCCCCCTTCGTCGTGGGGGTATTGGCCGCCAGAGGGCCGGAGGCCCGTCCAGGGGTGGGGACGATCGTTTTTGTCGCTTTCGTTGGTGTATGACATGTCTGACTGCACGGCCCGGGAACCGAATGGTCCTGCCAACCGGAAGTCGGATCGCGCCGTGTCGACGCCGGAAAGGCAGTTGACGCTGTTCTCCGTTCAATCCAGCGAACCATGGAGGTTGCTGAGCACCGAACGCCTCGCGCTTGACAAGGAGAAATACGAAACGATTTGTAGGGCCTACCGAGAAATCTTCGATTCGTTCCTGCCCGGCCGAGGCTCGGAGCCGTTCTTCACGCAAGTCTCCAAGCAATTGAAGGCTGAAGGTATTGTCGTTGAGTCACGGGCTCTTGCCCGTGTTGTGTCCCGCGCGCGGAAGCTGGGCATCGATCACTTCCCGGATCCCCGCACCCGCGCCGTGCTAGCCTCATCTCCGAAAGCGATGAAGCTTCAAACCCCGGTCGGCTCGGTGCGAATGTCAGCGGATGAGCACAATTCCTTTGCCGAGATATACCGGAGTCTGGTGCGAACCTACCGCAAGAAACGCAAGCAGGGCGAGGGGTTCTTCGCGCAAGCCGCAGCCAAGATGCAGCAGCGCGGGCATAACTTCACCGAGAAACAGCTTGCCTTGTATGCCCATTTCCGGAGGGCAATCGGTGATGTGAACTTCCCTCGCGTGAGGGGCTGGCAAGAGATCGAACGCATGCAGATCGCTGCGGTGGACAGGATGCGAGCCCTCGGCGTCATGGCAACGGGCCTGATGCACGAGATCCTCCAACCTTTACAGGTCATCCAATCCAACGCAGAGCATCAAAGAAAGCAGATTGAAGCAGGCGCAGTGGCCCCAGAGGCGATCGCTGAACGCCTGGAACGCATCATCAGACAGGCGAAAGTGATCAACGAGGTGGTTCAGCACGTGCGGACAATCGCTCGAACCGGCGAGCCTCGCGTGGAAGCAGTGGAACTCCGTTCGACAATCGAGCGGGCCTTGACCCTTTTTGGCGAACAATTGAGGTCGCGAGGCATCGAGGTCGATCTATCCGCGGCGGGGGCCGACCTGCCGCCGGTTAGCGCCGATCCCGTCGCCCTGGAAAGGTTATTCATCAATCTCATCACCAACGCGCGAGATGCGGTCATCCCGGCCCTGGACCAAGGTGGTCATTATCACTGGGCACGGGGAGGAGGAGGATGCTATCAACTGCCTCAACGAAGGTGCGTTCGCCTACCTGAAGAAGGTGGTGACCAACGAGGATCTCCTTGACAAGTGCGAGCGGGCACGACAGGCGGCACCCGAGACTCTTTTGGCGTTCCACAAGTGGTACAATGCCCTTCCTGATCCCGATCGCGTGGTGTACGAAACCGCGTCTTCCCAGACTGTTACGGCAAGACAGCTCATGAACGAGATCAGCGGCGGGTCGCCGATCGGACGCGAGTTCCTCGAGCGAGTGGCGAGCGTGGCTGTCGAGCTTGTGATGAAACGCCTATGACTCAGCCGGCCCTGCTGATCTTCGCCACGCGGTACGATGGCATGACGGAGAGGACGCATAAGGCTGCACAAAGGCTCGAAGCCAGTGCCGGCCAACTCGGGATCCGCATTTTCACGCTATATGAGGGGGCGGCAACGGGCGCGGCGCTTCTGGAGGCGGCGGCCCGTCGGCCCGCCGTCGTCGCGTTCTATTCACACGGCGACGCCCTAGGGGCAATCCTCGCTCAAGACCGACAACCATGTTGGACAACGGAGACAATCCCCGATCTGTCGGGAATTGCGGTCTTCGCTCAGGCATGTAGAGCGATCCGTTGGCTACGGGACGAAGCCGCCCATCACAAAGTTCGGTTGCTCGTCGGGTATGCGACTGATCTCGTCACTCCGGCGAACGGAAGTGGCCGGTTTTGGGAATTGTACGAAGGGGTCCATTCGCTCGTGCCATACCACCTTGTGAGGGGCGCCGACCAAGTATGGATTCGACAGGACTTCTACGAGTTTTGCACCAGTTGCTTCGATGAACTGAACAGCTACCAAGCCGGGCTGATCGAACTCGTCGCAATCCAGCAGTCTCGTGACGAAATCGTCTTCGCGTGAAGCAGGACAGCACTATCGGCGGCTGGTCCAGCAGGATAGAGGCATGACCCAACCGGCCGACCCGACTCACCGACAGTATCTTGAGGCGCTCCAGCGTCTGGGGCCCGAGCGGCGGCTGCTCAAGGCGTTTGAGCTTTCGGAGATGACCCGGGCGCTGTTCTGGTCGGGCTTGTGCCGGCGGTTCCCGAACTTGTCCGAGGCCGAGCGGAAGGCGATCTACCTGGAGCGGCTGGCGAAGTGTCACAACCGGAACTACTGAGTTTCTATTGCGAAGATGCGGAAAGACGTAGGGTGGGACTGCGCTGCGCTTGTCCCACCCTACATCCTCCCTCCAATGGAGGATACAACGGGGGAACCGTTGGCCGCGGAAAAAAAGTGGCGGCGCGACTGGACTTCCTCCGGCCGGTTGAGTGTAATGGGCGTTTGTACCGAACCCTCCTGAACCGAGCCTTCCTCAAAGTCCAAGGAGCAGTCTATGTCGCGTCAGACTCGTCGTGATTTCCTGAAGACCGCAGCGGCCGGCGCCGCCCTCACCCTGGCTGGGGCCAGCGCCCTTGGCCAAGACAAGACCAAGAGCACCAAGAAGAGGAAGTCCAGGCCGAAGGTCTCGGACAAGATCATCGGGGCCAACGAGCGGATCCGCGTCGGCGTGGCCGGGATCCACGGCCGCGGAAGCTCCCACATCGGCGCATTCGCCGGTATGCAGGGAGTCGAGGTCGCCTACCTCATCGATCCCGACTCGCGGATCTTCAAGCAGCGGATCAAGGAGGTCGAGCGTCTGGGCAAGAACACGCCCAAGTGTGTCCAGGATGTGCGCAAGGCCCTGGAAGACAAGGAACTCAACGCCGTTTCGATCGCCACCTGCAACCACTGGCACGCGCTGATCACCTATTGGGCCTGCCTGGCCGACAAGGACGTGTACGTCGAGAAGCCGTGCAGCCACAACGTCTTTGAAGGGCGCAAATGCGTCGAGGCCGCCCGGGCCCACAAGCGAATCGTCCAGCACGGCACCCAGAGCCGCAGTGAGTCGCGCTGGGCCCACTCCTGCGCCGCCGCCCAAAGCGGTAAGTACGGCAAGCTGCTGGTGACTAAGGCCTGGGCCAGCAAAGTCCGCTGGAGCATCGGCTTCAAGCCGGTCAAGGAGCCGCCCAAGGAGCTCGACTTCAACCTGTGGCTCGGTCCGGCCCCCTTGCAGCCGTATCACGAGAACTTGGTTCACTACGAGTGGCACTGGTTCTGGGACACCGGCAACGGCGAGATCGGCAACCAGGGCGTCCACCAGATGGACATCGCCCGCTGGTCGATCGGCGAGCTCACGCAGCCGTTCACGGTGATCTCGATGGGCGGCCGCTGGGTCGAGGGGCCCGATTTCAAGGACCAGGGTCAGACCCCCAACGAGCACCTGACGGTGTTCGACATGGGCGGCACGCTCCTGGTTTACGAGATCCGCGGACTGAACGGGAAGGCCGGTCCCGCCGGCGGAAAGTTCGCCCAGCATGTCGACAACGAGTTCTACCTGGAGGAAGGGACGATCAAGGGCGGCAAGTTCTATCCCAAGGGGAAGGACAAGGCGGAAGACCTGGTCAAGGTGGAATACAAGATGGGTCCTGATTCATTCGACCACTTTGCGAACTTCATCGCCGCCGTGCGAAGCCGCAAGGTCGAAGACCTCAATGCCCCGATCACGACGGGCCACCCCTCCGCGATGCTCGGCCACCTGGGCAACATCTCCTACCGCATGGGCAAGCAGGTGCCGTTCGGCCAACAGTACGATGCCCTCGGCCAGAACGAGCACGTCACCGCCAGCGTCAAGGCCATCGAGGAGCAGCTCAAGGGCGTGCTGGGGATGGACCTGTCGAAGGCCACCTATCAGCTTGGGGCCAAGCTCCGCTTCGACCCGAAGACCGAGAAGTTCATCGACAGCCCCGAGGCCGACAAGCTCCTGACGCGCAACTACCGCGAGCCGTTCGTGGTCCGCGAGACGGTGTAGAACGCAGCCCGGGGCGCGTGTCCCGGGGGGTTCACCAAGGAATCCCGGCGCGGCGGTTGTCTGGCATGGCGCTGAGGATTACAATGGGGCACAGGCGGCTCAATACGTACCCCCTATTGGACTGGGTGCTGGCGGCCGCTGGGGTCCGTTGTCTGGTTAGCCCCCTCTTCTGGGTAGATTTGCGAGGCAGGGAGCCAAGAATGCGTGCCGCCCAGCGAATTCCTCCCGGGGTGTCTCCCGGAGGTGTGAACTGTCCCTTTAGTCCTTTGGAGTGAGGAGTCCATGTGATGGGCATGCAACACGTGCGTCAGTCAAGACGATGGGCGCTGCCGGTGGTGCTTTTGGCAGCGATCGCCGCGTGCGGAGTGATCTCTCAGCCGGTCTATGCCGGACCGTTGGATAAGCTCGATATCTCGCTGCAGTGGGTCCCCGCCGACGCGGCCACCTACAGCTCATCGCTCCGCCTGGGCGAGCAGGTGAAGATAGTCGCCAAGAGCCGGGCCTGGGCCGCCGTGAAGGGACTGCCCGCCACGCAAAGGCTCGTCCAAGAGATCCGCAACGCCCTCGACTCCCCGCAGGGGGCGATGGCGAAGATGTTCCTGGAGAACCCTGAGGTTAAGAAGGGGTTGGCCTTCCTGGGGGACATGTTCTCCCGCGAGGTCTTCCTCTACGCCGACCCGGCGGCCATCGACGCCGCGGAGCTGTTCCAGAAGCTCAACACCATGCGGAGCTTCGGGCAGTTGACCGCCCTGGCCAGCGGCGAGTTCGGGCCGGGCGAGGCCAGCCGGGCCCAGGCCCAACTGATGCTCGCCACGCTGGCCGAAAACATCGAGCTGCTGAAAGTCCCCAACGTGATCATCGGCTTCCGCGTCAAGGATCAGGCCCTGGCCCGCGAGGAGATCGCCAAGCTGGAGGCGGGGGTCAACGGCCTCGCCTTCATGGTCCCGGATCTCACCAAGATCGCGAAGCGGCAGAAGGCGGGCGACGGCGACTACCTGACCTTCACCGTCAGCGGCAGCATGATCCCCTGGGACGAACTCCCGCTGGACGTGCTGCGGCAGATGGAGGCCAACAAGGGGGACGTGGATAAGATCGTCAACAAAGTCAAAAAGACCACGCTCGTGCTGGCCTTGGGCGTGCGCAAGGATTACTTGCTGCTGGCCATCGGCCCGTCCATGGACTGCCTCGCCCAACTGGGGAAAGGCCCGAGCCTGGCCGGCGTCCCGGAGATGAAGAAACTCGAGAAATACGCCGATCGGCGGATCGTCGCCATCAGCTACGTCAGCAAGGCGATGGCCGAGCGCATGGCGTTCTCGGCCGCCGACGTCGACGGGCTGGTGCGCATGTTTCAAGGGGTCGTCAAGGAATCCAGGCTCACCTCGGACCAGAAAGCGAAGGTCGAGAAGGACATCCGGGAACTCGGCAACGACCTGAAGCGATTGAGCCAGAAGGCCGGGGCCGTGGTGGGAGCCAGCTTCCTTACGGACCGGGGAACGGAAAGTTACTCCTACGCTTGGGGCGAACGCTCCCCCGAGACCGGCGCTAAGCCGCTCGGCATCCTGAGCCACTTGGGCGGCCAGCCGATCCTGGCGATTGCCGGCCGCGGCCGCTCCAGCGTCAGCGACTACGATCTGGCGGTCAAATGGATCAAGAAAGCCCACGGGTATTTCGAGGAGTTCGCCCTCCCGGAGATGCGGAACGAAGAACGGGAGATCTACAAGAAAGTGATGGAGAAGCTCCGCCCGCTGGCCCAGCGGTGCGACGCCGCCACCCGCAATAAGCTCATCCCCGCCCTGGCGGACGGGCAGGTCGCGCTGGTTCTCGACGCGAAACTCAAGAGCCAGCAGTTTTGCCGAGAGATGCCCAAGCTGGACAAGGCCATGCCGATGATCGAGCCGGCCTTGGTGCTGGGCGTCAGCAACGCGGAACAGCTCAAGGAGGCCTTGGCCGAGTACCGCGAGATCTGGAACGCCGGGGTGGAGGTGGTGCAGGAGCTCGCGCCGCCGTCGGAGAAGGAAGAGATCGCCCGATTCAAGCTCCCGAAGCCGGAAATCGCGAAGTCCGCCTCGGGCGCGGTCCATTTCTACCCGCCGCCCGCCGACTGGGGCCTCGACAAGCAGTTTGCGCTCTGCCTTGGGCTGTCCGACCGGGTGGCGGCCTTCACCATCTCGAACCGGCACGCCGAGCGGTTGCTGAAGGCCACGCCGCTGGCCGTCGGCGGCGTGCTCAGCGACACCAGCCGCCCCTTGGCCATGGCCGTCTCGTTCGACTGGGCCGGGCTGGTGGACGCAGCCACGCCGTGGATCGAACTCGGAGTGACGGAGCTGGTCAAGGCGGAGCCCGAGGTCTCCAAGTTCCTGGGCTCCTCCGAGCCCGGCAAGCCGAGCGTGATGGACCAGGTCCGCACCGTGCTGGACGTGCTCAAGACCATGCGGAGCGTCACCATGGAGAGTCATCTGGAGGACGGCGTGCTGGTGAGCCACTCGCTGGTGGAGATCCGCGACATCGGCGCCCCGGCGTCGAAGAACTGAGCCCGATTGTCTTCCGGGCCCTTATCGCCTGCGGATCGCCGTCAGCATCACGGCCGCAATCATCGCCAAGATGGCGCCCCACCCGAAGGCCGCCAACGGCCCGTACAGGTCGTAAATCCAGCCAAAGACCAGGCTGGCCGGCAAGGTGGCGATCCCCACGGCGAGATGATACCACCCGTAGGCCAATCCCCGGTACTCTTCGGCCACCAGATTGGCCGCAAGGGTCTTCTCCGCGGGCTCGGTCAGCGCATAGAACAAGGCATAGACCAAGAAGAGCAGCCAGACCTGCCACGCCGCCGACACGAGCGCAAACGCCAGATAGACCGCGGCGTAGACGACCCATCCGGCCAGGATCATCGGGCGCGGTCCGATCCGGTCGACGGCTCGGCCGGCGAGCATGTTCCCGCCGGCCTTGGCCACATGGAATACGCACCACAAGAGCGGCAGGGCAACCTGCGGCACTCCCATCCCCTCCGCCCGGACCAAGAGAAACATGTCGCTGGAGTTTCCCAGCGTGAAAACGAGCAGGGCCAGCAGGTAGAGGCGGAAGTTCCCGTCGAAGGGCTTCAAGGTCCACGCGTGCTTCGCGGCAACCCTGGCAGGAGTGCTCTCTTCCCGCAGGCCGAACCAGAGCAGGCCCACGACCATCAGGCCGGGAATCAGGGTCCACAAGAACAGCATGCGCAGGTCGGCCGACACGTACGCGAGGAACGCCGCGGCCAGGAGCGGCCCGATCACGGCCCCCACGTGATCCATGGCCCGCTGGAAGCCAAACGCCCATCCGCGTGCCTCAGGCGGGGTGCAGTCGGCGATCATGGCATCCCGCGGTGGAGTGCGGATCCCTTTGCCGACACGATCGGCAGTCCGGAGGGCCAGCAACTGCCAGGGGAGCGTGAGCAAGCCGATGACCGGGCGCGTGACCGCGGCAATGGCGTACCCGGGGACGACGAACCACTTGCGCGAGCGGACCCGGTCCGACCATCCGCCCGAGCCGAGCTTCACCAGGCTGGAGGCCGAGTCGGCCGCCCCCTCGATGGCCCCGAGCCAAGCCTTGGAGCCGCCGAGGACCCTGATGAGGAAGTCCGGCAAGAGGGGGGCGACCATCTCGCTGGCGACGTCGTTCAGGAGGCTCGCCAGGCCGAACAGCTTCACGTTGCGGTGAAGGGGCTTCCGCGATGGGGATGCCGTGCCAACTTGACTTGCGTCCATACGGGATCCTCAAGGAGTGGGTGGCGGGGGACGCGTGGCGGAATGAAGCGTGCGGCGTGCAGAGTGAGCAGAATGAAAAGTGGACAGTGTAAAGTGAAAAGTGCAAAACGGGAAACGCCGCTTTGCACTTTTCACTTTACAGGATTCACTTTACACTCCCTCGCCCACCGCCCGCCACGCGCCACCCGTCACCGACCACCCGCCACCTACCCCGCCACATGTGCGACAACGATCCTCAGCCCGATCGCCAGCAGCACGCACCCGCCGACGCGCTTCGCCCAGCGGCCCCAGCGCGTGCCCAAGCGGCCGCCGAACAGGATCCCCACGGTGCTCAGCGCGCCCGTGACAATCCCGATCACTATGGCCGGCGTCCACACCAACACCCCTAAGAGCGCCATGCTGAACCCCACGGCCAGAGCGTCCAGGCTCGTGGCCACCGAGAGCGTCACGAGCATCCAGCCCCGGGTTGGATCGCCCTGGGCTTCCCCCGAATCTTCTCGGCGGGCCTCCCAGATCATCCTGCCGCCGACCAGCGACAGGAGAGCGAAGGCAGCCCAGTGGTCGTAGCCCGCGATCCAGTCAGCCACTTCCCGGCCGGCCAGCCACCCCAGAACCGGCATGAGGAACTGAAACAGCCCAAAATGGAAGGCGATGCGGAACGTGTGCCGGGCGGTGACCGGCGCGACCGTAAGTCCAGTGGCAACCGAGACCGCGAAGGCATCCATCGCCAGCCCCAGCGCAACGCCCAGGAGAGTCAACCCGTTCAACGGCTTATCCCTCGCGCCTGATTCTCGCCGGTGGTGGCGTGGGGCTGACGCGTGGCGACGGCGAGGCCGCCAGCGGATTGCCCGGAACCTCCGGCGGACCGGCAACCGGCATCTCCGGCACGGGCGCAGAAACCCTGGCTCCACGGCCCCGTGCGGGGACCGCCTCGCCGTACGTCGGCTCGGGGATCGTCTCCAAGAGCTTCTCGATGATCTGGTCCACGTCGATCCCTTCGGCGTCGGCATTGAAGTTCGTGAAGATCCGGTGCCGCAGCACGGGGAAGGCCATCGTGCGGATGTCCTCGGCCGTCACGGCGAATCGCCCGTGCAGGATGGCCCGCGCCTTGGCCCCGAGAATCAGATACTGCGCTGCCCGAGGCCCCGCGCCCCAGGCCAGCCAGTTCTTCACGAAGTCGGGGCTCGGGGGCTCTTTGGGTCGCGTGGCCCGGGCCAGATCCACCGCGTAATCGACCATGTGCTGGCTGGCCGGCACCTGCCGGACCAACTGCTGAATCCAAAGGATGTCCCGTCCCTGTAGGACCGGCTGAATCTCCTTTCTGGCAACCTGAGTCGTGGCCATGACGATTTCCCGCTCTTCGGCCCGGGTCGGATACCCGACGTTGATCGACAGCATGAAGCGGTCCAGTTGGGCCTCGGGCAGGGGATAGGTCCCTTCCTGCTCGATCGGGTTCTGCGTGGCCATGACAAAGAACGGCAGATCGAGCTTGTAGGTGTTCCCGGCCGAGGTGACCTCGTACTCTTGCATCGCCTGGAGAAGGGCTGCCTGGGTCTTCGGCGGGGTCCGGTTGATCTCGTCCGCCAGCACGATGTTGGCGAACACCGGGCCTTTGACGAAGCGGAACGAGCGTTTCCCGGTGGTCGGGTCCTGGTCGATGATCTCCGTGCCGGTAATGTCGCTGGGCATCAGGTCCGGGGTGAACTGGATGCGGCTGAACCTCACGTGCAGCGCCTGGGCCAACGTGGATACAGCGAGGGTTTTGGCCAGCCCTGGCACGCCGATCGTCAGGCAGTGGCCCCGCGCGAAGACGCATATAAGCATCTCCTCGATCATCTGCTCCTGCCCGATGATCACCTTGTGGACCTCGTGAACCAGGAATTCCCGGGCCTGGGCGACGCGGCGCACCGCTTCTTCGGGGGTCATTGGGGGGGTGGCTGCGGGGGAGCCGCTCGACATGGGCACTCTCCTTCTGTCCGCTGGCAGACAGGAATGTCTGCCCTCCTGGTCCTGTGGCAGACAGGAATGTCTGCCCTCCTGGTCCGGTGACTTCCCTCTGCTAACGTATCCTTCTACATTAGTTTACAGCGGGCGGGGGAGCAAGGTGGCGGGTGACGGGTGGTGGGTGGCGGGCGGTGGGTGGCGGGCGGGGGAGTGTAAAGTGAACAGTGTAAAGTGAAAAGTGCAGAGTGGCGTTTCCCGTTTTGCACTTTTCACTTTACACTGTTCACTTTTCACTCTGCACGCGGCACGCTTCATTCCGTCACCCACCACCCGCCACCTACCACATGCCACCTACTACCTACCGAGCCCTGGCCTTCCTACTTGCCGCGGCGATGATCCAGCCGCAGCCACTCGCCGCCCAGACCTTCCGCCGCGCTGGCACGGAGTTCAGTGCCGTCCGCACAGTGACCATCCCCCCAGGCAAGTCCTATTCGGTCGTGGTCACCCAGTTCTTCCATCACGGGCAGATCCGCGAGGACGGCCGCAATGTGGCCGTGGCCACGGCCAAGGGCCAGAAGCTCGCTGCCTCGCGGGTCCTGCAACTCGGGCCGGGCGACTATTGCCGGCTGGCGCTGCAGACCGTGCAGGGTCAGAACGTCTATGACGTCTACTACGGCGGCGAGCCTCCCGCCCCGGACGCCCTTCCCGCTTGGACCAGCCGGGACGGGCTGCTCCTGGAGACCCGGGAGTTCAAGAGCTGCAACCTGAACGACTTCTTCGCGGTCCGCGAGGCCTTTGACAAGGCCAAGCCGATCGGGGCCGATTACGTCGATGCCGTGCAGCATTCGCACAATCCCTTCGCCCTGGTTCCCGCCCCGTTCTTCAGCCGCTACAGCGGCTCGTTGCGGATCTCGACCCAGGCGACCTACGGCTTTTTGACCTCCAGCCAGGATTGCAGCTTCCTGCTGATCGACGACAGGGCGGTCGTCGAGGCCCCCGGGATGCACGGCCCCGCGCGCTACGCCCTGCGCGGGAGCCGTAAGGACGTGCAGCTTTCGCCCGGGTTGCACAAGTTCGAGTATTACCATGCTGCCGCGGGGCCGAGCGCCATGATGGTCGCTGCGTGGGAAGTGAATCCCCCGGACCTCAAACCGCAGCCCAAGGCCATCCCGCCGGAGCTATTCAACGTGCAGGCGATCAGGCGCGAGCCGGCCGGTCCGGTGAGCACCCGGAGCGAGAAGCTCGTTCCGGACTTCCTCATCAACATTGCCGGGAGCGTGCCGCTGCCGGACAACGACATTCCGCTGGTCGGCGTGCGGTTTGCCGACACCTCGCCCAAATCGCTCACCGCGTCGGCGAAGCGGCAGTGGGACTTCGGCGACGGCCAGACCAGCGAACAAGCCAGTCCGGACCACGTCTATCTCCGCCCGGGCGTGTATTCGGTGAAGCTCACCATCCGCCGCTCCGGCAGGCCGGCGGAGATGACCAACCGCGTCTCGATCGATCCGCCCAAGGCCACGGACCCAGCGAAGCTTCACAAGCTGGACGACTACCTGCCGGTCCTGGCTCAATACGATCCGGCGACCCTGGACGCGGTGGCGTTGCGGCAGTTGATCCTGGCGTACCAGTGGAAGGCCGATCAACTGCTGGCCCCGCCGGAAGCCAAGCCCGGCACGGAGAGCACGCCCGATGAACAGCTCCCCCCGGCCCAATTGGAGAAGCGGCAGGCCCAAGCCGCCGCCCGAAAGGCCGAGGCGCAGAAATACCTCGCGGCCGCGGTGGCGGCGGGCAAGACGGCTTTCGTGGGCGACTCGGCGGCCAAAGGGGATGACGACCTCGTGCGTCTGGCCCGACTGATCGGCCCCATGGCCCGCGACCAACTGGGCGACTCCTCCACCGCCGGTTTGATCTGGCTCGGGGCGGCGAAACGGATCAACGCGGCGCAAGCCAAGGCGGAATGCCTGATTCACGCTGCCGACGTGGCCTTGAATGACCTCGGCGCCCGCGAGGCGGCCAAGGCGGCCAAGAGCTACTTGGACGCCGCCACCGCGCAGCTCGGCCCCACCGCGGCGAAGCCCGGGCCCGTGGCCAGCCGGCTCAAGCGGGTCTGGGGCGACTATTACGCCTTGGTGGGCGACGGCAAGTCTGCCCGCAAGGCGTACGCCGAGGCGGAGTCGCTCGTGGACTCGCGGCGGACCAACGCCGAGCGGATCGCCTGGGCCGGCGCCTACGCCCGCTCCACCGAGCAGTTCATCAGGACCGGCGAGTTGGACCGGGCCGCCGCCCAGATCCGGCAGTGGCAGGACGAGTGCCCCGCCGACAAGATCACCGGCTACGTGACGCTCCTCTGCGCCCGCTACTGGGTCGCGCGGGAGAAGTATCCCCAGGCCATTGCCCTGGCCGGGCAACTGGCGGCCGTCAACAGCGATTCGGCGTACGTCGACCAGATCCTCGTGCTCGCCGCGGACTGCCACTTCGAGATGAGGGAGACCGACAAGGCGATCCAGACCCTCCAGTCGCTCTTGAAGGACCAGCCGGGGAGCCCGATGGTGCCCGAAGTCAAAAAGCGGATCCAGGAACTCCAGGCGCAAGAAGCCGCCGGGGCGAAGAAACCGAAAAAGAAAACCGTGCGTCCGTCCGAGAAGTAATGCGAACAGACCCGTTTAGCCGCCGCGCTTGCGCGGCGCTCCGTGGGAGAACCAGTCATGCGATTGATGGTAGCGCGGCGCGGCCGCCGCCGAGTTCCAAGCATGAAATCCGAAATGCGAAATCCGAAACAAATCGAAAGCTCTAAATCCGAATGGGCAACACGCTCGGTTGGACGTTTTGGATTCTTGTTTTCATTCATTAGAGTTTGTTTCGGATTTCGGATTTCGGATTTCGGGTTTCGGATTCCGTGCATCGTCTTGGCCATTCTCGCATGGACCGGGCCGTCGATCGCGTCGGCCGCGAAGGTCACCGTGGAGATCAAGAACGGCCAAAACGTCACTTTCGTCGGCGCTTTCCATCGCTGGGACCAGGACGGCAACTTTCGCAAGAAAGTGAACCCCAAGGCCAAGATCGACGCCCCGGAGGTAGACTACACCGCGGCCAAGGGGAGCAGCACCCAGTGGGTCTTCAAGGACCTGCCGCCGGGCAAGTACGACCTGGTGATCCTGGCCGGCGAGCGGACTCGCATCGAGGGCTTCGAGTTTGCCCCGGTGCTGGAGTTCGACCCCTTCTACCCCGGCGACGCGGCCACCGACGAGGAAGCCCGCGAGGCCATCACCGACCACATCAAGAAGTCGCCCCAGTACGAGAACAAGGTCGTGCCGCTCTACCTCGGCCAGGGCAAAGGCGACAAGCAGCCGGTCCGCGTCCTGATGATGCTCATCCGCGACAAGGTCACCAGCTACGAAGGCGATATGCCCGGGGCGGCCACGATGCGGTTCGAGATCTGGCAGTACACCTGGCAGTACGGCGGCTGGGCGAAGGACAAGCGTACGAAGGTCATGCACCGGGTGATCCTGCACCGCGACGAGCTCCGCAAGTGGACCTGGCTCTGGGACCCCAAGCTCGGCGGCATCGAAGTAGAGAAGGCACCGCTTGCGATCGAGTACCAAATGCCCTCCGCCTCGGCGGACAAGAGGCTCAAGGGGTTGTATCCTTACTGAGGGCGTGAACGGGTGGCGGGTGGCGGGTGACGGGTGGCCGGGTGGCATGTTCTCACGACGCGAAGCGTCGGGTGAGCATGTCCCACTTGTTCTGTAACAGGCTGCCGTGCCCAGGAGTGTGAGATGTTCAGACGCCTTCCCGGTTGGCTCGCCCTGGTGTTGTCTCCCATCATCTGCGGACTGCTGGGTGCGATTTTCTCGCCGACGCTGGATTCCGCGAGTTTAGGGGCGCCGCTGGGTGCGTTTCTTTTTGGAGCCTTCTTCGGCTTGTTCCCCGGCTTCTTGGTCTGGTACACTGACCGCAGCGTTCGAAGAGAACTCGATAGCGCGAATCGTTCCCGCAGGGCAACGACCCAGGCGTCCAAAAGGGAGGACCTATGAATCTGCGACTCACCCCATGGGCATTAGCCACGGCCTTAACCGCCTTGCTCCTTCTCAACGGCTCTCTGCTTCCCGCCACGGAACCGGCGAAGAGCGCCGAGTGGCCGGAGTTTCACGGACCCAACCGCGACAACATCTCCACGGAGAAGGGCCTCTTGAAGAAATGGCCCGAGGGCGGGCCGCGGCTGGTGTGGAAGTACTCGCCTTGCGGCGTCGGGTATGCCGGGGTCGCGATCGCCGACGGAATGATCTTCACCTCGGGCGATTTCGGCGAGGAGGAGATCGTGTTTGCCCTGGACATGGACGGAAAGCCGGTCTGGAAATCGCCCAATGGCGCAAGCTGGCAGCAGGCCACGCCCGGCTCGCGGACCACCCCGACTTATCACCAGGGCATGCTCTACCACATGAACCCGACCGGCCGCCTGGCCGCCCTGGACGCGAAGACCGGCAAGCCGCGATGGACCGTGGACCTGCAAGGCGAGTTCGGCGCCCGGTTCGGCACCTGGGCCCTGGCCGAGAACGTGGTGGTCGAAGGCGACCGGGTGCTCTGCCTCCCCGGCGGCAGCAAGGGCTTTGCGGTCGCCCTGGATAAGAACACCGGCAAGACCATCTGGGCCAACACGGAGTTTAAGGAGCGGGCCGCCTACTGCTCGCCCGTCCTGGCGACGCACCAGGGCACGCGGCTCTTGGTTACGCTGGCCGAGCGGTCGGTGGTGGGGATCGACGTCAAGACCGGCAAGCTCCTCTGGTCGCACCCGTTCGGCAAGGTCTGGCAGAACACCACCTCGCCGGTGGTCCACGACGGGCAGGTCTTCATCACGTGCGGCCATTCCAGCGGCGGGCAACTGCTCAAGATCAACCCCGACGGCCGCGGACTGAGCGAAGTCTGGTACCGCAAGGATTTTGACAACTGCCACGGCGGCGTGATCCTGCTGGACGGCACCCTCTACGGCTGCGGCTGCCGCCTGGGCGGCAAGGCATTCTTCGCGATCGACTTCCTCACCGGCAAGACCAAGTACACCAACAAGACCCTCGGCAAAATCTCGATCACCTACGCCGACGGCATGCTCTACTGCGTGAGCAACACCGGCCAGATGTTGCTCCTGGCGATCACGCCCGAAGGGTGCAACCTCGTAAGTCAGTTCAACCTGCCCCGGGAGAGCAAGGACGAGTCTCTCTGCCACCCCGTCGTCTGCGGCGGCCGGCTCTACATGCGGCACGATCAGAACCTGTACGTCTACGACGTGCGCACGAAGTGAGCGGCGGCGGCACGCTTTCACGACGCGGCAGGGTGGCATGCTCTCACGACGCGCAGCGTCGGGTGAGCATGTCGCCGTTTTCATACATGGCTACCCACGGCTGCGCCGCGTGAAGCCATGCCACCCAGCAGCGCTCGTAGGACGACTTTCAAGTCGTCCCGCCAGTACTCAGCCCTCACGTTCGTAGGACGACTTGAAAGTCGTCCTACGATGCCTACTTCTCGGCCTTCGGCGTCGGCTTCACCACGACTTGCGGCTTGATCGAGAGCACGTCTCGGCCCGGTAGCGCGGGGAACGTGGCGTGCGGCTCGGCCTGGTACCAGTAGGCGACCGAGGCGATGTCGTCGTCCAACGGCTTGTACAACCCCCGCTTATCCTCGCGCCAGCCCAGGGCCTGGATCGTGACCTTGAGGTCCTTGCTGAACCGGACCGGGTCGGCAATGTGCCAGCGGTAAAGCCCGAAGCGTTGCCCGACCAGGTAGGTCACGTCCGGCGGAAGCACCTGGGCCAGGCCGGTGTAGGGCGTGCTGAAGGTCTGGTAGCGGCGGGTCTGCTGGTTCTCGAAGTTGTAGGAGCCGCAGAAGTAGTCCTCCGTGCCGGTGCCGCAGATCGTGGGGAACTGCTGGTCGCCGTCCATGAAGAACTTGATCTCCCCCTCGCCCCACCAGCCCGGACTGCGGACCTCCCACGCCAGGTACGTCCCCACGTACTGCCCGCGGCCGTGAACGCCGTCGAGGATCGTATAGTCCGTCTTCAGCGGCAGCTTCGGCACGCGGCGAAACTGGGCATGGAAGCAGGCCGCATCCTCGTGTACGTCGGTGAGCGTGTAGTTGATCTGGTAATAGAGGACCATGTCCTGCTCGTCGAGATTCTCCATGGTGATCTTGGCCTTCTTGTGGAAAGGCATGGTCCAGTAACAATTGAACGCGCTGCCGGGATTGACGCAGACCGGCAGCGAGTTGATCTGGCAGTACTGCCCCCAGCCGCAGGCGAAGAAGTCGCCCATGGGGACCTCGACCGACGGCTCTTCCTCGCCGTCCCAGTAGCAGCGGAGGATGAAGTGGCGGGTCTTGTTGATCGGGGCGGGGGTCATCCAGATCTGCTGGATCGCGCCCGATCCCTCGATCTCCCCCATGGTGAAAGTGGACCCGGCCTTGATGCGGACCGAGGGGGAGATCTTCCAGCCCTGGCCCAGCTCCCTGGCCGCGCCCTTACCGGTCCCTTCGGTGGCCATGCCCGCCTTGCCCTTTTCGCCGGTGAAGTTCTCCGGGCTGATGGAGCGGGTCTGGGCATTGGAGAGCCGATAGAGGTTGCCCATATTCATGTTGAGCCCATTGAACCGCCCGCGGGCGGAGGGCTCTTGTGAATACCCGATCGCACAGCAGACGAGAGTGGCGACAACAACACACAAGTTGGTTCTCAATCGCATGAGTCTCTCCTGGTTCTCAAGATGTTGTGACACTTCAGAACCGCCCCACGTGGCGGCGTCAAAGGTGGAGCATTTGGCCCACGAACTGAATCCCGTTGGCTGCGATCCTTCTCCTTTGCGGACTGTTCCGCGGAAGGGCGACCTTGCCACTGGCGACCCAGACGTATCGGGCAGCCATTCGACTCAGCAAAGGTGCGGACGATTCAAGCCATTGGGTGAGCCATGACCGTTTCTTGCACACCTCATCCGCGCCGCGGGACGTTGCAGGATGAACCTCGACCCAAAACACAAGCTCCGGGTGATGCGCCTTGTGGATGCCGATTCCGTAATCCCACCGTGGGTCGTTCGGATGCGACTTCGCCAAAGCCTTTTCCAGATCGACGCTTCCCGTCAGGTTTCGCGGCGCGGCGCAATAGATCCTTGCCTTGTCCACGTTCTTCAAAGCCTGCAGCCCCTCGCGATATACGTCTTTCAAGGCCGCGGTGTCGGCGACTGCGATTCGAAAACCCATCAGCTTGTTACCCTTCGGAGCCGCCAACGACTTCGGCAACTGCGTCCGCCACTCGTCCACTGAACTCCGTTAACCCACCCCAGCCCGCCTCTGCGGCCTCCTCCGATCCCGGATAGAGGCTCGAAATGTCGCGAGTCTCACCGGACGCCTGATCGAAATAGTACACACGTGCGTCCTTTCTCAGCACTTTCTCGGCCATGGACTTCATAGTCTGCGTAGCTTCCACGTCGAATAGTTTCACGAGTGTCCGCGGGTCTCCCTTATGTTCCTTGAATACGTTAAGAGCCCATACGACGTCCAAGACATGGGGCGAATGCGTGGAGAGGCAGACTCGGTAGTCGCGGGAAAGCAGGTCCAGCACCAGCAACAGAACCGTGGAGATCGCCTTCGGGTGAAGCCCCATCTCCAATTCTTCGATCACCACCCACTCGATGCCGGCCCGGCGCGGGACCTTCGTCGGCGGCAGCAGGTAGTACAAGCCCAACAGCAACGGAACAAACTCGCGCTGCCCCGCTGACCAAACCATGTAGGGCAGGACATTCTCCTTTGTGCTCGATCTGAGAACGAGCCGCTTCTGGGCACCGTGTTTGTCAATCTCCAGCCGGAATCCGGAGAACACGGTATCGAGCAGGAGTCTGCGTATCTCCACTTTAAGGCGCCCCACCTGTGGGAAAAGAGCCTCTGTGGTTCCGTGCCACGAGTCCATGAGAACGCGGATCTTCTCGCTAAAGTCCCTGACCGCGAATGGGTCTCCCGCGCCGTAGTCGGTAAACGGACGGGGCCATCCGTTCGCAAGCGTCAACACGCGTTGCGCAGGGATATAGAACAGCGATTCTTCCTTGTACCGCTTTTGGCGGCCGACCAGCCTCTTGAGATCCGTGACCTCCCCTTGGAAAGTGATCCTGCTCTGTTCCTCCCGCCAAACACCGCTCATTCCCTCGCCGAGGTAGATGTCCAAGAACCGGGTGGGGTCCTTGCGCCATTCCAGCCCGTAGCGCTTCAGATGATCCAGGACCGCCCCCGTGTCCACGAGCAGCTTCAACAATTGAAGAAAAATGCTCTTGCCCGTCGCCTGCGGGCCGACCAGAACGGTCAGGTCGCCAAAGGTCACGTCCGCGCGTTTGATCGGGCCAACGCGAAAGGCTTCCAGAGTGGTTGTGGACATAAGTATCCCTTGGTGATGCGAGCGATCAGCGAATTTGGACCCGCTCGCCCGGCCGTTTCCCATAGCCCCCAAAACCGTCGCCGGCGAGCGCGCCGACGGCCCTAATGCTACCGCAAGGTGTGCGGCTCGACAACAAGGCCACCGAGGCCGGTGCGGCCAACCCAGCCAACGGTCTGAGGTGGTCGCAATGTGCGACCACCTCGCCTTCTCTGACGCCACCCGCCGCCGGTCTGGGGCACGCTCGCTGCGCTCGCGTTGCCCCAGCCACCCGCCGCCGACCGGCAGACCCGGCCCTACTCGACTGCGTCGTTGAGGGAGAACGGCTTGCGAGGGCCGGCTTTGGATTTCGCCACGAGCGATTGAAACCGCGGATTGGACGCCAGGAGTTCGTCGATCAAGGAGTCGTCTTCCCGCGGATCCAGCGGCTGAATGGCCAGCAGCCGCTCGTCGGGCATCTCCACAACCACCGTCTGGCCCGAGTCGGCGCACTCAGTGAGCGTCTTCTTCAGGTCCGTTTCCAGGCGGCTCAAGGGGATCGTCTTGATGGCCATGGAACTCCTCTCCTTCCACAATCAACTTGTTGCCGACCTTTCGGCCGACGATGAGCAAGACGACTTTCTCTTCCTCCACATTATACAGCACTCGCAAGTCCCCTGCGCGCAACTCAAACTCGGCCAGCGGATTGGGCCGCAGCCGCTTGACGGCTTTGGTTGGTGTCGTCGGTTGGTCCTGAAGCCGGGACAGGATGGCCGCCTCCAAGATACGCTGGTCCCGAACCGGCAGTGCCCGGAACTGCCGGTCGGCAACCTCGGTGATGGTGATCTTGAAAGGCACGTATTCACCCGAGGCTTACTGCCGATTCTACCGGGCCGACACGGCCCGGCTCCGATAATTCCCGACACGGCCCGGCTCCGGCTACAGAGTCCATCCTTCCCGGTAGGGCGGATTGATGAGCTTGTTGGCTGCCTCGGAGTTGGTGAACCGCAGGTTCTCGCCGTCCCAGCGGAGCTTGCCCGGGGTGCGGATGGCGATGTTGCCCAGGAGCACGACTTCGGCCAGGTGGGCGGCATGGGTGACGAAGTTCGATCCGGCCGGCGGGCCGCCCTTGCAGGCGTTGATCCATTCCACGTAGTGGCCGGGTGACCGCTCCAGCTTGCGCGGCGGACGGCCGTATTCCTGCGCCCTCGCGTGGGGAATGAGCGAGTGGTCGTAGATCTTCCCTTTGTCGCCGATCACATAGAACCAGTCCCCTTCGCCGAAATCGCGGCCAGCTTCAAGCTCCTCGGGCCGGGGCGGCCTCAACCCGCCGTCCCACCAGGTGAGCGTGAACGCCGCCCGGTCGCCGGCGGCGGGAAACTCCCAGCGGGTGATCGACGCCAGCGGGGCGGTCTCGTTGCGGACCTCCGGGCCATAGGGATGGTTCGACGAGCAGGCCTCGACCGTGGTCGGATGGCCCGGCTTCAGTGCCTTGAAGATCGCCGAAAACTGGTGGCAGCCGATGTCGCCCAGGCAGCCGGTCCCAAAATCCCACCAGCCGCGCCACGAGAATGGGTGATAGCACGAGTGGTACGGCCGCATGGGGGCCGGCCCGATCCAGAGGTCCCAATCCAGGTTCTTGGGGATCGGCGGCTTCTCTCGGGGGCGCGGGATGCCGCGCGGCGAGATCATCGGGGTGCGATTCGAGCCGCCATGGACCTCGCGGACCGTGCCAATCGCGCCGGCCCAGATCAGCTCAGCCAACAGTCGCGCCGCATCGCTCGCCTGGCCCTGGTTGCCCATCTGCGTGGCGACCTTGGTTTCCTTGGCGACCTTGCCCATCTGGCGGGCCTCGTAGACCGAGTGCGTCAGCGGCTTCTGGCAGTGGACGTGCTTGCCCATCTTCATGGCCGTGATGCTGATCACCGCGTGCAGGTGGTCCGGCGGGGCGGTGACCACCGCGTCGATGTCCCTCTGGGTTTCGAGCATCTTGCGAAAATCGGTGTGGAGTTTGGCCTTGGGGAAGGTCTTGGCGTCTCGGGCCAGCACGTTCTGGTCCACGTCGCACAGGGCCACGATGTTCTCGCTCCGGCAGCTTTGGATATCGCCGATGCCCATGCCGTGGAGTCCCACGCCGGCAATGTTGAGCTTGTTGCTCGGCGGGGTCTGACCCGCGCCGCCCAGAACGTGCCGGGGGACGATGGTGATTGCTGCGGCCGCGGCGCCCGCGGCCATCGCCTGACGGCGGCTGATCTGGTTTTGCGATGTCATGAGCTGGTCTCCTTAAGTTGGCAGGCAGGAATGAGGAAGGGTGTGGTCCCAAAGTGGATGTCCGGCTGTGAGTCTACGTTGCCGGCAAGAGGCGTGTCAAGCGCCGCCGGCCATTGCCTCCAGCGGCCGCGCGGGATAAGATTCGTCGCCCCACTCTGAAGGTTCCAGACCATGGGCCGAGCAAGCGATCCGAAGTCCGGCGTGAAGGCGGGCGACCGCAAGGCGGTGGCCGCGGCGGTCGAGGTGCTTTCCGGCCAAAGCAAGAAGACCCGCCTGGGCCGGTTGTGGCCCTTTCTCGGTCCGGCGTTCGTGGCCTGCGTGGCCTACATCGACCCGGGCAATTTCGCCACGAATCTCCAAGGGGGTGCCCAGTTCGGCTACACGCTGATCTGGGTGGTCGTGGCCAGCAACCTGATGGGGATGCTGATCCAGATCCTTTCCGCCAAGCTGGGGATCGCCACCGGGAAGAACCTGGCCGAACTCTGCCGCGAGCACTATCCCCGCTGGGCCACGTACACGATGTGGGTCTTGATGGAGGTGGTCGCGATGGCCACCGACCTGGCCGAGTTTCTGGGGGCGGCGCTTGGCTTCTACCTGCTCTTCGGCATGCCGCTGTGGATCGCCGGCCTGGTCACTGCGGCGGCGACCTACGTGATCCTCGGCTTGGAGCGATACGGGTTCCGCTGGCTGGAGGCGGTGATCACGGCCATGGTCGGCGTGGTCGCGGTCTGCTATCTGATCGAGCTGGTACTGGCCCGGCCTGATTGGGGGCAGGTCCTTTTCCACTCGGTCGTGCCGCAGTTTTCCGGCACCGAGAGCGTGCTTCTGGCCGCCGGCATCCTCGGGGCGACCGTGATGCCCCACGTGATCTTCCTTCATTCGGCCTTGATGCAGGGGCGCGTCGTCGTCCGCGACCCGCAGCGGATGAAACGGCTCTTCCGTTACGAGGTGGTGGACGTGGTGATTGCCATGGGCATCGCCGGGCTGATCAACGCGGCGATGCTGATCATGGCCGCGAAGACGTTCTACCCGGAGCACAGCGAGGTCAATGCCATCGAAGAGGCCTATTTGACGCTCGAACAGTTGCTGGGCCACTCGGCGAATTTCGTCTTTGCCGTTTCGCTTTTGGCCGCCGGGCTGTCCAGCTCCGCCGTGGGCACGATGAGCGGCCAGGTGATTATGCAGGGCTTCCTCAAATATCACATCCCCGTCTGGGTGCGCCGCGGCGTGACCATGGCCCCGGCGCTGATGGTGATCTTCGCCGGTCTCGATCCCACGCGGAGCCTGGTCCTCAGCCAGGTGCTCCTCAGTTTCGGGCTCCCCTTCGCCGTGCTCCCCTTGCTGCGGTTCACGTCGCGGCGGAGTCTGATGGGGCCGCTGGCCAATACGCGGCGCACCAACGCGGCTGCCGGGCTTACCGCGGCGCTGATTCTGGCACTCAACGCATTCCTGCTCTACCGGGTTCTCGTGGGAGAATAGGGCATGTTCCGCCGTCTGCTGGTTCCCTTGGACGGTTCGCGGGTTTCCGAGGCCGTGCTCCCCGTGGCCGCCTTTCTGGCGAAGCAGGCCGGCGCCCGGGTCACGCTCCTCCACGTGATTGAGCGGCATGCTCCGCCCACCGTCCACGGCGAGCGTCATCTCACCACGGCCGCGGAGGCGGAAAGCTATCTTCGCGAAGTCGCGCAAAAGCACTTTCCGCCCGGCGCGGCCGTGGACTGGCACGTCCACGCCCCCGAGATCGCCGACGTGGCCCATAGCCTGGCCGAGCATGCCGGCGAGCTGGAGTCGGACCTGGTGGTGATGCTCGCCCACGGGCACAAGCAGTTTCAGCGTTGGCTCTTCGGCACGGTGGCGCAGCAGGTCCTGCGGCAAAGTCTCGCGCCCATCCTGCTGGTGCAAGCGGGCCCGGACGGCACGATCGCGGTCCCGTTTCGCCGGATCTTGGTTCCGCTGGACGGCCGGGCAGAGCACGAGGCCGGGCTGCCCGCCGCGGTGGAGCTTGCCCGGTTGGCCTCGGCCCCCATTCACCTGCTGATGGTGGTCCCCACGCGATCCGCCTTGGGCGGTCCGGAGGCAGCCACGGGCCAACTGCTGCCGGCCGCCACCCGCGAAGTCCTGGAGTTGGCCGAGCAGGAAGGAGTGCAATACCTGGAGCGGCACGTGGAGCGGCTGCGGGAGGCCGGGCTCTCCGCTTCCGCAACCGTGGCCCGCGGCGAGCCGGCCGACGTGATCCGCGACACGGCCGTGCGCCTGGCCGCCGACCTGATCGTGCTGGGCACACACGGCTCGGCCGGCGTCGAGGCATTCTGGTCCGGCAGCCTCGGCCAAAGGCTCCTGGGCCGCATCCCGGCCTCGTTCCTCCTTGCGCCAGCCAAAGCCGCGGAGTGATTTGACGGGGTGCCATGATGGGGTGCCATGGCGAAGCCTGCTTGGCGATGCCGGCTCCGCGGCGGTTTCGAGCATGCCCACGCCAATGTGGGCATGGCACCGGCGCTTCGCCGCGCAGCGGCGCAGGCGTGTAGCCGTGGGCGCAAGCCCACGGAAGAGGCGCCAAAGCTTCCCGTGGGCTTGCGCCCACGGCTAGACGCCTCGGCCCCTTCGGGGCCAGCGTCACCCTACGTCTACGTCCACAGCGCCCGATCGACCGCAATAGGGTCTGGGTAGGTGGCGTCGCCGCATCCGACGGCATATAGTAGCGGATGCTCGATCGAACAGGAGGGTGCCGATGGTCCGAACCGTAGCATGTGCATGGCTTGCGTTGTGGCTCGGGGGCGCGTCCTCGATGGCTGCGGCCCCACCGCCGCCATCACCGGCGGCGCCGCCGGCCAAACCCTTTGTCTTGCAGCCCGAGAAGTTCCGCCCATACGTCGAGCGATTCAACCGGCTCGACCGGGAGACGATCGTCCAGCACATCCCCAACGCGGCCGCCTGGGATTGGATGGCCCGCAACGTCCCCTTCTTCGAGTGCCCGGACAAGGACATCGAAGAGACCTACTACTTCCGCTGGTGGACCTATCGCAAGCACATCCGCCAGACGCCCGACGGCTTCGTCATCACGGAGTTCCTCCCAAACGTCAGTTGGGCGGGGAAGCACAACACGATCAGTTGCGCGGCGGGCCACCACCTCTACGAAGGCCGCTGGATCCGCGACCCGCGCTACCTGGACGACTACTCCATCTTCTGGTTCCGCAAAGGGGGCGAGCCGCGGCGCTATAGCTGCTGGCTGGCCGACGCGATTGTCGCCCGCTGCGCAGTCAACGGCAACCAGCAGTTCGTAATCGATCTCCTCCCGGACCTTATCCGCAACTACGAGGCATGGGAGAAGGAGCGCCGCGACCCTAACGGGCTCTTCTGGCAGATCGACGACCGCGACGGCATGGAGGTCTCGATCGGCGGCAGCGGCTATCGGGCCACGATCAACAGCTATATGCGCGGCGACGCGGTCGCGATCGCCGCGATTGCGGGGTTGGCGAAGAAGCCCGAAATCCTTGAGCAATTCTATGAGAAGGCCGCCGAGATCGGCGACCTCACCTGGGCTAGACTTTGGGATGCCCAAGCCCGGTTCTTCAAAGTCCTGCCCCGCGGTGAGGACAAGCGTCTGGCCGACGTACGCGAAGAGCACGGTTTCACCCCTTGGTACTTCGCAGCCGACGTTCCAAACGAATGTTCGGTCGCTTGGAAGCAAATCATGGACTCACAAGGGTTCTACGCTCCGTTCGGCCCGACGACGGCCGAGCGGCGCCACCCGCGATTCATGTTCAAGCATAATCACGAGTGCCTCTGGAATGGGCCGAGTTGGCCCTACGCGACCTCGGTCGCGCTAACCGCCATGGCTAATCTCTTGAACTGGAAGGAGCAGGCGTACGTAGGCAAGAAGGACTACCTGGAGCTGCTGCGGATCTACGCGCGGTCGCACCGCCTGAAGCTTCCCGACGGCACGATCGTCCCGTGGATCGACGAGGACCTCAATCCGGACACGGGCGAGTGGATCGCCCGCGAAATCCTGCTCAAGCGCGGAGTGAAGGATCGCGGCAAGGACTACAACCACTCGACGTTCTGCGACCTGGTGATCTCGGGACTGGGGGGTGTTCAACCGCAGTATGACGACAGGATCGTGGTCAACCCCTTGATCCCGGAAGGCGTTTGGGATTACTTCTGCCTGGACAATGTGCCCTACCACGGCCGCACGATCACGATCCTGTACGATCGCACGGGCGAGCGCTACGGAAAGGGCGCAGGGCTGAGGGTGTTTGCCGACGGGAAAGAGGTCGTCACGTCTGAGAATCTGGGCCGCGTGGAAGGGCCGCTACCGCCGGTCGCCCCTTCCACGGCGCCGTCAGAAACCACCGGCGGTTGGATCAAATACTCCCGCAATCCCCTACTCGGCGGCAAGCTCGGCACGTGCTTCGACATCTCGGTGCTCAAAGAGGGCGACAAATACCGCATGTGGTTCTCCTGGCGGCCGAAGAAGAGCATCGCCGCGGTCGAGAGCCTGGATGGGATCCACTGGAGCGAGCCCGCGATCGTGCTCGGCCCCAACAAGGAGACCGATTGGGAGGCCGACATCAACCGGCCCGTCGTGATCCACCGCCCGGACGGCTATCAGATGTGGTATACCGGCCAAGCCCGCGGGCAGTCCTGGATCGGCTATGCCACCAGCCCCGATGGCAAGACGTGGAAGCGGATGAGCCCCAAGCCGGTCCTCTCGCCCGAGAAGCCCTGGGAGAAGACCTCGGTCATGTGCCCGCACGTGATCTATGACGCAGAGACGAAGCTCTATCGAATGTGGTACTCCGGCGGCGAGCAGTACGAGCCCAACGCGATCGGCTACGCCACCAGCCCCGACGGGCGGGCACCATCCGCGACCATCGTTCCGATGGTGCCCGGGTCGTGGACCAAGCACCAGGACAATCCCATCTTCCGCCCCGATCCGCAGAGCCCGTGGGAGCAGGAGCGGGTGACCGCCTGCCAGGTCGTGCGTCAGGGCGATTGGCACGTGATGTTCTACATCGGCTTCCGCGACGTGGACCATGCCCAGATCGGCGTGGCCCGCTCCAAAGACGGCATCACCGGCTGGGAGCGTCACAAGGCCAATCCGATCATCCGTCCGGGGCTGAACCAGTGGGATCACGACGCGGTCTACAAGCCCTACGCGATCCTCGACGGCGATCGCTGGCTCCTCTGGTACAACGGCCGCCGCGGCGGCGTGGAGCAGATCGGGCTGGCGACGCACGAGGGGGCGGATTTGTGGTTCTAATACTACGGGGATGAGTTCACCACGGAGACACGGAGAACACGGAGGAGAAAACGGAAAGGGGGGATAAGTTGTTACGTTCAGCCTGTTGCGACCGACCTTGGCCTACAAGCGAGACTGCCTACGATTGCCCCGGGCAGAACAAGCTTGGCACGACGTTCGCGCCTATTCTCTCTTCTCTCCGTGACCTCCGTGCCTCCGTGGTGATTCGCTCTTTATTCGTGACTTGGCGATGTAGGACCAATTGAGCAAGCCTGAGTCGTTATGCCCGCCGAACTCTTCAGCGACTTGACCGACATCTACGAGGCGATGATCGACTGGCCCAAGCGCCTGGCCCACGAGGAGCCGTTCTACCGCCGGTTGTTTGAGCGCACCGGGGTCCGAAGCTTGGTGGACGTGGCCTGCGGCACCGGGCACCACGCGGCGATGTTCCACTCCTGGCAACTGCGGGTCGAGGGCGCGGATATCAGCCCGGCGATGATCGAGCGCGCCCGAAGCAACTTTGGCGAGCCGCCGGGCCTGCGGTGGGTCGTGCGCCCGTTCGATGCGCCAGTTGACGCGGCCGAGCGGTTTGACGCGGCGATCTGCGTGGGCAATTCACTGGCACTGGCGCCGGACAAGCCGACGGTCGCCCGGGCCATTGGGCAGATGCTGGCCGCCGTGCGCCCCAGCGGGGCGATCGTCGTCCACGCGCTGAACCTCGGCCATCTGCCCGACGGACCGTGCGCCTGGCAGAAATCCAAGCGCGTCACGCTGCCGCAAGGCGAGGCGCTGATCCTCAAGGGCGTACACCGCTGGCGCTCCCGGGGCTACGTGGAGCTATGCGTGAGCGAACTGTCCGGCGGCACACCGCTCTACAGCGAATCGGTGCCATTTCTGGCCCTGGAAGCGGCGGAGCTGGAGGAAATGGCCCGCCAGGCCGGGGCTTCGCAAGTCGCTTTCTTCGGCGGGTATCAGGACCAGAAGTACGAGCCGCAGAAGAGCATGGACTTGGTGATGGTCGCTGATCGCTGACGGCTGACAGCTTTGACCGTCCCTGCGGGCCGCGCTCCCGAAGAAGGGTCTACTCGAACGCGAGTGTGTACGTCCGCCCGGCTTTGGCTTCCAGCGGCACGGTCCCACCGGCAGCGGGTTGGATCGGCAGTGCCTTGCCGTCGCTCCGGATTGCGGCAATGCGGTGACCTTTGGGGGGACGGATTCTGTAGCGGCCGTCGAGCGCGGCCTTGAGCGTCGCCGACGTGGCGCGGCCGTCCTTCCAGGCGACGTCCACCTCCAGCCCGCCGCGGGCACGGAGCCCTTTGATATACCCGGTGGGCCAGGCGTCCTTGGGCCAAGCGGGCAAGAGGGCAATCTCGCCCGCGTGGCTTTGCAGGAGCATCTCCGCGATCCCGGCCGTGCCGCCGAAGTTGCCGTCGATCTGGAACGGCGGGTGGGTGTCGAAGAGGTTCGGCAGCGTGGATTTCTGCAACAGGGCCACGAGGTTCTCGTACGCCTTGGGGCCGTCTCCCAGCCGGGCGAAGAAATTGATGATCCAGGCCCGGCTCCAGCCGGTGTGCCCGCCGCCGTGCAAGAGCCGGCGCTGGAGCGTCACGCGGCATGCCTCGGCCAGCTTGAGCGTGCCGTGCAGCGTGATTTGCCTTCCGGGGTGCAGGGCGAAGAGGTGCGACACGTGCCGGTGGCCCGGCTCCGCCTCGTCGAAGTCCTCGCCCCACTCCATGAGCTGCCCGTGCTTGCCGATCTGCGGCGGGAGGATGCGCGAGCGGGCGCCCAGCAGCCGCTTGCGGAAATCCTCGTCGCTGCCGAGGGCCTGGCTGGCCTCGATCGTGTTGGTGAAGAGGTCCCAAACGATCTGGCGGTCCATGGCCGCGCCCACAGAGACCGAGCCGCGCCTGCCGTCGGGCGTGATGAAGGTGTTCTCCGGCGACGTGGAGGGCGCAGTGACCAGCCGTCCCTTGTCGTCCTCGATCAGGTAGTCGAGGAAGAAGACGCACGACTCCTTGAGCACCGGGTAGACCTGCTTGAGGTACTCGCGGTCGCCGCTAAAGGCGTAGTGCTCCCAGAGGTGCTGGCACATCCACGCGCCGCCTGCGGGGAAAAACCCCCAGCCGGCGCTCCAGCCCGGCGAGGTCCAGCCCCAGGCGTTGGTGATCATGTGGAAGACCCAGCCGCGGGCGTTGTAGTAGGCTTTGGCGGTCTTGCGGCCGGGCTCCACCAGCGAGCGGGTCAGGTCGATCATGGGCAGGTGGCACTCGGCCAGGTTGCAGACCTCGACGGGCCAGTAGTTCATCTGCACATTGATGTTGGCGTGGTAGTCGCAGTGCCACGGCGGCGCCAGGCCCTCGGACCAGAGCCCCTGCAGGTTGGCCGGGAGCGACCCCGGGCGGCTGGAGGACATGAGCAAGTAGCGGCCGTATTGGAAGTAGGTGGCGATCAAGTGCGGGTCCTGGCCGCCTCGTTGCACTGCGGCCAGCCGGTCGTCGGTCGTATGGTAGAAGCGAGCATCCTGGCCCCCCAGGTCGAGATCGACGCGGCGGAAGAGGCGATGGTGCTCGCGCTCGTGGGCTTGCCACAGGGCGTCGTAGGACTTCCTCGACGCCTCGGCGATCTGCTTTTCGCAGAGTGCGGAGGGGTCCTTGCCGCGGTAGTTCTTGGAGGGGTCCAGAACGTGATCGGTGTTTGCGGCCAGGAGCAGCACGACCTCGTCGGCCTTCTCGACGCGGAGCCCGCCGCCGTCGCCGGAGATCTTGCCGCCCTTGGCGATCGCCTTCAGATGGGCCTCGAACTTCATCCCCTTGCCGCCGTCGCACTGGCCGCGCATGACCAAGCGGTCCGGGGCGACGAACTCGGTCTTCGCGTCGGCCTCGCGCGCGAGAGTTACGGTGAAGGAGATCCGGCCGGGCTTGTCGCACACGAACTGCATCACAATGACGTCGTCGGTGCGCGAGGCGAAGACGTATCGGACGAGCGTGGCATCCCCGACACCAAAGTAGACCGGGGCCAGCCCGTTCGCGAGGTTCAGGGCCCGGCGGTAGTGGCTGACCGACTTGGGGTCAAGCTCGAACCGCAGTTTCAGGTCGCCGAGTGTCTGATAGGCCCCGCGATACGCCCCGTCGAAGCCGCCGCCCTGGTTGGTCATGTAGCGATTCGTGAGGGACTCGGCCTCGCGGTACTTGCGGTCGCGCAGGAGCTGGCGGATCTCGGGGAGGTGTTTCCAGGCGTCGGGGCGGTCGGCGTTGGGCTGCGGCCCGCCCGACCACAGGCTGATCTCGTTCAGTTGCAAGCGTTCCTCCTGGATGCCGCCGAAGACCATGGCCCCCAGTCGCCCGTTGCCGATCGGCAGGGCCTCGACCCAGCGCTTGGCGGGCTGCTGGTAGGATAGAGTGAAATCGCCCTGGGCGTTCACTTGGCACGCGCCTGGCGACGCGACGCTCAGAAGCAGCACCGACGCCAGGAAAGCGATCCCGCGCGAAGACTCGGAGCGTCGAGGCGTGCGTTCCCACGCGGAGCGTGGGAACGAGGAGGCGGCTTGTCTCAAGACTTCTTCTCCTTTGCCGACGCCTTGTAGAGTCCGAACTCGCGGAGCGTCGGCGAGTCGCGGCTGTCGAGAATGCGGATGCGGACGCGGCTGGTCGTCACCTCGGGGAACCGCAGGAGCCGCTTGTGGCCGATCGTCGTGGCCTCGATGATCGGCTTCCACGACCATCCTTCGGATGGTGCCCGGCCGTCCCATGAGTCCAGGGCAAACTTCTCGACCCGCTGGCCCAGAGTGAATTGCTCCTGAAGCATCGCCCGGTCGAAGGTGACCGGCCGCCCGAGGTCGATTTCCAACGAAGCGCCAAGCACGCCGTCGTCGGTGGTCCAGTAAGTGGCCGAGTCGCCGTCGGTGATCTTGTCGCCGGCGTGTGCCGGGTCGTTGCCGCGGACGTTGCACGCCTTGACCGGCCTGCCCGCGGTCACGTTGGTCTTGAACGTCTCGTCAAGCACCGCGCGAAGCTCCTTGAGCCGCGCCACGTCGCTGGCGTGGAACAGTCCCCGACGGTCGGGCGGCACGTTGAGCAGAAGGACCGAGTTGCGGCCCACCGAGCGGTAATAAATGTCCAACAAGTGCTGGAGCGACTTGACCTCGCGGTCCTGGCTCGCGTGGTAGAACCAGCCCGGGCGGATCGACACGTCGCACTCCGCCGGGTACCAGACCAGCTCCGACGCCCCGGCCAGATACTTGCGGTTTCCGAGGTCCTTGGCCGTCTGGTCGCCCGGGCCTCGCTTGGGGAGCACGCTCCATTCGCTCTCACGGGCCAGGCCGTCCTCGTTGCCCACCCAGCGGACGTCCGGGCCCATGCCGAAGATCACCGCGTCGGGCTGGCACTCGCGCACGATCTGGGTGTAGCCGGCCCAGTCGTAGACCTGGCGCTTGCCGTTGGGGCCTTCGCCGCAGGCCCCGTCCCACCAGACCTCGGTGACGGGGCCGTAGTTGGTCAGGAGCTCGCGGAGCTGGTTCTTGTAGTACGCGTTGTAGGCGTCCGAGCCGTAGGTCCGCTCATGGCGGTCCCACGGGGAAAGATAGACGCCGAACTCGAGGCCGGCCTCGCGGCATGCTTCGGCGACCTCGCGGACGACGTCCCCCTTGCCGGCGCGCCAGGGGCTGCTCTTGACGCTGTGCTCCGTGTACTTGCTCGGCCAGAGGCAGAAGCCGTCGTGGTGCTTGGCCGTGAGGATGATCATCTTCATCCCGGCGGCCTTGCACGCGGCCGCCCATTGCCGGGCGTCCAGCGCGGTGGGGTTAAAGAGCTTCGGGTCTTCGCGGCCGTCGCCCCACTCGCGGTCGGTGAACGTGTTCATGCCGAAGTGAGTGAAGCACGTACACTCCAATTCCTGCCACGCGGCCTGCTGCGGCGTGGGCCTCACGTGGGCCGCTTTGCGGAGGACGTCTCGGGACACCTCGGCCGAAAAGGCGGTTACGGAGGCGGCAAGAACCAAAATGACCGCGGCGATGCGAATCGACCGTTGGCGCACTGGCGTTCTCCCTTCTCTTGATTCTTGTGTCGAAAACGAAAGACCTGCCAAAGCCCACGGGTTGCAGCCCGTGGGCTTCACGTGCATCGAATGATAGCACGGGCAAGGCGCGCGTGCCAGGCTTGCCGCATGAGGTCACTTCGCGTGGCCCTGGATACGGAGAACCCCAACAGCGAACCTGGCCATCAGCGGCTCGCCTTGGCCCGTGGCCCCGGCACGCCTCGGGGCGGATCCAGGCGCGGCGGCACCTGGTCGTCGGGCGTGGAGGTCACCGTCCAGTCCTTCTGGTCC
>Ga0315280_10002282_pt1 | contig 31303 bp, 33 predicted proteins | sample YL17G06_40_MG_FD_203697 | JGI IMG/M metagenome (GOLD analysis project Ga0315280, IMG submission 203697) | Sediment microbial communities from Yellowstone Lake, YNP, Wyoming, USA - YL17G06_40 | ecosystem: Environmental > Aquatic > Freshwater > Lake > Sediment | place: USA: Wyoming | collected... | reverse complement strand
CGATAAGCGGTATTCTTATCACCCCCAAAAACTCATGCAACCGGGCCTTTGAACTCTGTATGGGTATGGGAACGTCTTCATAGCACATGGCCATGACCACGACCCCTACCAGACTGGATGCTGCCCCGAAAATGAAAGGGACTACCTGGTGTAACGCAAAAAGGTATGTACCCAGTCCCGGACCCAGCGCAAAGCCTATGGCAAAAACCAGTCCGTAGAGCCCCATGTTTGACGCACGCTTCTCCGGCGAAGAAAGGACATTGATTGCCGATTCCGTAGGGGCAAAAAGACAGGCGGTACCTACCCCCTGAAATATCCTGATAAGGTAGAAATAAAAAGGGCTGGGAGAAAATGCCATCAAGAGGACAGCCAGGGCATAGACTGAGAGGCCGGTAATGATGATCTTCTTTGACCCCACCCTGTCTACCAGCCTGCCGAGGAATGGCGTGAAGAGGGTAAACGATAGGAAATAGATGGAGGCGATTTGGCCGATGGTGGCAGGCGATCCTCCCACATCGCGGATCACCAGCGGAATGAGAGGTGCAACGAAGCTCATCCCGAAGGCGAGCAGGAGAACGGTAAGGAGGATGGGGAGTAATCCCTTATCCAGCGTGCTTATAAATTTCAACGTACAGGATCAGCCTTGTCGTACATGTTCTCCAGCAACGTTCTTACTCTATCCAAAGCATTCGAAATTACAGGTTGGGGAATCCTATCCTTTTAGAATGTTCACTCGCCTCATCCAACTTATCTGCCATCGCCATGAGCTTCGCAAAGACATCCGGCCTCTCTTCTGAGATGCGGGGGAAGAGCTCTGCATAGGTGCTGCCAATGGTATTGATCAGTTTGAAAAAATCCAGTGTCGCAGGAATGGGCTCTTTGGCCAGGCCGACCAGATAATCGAGATCATCGGCGTTGAGAAATTCATGGATTTCAATCGCCTTAAATTCAACTTGTCCACAGGGTTCGTAGAACACTTTATTCCAGAAGTCCAGGTAGCTCTGAACACCCTCCTTATTAATCTTTCCATCGATGATCGCCAAGGTAACAGCGTTCGCCGCTTTCCAACCGGAAATGAGGGCAGCACAATTAGAGAACTCCAGTATCCACGCTGCGTCTCCGCACAGGAGCACATTGTCTTTGAAGGGCTCTTTTATGGGTGAAAGCATGTTGACCACGCAGGTGCGCGTCCATGTCTTCTTCGCGCCTTTAAACCACTGGGAATAAAACGGATCTTCGTAGACGAACTTGTTGAGCTTGCCCTTGAGATCATCCTTGGTGTTATAGCTCATAATACCGACATGGTAATGTCTCTTCTCAGCCTCATTGATCACAGAGAACAACCCATATCCGGTGAAAATAAAGGTGATCCCTTCCACGTGAGGCAGATCAAGGTCCTCAAACCCCCATTCATAGGCTCTATTGGTAGCAAGAAATTTCCTGTCCTTGTTCAGACCCATGGTGCGGACGATGCGGGAGTTTACGCCATCAGCGGCAATGGCAAAGAGTCCCTCAAATTTTTCTCCATCCTCTGTCACCACCACCACACTGTCTTTTTTCTTTTCAACCCCTATCGCCTGCATGGCCGGAAAAATGTCCACCCCGGCTTTCTGTGCATCCTCCAGTAAAGCTTTCAATATCAATCCCTTGTCCAGAGCGACCGCTGTACGCCTCCTCTTGGGATCCTTTTTCTGCTCTTCGCGATTGCCAAAGGTAACCCGGTGTTTACCATTGGGAGACCACACATCAAATCCATAGATATTATTATAGGGGCCGTCATATCGAATGGAAAACCCTAAGACGGGAAAGCCGATCCGCTTTGCTTCAGGGCTGAAGGTCATGGTCTGTCCAAAGGTATACTCATTCATCGGCGATAGCGCGCCGCCGTCTACTCTGTATATTTGCGTAATATTGGCTTTTCTTTCCAACAGGGCTACCGATAGACCATTTTCACCGGCAACCTTGGCAGCCATTAAACCGGCAGGTCCGGCGCCAACTACGACCAGATCATATTTTTTCCCCATTTTTTTCTCCTTTAACAAGATTGCTCATCCCGGTTAAATAGCCTGTTGACTTTTCCCATTGAGGGAGATTGCCTGCGCTGGACATACAATCCTACAGATTTCACAGAATATGCACGTTGTCATGCAGCGCTCCGATTCTTCCCGTGCCTGTTCTACGCTATAACCTTGCTCTACCTCTTTAAAGTCTTTTACTCGCTTTTCAGATGGCAACTCAGGCATGCTCACCCTCTTCCGGGAGGGAAACCGCTTTTTGAGAGCGGCTATTTCCTCCTGGTTCAGCTTTTCTGGAACCCCTTTCTCTGCGCTTCTTACAGATTCTCCGTGGAGGTAACTATCAATAGAGCACGCTGCCTGCCTCCCGGAAGCCATGGCATCTACTACTGATAAAGGTCCCGTAACAACATCGCCTCCAGCGAATATGCCTTTTACATTGGTATTCATGCTCTTTTCATCAACGAGGAGCCTTTCACTCTGTGAAAGTTTCAAACCCAATCCTTTCAGCAATTCACCATCCGGGGCCTGACCGATCGCAGGTATGATGGTATCAGCATCAACCGTAAACTCTGAACCCTTTTGAGGGATCGGTGCAGGCCTGCCGCTCGCATCAGCAGGGCCCAATTTCATCCTGATACACTCTATTTTCGAGACCTTGCCGTTGGCAGCAATGATCTTCGTGGGGGCTGCTAAAAAAACGATTTCTACTCCTTCTTTTTCAACTGCTTCCACTTCAGCAGCATAGGCAGGCATCTCAGTGCGTGACCGGCGGTAGATGATGGTCACCTTACCTCCAAGGCGGCGGCTGACTCTGGCGGCATCAATGGCGCTGTTGCCTCCTCCAATGACTATCACGTTCTTACCTGGATTAACTTTTTTACCTGAATTTACATCCTGTAAAAACTCAAGGGCATAAACAACACCCGGAGTCTGCTCACCAGGAATCCCGAGTTTCACATCCTTATTCGCCCCGGCAGCAATGAAAACGGCATCATATGATTTTGTTAATTCATCAAGCTTTACCTGCTCTCCCACCTTCGCTCCGGTCTTTATCTGCACTCCCAAGTTCTCAATATACTTGATCTCTTTTTTCAATACTTCCTTGGGCAGCCGATATTCGGGAATAGCATATCGGAGCATGCCGCCCGGTTCTTTGAGGGCCTCGAACACAGTCACATCGTAACCAGCTAAAGCAAGGTCATGGGCAGCCGTAAGTCCGGCCGGACCGCTGCCCACGACAGCCACCTTCTTACCGTTCTTTGCAATCTGGGGCACTTCCAGTGTGTCACTATCAACCTGGTCTGAAATGAATCTCTTTAAAGAGGCAATGGCGAGCGGCTGATCGATGGATCCCCGATTGCAGGCCTCTTCACAGGGATGGTAGCATACGCGCCCGCATATGGCTGGCAGGGGGTTTGTTTCCCTGAGGACTTCATAGGCTTTTTTATAATCCCCCTGTTTGGCATGGTAGAGGTACCCTGGTACATTCATGTGGATAGGGCAAGCTTCCCTGCAGGCCGATTTACACGGCGGTTCCTTATACCATGACTTATCATCGCGTAGGGTTAAGGTTATGGTAGGACAGAGATCAATACATCCTGCACATCCGGTACATTCATCTTTATCAATATGTATCACGGTACACCTCCTCTAATGAGTGATAATTACTAACTATCTATCTTTTATGTCCGTAAACTGAATAATGCTCTTTTGTTGACCCCTTTTTTTCATCAGTCGAGATAACCATTGAGATCAGCAGGACTAGCACGCTCGATCACCACATTATTTTTCTCAGCCATTTTCCCCTCCGCCTCTTGTTTTATCCCTTGACAATATAACCCCAATATAATAAGTATGCTAATATTTAGCATTAGAAATATAGCTCTGTCAAGTCAAAGAAAACGTTAAAAATCTGAGCAGTGTTTTATGGTCATCATCGGGGAAAGGATAAACAGCAGTAACAAACTAGTGGCCTCCGCCCTGGAGAAAAGGGATGGAAAATACATCCAGACGCTGGCGAAAGAACAGGCAGAAGCCGGCGCTGACTACATTGACGTCAACGCAGGCATCTTCGGGGATCAGGAGGCTGAGATTCTTACCTGGCTGGTTAAAACCGTTCAGACTCACGTCTCAAAACCGTGCTGCATAGACAGTCCCAACCCCGACGCCCTTGAGAAGGCACTTGAGGTGCATCAAGGAAGGGCGATGATCAACTCCATCACCGGGGAAAAGGAAAGGCGTCAAAAACTGATCCCTCTTATAAAGTACCATCAGGCAAAGGTTATTGCCCTCTGTTTAGGAGAAAAGGGTATCCCTGAGACCGCTGATGAGCGAGTTCAGATTGCAGGAGCCATTATTGACCTCCTCCAGCAGGAAGGTATTCCCCTCTATGATATCTACATCGATCCTCTCGTCCAGCCAATTGCCACCGACTCATCTGCGGCCCTTGTCACACTCGAAATAATCGAAAAGATCATGAGTCGCTATCCTGGAATACATACCGTCTGCGGCATAAGCAACGTATCCTATGGTCTCCCGTCAAGAAAGGCAATAAACGCGGCTTTCCTGACCATGGCCCTGGCAAAAGGCCTGGATACTGCAATCTTTGACCCCTGCGATCCGCTCATGTTATCTTCACTTTTGGCAAGTGAAGCCTTGACCGGCAGGGATTCTTACGGTCTGAAATATATCGCTGCCTTCAGAAAAGGGAAGATCAAGTGATGGAGCGGGAATGGAAATCATAAAGAGGATTTTTGAAGAACTGTCAGAAGGAGAAGCTGACAAGACCGAGTTGCTCACTCAGGAAGCATTGCGACAGGGTCTGTCCCCGGAGGTTATCCTCAAGGAAGGTCTCATCGCCGGCATGAACATAATTGGCGAGAGATTCAAGAAGGGAGAGCTTTTCGTGCCCGAGGTACTTCTTGCCGCCCGGGCAATGCAGGCAGGTATGAATATCCTCAAGCTCAGGCTGATCCAGACCGGCGTAAAACCTGCAGGCAGGATCATCATCGGAACCGTCAAAGGTGACCTCCACGACATTGGGAAAAACCTTGTTGCAATGATGCTCGAAGGGGCTGGTTTTGAAATCATTGATCTCGGGATCGATACCGCTCCTGAAAGATTTATTCAAGAGGTCAAGGACAAAAAGCCGCAGATTGTGGCTCTGTCAGCCTTGCTTACCACCACCCTTCCTATGATGAAGGCCACCATCGAACTTCTGAAGGCAGATGGTTTACGGGGGACCGTTAAAGTTCTGGTGGGGGGTGCCCCCCTTTCCCAGAGGTATGCTGATGAGATCGGGGCTGACGGGTACGCCCCGGATGCTGTAAGTGCTGTGGCAAAGGCAAGAGAACTCATCAGCCTTATGAAGACTTCATAGTATTCCAATAGGTGAGTAAAATCCCCACTACCGTCTTGGCGTCGTCGATCTCGCCGCTTTTAACCTTTTCTACAGCCTCCTTTAATGGTAATCTGATAACCTTGATAATTTCATCCTCTTCCTGATTCTTTTCGCACGGTGTAAGACCGGAAGCGAGAAAGATATGAACCTTCTCGGTACAGAACCCCGGGGCACTGTAAATCGCCGTGAGCTTTTCAATATGAGAGCACTTATATCCCACCTCTTCGCCGAGTTCCCGCACAGCACAATCAAGAGGATTCTCTCCTTCGTCTATTCTCCCGGCCGGTATCTCCCAGATCTCCCCGCCAGCACAATGGCGGTACTGCCTGATTAGCAAAATGGAATGATCTTCAAAGAGCGGAACGACTCCGGCACCCCCAGGGTGCCTGATTACTTCAAGTTCAACCTCAACATCATTGGGGAGAGTAACCTTCTCTACATTGAGGTCAATCACCCTTCCCCGATAGATCTTTTTTACTGCTTTGATTCCTTGTGTCATGTTCTCCCTTTCTGTAGGCATTCTTCTTGACGCACGAATGCTGCTATTTTATACTTTATGCAAAATAAAGTGAACTATTCTCACCTAGAGAACTTTCTCTTGTTAATCAATATGTAGATAGGTTTTGCTTGATGACAACCAACCGTTAGACTATAGTGTGATAAAACTACAAGAAGATAGTTGGGGCAAAGGAGAGTTGAAACAATGAAAACATTTTACCAGAAAATAGGTCTTGTTATGGCTATTGCTTTTACTTGTAGTCTATTATTATTTCCACAAGCCGTTCCTGCACAGGACAAATCACTGGAACAGCGTATTTCTATTTTAGAATCCAGGACCACAGAATTAGAGCATAAAGTTGGTGAGCTCCAGAAAATGATCAATCAGCCATCACAGAATACTGCCCAAGCCCAAACTTCTATTGCAAAAGGGAACTGGAAGAATATCAGCAACTGGCGCACCGGTCTACAGAAGGGCATGACGAAGAAACAGGTGCGGGAAATCATGGGAGAGCCGAATAAGATAGAGACCTATACCAAGCTCGGTGAAGACTGGATCTACGGGTTTCAAGGCAGCGGTGAAATCCATTTTTCACCGCAAGGTGTCCTTGAGAGCTGGAAAGAACCTATCCCTGACGACCTGAAGTAAACTCTATTAAAGAAACCTGACACATGCAGTAATGTTAGAAGGAGGCATCTTTATGGTACGACGGAAGAGTCAATGGCTTATTGGGGCTGTACTGCTCGTACTTTTTTTCCTACATCCCGATAATTTCTCCTGGGCCGAAGGAGCAAAAAACAGCATCTATCCTGACTTTTTTTCAGCGCCGCTGATAGGACCACGGTTTGATGCTCAACCACAGCCAATTACTACGAAGGACGATGAAACTTCTCTGGACCAGTACATCGAGACCCGGCTTGCTCTCGCTCACATGCCGGGGCTCTCGGCAGTAATCGTAAAGAATGGCGAGATCGTCTGGACCGGTGCCTATGGCTGGTCACGTCTCTATACCAACGAGCCCATGACGAGTGAGACGCTCTCCATGCTTGCGAGCGCTTCAAAGACGGTTGTAGCGGTGGCCGTGATGCAGGTGTGGGAGGACGAGAGGTTAGACCTGGATGCAGACATCAATACCTACCTCCCTTTTCAGGTTGTGAACCCTAATTTCCCTGACACGTCGATTACCCCACGGATGCTCCTCACCCATACCTCATCCATTGCTGACAACTGGCCTGTCCTGTATCCATTATTCGTTCGGGGTGACTCACCTATCCCTCTCGGGCAGTTTCTCGAAGATTACCTTACTCCGGGTGGGGCATACTACGACCCCAGTAAGAGTTACTATGACTATAAGCCAGGTACAGAATTTAACTACTCTAATATTGGCGCCTCGTTAGCCGCCTACATAGTGGAGGCGATAACCGGAACACCTTTCGATACTTATTGCACGTCACATATCTTTGAACCACTCGGGATGACAGAAACATCCTGGCACTTAGCCGGCCTGGATCAATCTCATATCGCCATGCCCTACGGCTACAGCAGCATGGGCCATTTCTACTATCCCTACGGTTTCTATGGTTTCCCTATCTGGCCTGTTGGCGAACTCCGGACCAGCGCCCTTCAGCTTGCTAACTTCCTGAATATGTTCATCCAGTACGGTGAACTGGGCGGGGTACGTCTCCTCCAACTTGAGACGGTTGAGGAGATGCGAAGGGTCCAGTATCCCGATATTGCTCCACAGTTTGGCCTGATCTGGTATTACAAGAACCTTTCAGGATGGACACTCTTAGGACACAACGGAGGTGTTTTTGGTATAGCCACTGAAATGTTCTTCCGTCCTTCCGATGGCGTGGGTGTTATCCTCCTGATGAATGGGAACTGGACCAATATCAACATTCCCATTATCTATCAGATAGAGAGCCGACTCTTCAAGGAAGCTGGACATTTACCATGATCATTCACAAGCAAATGAAGAATTATTTTTCAATTATAGAAAGTGATAGAAGGTTACGCATTCCATCTTTATAACCGGTAACAAAACCAGAAACATGCAGCAAAATTAGAAGGAGACACCTCTATGGTACGAATAAAGAGACAATGGTTTATCGGCGTTTTACTATTCGCATTTTCTTCCATACATCTCGGTAATACCTCTTGGGCCGAAGGATTAAACAATAACATCTATCCCGACTCCGTTTCAGCTCCGCTGAAAGGACCGCGGTTTGATGCTCAATCAGAACAAATTACTACAACCGACGATGATATCCCTCTTGACCAGTACATTGAGACTCGTCTTGACCTCGCGCATATGCCGGGACTCTCGGCAACGATCGTAAAGAATGGCGAGATTGTCTGGGCCAATGCCTACGGTTTGTCCCGTGTTTACAGACAGCAGCCAGTCACAAATGAAACACTGTTCCAGCTTGCGAGCATCTCAAAGACGGTTGTAGCGGTGGCCGTGATGCAGATACAGGAGGACGGTCGTTTAGACCTGGACACTGACATCAATACCTACCTTCCTTTCCACGTCGTGAACCCCAACTTTCCTGAAACACCGATTACCCCACGGATGCTCCTCACCCATACCTCATCCATTGCTGACAACTGGCCTGTCATGCAGTCACTGTATGTACAGGGCGACTCGTCCCTCCCTCTTGGCCAGTTCCTTCAAGACTACCTCACACCCGGGGGAGCCTACTATTCGCCTACCCAGAACTTCTATGCCGAAGAACCAGGCACAGCCTCCCACTATTCCAATATCGGAGCTACCCTGGCTGCCTACTTGGTGGAGGCGATCACTGGGATACCCTTCGATACCTATTGCACATCCCATATTTTCGAACCACTCGGGATGACAGAAACATTCTGGCATCTGGCTGGCCTGGATCAATCTCATATCGCCATGCCCTACGGATACAGCAAAATTGGCCATTTCTACCATCCCTACGGTTTCTATGGTTATCCTGACTACCCTGACGGCGAACTCCGGACCAGCGCCCTTCAGCTTGCTAACTTCCTGAATATGTTCATCCAGTACGGTGAACTGGGCGGGGTACGTCTCCTACAACCTGAGACAGTTGAGGAGATGCGAAGGGTCCAGTATCCCGATATTGCTCCACAGTTTGGCCTGATCTGGTATTACAAGAACCTTTCAGGATGGACACTCTTAGGACACAACGGCGGGGATCGGGGGGTAGCTACAGAAATGTTTCTCCGTCCTGAGGACGGCGTGGGTGTCATTCTCCTGATGAATGGGAATTGGACGCACTCCAATTATCTGCTTATCATGCAGATCGAGATCCGCCTCTTCAAGGAGGCCGGATATGTACAATAACTGCTCATAATAAATATTATGCAGACCTGCGACCTCCTGATCAAAGGTGGAGCCATCCTCACCATGAACCCTGAATTCGAGATTATCGAGGATGGGCACATCGCCATCCAGGGGAACAAAATTATCAGTGTCGGGAATAAAAATGACTCTGAAATATATTCCCTTAGTGCTGCCAAAATTATTGATGCCTCTCATTCCCTGATCCTCCCCGGCCTGATCAACTGCCACACCCATGGAGCGATGAGCTGTTTTCGCGGAATGGCTGACGACCTCACCCTGAACGAATGGCTTAACAAATACATATTTCCTGCTGAAGCAAAGTTTGTAACTAAGGAGATGGTCTATTTCGGAACGCTCCTCTCCTGCATTGAAATGGTGAGGTCAGGTACAACCACCTTCTGTGACGGTTACTTCTTTGAATCGGAAGCTGCACAGGCAGCAAAAGATGTGGGAATGAGGGGGATCATGGGCGAAGGCATCTTCGATCTCCCTACCCCTGATCTTAAGAATCCGCGAGAGAACATCCGGGATGCTGAAAGATTTATCGGAGAGTGGCTGGGAGATGATCTCATCACCCCTACCCTGTTCTGCCACTCCCTGTACACCTGTTCTGCCGATACCCTCAAGAAGGCAAAGGCAATTACTAACCATCATAACATTCCCTTCCTCATCCACTTGTCTGAAACACAGGAGGAGGTCAGAGAATCGCTTAAACAGTTCGGGAAAAGACCGGCAGTTTACCTCGAAGAGCTCGGCGTGCTCGATGAGAGGTTAATCGCCAGCCACGTGATCTGGGTAAATGACGAAGAAATAACACTCCTTCAAAAACGGATGGCAAAGGTGGTGCACAACCCTGAGAGCAATATGAAACTCGCCTCCGGCGTGGCGCCAGTACCCGCGTTTCTCTCCAGAGGTATTGCTGTTGGTCTCGGCACTGACGGCTGTGCGAGCAACAACGACTTGGACCTCTTTCGGGAAATGGGGATGGCTGCAAGACTCCACAAGGTAATGGCAAACGATCCAACCGTATTAGATGCGAGAACCACTTTAACACTCACCACTATAAATGGAGCAAAGGTGCTGGGGATTGATGATATCGGAAGCCTGGAGCAGGGGAAAAAAGCGGATCTTATCATTATAGACCTTGACAAACCTCACCTGGTTCCTCTCTACAATCCCTGCTCCCACCTTGTGTATGCGGCAAGTGGTGCTGATGTCACCACCACCATCATCAATGGAAAGATAATCATGAGGGATAGAAAAATCCTCACCGTAGATGAGCAAGAGGTTATGAGAGAGGTGAAAAACATTGCGAAGAAAGTAAAAGAGTGGAGGAGTCGAAGAGTTTAAGAGTTCAAGAGTTGAAGGGTTTAAGAGTTTAAGAGTTATAACTCCTTAACTCACCACTCCCTCACTCTTTCACTGTTTTTGTGGTATATAGTTCAGTACATTTTACAAACCGAAAGGAGTCTTATATGGCGAGGATAAAAGAATTAAAGGCACCCAGCTCTATTCTTCCTGTTTTAGAAAAAGCGGGTATTAAATTGAGGCACTTCAAGACCGCTGAGGAGTTTGAAACGGTCCTCCTCAAATTTCTCAGGAAGAACAATATCCTCCATCTGGGCACCTGTAAAGATAATCTCCCCAGAACTACTCCCTTAGAATACCGGCTGTGGCGTTTCACCTTCTTTATCCTCTCTGAAGGAGGAAAGAAGTTTGTCAATCTCAAGACAAATAAAAATGTATCATTTTCTATTGCAGAACCTTATCATCCTAAAAAGGACTTCTGGGGAGCAAAAGGGGTCCAGGCATGGGGTAAGGCCCTTGTTTACAGCAAAAAGACTAATCCGAAAAGATTTGAAGAAGCACTTCAAAAGATGGGAGTTTATGAAAGCCTCAAATTAATTGGTGTTAAAGAGCTTCCCAGGCAATTCAACTACCAGATAATTGAAATAACACCTGATGAAATACGATATGGCAACCTGAGAGAAGGGATCTATAAAGCCAGCTGGTTCAGGGAATGAATAAAAGCATTTAACCTTTCCTGCCCTTTGCCAGATCTATCGCTTTTTCCACTGCTTCGAGAGGGCTTGATAAGGAAATAATCTCTTTGCTTACCTTCCAGGTGTTCAGGCCGACAATCGGCTTATGCAATTGGAGTGCAAAAGCAATTTCTGAGAGGGTACCGTATTTCCCTTCAATGGCAATAAGGGCATCCGAGGAACGGACGACAATGATATTCCGGGCATAGCTCATCCCGGTCACAACTACCACATCAATGTAGGGGTTAGCCTCCCCCGAATGAAAACCAGGGAGTATCCCTACAGTCAACCCACCAGCCTCTTTTGCCCCCTTGGCTGCTGCCTCCATTACTCCCCCCAGACCTCCACATACCAGGGTCGCACCTCTCCTGGCAATTTCTCTCCCCACCTCTTCAGCAAGTTTTTTTATCTTCGATGAACATTCGCCAGACCCAATCACCCCAATCTGCATGGTGTGCTTCCTATTACCCGCGAGTAGTATCTCTGAATTCAGGAGTCAGTCCGCCTCAGGCGGATTCTGAATTCTGACTTCTGTATTTTGAATTCTCAATCTACCAACCCCTAATCCCCAGCCCCTGAACCCGCTCTCTTCAGATGTTTCCAGAGAAAGATTCCAATCCCCAGGAGTATTACAGCACCAATGAGGTAATCAAACCTGTGAAAATACACCTTGATTGTTTCCCAGTTCTTACCCAGGATCATCCCGATATATGCGAGTCCCAGACACCAGGGGAACGAGCCTACAAATGTATAGGTGACAAACTTGACCATGTTCATCCGGGCTACTCCGGCAGGGAAAGAGATGAATGTGCGGATTACCGGGAGTAGACGGCTGAAGAAAATGACTGCATCGCCATAGCGTAAAAACCATCGGTCGGCAACGTCCAGATCCTTATGGGAGATGAGGATATATTTACCATATCGTTCTATCAGAGGCCTTCCACCGTACATCCCAACATAGTAGGCAGCAACTGAACCCACCACACAACCAAAGGTACCTGCCACTCCCGTTCCAATGAGGCTGAATCTCTTCATGGTCACCAGATATCCGGAAAAAGGCATGATCACTTCAGAGGGAAGTGGAATACAGGCACTCTCGATAGCCATCAGGATCACAATCCCCAGGTATCCGGTAGAAGAGATGGTCTCAATAATAAATATGCTGATAATGGTCAGGATAGAATTGATCATAACTGAGTGGTATATAACTGTATGAGGTTCACGGGCAAGAACAGTCCACTAAATCTTCCACTTGGTAATTTCAGGAAACAGAGAATAATTGGTATGATCAAGATGGAGAGGAGTAATTGATATGCAATTATCATCAACGGCTTTAAAGTCACAATTCTCTATGTCTTCGTATTTCTTCCAGGTACCACCACCTATCCAGTAATACTTATCTCCCCGTGGATCAACTTTTTCTGCCACCATGCCTGATTGAATACGTCTGCCCTGCCGTGTGATTCTATAACAATCTATTTTCCCCCCTCGAGTGTTGGGAACATTTACATTGAGAAGGGTATTGGCGGGCATTCCATGTTTCAGGACATATCTGGCAAGACGGACAGCAAATTGAGCAGTGGGCTTAAAGGAAACACCCCCGTTCGTGTCAAGCGATATGGCAAAGGCAGGAATCCCTAAGAGTGTAGCCTCCATTGCTGCCGAAACTGTACCAGAGTACGAGATATCTTCGCCCAAGTTCAGACCCTTGTTTATTCCTGAGACCACTAAATGCGGCCTAACTTTCATTATCCAGTTAATTCCCAGCATAACGCAGTCCGTGGGAGTTCCATTCACTGCAAAACGCCGCAGGGCGTTATTCTGTATCCGAAGGGGACGATGGAGGGTGAGTGATCTGCCTACTGCGTTTCGCTCCCGGTCTGGTGCCACTACCCATACCTCACCCAATGGCTTCAGGGATGCTGCAAGGGTAGTGATCCCCTCCGAATGAATCCCGTCATCATTGGTCACGAGGATTTTCTTTTTCATATATTTTCTCAACCAGTTATTCTCCCGTTTGTTGTGCTCAGATTATTCTTGTTACTATAACAATTACCATGACGGTGGTCAATGAAATGCCCCTTTTTAGGGAATCAACCCTTTTTCCTTGAAGCTCAAGTACCCACTTCGGGCAACAATAATGTGATCTAACACCTCTATGCCTAAAATTTTACCAGCTTCCAGCAACCGTTCCGTAAGTGCCAGATCATCTTTTGACGGATCCGGTTCTCCTGACGGGTGGTTGTGAGCTACGATAATGTGAGCAGCATAATTCCTCACCGCTGGTTCAAAAACCTCTCTTGGATGAACCACACTGGTGTTCAGCGACCCGATAGAAATGACTTCACGCTTGATCTCCTGGTTCCGGCTATCAAGGTAAAAGATTATAAAATGCTCCTTCTTATGATCCCGCACATCCTTTAACTCTTCCCAGATATCTTTTGGCGTTAAATAAATTTGCGCCCGCTTATCCTTGAGCAGCCTCTTCCCCAACTCAAAACAAGCAACAATCTCGCATGACTTGGCTGGGCCTAATCCCGGATAGCTCTTCAAATCTTCAAAGGTTACGGTGGGTAGCTTTTCTGATCCAAATCGCTTAAATATTCTTCCGGCCAGTTCAACTACATTTTCGCTCTTCGTTCCAGACCCGAGAATTATTGCCAGAAGTTCAGCGTTAGACAACCTTTCTGGGCCATACCGTATCAGCTTCTCTCGTGGTCTTTCAACTCTTGGTAAATCCTTAATGGTCCCTTTCGTCTTAGTCATTACAGCTGCAATTACAATGTTTAACTATCAAAAGCGAGAATAAAAAAAGAGGATTTACCCGAGTTAAATCCCCAGGATAGTCTATTGTGGTCGGGGCGACTGGATTCGAACCAGCGACCCCCTGAACCCCATTCAGGTGCGCTAAACCGGACTGCGCTACGCCCCGACTCAATTGTTGAGCTTTCACGATACTTTTTTATACTTAACATCTTTCCTTCTCCCTGTCAAGAAATCGCTCTTTCAACCTAAAATAGAGAGAGAAAAGAGATGGATAAAACCCTGGAAAAGGCTGATAAAAATATTGAAAAACTGAAAAATAATAGGGATAAGGTAAAGAAATAAGTTTAAAACGGCAGTTTTATCTCTCGGAGGAACTTGGCACTCTCCTCAGGGAGTGCAGTGTTTATAAACATCCCTGAACCGAGCTCAAAACCTGCTGCCTTCGATACGCGCGGGACTATCGTGATATACCAGTGACAGCATTCCTCGTCATTCTCCTCTAAAGAAAGGGAACGGATTACATAGTTAAAGTCCGGGTTGTCAAGTCCGTAATAGAATTTCGCCAGGACAGTCTTCAAGGTAATGGCCAAATCATCCATTTCCTCCGGTGTAATGCTTCCAAAAGAAGCGTTGTGCCTTTTAGGAAAAATCCAGGTATGAAAGGCTGAAAGCGCAGCGTAGGGGATAAATACTACAAACGATCTCCCTTCCCAGACAATCCTGTTACCGTCTCCCAGCTCTTCTTTCAGAGTGCGGCAGAAAACACATTCTCCCGTATCATCAAAGTAACGGATTGCCTCTTCCATTCTCTCCCTGACCTGACTGGGAACGACCGGCGTAGCAATGAGCTGGGAATGGGGATGCTCCAAGGATGTACCCGCTCCCTCCCCGTGATTTTTAAAAACCACCACATGTTCCACACACTCATCCTGGTATGCAGCTAAGAAGCGGCTTTTGTAAGCCTCCAAAATACTGCGAACCTGTTCTAACGGAAGCAAAGCCGTAGTCATGTTATGGAGGGGAGTTTCAACCAAGACCTCATGAATACCTTTACCGCTTATCGACCTTTTTATCCCTTCCATTCTTCGCTTACAATCCCCTTCTCGGGAAAGGGCTGCAAACTTGTTTGGAACAACCCGGATCTTCCAGTCCTTTCCCCTCCCACCTATCCGGAATAATTCACTTGGTGTCTTATCTTCATTGCCTGGACAGAAAGGACAGTTTGGAACATAGCTGGGGATTTCTTTCTTTTCCTTATTTTTTTGAACAAACTCCTCTGGCCGTTTAGTCCTCTCAGTTGCGATGATTACCCACTCTCTTGTTATCAGGTTCTGACGAATTTCAGGCATAATGCTAATTCTCACTTGCTCCCGTACTGAACATTTTTAACGTCTCTATCTCAGAATAAGAAAGTGGTATATTTTAATCCTCTTGCCCGGTCAAACCCTTTCTCACCTGTCCCAAATCCCATAAATCTCTTTTGGTGTTGCACTTACTTATTGAACTGGGGTAACCCAAATTATTTATTGTCAGCCAATATGGCTTTTGAGGGTGGAGTAAAAGGTGAATGCCTTCTTTTTGACGGTGTATTACTGGCTGGTTAACGGATGGGATTAATAACACACCAGCCTCCTATAGAAACGAGTGTGGTGATATGTTAGCTCTTAACAGCCAACGATCGCACCGGAGAAAAAAGCACAAGTCTGAAATTGAGAACAGGTATTTGCGAGCCCCATAAAATCTAATAACTCCTCTTCTTAGTAGCTCACAATTTTAGGGGGCTCATAGGGCACGTCTTTCTCCACCTCTATTTCTTTTTTATTTTTGTTTGTACCCATTTCTCTCCTTCATTGAGAGGCTCTCAACAATCCTTTTGTCTTAAACTCTCCAAGAAAATTTATGATGTCTCTAGAAAGGTCATATCCTTCGTTCATTTTAAATTTATCTTTTACCTTGGAGGTTATATCTTCGAGGCTGTGCTTTCCATCACAGAGCTTGAAAATAACAACTGCCGTATGATTCAGGACATGGGCAGAGTCATTCTTGGGATCATAGAGCATTAATTCGGTCCCCAAATCCTGCAAAACGAGATCTTCTCTTGCCAGCGGATAATCTTCCATCTTTAATTCAGCTATTTCATACAAATATTAATATTATTATCGTTTTTATCCGCCAAAATAAACTCTTCTGTCAATAATTATTTTGGTTTAGTGAAATGCCCTTCTCTCCACATTGTCTACGAATATCTTGGCCAGTTCTGGATCAAATTGAGCACCCGAAACCTTTTTGATCTCAGCCACTGTTTCTTCTGGAGAAAATGAATGGCGGAAGGGAAGGTTTGACCGAAGGAAATCGTAGGTCTCTGCTAAAGAAATGATCCTGGCGCCCATGGGAATTTTCTCTCCTCTCAAACCGTCTGGGTATCCTTTACCATCAAATCGTTCGTGATGATGACGTATTAATGCCTGAGCAGATCTCAGACAATCTGCATCCTTAATAATCTTTTCCCCTATCTCAGGATGCTTCTGCATAATAGCAAATTCATCAGGTGTTAGTTTACCGTTCTTTGAGAGGATATCTTCCTTAATCCATACCTTGCCCACATCGTGGAGCAGGGCAGACATCATAATGTTTTCTTTTTCTTTGGGAGAAAGATCCAGCATGTCAGCCATCCAGCTTGCATAATTAGCAACTCTTACTGAATGGCCAGCGCCAACGATATCTCTCCTGTCTAAGGCTTTGATTAAAATCTCTATAGTCTTCTTATATCCTTCCAGGAGTTGATTATACTGAGCGAGCATATCCTCGCGGCTGAGTCCTGAACTTATCTGCCCCTTTTGAATAGAAAAGCCCATTGCTTCCAGGTCACTTCTTCGTATGCGATGGTGCCCTCCCGGTGTTTTCAGAGACTTTAACTTCCCAGAATAAATGTAATTTTTAATAGTCTGAGCTGTAACATTAATGAGTTCAGCAGCTTCGCTGGTATTTAAAATCTCCTTTTGAATGAGAAGAGACTTTTTCATTTTTTATCCCCCTTGTGTAGTATTAATTGGAATAATATAGACTAACCCTCATAAACTTGTCAAGGGATTTTATAACCGAATCAGTAATAACAGCGATTTAAATTATCACAATGTGGAAAGAGATGGAAAAAACTGACATGGTAATTTATACCTGGATCTCCCTTTCCTTCAAGACTTTCTGAATTCTTCTCTGGCGGTAGTGGAGCAGAAAATTAACGGGACCTGAGATGAAATAGAGCGCAAAGAGAGAAAACATCATGATCTGGGGCTCGGCTCCCACGATGATCAAGAGAAAGATGAGCACGATCAGGGTACTGAACGGCTTTCTCTTGGCCAGTTCCAGGTTTTTAAAGCTGTTGTACCTCAGGTTACTCACCATCAGAAAAGCCAGGGTGTAGGTGATTAACAGAATAGGTAGATGCTTTGTATCTTCACCGATCTTCATGTGAAAAAATAGAATGATCGTGGACGCAATCATCCCTGCCGCAGCAGGAGATGGCAGTCCCTGGAAGTACCTGTTTTCCACGGTGTTGATCTGGACATTGAAGCGCGCCAGCCGCAAGGCTGTACAGATCACATAGAGAAAGGCTGCCAGCCATCCCCACCTTCCGAAAGGTTTCAGTGCCCAGCTGTAAATCAGCAGTCCGGGTGCAACCCCGAAGGCGATCAAGTCAGCCAGGGAATCGTACTCAACACCGAAGTCGGTATTAGACTTGGTAAGACGGGCAATCTTTCCGTCAATTGCGTCAAAGACCGCAGCGAAGATAATTGCCCAGGCAGCTTTTAAAAACTTGCCATTCAAAGTATGGATGGTAGAGTAGAAACCGAAGAGGAGGCCAAAGGAGGTGAAAAGGTTGGGGAGGATATATATACCCTTCTTCATGCTCTCGATTCTTTTCCTTCTTCTCTCACTTTTACTTTTCTTCATGGATGGAACCTCAGAACTGTTCAGCTGTTAGCTATCAGCGATCAGGTGTCAATTGAACAAAAAGTTGAACACTGAGAGCTAAATGCTCATGAGCTTAAAATTCCTTCTTCTCAATCCAGCTCATCATGCTCCTGAGTTCTTTTCCGACTTTCTCAATCAAGAGCGCTCTTTCTCTCTCTCTGAGCTTCTTAAAGAGAGGCCTTCCGGCCACATTCTCCAGGATGTATTCACGGGCAAAACTTCCGCTCTGGATTTCTTCCAAAATCTTCTTCATCTCTTTCCTGGTCTCTTCGGTAATAATCCTCTTGCCCCTGGTCAGATCCCCGTATTCGGCGGTATCGCTTACCGAATACCGCATGTAGGCTAACCCCCCTTCGTAAAACAGATCCACGATCAGTTTTAACTCATGGAGGCACTCGAAGTAGGCAATTTCAGGCTGGTATCCTGCTCCAGCCAACGTATCAAAGCCTGCTTTGATCAACTCAGATACCCCGCCGCACAGAACACACTGCTCACCGAAGAGATCAGTCTCCGTCTCCTCCTTGAAGGTCGTCTCTATGACACCTGCTCGGGTGGAGCCAATCCCCTTGGCATAAGCTAAAACCTTCTCTCTTGCTTTACCCGTGTAATCCTGGTGGATAGCAATAAGTGACGGGACACCTTGACCCTTGGTATACTCCCTGCGAAGGAGATGCCCCGGCGCCTTCGGTGCGACCATGATTACATCGAGGTGCGATGCAGGCACTATCTGTCCGAAGTGGATATTGAAGCCATGGGAAAAAACCAGCGTTTTACCTCCCGTCATGTTAGGTGCGATTTCTTCCCGGTAGAGTTTTGCCTGTACTTCATCAGGAACGAGGATCTGGACAATCTCTGCCTGTTTTGATGCTTCTGCGGCACTCAACGGTTTAAAACCATGTTTCACTGCAATTTTATAATTCGGCGTGTCGGATATTTCAGAAACAATCACCTCCAACCCGCTATCCCGCAAATTCTGAGCCTGGGCATGCCCCTGACTTCCATATCCAATAATTGCGATCCGTTTTCCCTTTAAGATATTTATGTCTGCATCTTTATCATAATAAACCTTGGCCATTATTTCCCCTTTCTAACGTTTCCGATTCGCCCTGTTTTTCTTTCTTAACAGCTTTCTCTTTTTTGCTCCCCCTGCTCAATGCGGCCTTACCAGTTCTCGCAACTTCCAGAACTCCCGTGGGGAGGAAAAGATCTATGATTGCACGTATCTTTTCTTCATCACCAGTAATCTCTACGGTATATGATGTGGGACATACATCCACTACCTTTCCCCGGAAAATGTCCACGATCCCCAGAATCTCAGAACGGGTAGCATCGTCAACCTTCACCTTGATTAAGGCCATTTCCCTTTCAACAAAGTCTCCTTCCGTAAAGTCAAGGACCTTGATGACGTTGACCAGCTTGTTCAGCTGTTTGGTGATCTGCTCCAAAATCTGATCATTACCCCGGGTAACAATAGTCATACGGGATACTGTTGGATCGAGGGTCTCAGCGACCGAGAGACTTTCAATATTAAATCCTCTTCCGCTGAATAAACCAGAAACCCGGGAGAGCACACCAGGCTGATTGTCAACCAAAACAGAAATGATATGGCGCATTATTCACACCTCAGAGCAGTATCATCTTGCTGATCGGCGCACCAGCAGGCACCATGGGGTATACCCCTTCTTCTGGATCAACCCAGAAATCCATGAAAACCGGCCGCCGGATAGACAGTGCCTTCTCAATCACAGGCACCACTTCTTCAGGCTTCTGAGCTCTCAACCCCACTGCACCGTAGGCTTCAGCCAGTTTAACAAAATCAGGAGAAATCTTGAGAGAGGTCGCAGAATACCTCTTCTGGTAGAAGAGCTCCTGCCACTGTCTCACCATCCCCAGGCATTGATTATTCAGGATAGCAACCTTCACAGGGAGCTGATACTGCACGGCAGTAGCCAGTTCCTGGATGTTCATCTGAATACTGCCATCACCCGCAATGTCAATTACTGTCTCATCTGGGAAGGCAACTTGGGCACCGATAGCTGCAGGAAAACCATAACCCATCGTTCCTAATCCACCTGATGTCAGGAGCCTCCGTGGTTGATCAAACGCAAAGTACTGTGCAGTCCACATCTGGTTTTGACCCACCTCGGTACTGATAATAACATTACCCCTTGTCAATTCATGGATCTTTTCTATGACGTATTGTGGTTTTATAATCCCTTTCTGCTCGTAGGTCAAGGGATAAGCTTTTTTCCATTCCTCGATTTGGGCAAACCATTCCTTCCGTACTTTTTCCCAGTCCTCTTTCGTATCAGCCGCCAACGCCCTAAATCTCTTGAGAATGTTCTTGGCATCTCCTACAATGGGGATATCTACCGGCACATTTTTGCTGATGGATGTCGGATCAATATCAACATGAATAATTTTAGCTGAGGTGGCAAAGTGATCAATGCTTCCCGTAACCCGGTCGTCAAACCGGGAACCGATTGCTATCAGGAGATCACAATGGGTAACTGCCATATTTGCCCAGTATGTCCCATGCATCCCCAGCATGCCGAGAGAGAGGGGATCTGTCGCCGGGAAGCACCCCAGTCCCATAAGAGTAGTGGTAACAGGAATCTTCAGTTTGTGCGCAAAGGAGATGAGTTCTTCCGTGGCATTAGAGGAAATGATTCCCCCACCAGCATAAATCACCGGTTTCTTCGCCTTGAGAATCTCCTTCACCGCCTTTTGAATCTGTCCGCTATGCCCATTATATGTAGGGTTATAACTCCTGAGATGGATGTTATCCGGATACGTATATTTGGCTTTTGCATTCATCACATCTTTGGGTAAATCGACCAGGACGGGACCAGGCCTCCCGGTTCTGGCAAGAAAAAACGCCTCAGCGATTATCCGGGGAAGTTCTTTTACATCCTTCACTAAATAATTATGCTTGGTGCAGGGACGGGTAATGCCAACAATATCTGCCTCCTGGAAGGCATCGTTACCAATGAGCAGCGTGGGCACCTGCCCTGAGAAAATCACCACGGGTATTGAATCCATGTATGCCGTGGCAATACCGGTCACAGTATTGGTCGCACCCGGTCCTGAGGTGACCAGGCACACCCCTACCTTGCCGCTTGACCTGGCATAACCGTCAGCTGCATGTACTGCTCCCTGTTCGTGCCTTGTCAGGATATGACGGATAGGAAATTCAAACAACTCATTGTAAATGTCCAGTACCGCACCACCGGGATATCCAAAGACTACCTCAACCCCTTCCTTCTTCAGGCACTCAAGGAAGATTAATGCACCCTTCTTTTCCACGTACATTCACCTCTTACAATGTGAAAAAAAGGCTAAGCGCCATTGATCCCTCAGCCTTTAGCCTCTTGACGAATTAACTCTGAATGAAAATGTATATTCCAATAGAGTCAGTTATTCTGCCGATACCGCTTCAGTATCTCCTCGATCTTGTCCCTCCCAGCGAGCTTCATCTTTTTGAGTCTCTTTACTTCAACTTCCTGATCGGCAGTAAGATAAGGTTTACTCGTTAACTCCTCAAGCTTTTTCTCTAACTTTCCATGTTCTTCTACATATTTTTTAAGTTCAACATCCTTGTCAATATATTTTTCGATCAGTTCTAAATCATTTTTCTCCACCTACAGCTTCCTCCATGTGGCCGTGAAAAAGAACAACACAGATTTTAATACTATAACCCTGCTATTTTGTCAATCCTACTAAGAACCTTCCTTTTCCTTCCATGCTATCTCTGCCTCGGCCAACCGGCAATAGAGCGGTTGTATCTCTTCCTCTTTGAATACATGACCCTGTTTGAATTTCTCAAGGCCAAGTTTTGCTAATACCGAAGCACGGGGCTGGTTGAGATAAGCAGGAGCAAAAAGGCAATTATCCTGGCCACTTCTTAACGTATCTCGATATGCCTCAACACCGTCACCTAAAAAAATTACTGGTTCTTTGATCCTGGTAAGCAGTTCTTCAGGTTTTATGGCAAGATCAGCGGTAAGTTTTTCTAACTTTCCCGATCCATCTCCCTGATAGAGGGCGGTGTATACCTCCCCTTTCCTTGCGTCCAGAATCGGGCAGACAAGAAGGTGAGTGAAAGCGATATTATGTGCCAGGCAATCTAAGGTCGGGACTCCAACCACTGCCCTACCAGTGGCGAGCGCCAAACCCTTCACCGTACTGATCCCGATCCTGAGACCGGTAAATGAACCGGGCCCCAAGGATACAGCAAAGCCTTCGATGTCCCGGACGGTTAATTGAGAGTCTTTGAGAATCTGGTCAATTGAAGGAAGAAGCCTTTCTGAATGGGTGGATACAACATTCAGTATATACTCAGCGATGAGGTGCTCGTCTTCTATAATGGCGACGCTTCCCACTCTCGTAGAGGTCTCAATGGAGAGTATTTTCATGAAGGGTCAATTCGTGAAAATTCGGGTAATATATCTGGAAAATCGCGAAATATCATTGGAGAATCGCGAAATATCATTATAAAAGGCAAACGTCATGAGCAGGATGAGGATGACAAGGCCCACCTGCTGGGCAATTTCCATTTTCTTCATGCTCAGCGGTTTACCCTTAATCCCCTCAACCGAAAGAAAGAAGAGATGCCCGCCGTCAAGGATAGGGATAGGCAGGAGATTTAATATCCCCAGGTTGATACTCAGCACTGCCATAAAGTGAAAAAAGATGAGGTAGCCGGCCTTGGCCATCTTGCCTGCCATCTGTACGATGAGGATCGGTCCGCCAATGGTCTTGGCTGGTATCACCCTCTCGATCAGCTTCACAATACCGATTATGGTAAGCTTGCTAATCTGGTAGGTTTGGACCAACCCTTTCATGCCGGCAACGAAGGGATTATACCTGATCGTAACATAGGCACCGGATGATTCAATTCCCATCTTGAACGTCTTTATCTCTTCACCAAAGATGTCCTTTATTACTGTAGCTTGAGGTTTTACCTTAATGTTCAGGTAACTCTTTCCTCTCATTAGGCTGAGATTCAATTCCTTTCCTTCGCTCTTCTCTATTGCCCTGGAAAGTTCCTCCCAGAACACAACTTTCACCCCATCAATAGTTATAATTTTATCCCCTGCCTTGATTCCTGCCAGATCTGCCGGGTACCCCTTAATTACCCCGCCCACTTCTGAGGTCAGGATAGGCACACCAAAACAATTGACCAGAGAAAAAATAAGGGTGGCAAGAAAAATATTAAAAAGAGGGCCAGCAATCACTATCGCCATACGCTTTTTAATCGGCTGATGGGAAAATGATCTTTTCTTGTCTTCTTCAGTTACTTCTTCATCTGGATTCTCACCGACCAGCTTCACATATCCACCCAGAGGAAATGCGGAAATGAGGTATTCGGTTTCTCCCCACTTTCTCCCGATGATCTTAGGCCCAAAACCCATGGAAAACTTGATGACCCCTACGCCCATGAGCTTTGCCACAATGAAGTGGCCGAACTCATGGACAAAAATAAGGATTCCCAAGAGTATTATGGCAGGCAGGGTATATTGAAGAATAAGATTCGGCATTCAGTTCTCCCCGGAGATTGCTTCGCTCCGCTCGCAATTACAGAAAAAATAGAACATTCATCCTTTTTCATTGCGAGGAGTTCGCCGTGGTGAACGACGAAGCAATCTCTTGTTTAGACATTATATTAATACGTGTATTAAAACAAAATTTCAGTTGTTATGCAAGAAAAACCAGTCAGTTTAGAGGTTTTTAATCAGACCTTCTGCCTTCTCTCTCCCCCATCGGTCAATTTCAAGAACAACGTCCAAAGTCTGAGGTTCCTTCCGGTTATAACTGCTCATTACCTTCTCAATAATTTCCGCGATCTGGGTAAATCTCAAACGCCTTTCCAGAAAGGCTTCCACAGCAACTTCATTAGCTGCACTTAAAACAACGGGTAATCCTCCTCCTTCTTGGATAGCACGGTAGGCAAGATCGAGAGCGGGGAACCTTTGCCGGTCAGGAGCAAGGAAAGTTAACTTTTCTATCTCGAGCAGATTGAGGCGGGGAGCAGACAAGGGCAATCTTTCAGGATAGGAGAGGGCGTAGGCAATGGGAACTTTCATGTCCGGATAGGACAACTGCGCTATGAGTGAACCATCGATATATTCGACGAAGGCATGGATACTGCTCTGGGGATGAATGTAAACCGCAATCTGTTTTACGGGCACCCCGAAGAGGTAATGGGCCTCGATCACCTCAAGCCCTTTGTTCATAAGGGTGGCAGAATCAACGCTTACCTTTTTCCCCATCTGCCAGTTGGGATGAGCGAGAGCCATCTCAGGAGTAACTGCTCTCATCTTTTTCTGAGAGCAGGTAAGAAAAGGGCCGCCAGAAGCAGTAAGGATAATCCGCCTGAGATCATCCTTTCTGTGCCCGACCAAACACTGGAAAATGGCACTGTGTTCACTGTCTATGGGGAGCACCTTGATTCCGCCTTTTTCTACCTCGGCCATAATTATTTTGCCAGCCATTACCAGACATTCCTTATTAGCCAACGCAATATTCTTGCCTGCCCGGATAGCAGCGAGCGTCGGGAGGAGGCCTACCCCCCCGACCAGTGCTGAAACCACCATTTCTCCCTGCGGTAAGGTAGCAACCTTCTCAAGCCCCTCAGTTCCTGAAACCACTTCTACTTTGATGTCGCGAGGGAGCATCTGGCGAAATTTCGCTGCCAACCCCTCTTTCACGGAGACAACATCGGGCTTGAACTTCTTCACCTGCTCCCGAAGAAGAGAAAGGTTGGAACCGGCTGCGAGACCCGTAACCTTGTACCTTTCTTGAACCTGCTTCACGACCTCAAGGGTACTTCTTCCGATTGATCCGGTTGAGCCTAGGATAATGATATTCTTCATGGGATGATCAATTCTGGCACGAAGAACCAGAGATAAAAATAAACAAAGGGTACGGCAAAGAGCAGGCTGTCGATACGGTCAAGCATCCCACCGTGTCCCGGGAACACCGTACCGGAATCCTTCACGCCCGCTCTCCTCTTTATCCTGGATTCACTCAAGTCACCCAGTTGGGCTACAACGCTTATCCCCAGTCCGAGCAGGAGCGCGTCAATCAAGGACAGCCCTATCACCAGATATGCCGTAAGAACCAGCGAGGCCAGGGCACTGAAAATCAAGGCACCGATCGAACCCTCCACTGTCTTCTTTGGACTCACTGCAGGGTACAGTTTGTGTCTGCCCAATGTGCTTCCTATCATATAGGCGCCGGTATCGCCGATCCAGACCACAGCGAGGATGAAGAAGAGGATCCATTCCCCCTTTTTCAGGGAATAAATCACGACGGCGAGCAACGAAGGAGCGGTTATGTAAAGAAGACCGAACAGGACAAGAAAAAATGGATGGGACGGGTAGCGAAATTTTACAAAATAAAAAAGGTAAAGCATGAAAAAAAAGAAAGCGCCTGCCATCAGGAAGAGGGCAGTATATACCAGGCCTGATCTTACATGAAGACCATCGCCATTCTGATACCCCCAGGCAAGCAGAACGAAGCTCAGGAACAGGGCCGGAAAAAATACTGGTAACTTTTTTTCATGCAGGGTGAGATGAAAAAACTCTTTCAGACCGAGAACGTTTACCGTACAGATGAGAAGAAAGAAGGGAATTTTTTTACCCCAGAGAATAATAGGAAGTGTGATGAGTAAGGCAACTGCTGCGGTCTTAATCCGGGCAGACAAATCGGATGAGGCTGGATATCCGGACAAATATTTTCACCTTGCAATCGGATCAGGCATTTTTAATCTGTTCATGGGTAAGACCGAATCTTCTCTCCCGTTTTTGAAAATCAAGGAGTGCCAGAATGAGATTATCTTTCCTGAAATCTGGCCAGAGTACATCCGTCACATACAGCTCGGTATAGGCTATCTGCCAGAGAAGAAAATTGCTGATACGATATTCACCACTCGTGCGGATGAGCAGATCAGGGTCAGGTAACCCAGCAGTAAAAAGATACTGCTCAAAGGTATCTTCACTAATCTGGTCAGAAGTAATCTTGCCATCCTGCAGATCTCTGCTGATCTTTCGCACCGCCTGTACAATTTCATCTCTCCCGCTGTAACTCAGGGCAATATTGAGGATCATTCCTTTATTCGCTGCAGTCTTTTGAACTGCCTCACTCACCATCTTCCAGACATCCTCAGGCAGAATATGAGTATCACCAATCACATTGAGACGTATGTTGTTCTTTATCAGTTCAGAGAGCTCTGACTTCAAATACCTCTTGAGCAATTCCATCAAGGCCTTTATCTCTATAGCAGGGCGGCTCCAGTTCTCAAGAGAAAAAGCGTATAAGGTCAACACTTGGATTCCCAGTTCCCGGCAACACTTTACCACTGCACGTGCGGACTCGATACCTTCCTGATGCCCTCTTATCCGATCGAAAGACCGTTTCTTAGCCCATCTTCCATTCCCATCCATGATAATGGCAATGTGCTTCGGTAGTTTATCCTTGAGCAACTTCTCCATTTCTTATGACCTTACGGTTTTAATATACTCTTGATAATCTAAGATACTATCATATTCGTGGGGAATCCTCAAGAAAATGTACAGACGAGGCAGGTCTAAAGCAGCAGAAATTTTTTACAACAAAAGCACGTTTAATCACTCTTCTTCAATGATTGCTTCGGTAGGGCAAACGTCCATGCAGGTACCGCACTCTGTGCAGATCTCCTGATTGATCACATAGGCCTCTTCGCCCTCCTCAATTGCACCTGCCGGACATTCTTCAGCGCATGTGCCACATGCCACACATTCCTCTGTTATCCGGTAAGCCACGTTATCACCTCCTTCTCAGTGCTAAAACTCTAAGATTTCCTTTTCTTTCGCTGCCTTTATCCCGTCGCTCTTTTTTATCCACTCATCGGTGACCTTCTGGACTTCCTCCTGGAGGCGGAAGAAATCATCCTCGGAGATCGTCTTATTCTTTTTAAGATCCTTTAACTTCTCATTTATATCTCTCCGATGATTCCGCAAGGCAACTTTGGAATCTTCTACCATCCGTGACACCACCTTGACCAGCTCTTTCCGCCTCTCCTCGGTGAGCATGGGGATGTTAATCCGGATAATCTTACCGTCATTAACGGGAGGCAGACCGAGGTCAGACCGTAAAATGGCCTTTTCAATATCTCCTATTGCTTTGGTATCCCATGGCTGGATAGTAATCAGGCGGCTCTCCGGCGTTGAAATGGTAGCCAACTGGTTGAGCGGGGTTAACGTACCGTAATATTCCACCCTGACACTGTCGAGGAGTGAAACCGACGCCCTTCCGGTTCTTACCTTGTTGAGTTCCTTCTTAAGGGAATCAAGGGTCTTGTCCATACGACTCTTGAGTTCTTTGATCACGTCTTCCTGCATACCCCTATCCTCTCATGATTGTTCCTATTTTTTCTCCCATCACCACCCTCTTGATATTCCCACTGGTGGTAACGTTAAAAAGGACGACAGACATTTTATTATCCCTGCAGAGGGTAACAGCAGTGGCATCGATTGCCTTGAGATTCTTATTGAGGAATTCCAGGTAAGATATTTCCTGATACTTCGTAGCGTTTTTATCTATCAGGGGGTCGGCGCTGTAAACCCCGTCAACCTTGGTTGCCTTCATCATCACCTCAGCACTGATCTCCATTGCCCTTAAGGATGCAGCAGTGTCGGTTGAGAAATAAGGGTTGCCAGTACCGGCTGCAAAAATTACTACCCTTTTTTTCTCCAGGTGACGGATCGCCCTCCTCCGGATATATGGTTCGGCAATCTGGCGCATCTCAATGGATGTCATTACCCGAGTAGGTACGACCTTTCTTTCCAGCGCATCCTGGAGTGACAGGCTGTTAATCACCGTGGCTAACATTCCCATGTAATCGGCTGATACCCGGTCCATCCCCTGGGCAGTACCGGAAATACCGCGGAAGATATTGCCCCCCCCCACGACCATCCCGATTTCTACCCCGACTTCAACGATCTCCTTAATCTCTTCAGCAATCTGTTCTATCACCACAGGGCTTATGCCATACGCCTGATCTCCGCTGAAGACCTCTCCGCTCAATTTAAGTAAAATTCTCCGGTAGACGGGTTTCATAACCGTTCAATCAACCGTTTTCAGGGTTCTCACCCAACTGGTATCTCACAAAACGCCGGAGAGTAATATTCTCCCCAAACTTGGCAATGTAGTTTTTAATAAGGTCCTCGATTCTGATATCCGGGTCCTTCACAAAAGCCTGTTCCAGGAGACATACCTCTGAGAAGTATTTCTCCAGCTTCCCTTCTACGATCTTCTCGATGATCTTGACCGGTTTACCGGTCCCTTTTGCCTGGGCACAATAGATCTCCTTCTCTTTTTCCAGGATTTCAACAGGGAGGTCCTCCCGTTTGACGCATATCGGGTTGGTAGCAGCAATCTGCATGGCCAGGTCTTTAGCCAGCACTCCAAAGTCACTGTTCTTGGCAACAAAATCAGTTTCGCAGTTTATCTCGAGGAGCACACCCAGCCTTCCTCCTGGATGGATATAGGATACAACCAGGCCTTCTCGCGTAATCCTCCCCACCTTTTTGGATGCGGTGGCAAGACCCTTCTGTCGTAAAAAGTTTATCGCCTTCTCCATATCTCCATTGTTTTCCGTCAGGGCCTTTTTACAGTCCATCACGGCAGCATTCGTTTTTTCCCGTAACTCCTTCACCATCGATGCAGTTATTTCCATGGATACGATTACCCCTTTCCCTTTCCTTTAAATCTCTTATACCTCTCCACTTTTTTCCGTTGCTTCGAGAGATACTTCTTCCGCCTTCTTTTCTTCTACCTGGAAACTCTCCTGATAGCGCTTTGCACCCTCCATGCAGGCATCGGCAATCTTCGCAGTAAAAAGCCGTATCGCCCTGATTGCATCATCATTACCGGGGATTACAAAGTCTACATCCTCAGGATCGCAGTTCGTATCGACCAGGCCTATGCAGGGGATACTCAGCCTCCGGCACTCTGCAGCAGCAATCTTTTCTTTCTTGGGATCCACGATAAAAACAACCCCTGGCAGTCTCTCCATTTCCTTGATCCCACCCAGGGTTGACTCCAGCTTCTGCAACTCCCGATCCAGCTTCAATACCTCTTTCTTGGGTAAGTTGTTAATACTCCCGTCAGCTTTCATAGCCTCAATTTTCTTGAGACGGGCTATGCTCCTCCTTATGGTTTCAAAGTTCGTGAGCGTTCCTCCCAGCCAGCGGTTGTTCACATAGAACATGTTACACCGCTTTGTCTCTTCTACGATTGAGTCCTGCGCCTGTTTTTTTGTCCCTACAAAGAGTGCGCTTTCCCCGCGGGAAACTGCTTCTACCACAAAATCATAGGCCTCTTTAAAGAGGACCACGGTTTTTTGAAGATCGATAATGTAGATCCCGTTCCTCGATCCAAAGATGAATGGCTTCATTTTTGGATTCCAGCGCCTCGTCTGATGTCCGAAGTGGACACCCGCTTCCAGTAACTGCTTCATGCTGATCACTGACAAACTGTACCTCCTTTTGTTGGTTGTTCCACCACCTCTCTCAATTTGTCCCTGAAATCCCGCCCGCCGCAGGTGGAACACCACAGGGCAATCAAGAGGTGTGCGTAATTAAGTTGGATTTTGTTAACACATGCTTCTGTTTTTTGCAAGAAATAATTTCAGCTCCGGTAAGAAGAATTAATCGCTATATATTCAGGAGTTAGATCGGTGGTAGAGACCTGGAAGGATCCTGTTCCTCTTTTCAGGGAGATGACAATCGTAAATTCCTTCTGTTTCAGTACGTTCTGTGCCCTTTCCTCAGAACCACACGCTACACCATTCTTAACTACTCTTACCTTCCCGAAAGAGATATCCACTTTCCCCGGGTCAATCGCCACACCGCACCTGCCCAGCGTTGCCATAATTCTTCCCCAGTTGACCTCCTCCCCATAGAGGGCGGTTTTCACAAGAGGGGAATTGGCAACAGTGAAAGCGGTTTTTCTTGCCTCATTGACTGACCTTGCTTTTTCCACTCTGATTTCCACCAGTTTCGTCGCCCCTTCGCCATCTCTTACTACCATCCGGGCAAGTTCGAAGAGAAGGCTGAACAAAGTATCCCTGAACCTTTTGATTTCCTTTGAGCTTTTAGTAAGAACCGGGTTGCCTGCCTTTCCATTGGCAAGCATCAAGATCATATCATTGGTACTCGTCTCACCATCAACCGTTATCCGGTTAAAGGATTGGCCAACGCCCTCTTTTAACAGGTTTCTCAAGACGGCAGGATAAATAGAAGCAGTGCTCATGATGAAAGCAAGCATCGTTGCCATATTGGGCATGATCATCCCTGCACCCTTTGCCACCCCCCAGATTTCAACATGTTTGTTTTCTATTTCCACCTCTTTCATCACAATTTTAGAAAAGGTGTCAGTCGTAAGGATCGATTGTGCAAATTCGCCTATTTTATAAGAAGCAAGGCCGCCTATTAATGTGGGGATATTCCCCTGTATCCTCTCCACCGGAAGGGAAACACCGATAACCCCGGTGGAAGCAAGTAAAACCATCTCTTCCCTGATCTTCATCCTCCGGGCGAGGGTAGTGCTCAACTGACATGCTGCCTTCATGCCCTTATCGCCGGTACAGGCATTTGCATTCCCGCTGTTCACCAGGACAGCCTGAGCAGTTCCACTCCTTATTCTTTTCTGACTGATCAAAAGCGGGGCTGCTTTCACCCGGTTGGTGGTAAATACTCCTGCCGCTGCAGCCGGCACTTCAGAATAGATGAGGCCAAGATCTCTCGCACCATTCTTTTTAATACCCGATGCAATGCCGTTAAATTGAAAACCCGGAAGCACTTTCATTTCATGTATCCTCATTTAAACCAGAAATTCGAATTTCGAAATCCAAAACAAATTCAAAATCCAAATACCAAAATTCCATATCTGTTTTTTGTTTTGGTCATTTGTGCTTTGAACATTTGTGCTTGTTTCGAATTTCGTGCTTCGGATTTTAGATTTTATCGTCCGCAACATTTTTTATACTTCTTTCCGCTTCCACAGGGGCACGGTTCATTCCTTCCCACCTTTTTCCCTTCCCTTACAACTGTCTGTGGTTTAGACTGTTCTGCCTCCTCACCCCGGCTCAGGATAAACTGCTGTGGGCGGAAGGCAGGTGTCGGCACCACCATCTCTTCCCTTGCAAGCTGGACCATATAGAGTTTCTCAACGGTCTCCTTTTTCATGTTTTCGACCAACTCGAGGAACATATCGTACCCTTCT
>Ga0315280_10002281_pt1 | contig 31307 bp, 30 predicted proteins | sample YL17G06_40_MG_FD_203697 | JGI IMG/M metagenome (GOLD analysis project Ga0315280, IMG submission 203697) | Sediment microbial communities from Yellowstone Lake, YNP, Wyoming, USA - YL17G06_40 | ecosystem: Environmental > Aquatic > Freshwater > Lake > Sediment | place: USA: Wyoming | collected... | reverse complement strand
GGAGTGAACAATGCAAAATGAAAAATGAAGAGTGCAAAATGAAGAATGAGAAGTGCAAATCCTCACTTTGCACTTTGCATTCTTCATTTTCCACTTTGCACTTTTCAATCTGCATTTTGCACTCTTCATCGTTCGCGAGCATTCACCCCGTCACCCCCTCACCCTCTCACCCTCTCGCCCCTTCATCCCTGCCCCGTCGGCAGAATCTCGGCTACGTTCTTGAGCGAAATCGTCTTGTCGCCGACCTGCAGCTTGGCCGTGCCGTCGGCAATCGTTACCTTGTCCACTTTCCCGGTGACCTTCTCGGCGTTTTCCCCGTCGGTCAACCCGGTGATGGTCCGGCCGAGCAGGCTGCTGGCGGTCGATACGTTCTGTCCCAAAAGCACCGAGTCCAGCGTCGAAGTCAGCCGCGTATTGGATTCGATCGCCCGGATCTGGCTGACCTGCTGGAGAATCTCGGTGTTGCTCATCGGGCTCATGGGGTCCTGGTTCTGGAGTTCGGCGACCAGAAGCTGGATGAAGGTGTCCAGGTTCAGGTCCTGGAAGGCGTCGTGGTTGGGGGCCTGCGCCCCGCTCTGGCCTTGGACTGCATTGAACGTCACGGATGACATGGGATGGCTCCGCGTTATTGTTCAGTAAGTTCGGTGCGGAACTCAGATCACAACATCGAAGTGATTGCCGTACCCGGGAGCGGGCCTCGTCGACGGGCCCGCCGGCGCCGCTGTGTCCGGCGAACGAGTGCCCGAGAACGGAGGCTGACCGGTGTGTCCGGGCTGCGCCTGGGCCCGGTTTTGCGACTGCTGCGGAAGATCGCCCGGCGCGTGGCCGCTCCAGTTGACGTCGAAGCGCTCCACGCGGATCTGGTGCTCGGCCAACCGCTGCCGCAGCGCCGACAGGTTCTCCACGATCATGGTCCGCGCGGCGTCCGTTTCCGCCTCGACCCGGGCATTCATCTTTCCGTTGCGGACGGTCAATTCCAGGCGCAGCGAGCCAAGCTCCGGCGGGTGCAACCGCAGACGCACGGTGCCGCCCCGGTCGGCCGCGGCCTCGAACGCCCGGGCTACCCGCTGCACGAAGCGGACGCGATCGGCCTGCTCGCTTCCCGGCGCCCGCTGACCGTGGTCGGCTGCCGCCGGTCGCGGGGCCTCTTCCGCCGGCTTCGTCGTTGCAGAATCGCCTCCCCGCAGCGGGCTTTCCGCCGTCTTGCTTTCGACGGCATCCGCCCTGCTCCGTAGAGTGGGGGCGCTGGCTAGGTCAGACGAGGCCGGGGCGGAATTGGCCGGCTTGACTTCCTGGGGCCCGTCCGCCTTTGCGGCGTCGGACTGCGCGTCGGGCTCAGCGGCAACTCCGCGCGAATCGTCGCGGGCCTTGGCTGCGGCGCGGGATGCCGCACGCCGTGACGCAGGGCCCGCCGCGTGCGTTGCGGTCAAATGGTCGATCGCCTGAGTCGCTGACGCCTCCGCTGGCGCAATCTCCCCTCCGTCGGGCCCGTTGGCCCCGGCGGTCGATCCCGGCGTCTGCAGGGCGACCTGGACTTCCGGCGTCTGGGGAGCCAAGCCCGCTGCGACGTCCTTGGCTCCATCCTTTCCGCTCTGTTTTGCGTCGTCGGTCGCGGCGATGGCATCCTCTGCGAGCCCGGAACCCTCCGCGGACGACCCGTTGGCCGCGGCCTCGGTTTGCTTCGCGTCGCGCCCGGAGGCCGTCGCCTCGCCGGTCGGCTCGCTCTGCCCTGTGGTCTCGCCGGAAGCCCGCTCGTTCTCGGCTTTCTTGCCGCTCTTCGCTTTGCGCGCGGCACCGTGGGCCTGATCCGCGTGCTCGGCCTTCTCGGAAGCATGGTCGTTCCCGCCGTCGTCCGCACGGGGAGTCGGCTGTCCTGCGGCTGCCGCGCCAGACTCCGCCGCGCAGGTCGTGCTGGGGCTGGACTCGTCGTCCTCGGAGTCGTTCGGTTTGCCGCGATTCGCCTCGGCCGGGCCAGGCCCGCGCGACGGGTCGTCCCTCATCTCGGACGACTCCGGACCATGGGCCGCCGTTCCACCCCTGGTTCCCGTGGAGTCGGAGTCTCCTCCAAGGTCCGACGCGGCCGAGTCCGGGCCCGTGTCATCGCGGGCCGGGATCGCGGGGTCGGGCCCCGTCGAACGCGGCTCGCGACCCGGGGCACGGTCGCCGTCGCCGCGCCGGTAGTCCTCCGGAAGCAGCGGGGCGGCCGTGAATTGTGCCCGGAGGAGGTGCTCGTCGAACGCATGTTGCACGGCGGCCGCTCCCGGAGCTGCGGGCGGCGAGAGGACCGTCTCCATCGCCAGCAGTCCGCTCAAGTTGTCCAGGTTCAGGCGTGCCATGGCTGAGGGGTCAGGGGTCAGGGATTGGGGATTAGCGTCTTACGGTGAAACTTCCGCGCGCCGTGCGCACATCAAGTACAGTAGTCTGTGTACTATATGTAAAGCCGCGACCATTGGTCGCGGATTCACCTGCGGCCTCAACTGCCCGCGGAGCCGGGCTGTTTGAGCTGTCCCTTCGCCCTCTCCGCCAGAGGCGCCTCGGGAACGCCCTCCCGGATGCGGCGAAGGACCGCTTCGATCTTCTTGTTTTCCTCGGGGGTCTTGAATTCGCCCAGGAGCTTGGCCCGCTTCGAGTCGCTCATCCCCGACAAGAGCAGCACCACCTCGTCCTCTTCCTTGTTCTCCAGCATCCCGAGGACGAACTCCTTGGCCTGCTTGGGCTTGATCGATTCGAGGATGCCGGTCACCTTGTCGCGGCCGGCCGTTTTCGCCCCCTTGGCGACGGTTTCCAGCCGGGAGTTGAAGTCGGCCAGTTGCTGGGTGTACCGCTTTTGGCCCTCTGCCAGTTGCCGCTGCTGGGTCTTCAGTTGTGCCAAGGCGTTGGCCAGGGCCAGCTCGCGGAGCTCGAGGTTCTTGTCTTTGACCGCGCGGGCCTCGAGGACCTGCTCGTAGGGAACGCCCTCGCCGGCCGGCTCCTTCTTCATCGTCTGCCCGGCCGATCTGCCTTCAACCGGCGTGATCCCTTGCAGCACCGCAAGCACCTGGGCGATCTTCTCCGCGTCGAGCCGCCCGCTGAAGTGCAAGTACCCGACCACGATCCCCTGAGCGATCACGGTCCCCAGGGCGAAGTAGACCGCCGCGCCGCAGACGCCACGCACCAGTCGGCGGATCATCGGGCATCCTCCTCGACGCTGCGGCGTTGCCCTACCTCATCCAGTTGCCCGATCTCCCGTCGGTTCTCTTGATAGCGGTGCTCTTCCTGTTGGCGGTTGCGGAGTTTCTCCAGGACCTGCACGTCGCGATTGGCCTCCACCAGCACCTGGTGACGCCGCTCGATCTCCGTCTTCACCAGCTCGTGCTGCCCGGCGAGGTGCTGCTGCTGGGCCTTGAGCAACGTCTGGTAACGCTGGGCGTCGAGCAGGCGATCCAGTTGGATCTCGCCGGGCCGGGCCGCTTCGCGGGTCCTGGCGGCCAGGGCCGCCGATTCTGTTTCCAGACGGCGCTGCTCGCCGAGGATCATTTCCTCCGCCCGGTAGGCCTGGGCCAACTGCGACCGCCGCTCGTCGCGAGCCGCCTCGCGGAGACGCAGGTAGGTGGCCATCCGGAACTTGAATTTCGCCATGATTCGGGTTGCTCTTGCGTCCTAAAGCCCACGGGTTGCAACCCGTGGGCTTCAAGCAACGTGGTGCTATGGTTTTCCGGCTCCTTGCGTTTGCGCAGTGCCGCCTTGCGCGGCGGCCTGCGGTTTCGCCGCGGACCGCTGGGCCGCGATCTGCCTCAACTGCGACAGCCCTTTGAGGGCCTGCTCCACGCTGGACCGCTCGGTCACCGCCTGCCGCAAGAAAGCGTGGATCGGTTCCCGCATCTCGATGGCCAGGTCCACGGCCGGATTGCTGCCGCGGCGGTAGGCCCCGATGGAAACCAGGTCCTCGTGGTCCCGGTATGCCGCCAGGAGTTCCCGCAGCTCTTGCGCCGCCTGGTACTGCTCCCGGCTCGTGACCTCGGGCATGAGCCGGCTGAGGCTCTCCAGCACGTCCACCGCCGGATAATGCCCCCGCGTGCTCAGCTTGCGCGAAAGCCACACGTGGCCGTCCAACAGCCCCCGCACCGCGTCGCTGATCGGCTCGTTCGGGTCGTCGGCCTCGACCAGCACGCTGTAGAAGGCGGTGATGCTCCCCCGCGGACTCCGCCCGGCACGCTCGACCATCTTGGGCATCATGGCAAAGACCGAGGGCGTGTAGCCGCGGGTCGTGGGCGGCTCGCCGGCCGCCAGGCCGATCTCGCGCTGCGCCAGAGCGAAGCGGGTGAGCGAATCCATGAGGAGGAGCACGTCCTTTCCTTGATCGCGGAAGTACTCGGCCACGGCGGTGGCGGCCAGACCGGCGTGGACACGCACCAGGGCCGGCTCGTTGCTGCTGGCCACGACGACCACGCTCTTGGCGAGCCCTTCCGGGCCCAGGTCGCGCTCGATGAACTCGTTGACCTCGCGGCCCCGCTCGCCGATGAGGGCCACGACGATCACTTCGGCGGCGGTGTAGCGGGCCATCATTCCCAGGAGGATGCTCTTGCCGATCCCCGAGCCGGCGAAGATCCCCATGCGCTGCCCCTTGCCGCAGGTCAAGAGGCCGTCGATCGAGCGCACCCCGGTGGAAAGGGAAGTGTCGATCCGCGGCCGCGTGCAGGGGTGCGGCGGCGCGCGGAAGAGCGTGGTCCGATCGGAGAGGGCGGGCTGGGGTTTCCCGTCCACGGCGTTGGCCTGGGCGTCGATCACCCGGCCCAGCAGCTCCGGCCCGACCCGCAGCCAGCGGTTGGTCCGCGCCAGGCGCACCCGGTTTCCATGCCGCACGCCCGCCAGCTCGCTCAGTGGATACAAGAGGGTCAGCTCGTCGCGGAAGCCGATCACCTCGGCCTCCAGGGGCGGACCGGCCTGGCGGTCGATTTCGGCCACAGCGCCGATGGGGGCGGGGAATCCCGCGGCCGAGACGGTCATCCCCACCGTGCGGGCCACCGTGCCCCAGAGGGCCGTCGGCATCAGGGCCTCGAGTTGTTCGCTGATCTCCATCTCAGCTTCCGCCGATCCTCAAGGAGGTTTCACGCAAAGGCGCAAAGACGCAAAGGGGTAGAGGAATAGGGAGAGAGGTCTTTGGGTTACGGTGTGGATGAAAGTTCGTCATTCAGTAAGGCCGTTGACTACCCGGGTGATTCCGTCCTTGATGAGTTCCTCACCGAAGTTGATGAGCAGTCCCAGGCCTTTTCCGGTGAGGCGGAGATACGTAAGGACCTGCTTCTTGTGTACCGGGGCTACGTTCTCGATGGATTTCACTTCGATGATGACCTTATCCTCCACGATCAAGTCGGCGCGGAACCCTTCATCGAACGTGATCGAGTCGTACTTGATCGGAATCGGCTGCTGGCGAACCACACTCAACCCACGTTTCGTCAACTCCTGCGCCAGAGCGACCTCGTAGACAATCTCGAACAGCCCCGGGCCCAGAGTTGTGTGGACCTTGTAAGCCGCATCTACAATCTGTTTGGCGATCTCATTCTCCGTCATCACACTGTTCCCTTCCTTGCGTCGTCAGTCCTCCGCGCCTTCACCCCTTTGCGTCTTTGCGCCTTTGCGTGAAACCTCTTTTCCTTCTCGCCTCAAGTGAGTTCCTCCTCGACCCGCGCCAATTGCGTCTCCAACTGCTGGTCGATCAGGCCGAAGCGGGTTTCCACCCGGCAGCCGCCGGCAGTGATCTGCGGGTCGGCGATCACTTCGGTCGATCCCAGCCCGGCCAGCTCCTGAAGCAGGGCCTCGATCTGGGGCTTTAGCGCCGCGTGGTCGGAGGGGCTTAAGTGGAGTCTCACTTGCGAGCTGCCTGCGGCCAGCTCCAGGGCCTCGCGGATCAGCCCCAGGGCGATCTCCGGGCTGCGCGAAAGCTCGCGGCGCATCAGGCGCCCGGCAATCGCCGCCGCCACGTGGACCGTGCTCTTTTCCCAGTGGGTCAGCCAGGCCTGCTTGGCGTGCCGGATCTCAGCCACCGCCTGCCCGAGGGCCGGCATAAGCGTGGCCAACTGGTGGCCAAGCTCTGTCTTGACGATCTCCTCGATCGCCGCCTGACCGGCGCGGCGCCCTTCGGCCTCGGCCTGGCTGCGGATCGCGGCGGCCTCTTGTTGCGCCTGCTTGCACGCCCGGGCGACGATCTGGGCCGCCTGGGCGCGGACTTTCTCCAAGTACCGGGCCGCCTGCGCGGCCATATCCTGGAGGTTGAACGCCACGGCCTGCGTGGTGGCGTTGCGGTCGGTGGCTTTAATAACGGTGCGCATCACGTCAGCACTGCCTCCCGCGCCCGGCCGGGCAGGTCGATCCGCCCTTCCAAAGCCAGGCGCTTGGCCAGCACGGCCAGTCGGCGGCGGGCTTCATCCACGTCGCTTAAGCGGACCGGCCCAAAGTGGTCCAGTCGAAAGCGGACCGCCTTCATTTCCCCTTCGGGCATGTGCGACAGGAAGCGGTCCAGCCAATGCGGCGGCGCCCCCACCAGGGCCAAAAGCACGACCTCCGGGTCGGCGGCGGCGATCGTCGTGGCCAGGGTGTGGTCGTCCAGCTCCATCAAGTCGGCGAAGTCGAGCCGGCCGGGGCTGAGTCGTTCCATGAGGAGGCGGTCGTGCCGGGCGAGGTTGTCGAGAATGTTCGCCCCCACGCGCGGCTCGGCCGCCTGGAGGATGGCGGTCACCGCGGACAACCCGGCCACCCGCCGCCGCTGCATCCGCACCTGCTCGGAAAGCCGCCGCTGGAGTCCACGCTCGACCTCGCGGAGGATCTGCGGATCGGTCTCTTCCAGGTCCACCAGCCGGCGGATGACGTCCACCTGGAGTGCCGGCGCGAGGCGGGCCAGGATCTTGCCGGCGCTTTCCGGCGGCAGGTGAGAGAGGACCAGGGCGATCACCTGGGATCGCTCCGTGGCCAGGATCTTCCCCAGCTTGTCCATTTCCGCATCGCGCAGGAAGCGGAAGGGCGCCTCGGCAGATTGGACTTGCTCGGACTCCCCGGGCGGCCGACCAGGGGCCGGCTCGGCCAGGCGCCGCGCCAACCCGCTATCCAACTCAATCCCCGGCGGCTGCTTCTCAGGCACCAGCGGCCCGAGTCGCCGAAACTCGGCCAGCACTCCCTCTTGCTCCTTCTCATCGACGGCCCCGAGCCGGCTTGCGGCCTGGCGCACCCGTTCCGCGTGCTGCGGGTCCATGCGCGCCAGGAGCAATTCGGCGGTCTTCCGGTCCAGGCTCAAGACCAGGATGGCGGCTTTGCGGATGCCGTGGGAATTCGCTGTCGCGTCCATGGCTCAGCTCACGTTCCCGATCCAGGTGCGGAGGATGTTGGCGGCCCCCTCGGGATCCTCGGACACCAGTTGCGAAAGCTCGTCGCGGAGCGACGGTCCGCTGCCGCTGAGCCGCTTCAGCCGCCGCTCGGCGGCCATCTCTTCCCTGGCCGTCTCGGCGGCCGGCTGGCTGGCCGCATGGGCGATCGGCGCCCGGACAGGCTCCTCGGACGCCGGCACCGACCGGAGCATGGACCGCAACATGCGCAGGCTCGCCAGCGCCAGGACGATCAGCCCCAGCGTGGTCCAGTGCTCCGTGAGCCAGCCCGTGGTCTTCTCCATCAGCCCCGGTTCCGGAACTTGTTCCGGCGGGATGTCGGGAAACTCGGTGACGCTGACCAGCTTGGTCATGTCGATCTTGGTCGGGTCGGTTTCGCCGTCCGGCGGGAGGAGCAGCGGGGCGATGGCCGCGCGGATCTCGGTGATCCCCTGGGTGCGGATCTGGTCCAACTCGGCCTGCGGCGGTTTCTTCGACTCGGTCCCGGCGCCGGTCCCCTGCCGCATGCGCCATACGTTCTCGAAGTAACTGGAGGGGACGCCGATGGAGGCCGTCACCCGCTTGAGCGTGTGTCCCGAGACGTTTTTCTCGGTCGAGCGGCTGCTCACCGCGTTGACGGCTTGCTCGAAGGACTCGTCTTCCTCCTGGTGCGAGCCTTTGCCCGTGGTGGGTCGAAGTCCTTGTGCCTGATTGGCAATGACGCCGGCCGCGCCCGCCGGCACGGTCCCATCCTGGGTCCTGGTCTTCGATTTCGTCACCGACGTGATCGGAGTGCCCTTGGGATCGACCTTCCGTTCCGTCTCGCGAGTCCACTTGATGGGGTCCAGTTGCACGTTGACCGAGACCAGAAGGCCCCTAATGTGGGCGAGCTGCTGCTGGATCTGTTCCTTTTTTGACTTTTCCCACATCTGCGTCTTGGCGGCCAGCTCGTCGGCCAGCGGGTCGCCGCTGCCGGCGTCGCCGAAGTTGAGCTCCGGGTGTTTGAGGTCCGTGACTTTGACGTTTTCCGGCTTCAGACGGGCCACCCCCGCGGCCACGAGGTTGCTGATCGACCTGGCCTCCGCCGGCGTGAGGGGCTGCGAGCCCTTGGGAGTGACGGTCACCGAGGCGGTGGCGATCGTCTCGTTGACCAGCCCGCGCCGCGTCTCCAGGTCATACATCACGCAGGCGTTTTGGATGTTCGGCATGAGCTCAATACGCTTGCGGAACTCCCTCTCCTTGGCGGCCTTGAGAAGCTCCTCCTTGTGTCGCGTGTCCATCAGAATGCTGGTGTTGTTGAGGGCCCTGGCGATTGCCTCGCCGGAGTATTCGGGCAGGGCATTGTTCTTCGCCAGGGCTGCCATGTAGACAGACTGCTGGCCGCGGGGGATGCGCAGGTGTGCGCCCTCCCACGACCAGCCTTTGAGGTTCTCCTTCCCGAACGCCGCCTCCATGTTGTGCTGCTCTTGCAGAGACAAGACCTCCCCGTTCATCAGGTAGACGTCCGGCCCCGACATCTGGTAGCGAAACAGGTAGGTGAGGCTGACGACCACCATGACCAGCAGCAGGGCCGCGGTGATCCGCGCGCCCGGGGTCATCGAGCGGAAGAGGTCCTTGAGCTGCAGGAACGCCTTATTGAGAAAGTCCATGGGCAGGGGCCAGGGGCCAGGGGCCAGGGTTCAGGGTTCAGGGTTCAGGGTTCAGGGGTGGAGTACGATCGCTAGGGGTCACGGAACGAATGCAAAATGCAAAATGCAGAATGTAAAAGGCAAAATGGAGCTTCAGAAGTAAAGGTAGCCGGAATCGCGATGTATCCGCGGAGTCCTGCATTTTGCATTTTGCCTTTTGCATTCTTCACTCCCATCAATGCTCCAGGTCGATACCCCATCTTCCTTCATCCTTTGCTCACACGCGGATATTCTGTATCTCCTGGTACGCCTGCACGATCTTATTGCGGATCTGCATCATCAGGCGAAAGGCGATGTCGGCCTTCTGCACGGCGGTCAGCACCTGGGCGGGGCTCACGTCGCCGCCGGTGGCCAGTTGCTCGACGGCCTGGTCCGCCTCCTGTTGCATGGAGTTGACCTCGTCGATCGAGTTCAGAAGGAGGTCCTTAAACGACGCGCTCCCGGAGGCCGCCTGCGCCGTGCTTGGGGCCACGGGCGGCAGCGCCGCCGCAACGCCGATGTTGCTGATCGCGTTCATCAGACGAGGATCCTCAAGGTCTGTTGGGCCAGGTCTTTGGCGATCTCAATCGCCCCCAGGTTGGCTTCGTACGCCCGCGCGACCGTCAGGGCGTCGGTGAACTCGACCATCATGTCGATGTTCGGGTAGGCGACGTGGCCTTGATGGGCGCCCTGTTTGATGGCGTCGGGGTGAGTCGGGTCCCAGACGTAGCGCGGCTCCGCATCGTCGATCTCGACCGAGGCAACCTTCACGCCGGCCGAGCCGTGCCCGCCGATGCCGTCGTCCGCCTGGAGGACGACGTAGCGTTTCTGAAACGGCGCGGCCTCTCCCGCCTCGTTGTGGGTCGTCGAGATGTTGGCCAGGTTCTGCGAAATCACGTTCATCCGCACGCGGTTGGCCACCAGGGCGCTAGCGCTGACGTCGAGGGAGGAAAACACTTCGAGATCCTTTCCTAGCCCCGCTCACTCACCACCGCTTGCAGCAGCCGGAACTGGCTGGCCATGATCGCCATGGCCATGTTGTGCTGCATCTGGTTCTTGACCATCTCCGTGACTTGAAGCTCCGCGGCGTTGTCGCTCTGGTCGTGAAAAAGGATGCTCCGCGGGTCCTTGGCCACGTCCGCCACCGGGTCCGACCGGCCCGAGGCCTTCTCTCCGGGCGAGATGGCCGTGCTCCCAGGCGGAAGGGCCGGGGGCGTTTGAAGCCGGGCCTCGATCGCGTCCCGGAGCCGGGCCTGGAACTCGGCCACCGACAAATCCCGGGCCTGGTAGCCCGGCGTGCCCAGGTTGGCGACGTTGCCCGAGAGCACCTCGTGCCGGGCCTGGGTGAACTGGACCACTTGCTCCAGCACCGGGATCGTGCTCGACCGGAAAATGCCCTGGAACATGCGTCAGTTCTCCGAGGCTAAGCCGCAAGCGGCCGAAAGTTGCCGCAAGCGGCCGAAAGTTGCCGCAAGCGGCCGTACAAGAACGACCCATAGCAAGCAACGTGCCAAGACCGTCTCTTTTCGCTTCGTTCGCCATTTTCTCCGAGATACCCGCTCCATCACTCCGTGGACATCTTTCCGCGGCACGCCGGCACCCGCAGTTCGTGCCGCTCACCTCCGGCAGAATCTGCCGATCACCCCGCTTTGGACAACGTCTTCGCCCGCGGGGCGTAGCCGTACAGCCGCAGCTTGCCGCAGAGGGTGCGGACTCCAATGCCCAGGGCCTTGGCGGTCCTCTCGCGGTGCCCTCCGAATCGTTCCAGCGTGGCCTCGATCAGTCGGCGTTCCATTTCCTCGAGACTCAGTCCGACGCGGACGTCGCCGGCGGACTCGCCCGCCCCTTGGTCGGTTTCGGCCTGCGGGCCTGCCACGAGCCAGCGCCCCAATTCGTCGGCGGTGACCGTCGCGTCGGGGAAAAGGACGCTTGCCCGGGTGATGATGTTCTCCAACTCCCGGACGTTCCCCGGCCAGTCGTACTGGACCAACAGGTCCATCGCCGATCGGTCGAGCACGCACGGCTCGCGCTTCAAGCGCTCGGCCGTTCGATGGAGGAAGTATTCGACCAGCTCGGGGATGTCGTCGCGGCGCCCGCGGAGCGGCGGGACGGCCAGCGGCACCACGGCCAGCCGGTAGTAGAGGTCCTCGCGGAACCGGCCGGCGGCCACTGCGGCGGCCAGGTCGCGGTTGGTGGTGGCCAGCACGCGAGCGTCCACGCGGATCGTCTGGCTCGATCCGACCCGCTCGAACGATTTCTCCTGAAGCACGCGGAGCAGCTTGGCCTGGAGCGCCAGGTCGATCTCGGTGACTTCGTCCAGCAGGATCGAGCCGCCGTCGGCCAGCTCGAAGCGGCCGGTCCGCGGGCTGTCGGCCCCGGTGAACGCCCCGCGCTCGTGGCCGAATAGCTCGCTCTCCATCAAGTGGGCGGAGAGCACCGGACAGTTGAGGCTCACCAGCGGGCCCTGCCGGCGGTTGCTGGCGGCGTGGATCTCCCGGGCCACGAGTTCCTTGCCGGTGCCGCTCTCGCCGGTGATGAGAATGGTCTCGGACGTGGGCGCCACCTGGGCGATCCTGGCCCGCAGGGTCTGCACCGGCGCGCTGGAGCCGATCATCACCGGGGGCTGCAGCGCTGGAGAGCCGGCCAGCCCCCGCGGATCGCCCTGCGGGGCTGGATCGTCCTGGACGAGGCGTTTGTGGCGGATCGCCTGGGCCACGAGCTGCTCGAGTTTTCCGGCGTCAAACGGTTTCTCGATGTAGTCGAAGGCCCCGTGCCGCATGGCCTCGACGGCCGTGGCCACGGAGGCATGGGCGGTGACCATCACCACCTGGGCCCCGTAGCGGCGCTCTTCCAAGTGGATGATGAACTCGACGCCGTTCATCCCCGGCATCTTGAGGTCGGTGAGAACGCAGTCGAACCGCTCGTGCTGGATTTGCTGCAGGGCCTCGGCGGCGCTGGAGCAGCAATCCACGCGATGGCCGGCCTGTCGGAGGACGTCGGCAATCGACTCGCGGGCCTGGGCATGGTCGTCCACGACCAGCACGCGGCCGGGGACGGAGGCTGCGTCGCGCCGGGTGGCGGTGGTCATGGGGCGGCCTCCCGGGTCAGATGGGCGCGGTCGGGGAGGACAAGGGTGAACACGGCGCCTCCGGAGGGAGCGTTGGCGGCAAGAACCTGCCCGCCGTGGGCCTCGGCGATGCGGTAGACGATGGCCAGGCCCAGGCCGGTCCCGCCGGGCTTGGTCGTATAGAACGGCTCGAAGGCCCGGCGCTGGGCCTCTTCGGAGAGTCCCGGGCCGGTATCGGCAATCTGCAGCTCGACGCGCCCGTGGCCTCGGGAGGCGCGGAAAGCCAGCGTGCCGCCCTCCGGCATGGCGTCCAAGGCGTTCAGCGCCAGGTTCAACATCGCACGGCGGAGCATGTCGCGGTCCGCCGTGACCGTTTCTTCCGCCCCCATCGCGTTGACGGCCTGGATTCCCTGGGCTGCCAATTGCGGGGCCAGCGAGCCCAGCACCTCGCCGGCCAGCTTCCGCAGCGAGAAGGTCCGCCACTGGGGATCGCGGTCCGAGGTGAACTGCAGCAGGTCGTTGACCATGCCGTCCAGGGCGGAAAACCCGGCCTCGATCTTCTCCAGCACGTCTTCGCACTCCCGATCGCCGGCGATCCGCCGCCGCAAGAGGCTCAGGTACAACGTGACGGGGACGAGGTTGTTGCGGACCTCGTGGGCCACGTGGGCCGCCATCTGTCCCAGGTCGGCAAGCCGATTCTTGCGGGCCAGCTCGCGGTTCTTCACCTCCAGCTCGTCGGTCAGGCGCCGGACCTCGGCGCGGAGCGTTTCGTGGGTCCTTTCCAAGCGCACGGTGGCCGTATTCCAGGCGGCCAATACCGTCTGGAGATCGCTCTCGGCCGTCAACTTCGAGGCTTCGGCGAGCACGCAGTCATCCTTCGGAAGTGAGGTTCAGTTGGCCGGCGCCAACGTGCAGCCCGCCAAGGTACGATGCCCGGGCCTCGCCGGCCGTGCGGGTCTCTTCCAGTTGGGCGGCCGCCTCATCGCGGCGCCGGATCAGCTCGGTTTCGCTCTCCCTCTCGTGGTTGATGATCTGCACCAAGAGGGCTTCGCAGGCGGAGGCCGCGGCGGCGCACTCCTGGCGCCCCTCGGGCGACCGCCAATCGCGGTCCTCGGGGTCTTGATCACGGAACGGCTCCAAGTCCCGGTCGATCCGCTGCACCTGCAGCAAGAGCTGCTGCTTGGCAGCCAGCAGGTCGAGCAGCTCCGTCATGCTCCCTCGCCGAACCAGTTCGAGCTGCTTGTTGCCCATGGCGCAGAGATGCTCCAGACAACGGTGCTTCTGATGGACCAGATCGCTCAGCAAGTCGGTTTGAAGGAATGTCATGTTCTTTTGACCAACCCCGGACGTGATGCCGGCAATACGCGCCGCGCCAGCGCGGCGGCTACGCTGGGGAACGCCGCGCAAGCGCGGCGGCTGAACGGCGTCTAATCCCCAATCCGTAATCCCCAATCCCTAATCCCTCGTCCCTATTCGTTCAGCGTCTCCTCCCATTCCTGAGGGCTTCGACTGGTCGTGTCCCGGAAGGCCGCTTGCGGCTTCATCCGCAGGAGGGCCATCTGGGCTTGTTTCAGAGTCCCCCGCGCCTCGGCGGCCTTATCGAGCTGGCGGTAAGCCCGGGCGATCTGGACGTAGGCTTCCAGCGCCTCCGGCGCGTCGTGATAGCGGTTGGTGACCAGCGTGTACGTCCTAATGGCCGCTTCGTATTGCCCCAGGTCGAACAGCAGGCTGCCCACGGCGAAGTAGGAGTTGCGCAACAGCACCTTCTCCAGCGGCCGCAGCTCGTCGGCCTCTTGGGCCCGGAGGAGCAAGTCCTGCGTTTGGCGGAAACCGTCCAGCGCGGCTTGCAGGGAATCCTCGATCCGCTGGGAGCGGGCGATCCGCGAGGCTTCCACCGTTTCCTGGGAGAGCTTGGCCGCTTCCACGTTGGCGATGCGTCGATAGGCGTCGGCCGTCAAGTAGCGGGCGTGACAGGCCGCTGGGGAGTCAGGGTACCGTTTGACCGCTTCCTCCATCCGGCGGATGGCCTCGGCATACCGCCCGCTGCGGTGGAGCAACTGCCCCAGGGCAAACAGGGAATCCCGCCACTCCTTGCTCGCCGGCGTGAGGGTTTCCGCATTGAGGTTGTCCTCGAGGAGCCGTTCGGCCCGGGCGAGGTCCCCCTTTTCCATCGAGGCTTGGCTGGCCAACAGCCGCGCGCGGAACGAAGCCGCATCCCGCGGATAGAGTTCGATGCACTTGTCGAGGGCGTCCAGAGCCTCGTCGATGCGGTCCAGGGCCAACAGGGCTTCGCCCAAGCTCGTCAAGCCTTGGGGGTTGCGCCGTCGCACTTCCTGCCTGAGGTACTCCCGGAACATCCGGACGGCGCCGGGGTAATCGTGGCCTTCGAAATCGGCGTTGGCGCTCTCCCAAAGGTCGTCGATGTAGGACCGGGCCGTGACGTGAAGCCTGGCTACGCGCTCATACGCGGAGCCGGCCCTCCGCAGAAGCGTTCGAGCCTGCTTTTCCAGGCGCGCCGCCTTGGCCGCGGGAAGCGGCTCGCTCTTGGCCAAGAGGTCGCGTGCCCAGGCGCGGTACGTGTCTGCACTGAGCTGGAGCGCCCGGTCCCGAGGGAACGCCGGCGTGAGGGACTGGACCAGCGTGGCGCACGAGGTGTAGTCCCGCGCGTCGAGGTACTGCTGGTACGCCTCCAGCGTGCGGCGCCGCAACTGCTCGAGCGGGACGTAAGGGTTGTGGTAGCTTTCCGCGTCCCCGGCCGAGCTCATCGCCCGGCCGTACGCGGCCAGCGCTTCGTCGTTCTGTCCGAGTTGCCGATACAGCTCGGCTTCGTGCAGGTTGGCAGCGAGGACCTCGGGCGAATCGGCCTCCGTAGTCCGCGCCCGGGTGAACTGCTGGAGGGCCCCAGGCCGATCGCCGGTCTCCAACAAGCAGACGCCGATCAGATACGCCCTTTTGCCGCCGGTGGGGGTGTTGATGGATGCCGCGTCCTGAGCCCGGCGCAAAAGCTGCAGCGCCGCCTGGTACTTCTCTCGGGCCTTGACGTCGCGGTCTGCCGCAGTGGGGTCTTGCTTGAGCGCCTGCGCCTCATGGATGGCGATCTGCGCCCGCAGGACAAGGGTCTCCGCGTTCTGCTGGAACGATGCGGGGAGTTGGTCAAGGGTCTTCGCACATTCGGCGAGCCGCTCCAACCCGAGCAGGATCTCGGCCCGCTGGACGAGGCCGCGGCATCGCTGCGAAGTGCTCAGGCCGCGATCGGCCAGGTACTTCTCGTTGTATCGCAGGGCATTGGGCAGCTTGTGCGCATCGTCCTGGAGGCAAGCCGCAGCCAGGAGCCGATGGATCTCGGCGGTGCGCTGGGTATCGTACTTCAGGGCCTCTTGCAGGACCCGCCCGCTGGCGGCGGCCTGACCGGCGAGGTAGAGGGTCTTGCCCAAGAGAAACAAACCGTCGGCCAACCGATCCTCGGGGAGTCCGCGGGCGCATGCCTCTCGGAGATGCCGGGCGGCCACGAGGTAGAGGGTTTTCTTGTCCGGTGCCGCGGCCTTCGCCGCCTCGCTTGCGGCCACGACGCCCAAGACGTAGGCCAGACCGCCCGCCGGCGTGTCCGGGGGCAATGGCCGGGCCGATAGCGCCTCGGCATGTTGCTTCGCTTCGGCGTAGTCGCCCCGGTCCAACGCGTCTAGGGCGGTGTCCAGGGTAATGGGCCGAGCCGGCGTTGGCTCGGGCAGGGAGAGGGCGAGCCAGGCCGTCAGGAACCCGCCCAAGAGGGCCAGGCAGCCTCCGGCGGCCATGATCATCCGGAAGCGGCTTGCCGCAATCCACGCGACACCCCGCCTGATCCGGGCCAACCACGAAGGCAAACGCCCCTGACTGCCGCCCGCCGCCGATTCCGGCTCCGCGCCGGGCGTTTCGAACATCGATTCCTGGGAGATTTCAGGCGGTACGTCGCTCATGGTGCAATCCGCCCGCTCCGCGAGCCGCGTCGCACGGGGCGTGTCGGACGAGTTTTCAACTCGTCCGACCGTGCGGGAGCCTGCCGGGCAAAAGACAAAACCGAGGAAAAGGTGGCGGTTTGTACTCGAAGACCCGCCGCGGTGTCAATCCACGTTTGGGGCAGAGACGGGGAGCAAGAGGGACTGTCCCGATCTTCGCGCAGCCTGGGGACTGTCCCGATTTTCGCGGAGCGAAAATGGGACTGTCCCCCTTCCGGACCGCTACTGGGCCATCCCGCTGGGACTATCGGCCTGGAGCGAAAGGTCCCGGGCGGTCGCGATCTGCTCCATGATCCAGCGGTTCATGTCACCCAACATCTGCTCGGTGAGCTGATGCCCGCAGGGGTACTGCTTCAGAATGATCGATACCCCCGCAGCATGGAGGAGCCGCAGGTCTTCGCACACCTGGGTGGGCGGATACTGCAGGCTGTCGCGGCCCGCGGCGAGGAACACCCCGAGATGGCGGGCCTCAGTCCACTGGCCCAACGGCGTCTGCCCGCTGGGGAAGGGCCCGCCCATAGAGATCACCCCGCCGAAGCGACTCGGGTGATTCATGGCGATCCGAAAGGCCATGGTGCCGCCGCAGTCGAACCCGGCCAGAAAGATGCGGTCGGCGGCGACGTGGAACTTCCGTTGGGCGGCCTCGATGCTCTCGAAGACGCGCTGCTCGGCCGCCTGGATGTGGTCCAGGGCTTGCGACCACCCCCACCCCTCGTGCCCGCTCTCCGGGGAGATGACGCGGAATCCCCGCGGGGCAACGGCCACATAGTTCCTCATGCTCACCAGCGGCATGATCCGCATCAGTTGCCGTTCGTCGCTCCCCGGGCCGTGCAGCCATACCAGGAGCGGATACCCGTAGTTCGGTTCGTAGTGAAGGGGCGCGAAAAAGGCCCGCGAAGCGTCGTGCGCGGGCAGGGCGAACAAGGCGGACTGGATGTCGAAGGGAAGGTTGGCTGGCGGCTTCTTGCCGAGTAGGGGGCGCGTGGTCAGGTGTTCGGATCGGTTCATGATCTCTGGAACGTCCCGTGTTTGAGAAACGACGGAAAACGCCTGATGCTCCGCGGCCGTCGATCGACCTTTGACGAAGTGCCGTGCGGAGACATGCTCACACCACTTTGCCATCCGGCGGATCCGCCGCACCGCGGCGGCGGATTGGCCGGAGCGAAAACGGCAACTCTATACCATTCCCGCCCGAGATGTCAACCGGAGGACTAGAGTTCATCGAAAGAATCTGTGCGCCGCGCGATGCTATCACTGCGCGCATCCGTCTGAGGGGCCCGATGCGGTCAAGCGATTCATGGTTTCTACCAGCGATCGGACCGCCTCCACGCTTCTTTGGAACGCCGCTTGCTCACTGTCGCTCAGGCTCAGCTCAATGATCCGTTCCACCCCCGCGGCACCGAGGATCGCCGGCACGCCCACGAAGTAGCCGCCGACGCCGTATTCCCGGCCGCAGTAGGCCGCGCACGAAATCAGCCGCTTCTTGTCGCGCACCACGGCCTCGACCATCTGGGCAGTCGCCGCCGCGGGGGCGTAGTAGGCGCTGCCGGTCTTCAATAACCCGACGATCTCCGCCCCGCCCTCGCGCGTGCGGCGAACGATCGCCTCCAGCCGCTCGGGCGTCAAGAGCGCAGTGACCGGGATGCCTCCCACGGCACTGCAACTGGCCAGCGGCACCATTGTATCGCCGTGCCCGCCCAAGAGCATGGCCGACACGTCCTCCACGCTCACGCCCAACTCCATCGCGATGAAGGTGCGGAACCGGGCCGTGTCGAGCACGCCCGCTTGGCCTAGCACGCGGCGGGGCGGGAAACCCGTCACCTGATACACCCGTTGGACCATGGCGTCCAAGGGGTTGCTCACCACGATCACGATCGCCTCGGGGCTCGTCTGCTTGATCTCGGCGGAAACCGCCCCAACGATCCGGGCATTGGTCGCCAGCAGGTCGTCGCGGCTCATCCCCGGCTTGCGAGGCACCCCGGCGGCGATCACCACCACGTCGCTGCCGCGGGTGTCCTCGTAGTTGGTCGTGCCAAGGATTTGGGCATCGAAGCCGACAATCGGCCCAGCCTGCGAGAGGTCGAGGGCCTTGCCCTTGGGCATCCCCTCGGTCTGAGGGATATCGACGAGGACGATATCGCCCAACTCCGCGGCCGCACACCACAGGGCCGTGGTCGCGCCCACGTTGCCTGCCCCGATCACGCTGATCTTCGCTCGTTTCATTGACTTCTCCCCGTCAAGGAGGGCAGACATTTTTGTCTGCCCTGGCCACCGTGCGGAGGGCAGACATTTCTGTCTGCCCTGCCCACCCAGACAGGCAAGAATGCCTGTCCTCCTGAGTATCCCGGCTCGCCAGGGGAAGTCAACGCGTACTGCTTGGCAACTGTCCGCCAAAAGTGATAGGATGAAACGAGCGACGGAAAACATGGGCAGTCTAGGAAAAAGGGAGACTCTCGGTGAATAGGCGACGATTGACCTTGGCCGCGGTCGCTTGGCTGGCCGCTTGCGCGACGGCTTGTGCCGACGATGTCGTCAAGACCGCAAGGTCCCGGTATAAGGGAAAGGTGGTCCAGATGACCTCCCTCGACGTGACGATCGCCACGGCGGCCAGCAACGAGAAGGTTCCCGTCAACCAGATCCAGTCCATCGATTTTGACGAGGAGCCGGCCCCTCTGAGAAAGGCCCGCAGCGCAATTGCCTCGGGCCGCTACGAGGAGGCCCAGGCCGCGCTGGAAACGGTCACCGTAGACGAGATCGCCCGCGCCGAGATCAAGCAGGACGTTGAGTTCTATACCGCGCTGGCTGCCTCGCGACTGGCGCTTTCCGGCAAGATGGAGATCAGCGAGGCGGGAAAACTGATGGCAGATTTCGTCAACAACTACCCGCAGAACTATCACTACCTCGAAGCCAACGAGATGGTGGGCGACCTGCTGGTGGCGAACATGCAGTACGGCCCCTCGCGCAAATACTACGACCGGGTCGACCAGGCGCCGTGGCCGGACTACAAGATGCGGGCCGCCGTGGCGGTCGGCAACGTCCAATTGGCCGAGAACAAGCCGCAGGAGGCCCTGAAAACGTTCGAGGGCGTCCTGCAAATGAAGGCTGGCGACGAGTTGGCCCGGGCCCAACATCTGGTCGCCACCTTGGGCAGGGCCCGCTGCCTGGCGGAAACCAGGCAGACCGACGAGGCCGTCAAAATCGCCAACGAAGTCATCGCCAAGGCCGACCCGGACGACACGTTGCTCTTGGCCCGGGCCTACAACGCGTTGGGCGTGGCGCTGAAGAAGGCGGGCCGCACGCAGGAGGCCCTCTTCGCCTTCCTTCACGTCGATACGCTTTACTCCTCCCAGGGCGACGCCCATGCCGAGGCCCTCTATCACCTGGTCCAGGTGTGGCAGGACCTCAAGAAGTTCGATCGCGCCCAGGAAGCGCAGCGGATTCTCGAGGACCAGTACAAGGAGAGCCGCTGGTGCAAGGCGCTGGGGAAATGAGGGTGGCGGGTGGCGCGTGGCGGGTGGCGGGATAAGACGCGGAGACACACAATGACCCTAAAGCACTATCGGGAACTGGAGGTTTGGCAGTTGGCGATGGATGTTGCGCAGGAATGCTATCGCGTGACGAAAGCGTTTCCCAGGGAGGAGTTGTTCGGAATGATCAGCCAGATACGCCGGGCGGCGGCCGCCATTCCGGCGAACATCGCGGAGGGCCAAAGCCGCGATCACACCAAAGAGTTCCTCCATCATCTGAGCATTGCCAGGGGATCGTTGATGGAGCTGGAAACGCACCTGATTCTCAGCCAACGGGTGAACCTCTTGTCGCAGGCAGATATCGAGAATCTACTGCAAATGACGGACCGGATCAGCCGGATGATGTCCGGTCTGCGGCGTTCCCTCCAAAAGCGCCTTTAACGCACCACCCGCCACCCGCCACCCGCCGCCTCTCACGCTCTCGGGTGAAACCGCTTGTGGACGGCCTTCAGCCGCGATGCGTCCACGTGCGTGTAGATTTGCGTGGTGGCGATACTGGCGTGGCCGAGCATCTCTTGGACCTGGCGCAGGTCGGCTCCCCCGGCCAAGAGGTGCGTGGCAAAGCTGTGCCGCATGGTGTGCGGGCTGATCGTCGAGGGGGCGCCGACCCGCCGGGCATAGCGCTTGAGCAGTTCCCAGATCCGTTCGCGTCGCAGACGCCGCCCGCGGTAGGACAGGAGGAGCCAAGGCGGATCCGCGGCGGTCCGGGCCGCGACTTGTGGCCGCTCATGGACGAGGTACTCGTGGACTGCGTCCGAGGCCCGCTGGCCAAACGGCACCAGCCGCTCTTTGTCTCCTTTGCCGCGGCAGCGGCAGAAGCCTTCCTCCAGGTGGACGTCGCGGAGTTGTAGGTGAGATATCTCCGACGCCCGGCAGCCGGTGGCATAGAGCAGTTCCAGCAGGGCGCGGTCGCGCCGCCAAGATGGATCGCGCGGCCGGGGGCTTTCCATGAGCCGGTCGACCTGCTGGGGGCTGAGGACCTTGGGGACTCGCTCCCAGAGCTTCTGGCTGCCCAAAAGCTCCGCCCGATTGTCCTCCAGCACTCCCTCCAACTGCAAGTAGCGGAAGAAGACCCGTAGCGACACCAGGTGCCTTGCCAAGGTGGCCGGCCCCAACTGCTGTTGGTGGAGCCAGGTGGCGTAGTCGGCCAGATCGCGGATGGAAAGCCCCGGGATGCTCCGGCCGCTGAGCCAAACGAGGAAGCGGTCGAGGTCCCGGTGGTACGCGGCCACGGTGTTCTCAGCAAGATGGCACTCCCCGGCCGCATACCCCAGAAAGCCGTCCAGCCACGCCCGGGCAGTCTGCGCGGCCATCGGCGGCTTGGGAGGCATTGGTCGTGGTCGCAAGGTACGCATGAGTTCACGCTCTCTGGTCCTGACATCGAGCCGCCGAGGCTGTCCGGCGCGCGCCGATCCGCCGCTTAGCGGCCGGGCTTGCCCGGCGCTGGCGCGGAATCGGTCATCCCAATCTGCCTTCGGGTGGCAAGACGGGGAATCTTCAGCGAGAGTCACGGCGCGGGAAAAACCCCTGCCACCGGAGAGGTCGTGGGGCTATAATGCGAGCGGTTCGCGGCCCCTTGCCCCGGAGCGAGCACCATGCCCTCATCCATGCCGATCCTCCGCCTCTCGGAAATGGAACCCGAGCAGGAAGCGGACCTGTTCGTGCTCCTGACCGCCAAAGAGGAACTCCACACCCGGGACGGCAAGCCGTACTTCAAGGTCAGCTTCCGCGATGCCCGGCGGGAGGTCTCCTTTCCCATCTGGGACAACTCCCCCCTGGCCGCCGACTGCCGCCAGCGCTGGACCCCCGGCGCGTTCTACAAGATCCGGGCCACCTATCGCGAGACCAACTACGGGCCTCAACTGGAGATCCGCAAGATCCGCGAGGTGACGGAAGCCGACGCCGCGGACGGCTTCGACCCGATGATGTGTTCACCCCAATCGCGGTTCTGCCCCGGCGAGATGTTCGAGGAACTCCAGGGGATCGCCCGCAAGGAGATCCCCGCGGGGGCGCTGCGGCAGACCGTCGAGTCGATCCTCACCTCCCATCGGGAAAAGCTGCTCGTCCACCCGGCGGCGCGGCGGCATCACCACGCAATGGTCGGCGGCTTGCTGGAGCACACGCTCAGCGTGACGCGGACCTGCCTGTACCTCGCCGACAACTACATCCGGAAGTACCCCGACATGCAGCCGCCGCTGGACCGGGGGCTCGTAGCGGCCGGGGCGATTGTTCACGACATCGGCAAGCTCCAGGAGCTGGAGCAGCAGCCGGCCGACACGATCTACACGGCGCCCGGCGCCTTGATCGGCCATTTGCTCTTGGGCCGCGACATGGTGCGAGAGGCCGCCGCCCAGGCAGGGCTCGACGCGGATTCGCTTTTGCGCCTCGAACACGTCATCATCGCCCACCAGCGCCTGCCGGAATGGGGCTCACCGAAGCCGCCGATGACGCCCGAGGCCCTCCTGATCCACTATACCGACGACCTGGACGCCAAGTTCGACATGATCTACACGATCCTCCGCGACGACAAGACCCCCGGCCCACTCACGTCCGACAAGAACATCCTGCGACACCGGGTCTATCGAGGGCCGGGTGGGGGATGAAGAGGTGACAGGGTGACAAGGTGAGGGGGTGACGGGGTGACAAGGGAAAGAGGTAACAATGTGACAACGCGATTCTCCCTCATCCCTCATCCCTCATCCCTACGTCGATGTTCTCCCAGAGGACCAGGCGCCGGCCGATCCGCGTCATGGCCTGGATGTCGCCGTCCTGAGAGATCACCAGCCCCAGCGACCCCGGGTGGGCGTCGCAGTAGCGGATCATTGCCCGGTGTCGGGTGCCGAAGTGGGACAGGTCCACTCGCCGCAAGCCCGCCGCCGAGGCAGCGGCGTCGCCAGCCAGGAACACGCCGCTGACGGGATTGACGGCCCGCAGCTCCACGCCGAACCCGCGGACCGCAAGTCCCTGGTCCACGAGCACCACGCCGTCCGCGCAGGAGAGCGAGGCGATGAAGCGGATTGCCCCCAGCACTTCGCTCTTCTGCCTGCCAAGCTCGTTCTGCAATCCGGCCGAATCGCCGCCGCCCAGATGGCGCTGGAGCAGACGGCTCTGCGCCAAGTCCACGAGGGCCCCGAGCAGCCGGTCGTAGCGAAGCACGTAGTAGACGTTCAGGTCCTCCGGCGACTCGTCGCGGACCACCAAGAGCCCGCCCCCGTGACGATAGCGCTCCGCCTCGACCAGGACCCGGCAGACCGAGTTGATCCACCGCAGCAGCAGTTCCTGCCGCCACGCGCCGGCGCCGGACTCCTCCTTGCGCGGAAAGCGCTCCGCCAACGACGCTTCGAGATTCTCCTTGAGGATTGCGTGAACCGGCCCGGACCAAAGGACGTGGTGATACTCCTGCACCAAGGCGTTTTGAACCAGGCTGCCGACCCGGGAAGACTTGCCGTAGACCGAGATGTTTCCGGCCCCAGTGATTGTCGCCCGAAACAGTCCGGGCCGGTGGACCGCGGCGGGCTCCATCGCAATCTCCTCGCCATAGCGGGGCTCCTGGTCCACCATGGCCCAGACGAAGAGCCGGTTCTTGCTGTCGGCGAATACCGCCAGCGAGGCCACCGTGGGGTCGGCCGCCCGGCCCAGCCTGGTCAGGGTCCGCACGTCGAAGGGCAGGGGTGGAGCAAACCGGGCGTAGGTCCACCGGTCGGCAGGCCCGCGGGCCGGCGGCTCCGCCTCTTCCCCTTTCGGGTCCACGTAATCCACCGTACACAGTACGGGATGCCCCTCGGCGGTCTTGAGGCTGGCGAAGTAGAGGGTCTCCAGCAGACGGGTCAGCACGGTCTCCGGCGGAGAGGAGCCGTGGTCGGCGCGGAGCCGTGCCGCCACAAGCTTCGCGAGGTGGTGCGGGTATTGGGTCGCGGGTTCCATGGTCAGCCTTCGGGTATCAGCTATCAGCTATCAGCTATCAGCATTCAACTAGAACAAAGACAACTCCCAGAAAGCTGATAGCTGATCGCTGATAGGTGATGGCCCTCCCGACTATCGCAGAAACCCCGGCCTCGTCAATAACCCGGCCGGCGATTCCGTCCCAACTCCGGCAGGCAATCCCCTCGCCGGACTCTTGCACCTGGCCATCGGCGAGTTATCCTAATGGGGACGCTGCGGAACCGAATCGCGTAGCAGGCGGGTGCGATGATGGGGCAGCCGTTCGGTCTTTGTCCCGCGTAGCGGGCGGGCTGGCCCGCCGTCGTCTTTTCAGAAGGAGACATCAGAGATGTCCGTACACGCGACCATCATCGGGCCAAAACGCACTCTGCCGAACTGGGCCGCCGCCCTCGGCGCAGGCATTCTCTTCGTGGCCGGCGCCGCTTACGGCCAAGGTGCGTTGCGCGCGGAGGCGGATCAGTCCGCCGTGGTGATCAAGCTGGGCGATAAGCCCTTGGTGAGGTACCAGTACGTGGCCAACCCGGCGAAGCCCTACGTCGCCGAGCTGTATTCGCCCGCGGGCGCCAGCGTGCTCCGCGATTCGCCCTTCGACCACAAGCACCACCACGGCCTGATGTTCGCCGTGGCAGTGGACGGGGTCGATTTCTGGGCGGAGGGGGACACGTTCGGCCTCCAGAAGCACCGCGAAGGGAGCGAGCCGCGGGTGATTGAGCGCGACGGCCGGAGCTGGGTCGTCGGGACCCAGAAGATCGACTGGGTCGCCCCGCCCGACGACAAACTTCTCCTCCGCGAGGAGCGCACCATGGTCGTGGGCCGTATGGCGGACCTGGGGGCCACGCTCGTGGGTGGCCAGTGCGTCCTGGAAACGCCCCCCGGCAAAGACTCCGTCACCCTGACCGGATCGCCGTACTTCGGCCTCGGCATGCGGTTCGTCCAGTCGATGGACAAGGGCGGCTCGTTCCTCAATGCCGACGGCAAGACCGGAGTGAAGGGTACCAACGACGCCCGCTCCGCCTGGTGCGCCTATTCGGCCGCGGCCGACGGCAAGCCGGTTACCGTGGCGATGTTCGACCTCCCCGGCAACGCGCGCCACCCGGCCACCTGGTTCACCATGGACCAGGGGTTCGCCTACATGGCGGCCACGCTCAACCTGGCCAAGGAGCCGCTGAAGATCCAGTCCGGCAAGCCGCTGGTGCTCCGCTACGCGGTGGCCGTCTGGGACGGCAAGGTCGAGAAGGCCAAAATCGACCAACTGTACCAGCGCCTGGTCAAGCTCGCCGAGCAGAAGCCCGAATGACGAAATCAAAATGACGAAACAATGACGAAGGGCTTCGTGCTTCGTCATTCATGCTTCTTTCGTCATTTGACTTTCGACATTCGACACTGCGTCATCATCTCCACGCACACCGGCGCCGCGACCTTGATCGAGTGGCCGGCCGCTTGCAGCTTGCCGCTTTGCGCGTCGATCCGCAGTACTACGACATTGTCGCTGTCCTGGTTGGCGGCCAAGAGGAAGTTGCCCAACGGGTCGATGGCGAAGTTGCGCGGCGTCTTCCCTTGCGTCGGCTCGTGGCCGATCAGGCGGAGCTTCCCCGTTTCCGCGTCGATGGCAAAGGCCACGATGCTGTCGTGCCCGCGGTTGGAGCCGTAAAGGAACTTGCCCGACGGGTGGACTAGGACCTCGGCGGTCGTGCTTTTCCCCTGGAACCCTTCGGGGAGCGTGGAGACGCTCTCGATCGGCTTGAGGGCCCCGCGGGCCGCGTCGTAGGCCAGCACGGTCACCGTGGAGTTGATCTCGTTGATCACATAAGCGAAACGCCCGTTGGGATGAAATGCCAAATGGCGCGGGCCGGCCCCCGGGGCCATCGAGACCCACGCCGGGTCGTTGGCGAGCAGCTTCCCACGGGCCGCGTCAAAGCGGTAGATCATCACCTTGTCCAGCCCGAGGTCGGGCACGAAGACGAAGCGGTTGGCGGCGTCGAAGTACGCGGCGTGGGCGTGGGGGCCTTGCTGGCGCTGGGGGTTGACGCTTGAGCCCTTGTGCTGCACAAAATCGGTCGCCTCGCCGAGTCGCCCGTCCTCCTGGATCGGCAGACAGGCGACGCTCCCGCCGCTGAAATTGGCCACCAGGGCCCAGCGGCCGGTGCGATCGACCGCGACGTGGCACGGCCCGGGGCCGCGCGAGGATTGTTGGTCGAGCAGCGTGAGCTTGCCCGATTGGGGATCGATCGCGAAGGCGCTGAGCACCCCGCCTTTCTGGCCGCCGAAGCGGTCCACCTCGCCGACGGCGTAGAGGAACCGGCGCGAGGGGTGGATGGCCACGAACGAGGGATTGGTCGCTACCCCGGCCAAAACGGGCGCCTGGAGTTCGCCGCTGGCCGGATCGAGGCTGGAGAGGTAGATCCCCTTGCTGGCTTTCCAGGTGTAGGTGCCGATGTAGAGCCGCACCTTCGCCGCCTGTTCCTTGTCCCTCTCCTCCGCCGCCCAAGCAAGCCCGATGCCGCTCAAGAGAAACCCGGCCGCCAAGAACCCGCACACGCCGCGTCTGTTTGCACTCATGACTCACCTACTGTGGGTACGCGTTTCGAAACCGGAACTGCCGTCGGGGCCATTATAGTCCGTAGATGGCCGCGGCTGAACGAAGCGGGGGTAGGTTATGCCATAACATGGCATTTCTGGCCGCTCCAGCAAGAAATCTGAAATCCGAAGCTCGAAATCCGAAACAAATCTCAATCACCGAAAACGCAAATCCAAAATGCCCAGCCAACCGGCCGTTCTGCACATTCGGATTTGGAGCTTCGAATTCGTTTCGGGTTTCGGATTTCGTGCTTCGTATTTGGCTGTCGCCGCCGCGCTAGGCTGAAGCATGAGCTAGGGGTGCGGACTACGCGCTTTTCCGCAGCGGCGGTTGGAGCGTTTTCTGGAGAGCCTCCGACATAGGGCAGGAGGCGGCCGCGGGCTCCCGGCGGAGGGCATCGAGAACCTGCTCCAGTTGATCGAGCGGCCCCAGGCCCAGATCGACGAAGAGCCACTTCTGGCCTTTGATCTCGCACGCCCCCCCGGCGTTGCCGCCAAGCCACTCGTGCCGGACTCGGTAGCCCAGCCGTTGGGCGGTGCCGAGGGCTTCCTCCAAGAGCTCGACCGTGTGCATCCCTGCGACTCCAAGTAGCTTTCAGCTATTAGCTTTCAGCTATCAGCAGGAACCCGTTATCCCAAGCTAATAGCTGATAGCTGACCGCTGATTGCTCTCGCCGCGGCGGATTGTACGTGCTTGGCTTTCAGTTGCCCAGCCCGGTTCGACGATAGGGTCCATAGGGCTAACCTGTTTTGCCGCTTGCAGTTAAGGCACGTTCTTTCGGCAAGGCAGCAAGGACGCCGCCAAGTTGGGGAATCGGGCAACCTGCGGCTGATGGGCGGCATCCGACAACCGGGAATTTCAGCCAAGATCCACAGCGAGGGCAACTAGTGGCCACCACCAGCAGCCAGGACGAACTCAGCCTGACCGAACAGGTTGAGGCCCTCCAGAAACAGCTCACCGCGTCGCAGAAACTGACGGCCCTCGGCGAGCTGGTCAGCACCACGACCCACGAGTTCAACAACGTGCTGACCACCATCATCAACTACGCCAAGATGGGGCTCCGCCACAAGGACGACGCCAGCCGCCAGAAGTGCTTCGACAAGATCCTCATCGCCGCCAATCGGGCCGCCAAAATCACCAACGGCATCCTGGGCATGGCCCGCAACCGCGCCGCCGGCCAGGAACCGACCGATCTGGTCCGGCTCGTCGAAGACACTCTCCTCCTCCTGGAGCGGGAGATGAACAAGTACCGGATCGCCGTCGAGAAGCACTTCCGGGCCGTGCCCCCGGCCTATGTTGCGGGCAACCAGATCCAGCAGGTTCTTCTGAACATTCTGATCAATGCCCGGCAGGCCATGCCGAGCGGCGGCCGGGTCATCCTCAAGTTGCTCCATGACGTCGAAAACGACATGATCGATCTGGTGATCCGCGACTATGGCTGCGGGATCCCGCCCGAGAAGCTCCCGCACATCTTCGAGGCCTTCTATACAACGAAGAAGGGCCCGGACGCCAGCGGCAAAGGGGGGACCGGGCTGGGACTCTCCATGTGCCGCGACATCGTCGAGGCCCATCGCGGCCGGATCCGGGTAGAGAGCACGGTGGGAAAAGGCACGGCCTTCACCATCAAGCTCCCCACCGCAGCCCTTGCGGCCCGGCAACGGGCACCATCGGCCGCCCCGATCAGCAATCAGCCGTCAGCCATCGGGCAGTCGGCAGTAGGCAGTAGGCAGTAGACAGTAGACAGACAGCGGGCAGCCGCTTGCGGCTTAGCCCCTTGGTCTCTTGACTTCGGCGCCCCGCCGCTCAATACGTCGCCATCCCCGGCGGGCATACAGGCGCAGCGGCCACGGCGCCCACCAAGCCAAAGCGTTCTTGCAGTTGAGCGAGGATCCGCTGTTCCAAGACGCGGTCGCGGCCCATCGAAATCCAGCCCTTGCTCACGTCTTGCTCTCCGATCGGGCTGACCACCCGCGTCAGGGAGTCGTCGTATCGGAAGGTCGCGGCGCCGGCCGAGGCGTGGGCCGGCCGGACCACTTCCTCCAACTCCTTGAACACCGCCACGTCGATCCAGTAGCCTTCCCGCACCGGTGTGACTTGCACGTGGGCCCGGCGGCGGATCGATTGCAGCGTGGCCTCCACCTTCTCATAGGTATCGGCGGAATCGTGGCGCCACGGCTCCAAGATGGTGGAGGCGACCTCCGGGAAGGTGTCTAGCCGCCCGTCCGTGATGGTATTGCCCACGACTCGGACGGGCACCTCGCGCTCGATCCGGAAATAGTCGTCGATGACGTCGGCCACGGTCTCCCACAATTGGCCAGGGTCCCGTGGCGGCACGAGCATCGGGTTGTCGACGTAAATCGGGACGGGCGGCCCGGCGGAGTCGTTCCACCTGGGAAGGCCGGCACAGCCGGACGTGCCGAGCACCACCATACTGAGCCACATTAGACCGCTGGCGAGAGGGCAACGCATGAGCACCGGCAGCCGAGGGGGACATGACGGGACAACCCGGCAAGGGGCGCTAGTCTCCCAAGAACGCCCTGAGGCCGCAAGGGCAGAAAGAGGGGCGAGGGGCGGCTGCGGCAGCTCTTTCGGCTAGCCCGGCTTGCCCGCGGCATCAAAGAGGAAGACCTGCCAGAGGTCCTCACGCACCCAAACCGAAACGAACACCTCGGGGCGCAGTCCAAACATCATCTGCTGGTTGTAAGCCGAGCGCAGTCCTGCGGTCACCGTCTCTTGAACGTCCGGCGTGAGAATGATCACTGAGGGGGGCGGGCCTTGAGCGGCGTACCTGGCCCACGCGGCCGGGTCCTGCCAATACCCGACGCGGGTAGGATTGAATTGCCGCAGGTACCACGGCAGCGGCCAGTAGTTCTCCGGCGTCACTACGTGGACCACCATGTCACGCCCCTCCGGCGATAGCTGCGCCAGCCGCTCCATCCGGGCCGCCAGGTTCAGCACGTCGGTGGACGTATGGGCATAGACGTATGGGTTGCGATAGTCGGCGTAATAGCGTGGGTTGAAGTTCAGCAGGCAGCACTCGCGGGCCAGGTGACCGGCTCCCGCCGCCAAGAGAATGCAGGCTAGCCCCTTCAGAGGTATCCCGGGGAGCCAGCGGAGGATCGCCCAGGCCCCCATGCCGGCCAAGAGGATCATGCCGTGAAAGAAACTGAGCAGGCACCAGGGCGTCTTATAGGGGATCGCTGAGTAGAGGGCCGTGAGGACCAAGGTATAGAAGGCGAGAAACGGTGGGAAGCTGAAGCACAGCCTGCACTCGGAGTCCTGAACCCTGAACCCTGAACCCTGAACCCTTTGGCCGGATCGCCACAACGAGGCCACGAAGCCGACCGCGGCCAACCCGACGATCAACCCCTCGGTCCAAAAGAAGCCCTTCGCCGGCCGATTGGCAACCAGAAGCGAGAGGTAATAGTACCACGGGTGCCGGTGGATGCCGGGATCGGCGCCGCGCTCGAAGTACGTCCCGTAAGCGAGGATCGAATTGCGCGGCCCCTTGAACCACTGCTCGTCGAATGAGGAATAGAAGGCGACAACCACCACACAGGCGGCAACGAGTGCCGCAAGGACGGCTGCCGGGCGGAAATAGGATCGCAGGGCCGGGAGGGCGAAGCTCCTGCTGAGCCCCGGCGCGGTCCCCGCGGTCTGCGGCTCGGCAGGAGCCTCGCCCTCCCCAGACTTCCGAAGTCTTGAAGACTTCGGAAGTCTTCCTGCAGCGTCGCCCAGCAGCGTCCAGACGATCGTCAGGGCCAATCCAATGACCATCGCCGCGGCGGCGAGAATCCAAGTCTCTTTGGTGGCGTGCATCAGCCCGAACGATACGCCCGCCGCGATCGCCCAGCCGATCGACCGCGAGTGCACGTATCGCCAGCCACAGGCGATCGCGGCAAACGTGAAGAACACCAGGAGCATTTCCTGGACGTAATACCGCGAGTAGAAGACCATGGCCGGCGAAATGGCCGTGAAAAGGGCGGCCAGGATTGCCGGCCCCCGACCCAGCCCGTCCGCCACCAGGAGCGAGAGCACGATCAGGCCCACTCCGAATACGACCGGCACGATGCGGTACGTGAACTCCGTCGAATGGCCGAAATCCTTCGCGCCGCTCGCCCACAGCGACGGCAAGGTCAGCCAATAGAGGCTTGGGCCGTGGTGCTGCTCGGGGTCGTACTCGTAGACGCCGGTTTCCCAGAGGAGCCCGGCCCTCGCGGCCTGATTGGCCTCATCGCCGTGCATCGGCCGCGCGGCCAACCGCGGCAGGCGGATGGCTAGCGCCGCGGCGGCCAAACCGAGGATCGAGACGGCAAAAAGTGCCGACGGGCGCTTCATTTGGCCGGCTTGCCGTAAACCTCCACCTCGACGTAGTGGTTCATGTCGTTGGAGGTGTTCCCTTTGGAGTACAGGCGCACATAGCGCCCCTGGACGGGCTCGCCCTTGCTGTCTTTGGCGTCGATCAGCTTGCCGCGGTAGTCGTCGATGTACTCTAGTTGCTTGCCGATGCCCAGGCCGGAGGAATTGTCGAAGTCGTTGTTGTAGATCGTTTTGACCTTGTTGACGAAGTCGGGATCGTCGGAAACCTGGACGACCACGTCGTGATACACGCGGCCTTCGGCGTGGAAGTGCCACAGGACGATCGCGTAAATCGCGGCCGGCTCGCCGAGGTCGATCTGGATCCACTGCGTGCCCGGGCCGAGCTCGACGAAGCTCCCGTCCGAGCCCTCCTTGTCCTCATCGGTAATGAGATTCAACTCGCCGACGATCGGCTGCATGTCGCTGGAAGTCACCTTCTTGCCTTTGGCGAGATTCTTAACCCCTTCGGGCGCGGAGAAGGGCGGGCGCGGCTTCTCGGAGTATTTCTCCAGCGTCGGGGCCGGCTTGATGTTCTTGGGCGTGCCCTGGAACATGGGCTTGGGGAGCTTGATGTCCAGGGGCACGAGCTTCTCGCCGCTCTTGGCCGCGGCGCCTTGAGCCGCCTTCTCCGGCGCGTCCGCCGCCCGGGCCGCAGGCCCTGCCAGAATGCCAATCACCGCAACAGAGACCACTCCGACCAACGCTAGTGCCAGGAAATACTTGGTTCTCATGGTGTTGCTCACTCTCCGATTGACCTGGTGTACCGTCCCGCACGATGGCCGCGGCCCCATCCCATCAGACGCACGCACAGCAGCCTGTTGCGGGGCCAACAAGTACTATA
>Ga0315280_10002280_pt1 | contig 31313 bp, 26 predicted proteins | sample YL17G06_40_MG_FD_203697 | JGI IMG/M metagenome (GOLD analysis project Ga0315280, IMG submission 203697) | Sediment microbial communities from Yellowstone Lake, YNP, Wyoming, USA - YL17G06_40 | ecosystem: Environmental > Aquatic > Freshwater > Lake > Sediment | place: USA: Wyoming | collected... | reverse complement strand
AAAGAGGGTTTCAAGGGTCTCGTGTTCATCTTGTCCCGCTAGGATTCACCTCCTAAGCTTGGACGTGACTCAAAGAATACGAGACCCCAACCACATTAATTAATTTAGGGACAAGCCAGCGCGCTAGCCTTTTGGAAGAACAAACGTTGATGAAATTGTCTATGCTTGATTCTTGAAGGTTTTCTATTCTTATTCTTTCTTGCATGGCTAACCTAGCTAAACAAGACGCTTAGCTGAATTCTTTTATGATCTGGTCAACCTTCATGATTTTTGCATTGTAAACGTCTTTTAGGTATTTCAGTCCCTGCTCATGGTCTTCCTGAGTGAAGGCTTCCACACCGTCTTCGACGATTATTATTTTGTACCCTCTGAAAAAGGCGTCAGCGGCTGTGTGCCTAACGCAGATGTTGGTGTGTAATCCGTTGAGGATCACTGTTTTTACGCCTTCGCCGTGGTATAAGCTTCTTAAAAGCATGCCTAAGCCTGTTTCATGGAAGCCACTGTAGGTTCTCTTTTCAACAACATAGTCTTTCTTTGCGGGCTTCAGCTCAGGGATTACTTCTGCTCCTTTTGTGCCTTTTATAGCGTGTTTTCCCCATCTTTCAACAACTTCTTCATCTATGGGAAGGTGGGCGTCGTTGCTGTAAATGACTGGCACGTTGTGTTTGCGCGCCGCTGTGACGAGTTTTTTCAAGCTTGGAATTATGTGCATGGCTCTTTCACATTTTAAATCTCCAGCGACGAAGTCATTAAGCATGTCAAGAATAATCACAGCTTTGTTGTTCAAGAACGATTCATCTCCTAATTCAGTCTAGATGAAGAAAATTAGAAATAGTTTACGGTCGATTTTCTCAACTTCCAAAGTGCACGGCCCATTTCCGAGTTCCCTTCTAACGCCTTTACATCAACGGTCGTCTTTCGTTACAACTTTCTCGCCCTTACAATCATCGAACTTGTAGCGACAAAACTTTATTCAGCCGTTGCGTAGATAGGAGTCTCTGTCTGGTGTGAATGGGAATGAGAAAGGACATAGACAGAATTTTAGCTGAGAAAGAGTTAAGCGCCATGTTGCTCTATTCAGAAAGCTGCAAGAACACGAATATCTATTATCTTACAGGGTTTTTGGCACCTGACCCGTTTATCTTCCTCAAGAAAGTTGACGAGGATCCGCTGATGGTGGTGAGTCAGATGGAGTTGTCCAGAGCTAGGGAAGAATCAATCATCAAGAACGTGCGCTCTTATGCGGATTATGGCTATGCAGAAATTGTCAAATCATCATCAGACCCTAAAATTGGCGGCATGAAGTTTGTAGCTGCTGTGGTCAAAAAAGAGCTGGGAACTGGCAAGTCTATTTATGTTCCTCCAAGTTTTCCAGTAATGCTTACTGACGTTTTGAGAGATGAAGGCTTAAAAATAGTGCCCGTGTTTGATGTGGTGGAGAAAGCTAGAGAAACCAAAGAGCCTGCAGAGATAGAGGCCATTAGATACGTGCAGAAAACTGTGGAAGAGGCGACGTCAAAGGCCATTGAACTCATCGCCCGCGCCGAAGTCGGTGCAAATGGAACGCTGTTTTACCGAGAGGGTGGCAAAAAGGAACCGCTGGTTGTGGGCAAAGTACGCGCCGTATTCGACCATGTCTTCGCGGACAGGGGCTGTGTGGCCGCGGAAGAAACAATTGTTGCATGCGGGCCAAAGAGTGCATTTCCTCACTATTCAGGCGACGCAGGAGACGTTTTGAAGGCAAACCAGCCTATTGTTCTGGATGTTTTTCCGAGAAGCGTTAAGAAACGCTACGTTTCTGATATGACAAGAACCATAGTTAAGGGCAGAGCATCAAGGGCTGTCAAAAGGATGTTCGAAACGGTGCTTCAAACCAGAGGGGCACTCTTGGACGCTGTAAAAGCGGGCGTTCTGGGAAGCAAAATGCAGGAACTGTGCTACGACATGTTTGAAAAGGCTGGTTACCAAACCGTAAAAGGAGGCAAAAAGATCAGTAAGGGCTATTTACACAGCATTGGGCATGGCGTGGGATTAGATGTTCATGAAGGACCTTCAATGGGCGAGTTTTCCAAGTATCCACTGGAAGAGCATAACGTTGTCGCCGTGGAGCCTGGGCTGTATGATCCTGACGTAGGCGGAATGCGAATAGAAGACATAGTGGAAGTTACAAAAAAAGGTTGTAGCAATCTAACAAAAATGGACATTTGCCTCGAAGTTTAACCGCCACTCACAACGGGCATTAGGATTATGTGGTCTCCGTTTTTAAGCTTGGTTTTGACTCCATCTAACTGGTTGAGCAGGAAACCGTTAACAGTGGCTATGAAGTTCGATTTCACGTCGGTGCTGCCAGATTCATAGACAGCTTTTTTGAACGGCTCTCCATATTTTTCAGAAAGCATCATAAACAAGTCGGTTATTGAGGAGTTGTCTCTTATCTCAACTTCCTCTATCCGTCTATTTCCGAGTATGTTTTTGATGTGACCCAGATATTCAACTACTACTTTCAAACTGGGCACCAGACTGTCTATGATACTTAGACTTGAGGTTGTTATATATCTGTTTCAGTTCCGCTTTCAAGTTTAGAGAAAATTTGCTGTTTTGACAATTCTTTTATGCTTCTCAAACAGTCTAGTTTCAAGGTGCTTTCAATGGTGTTTGACAAGCAGAAACTGAACGAGATTAGCCAACGTAAAGAAAAATGGGAAAAAGAAACTGTTTCAAGAAGTTTTGACAAGCTTCCGGAAAGAGGCGAGTTTTCCACAAGTTCAGACATTACTGTCAGTAGGGTATATACTCCTGTTGATGTCGCGGATTTTGATTACTTGCGTGATTCAGGTTTTCCAGGTGAATACCCCCTTACGCGCGGTGTTTATCCGACGATGTATCGTGCAAGATTTTGGACTATGAGGCAGTATGCAGGGTTTGGCACGGCTGAGCAGACAAATCAGCGTTTCAAATATTTGCTGGAGCATGGGCAGACAGGCTTGAGCGTGGCTTTTGATTTTCCAACTCAAGTTGGGTACGATTGTGATCATCCAATGGCACTTGGTGAAGTTGGGAAGGTGGGTGTCAGCGCTAGTACACTGCGGGATGTGGAGATTCTTTTTGACGGGATTCCGCTTCACAAAGTGACTACTTCGATGACTATTAACGCGCCCGCAAATGTGTTGCTTGCAATGTACGCTGCGGTTGGGCAGAAACAGGGTTGCGCACAGGCTCGACTTGGGGGCACGGTTCAGAATGATATTTTGAAAGAATACGCTGCTAGGGGCATGTACATCTTTCCGCCGAAGCCTTCGATGCGCATGGTCACGGACATTTTCGAGTATTGCTCTCAGAACATGCCGCAGTGGAACACGATCAGCATAAGTGGTTATCACATTCGGGAGGCTGGCTCCACAGCGGTTCAGGAGGTTGCTTTCACTTTTGCTAATGCCATTGCTTACGTGCAGGCAGCTATTGACAGAGGCCTTGATTTGGAGAAGTTTGCTGGCAGATTGTCGTTCTTTTTCGCGGCTCACAACAACTTCCTTGAAGAGGTTGCGAAGTTCAGAGCAGCGCGCAGATTGTGGGCAAAGATCATGCGGGAACGTTTCGGAGCTAAAAACCTCAATTCGTGCATGTTGCGTTTTCACACGCAGACCTCAGGCGTTTCACTCACTGCTCAACAACCGTATAACAACATTGTCCGCGTGGCGCTACAGGCTTTGTCTGCCGTTTTGGGCGGGACCCAATCTTTGCATACAAACTCGTTTGATGAAGCCTACGCTTTGCCCAGTGAACAGGCGGTGACTGTTGCTCTGAGAACTCAGCAGATAATTGCTTATGAAAGCGGAGGGGTTGACAGTGTTGATCCGCTTGCCGGTTCATTTTACATTGAGTATTTAACAAATGAAATTGAAGAAAAGGCAGCAAAATACATTGAACAGATCGATCGTATAGGAGGGGCAGTGGCCGCCATCGAGAAGGGTCTTATGCAGCGGGAAATTACAGAGAGTGCTTACCGTTTTCAGAAGGAAGTTGAGGCCAAGAAGCGAATTGTTGTTGGTGTGAATGATTTCTTAAGCGAGGAGGAGGTTCCGATCAAGCTTCTGCAGGTAGACCCGATGGTTGAGAAGAAGCTTGTTGAACGACTGAAGGAGATTAAGCGGCAGAGGAATCAGCCCAATGTAGATGAAGCTTTGAGCAAGCTGCGAGGAGCTGCTGACAGGGAAAACATGAATTTGATGCCTTTCATGTTTGAGGCAGTTAAGGAGTATGCGACTTTAGGAGAAATTTGTGGCACCCTACGGGAGGTATTCGGCGAATATAAACCGCCTTCCATTTTCTAGCTGACTATGAAGAGGACTTCGCCTTCGCTCACTGATTGTCCGTCGCCGACGTTTACTTCCTGGACGGTTCCTGCTTTTGATGCGGTGATTTCGTTTTCCATCTTCATGGCTTCGATTGTGCATAGAACTTGCTTTGCTTTCACTTGGTCTCCTTTTTTCACTTTCACTTGGACTATCTTGCCTGTCATAGGCGCGGTTACAGCGCCTTCCACGGCAACCTGTTTAAGCGTGCCTGTTTTTCTCGTTGAAGCCAAACGTATTGGTTCAAAGCTTGTGATTACATGCCTTTTGCTTGGAGACTTGATTTCAACTTTAAACGAGGCTTCTTCAACTTTTACTGGAATGATTTTTTCTTGTTCGACTCTGGGCAACTCGATCTTGTAGCTTTTGTCGTCTATTTTTATGATAAACGCCTCTTCAGAGTTGATCTTGTCGGTTTGCAATTCGATTTTGTGTGGCTTGTCGTCTATTTTAGCAGTGAAGGAGTTTGGAGCTGTTCTTGCCAGTTCGATTTTCCGGGGCTTTCCGTCTACCAGTGCTTCGTAGTTCGGCATTTTATGCGCCTCGTTCTGCTAGAGTTTGGCGGCCTGCCAAAACCCAAGGGGATATGACGCCTTTGGGTCGCGTTTGCATCAGCGCTTTTATGCTAGCGCTGCTTGTCAGGTAGGTGGCCACTGTGGCCGATAGTGCGGCAACTTCTTCAAGTTCTGCAAGTCTTTCTGGCGGGATTGCGGTTTTGGCTTCTTCGCGTTTGGTTTTTCTCTTTTTGAAAAATTCTAAAGCTATTTGTGGAAAAAGTGCGTAGGTTATTTTGTCTTCTTCAGTCTCTATGTATAGTCTTACCTCGTTTGGAATTTTGTCAAGCGCCGGTTCCAGCTGGTCGGCCGGACGGGTTGTTATAGGCTGTTCATCCCCGATGATTTTCTTTCTGATTTTGGGGTCAATCGGGGCAGGAGGTTTTCCGTATAGACCTTTGACGTAATCTTTGATTTCCTTCGGAACAATGCTGTAGCGTTTACCCGAAATGACATTTAAGACAGCCTGTATCCCTACGAGTTGACTCGTTGGCGTTACGAGCGGAGGATAGCCTAATTCTTTTCGGACTCTTGGCACTTCTTCAAGCACCTCGCTAAGTCTGTCGAGGGCTTTTTGTTCGCGCAACTGTTCTAGCAGGTTGGAGAACATTCCGCCCGGGATTTGGTGAACGATAATGGAGGCATCGACTCGTTCAGCCTTCGGATCAATCAACTTCAACGGATCGTAGTATTTTTCGCGCAGCTCTCGGAAATATTGCCCGATTTCATTCAGAAGTTCAATGTCTAGACCTGTGTCGTAAGGTGTTCCCTTCAGCGCAGCGACGACAGATTCCACTGGTGGCTGAGACGTGCCCCATGCCAGGGGTGAAAATGCCGTGTCAAGTATGTCTGCGCCTGCTTCGCATGAGCGCAGGTAAGTCATCATGACCATTCCGCTTGTGCTGTGGCTGTGTACGTGTACTGGGAGGCCGACTTCTTTTTTTAGGGCTGTTATTAGGTTGTATGCTGGTTGTGGTGCGAGCATTCCGGCCATGTCTTTTATGCAGATGGAGTCGCAGTCTAGTTCAGCTAGTTTCTTGGCGAATTCTACGAAGTGTTCGACGGTGTGGACTGGGCTGATTGTGTAGCTGATTGTTCCTTGGGCATGCTTGCCCGTTTTCTTGACGGTTTTGATGGCGACTTCCATGTTTCTAATGTCGTTGAGAGCATCAAATATTCTGAAGATGTCAATGCCGTTTTCAGCTGCTTTTTCCACGAATTTTATGACTACATCATCAGGGTAGTTGTGGTAGCCTACGACGTTTTGTCCACGCAAGAGCATTTGGAGTGGTGTTCGTTTGACGTAGCGTTTTAGGTGGCGGATTCGTTCCCAAGGGTCTTCGCTTAAGAAGCGTATTGCAACATCGAATGTCGCTCCGCCCCATGCCTCAAGAGAGAAGAAGCCTACTTGGTCAATTTTTTCAGCTATCGGAAGCATTGTATCCGTTCGCATTCTGGTGGCCATTAGACTCTGGTGCGCATCGCGGAAAGTTGTGTCGGTGAGTTTGATGGGTTTTGAAGCCAAAGTAAGTGGCTCCTTGTTTTCTATGAGTTGGGAATGTGAAGAATGGCGTGAAGCTCTATTAATTTATAATGGTAGATTTGAGTGTTTTCTGGATGGGCGGGGTTCACGTTTTGTGGTCAGACTTTCCAGTGCGCTTATGAGCTTCGGGCGGGTTTGGGCTGGCTCAATTACTTCGTCTATGTAGCCTTTTTGTGCGGCTATGTACGGGCTGGCGAATTTTTGGCGGTACTCGCTGACTAGTTCGTTGTGTTTTTGTTCTGGGTCTTTTGCTTCAGCGATTTCTTTGCGGAAGATTATGTTTATGGCTCCGTGTGGTCCCATAACGGCTATTTCGGCTGTGGGCCATGCATAGTTGATGTCTGCGCCGCTGTGTTTGCTTCCCATGACGTCATAGGCTCCTCCATAATCTTTTCTGAGGATGACGGTTATTTTTGGCACAGTTGCCTCGCAATAAGCGTAAAGTAGCTTTGAGCCGTGTTTGATTATTCCACCGTGTTCCTGTTCTATTCCTGGCAGAAAGCCGGGTACGTCAACGAAGGTTATTATTGGGATGTTGAAGGCGTCGCAGAAGCGCACGAATCTGCCTGCTTTCATTGAACTGTTAATGTCCAATGCTCCTGCGTAGTGCGCAGGTTGGTTGGCTACTATGCCCACAGTTCTACCGTTCAGGCGTGCGAAGCCTATTACAATGTTTTGCGCCCATAATGGTTGGATTTCAAAAAATTCCCCATTATCTACAACGCGAAGGATTATTTCTTTCACGTCGTAGGGTTTGTCCGGATCGTCTGGAATCACCTTTGCCAAGCTTTCGTCAGTGCGGTTTGGGTCGTCGCCTGTTTCAACAACTGGCGGGTCCTCCAAGTAGTTGCTTGGCAAATAGCTTAGGAGTTTCTTGATGATTTGGATGCAGTGTTCCTCGTCCTTTGCGATGAAGTGTGCGACTCCGCTGGTTTGGCTGTGAACCATGGCTCCCCCTAGTTCCTCGAAAGTCACTTCTTGACCTAGTACAGTTTTGACCACGTCTGGGCCGGTGATAAACATGTGACTGGTCTTGTCAACCATAATTATGAAGTCTGTTAAAGCTGGTGAGTAGACAGCTCCTCCTGCGCAGGGTCCCATTATTGCGGATATTTGTGGGATTACACCTGAGCTTACGACGTTTCGGAAGAATATGTCACCATAGCCGGCTAGGCTTGCTACACCTTCTTGTATGCGTGCACCGCCTGAATCATTTAAACCAATGACTGGTGCGCCTGTTTTCATGGCCAAGTCCATCAGTTTACAGACCTTTTTTGCGAACATTTCGCCGAGTGAACCTCCGAAAACTGTGAAATCTTGCGAGAAAACGTAAACAAGTCGACCATCTATTGTGCCGTAGCCTGTCACAACGCCATCCCCGAGGACTTTCTTTTCCGCCATGCCGAATTCTGTGCACTGATGAACTACAAACTGGTCAATTTCGTTAAAACTGCCAGGATCAACCAAAAGTTCGATCCGTTCTCGGGCGGTCAGCTTGCCCTTCGCATGTTGATCGTCGATTCTTTTTTGGCCACCCCCAAGTTTAGCCTGTTCACTCAGTTCTCTTAAACGTTTGATTTTCTCGTCAACCGTAGGCTCCTTTATTGAGGTCATCAAGATTCCCCGTCACGTTCGGTATTATTGCTTCAACAGGTATTTAGAACATATGGAGAAGTTCAGGAAATCATAACGTTGCTCCAAGAGGTCAAACACAGAGGGAAACGTCTCCAATGAACACGCGTCTCGCCCTTCCGTCTTCAAGCTTCAAAACCAGCGCACCTTCATCGTCAACATCCAACGCCAAACCCGTGATTTTTTCCTCTTGATTTGAAACTTCGACTTTATGGCCGAGGAAATTGGCGTATTTTTTCCATATCTGCAACACCGGGGTGAATCCTTTCACGGTGTATAGGTCATAAGTCCTCTCTAGATTTTCCAGTAATGCATTAAACAGCTTTTCCAGTCTTATTTTTCTGCCAAGTTCGTTCTCAAGAGAAGTCGCAACCTCCCTCAACTGTCTTGGCAAAACTTTTCTCACATCAAAGTTTGCGTTAATTCCGATACCTGTCACAACATAGTTGACTTCTTCTCTTGTTGTGTTCATTTCAACAAGTATCCCGCAAACCTTTTTCCCATTCACAAGAACGTCATTAGGCCACTTGGTCTCAACCTTTACACGAAATCTCCTACGTAAGACTTCTGCCACAGCCACGCCAACTACAAACACAAGCTGAATAGCCTTAGATGCAAGTGCCTTAGGGCGGAGAATAATTGAGAACCATAGGCCGCCTTCGGGCGAGATCCATTCTCTGTTAAGCCTTCCATGTCCAGCCGTTTGGGTTTCGGCAACTGCAACAGTTCCTTCCTGTGCGCCTAGTTTGGCGAGTTCTTTTGCCCACTCGTTTGTCGAGCTGACTTTGTGCTTGAAGAATACTTTTTTTCCGAAGCGCTTGGTGCGTGGATTTTCTTGGAGCTTATCTGGTTTTATCTTTGGTGACACGTCAGCTCGCCGCTATGGCATTTCGCAGAGTTCTAGAAGAACGCCCTTGGTGCTTTTCGGATGGACAAACGCTATTTTCTTTCCTTCTGCACCTGCCCTGGGCTTTTCGTCTATCAATGTTACACCGTTCTTCTTGTATTCCTCAAGCACTTTGACTATGTTCTTAACCTTCATTGCAAGGTGATGAATACTTTCTCCTCGCGTTTCAAGAAACTTTGCAATAGTGCTTTCGCTTCCGAGCGGTTCTAAAAGCTCCACCTGTGTCTCGCCGCCACTGGACAAGAAAGCTACCTTGACCTTTTGTTCATTCATGACATGGACGCCTTCAAGTTTGAAACCCAATGCGTCACGATAAATCCGGATAGCTTCATCCAGATTTTTCACAGCCACACCCACGTGATCCATTCCGATGAACATATGGTTCAACCCTTCTCGTAGAATGTTTAAATGCATATCAAACACGTTGTAAAAAGATTTTCTGAACCTAGACCCGGAACCTAGTATGCCTTACCTTTTTTTCTTGCGCACATTTCTCTTGTGAATCATTCGATCTATCTTCGCAAACTTTCGCTTTCTTTCCTTCATTTTGCGAAAATCCTCGAAGAGCGGTCTTGGAATATTCGTCCGCGGAAGATACATGTCTCCCTTTCCTTCGGGTAGCGCCAAGGGATATTGCGGCTTCCTTCTGACAATTAGTAGGACGTAAAACAAGAACATGTCAAAAGGCATCGATGCCAGAAAAAGGTACATCGTCAAAAGGATGTTCTGAAATACAACCCATGTGCCGATTGTAAAGCCGTTGACAACACAAACGCATGCTGTTCCAACTTGTAGAGCCAGTTTTCTCCGCATAGATAATCAGTTTCCCACATGACTTTTGGAAGAAGCAGTTATTACACTTTGCGTTATCGCTTGTCTGAAATCTTAACATGGCAATAACGGCGTTTCCAGAACGAAATGTTATAAACAAAAACAAAATATCACTAGCTTATGCCCGACAAAGTTCATTGTGCTCATATTCTTGTAAAAACAGAACAGGAAGCCAAGGCAATATTGGAACAATTGAACAAGGGTGAAAAATTCGCAAACATAGCCAAAGAAGTTTCCCTCTGTCCTTCAGGAAAACGCGGCGGCGATCTTGGAACATTTACCAGAGGAAGAATGGTTAAAGAATTCGAAACATGCGCTTTCGCTCTTCAGAAAGGGCAAACCTCTCAGATTGTAAAAACAAAGCTTGGGTACCACATAATAAAACGGCCAGAGTAAGGCTAGATGACCGCGCAGAATTTATCATCTTTTAGCAATGAGCGGTCGTGTGCTATTATCTGGAAGTTGAAATTAAAACAACGCGCCAAGGACAATAAACTATCTGCTCACGGGAGATTCGCCACATTGACAAAATTTTTGAGAATCTCTTCTCCATGTTCAGTGTTATTCACTTCTGGATGAAATTGAACCCCATAATATGGCTTCTCCAAATGCTTCACAGCCTGAACCTTGCAGTTCTCTGACACGGCAAGTATGATGAAGCCATTTGCCAGTTTCACTTCATCGTTATGTGACTCCCAAACAAGAAATTCCTTCGGCAATCCTTTGAACAAATCATCTTCTTCAATGACCTGTATTTTAGCCAGCCCGTATTCTGGGACCTCAGAAGGCCCTGCTTTGCCGCCGCAATAAACAGCCATTAACTGAAGCCCAACGCAGATGCCAAGAATGGGTCCGTGAAAATGCTGTAAATAGTCAATGCAATTTCCAAGCTTAGGGGATTCCCAGGCGATTCTGGGTGCTCCACCACTTAAAATCAACGCGTCAGCATCTATCTCATGCACAGGCGTGGTGTTAGCAATAATTTTAGAACCGCAGCCAATCTCCCGTAGAACTCTCCAAATCCTATGGGTCCATTGACCGCCATTGTCAATAACACAAACCTTGACCGGTCTACTCATATTCAATCGTCCCGGGCGGCTTGTTTGTTATGTCAAAGACAACTCTGTTAACGTCATCTTTCAGAGTGTTCGTGATTCTCACAGATATCCTCTCTAACACTGTGTGAGGAATCTTTGAATATGCGGCGCTCATTCCGTCCAAACTTTCAACCGCACGAACTACAATAATGCTCCCATAAGCCCTGACATCGCCATGGACCCCAACCGTTTTACAAGGAAGCAAGGCAGCAAAGTACTGCCAAGGTCTATTCATCGATTTGTCTGCCACGGCCTTTTCAATCTCCTCTTCTACAATAGCGCATGCTTCCCTGACGATTCTCACGTTATCAGGGCCAGCTTCTCCGATAATTCTTACAGCCAAGCCTGGACCTGGAAACGGTTCTCGATCATAAAGTTCGGAAGGTAAGCCCAGCTTTTTTCCGACAATTCTCACTTCGTCTTTGTATAAGTCTCTCAGAGGTTCAACAATTTCAAATTCTATTTTTTCAGGCAATCCTCCTACATTGTGATGAGATTTAATCCTGTCTCTAAGTCCGCCTCCGCTCTCTATCCAGTCCGGTGCAATGGTTCCCTGAACAAAAAACTTGGCGTTCTCCTTTCTGGCAACTTCCTCAAAAACTCTGATGAATAATTCGCCTATGATCTTCCTTTTCTGTTCTGGGTCAACCACGCCTTTGAGCTTCTCATAGAACCGTTCTTTAGCATCCACGACAAGAACGTTCAAACCCAGCTTTTTCAGCGTTTTCTCATTATTCTCTATCTCATTCTTTCTCATGTAACCAGTGTCGACCAAAACACATCGCAAGTTGCCTCCAATGGCTTTGTTGACTAAAATTGCGGCTGTAGCAGAATCGACACCACCGGAAACACCAATAACAGCTTTACCCTTTATCTTATTCTTCAGTTCTTGAATTGTTTCTTCTATGAATCTTTCGGTATCGAACATGAAATCATCGAAACCTAGGAGTAACAAGCGACTATAAAAATCTTGTAAGACCGACCGATCACTGAGGCGCACCGATGAAAATGGTCATTGTTACAATAGAAAGATTTGGAAAAACTATAAAGGCTACATGCTAAAATTAAGGTATTCTCTCTATGCTGGTGAAGTTAATGGAAAAATTCACCCATGACATAATCATCGTTGGGGCCGGTCTAGCTGGTTTAAGGGCCGCTGTCGCCGCTGCCGATGTTAGTGACAAGCTTGACATAGCTGTAATTTCGAAGCATCATCCTCTACGCTCGCACTCCGTATGTGCACAAGGCGGAACAGGCGCCGTGATGCGAGAAAAAGACTCATTCGACTTGCATGCTTACGACACCGTTAAGGGCGCTGACTTCCTCGCAGATCAGGACGTTGTAGAATTTTTCGTCAAGCAAGCGCCCAAAGAAATCGTGATTATAGAGCATTGGGGGTGCCCGTGGAGTCGCACAGCGGATGGCAAGATAGATCAACGTGCCTTCGGCGGTCACAGTTTCCCAAGAGCATGCTTCGCAGCTGACATGACCGGCTTCCACGAAATGCATGCATTATACGGAAAAGCCACGTCGTATAGTAACATAAAATTCTACGAAGAATGGTTCGTCACTTCCCTAATAGTTGAGAATAAAACTGCAATAGGTTTGACAGCCATAGAAATGGAAACAGGCAGAATGCATGGGCTCCAAGCCAAGTCAATCATCATCGCGAGCGGAGGCCACGAGCGCATCTACGAATTCACCACATTCTCGCACACCACTACAGGCGATGGAATGGCCATGGCATATCGTGTGGGCGTGCCGTTGGAAGACATGGAGTTTGTTCAATTCCATCCGACAGGCTTGGTTCCACCAGGTGTATTAATAACCGAAGGAGCCCGCGGAGAAGGAGGCTGCTTACTCAACGCCAATGGCGAACGGTTCATGAAACGCTATGCCCCAGAAAAGATGGAGTTGGCGCCACGCGACGTGGTTTCCCGAGCTGAACAAACAGAAATCCTTGAAGGAAGAGGGTGGCAGGGGCCATATGGTCCGTACATTGCCTTAGATCTCACGCATTTAGGTGAAGAGAAAATCAATGAGCGTTTGCCGCTCATTCGGGATGTTGCGATAAAGCTTGGCGGAGTAGATCCGGTTAAAGAATACATTCCGATACGACCAGCGGCTCACTATTCGATGGGAGGCATCAAGGCAGACATAAAAACTCAAACCCCGATCGCTGGACTGTACGCATCTGGCGAATGTTCGTGCCTAAGTGTGCACGGGGCAAATAGACTGGGCACAAACTCGACAGCTGAATGCCTGGTTTTCGGCGCGGTTTCAGGTGAAGAAGCAGCCGAACACGCTTTATCGAACGGCTTGCATGAGCTTCCACAGGAAAAGCTAATGGCTGAAGAAAAAAGGGTTTTCGATCAGATTCTGGGAAGCGAAGGCCCTGAGAAGGTTGCAACCATTAGAGATGAAATGAGACGCATAATGAATGAGAAAGCATGGATATATCGAAGAGGCGACCAGCTGGAAAGCGGTCTGAAAGAAATCAGACAGCTTAAACAAAGGTTCAAGAAGATAAAGGTGGAAGACAAAGGCAGGCCGTTCAACACGGGAATGTTAAATGCATTGCAGCTAGATTTTATGTTAGATCTGGCGGAAGTCACCATGGTCAGCGCGTTGCCGAGAACAGAGTCGCGTGGGGCCCACTCGAGAACCGATTATCCCAAGCGTGACGATCAAAACTGGCTGAAGCATACATTGGCATACTATACGAAAGACGGGCCGAGACTTGAGTATATTCCAGTTACGGTAACAAGGTGGCCGCCTGTTGCAAGAACCTACTAGGAGGATTGAGGGACATGAGCACTAAAGTTGAGAAAACTGTTGAATTTAAAATAAGCCGATTTGACCCGGAACAAAAAGGACACTACATGTCCACGTTTAAAGTTCCTATCCGCAAGGGAACAACCCTTCTTGACGCTTTGCTTTACATCAAGGACAATTTTGACGAATCGGTTACGTTTAGGCAATCATGCAGAATGGGTATCTGCGGAGACTGCGCAATTAATGTCAACGGAAAGCCGATGCTGGCATGCTACACGCAGGTGCTTGATCTCGGCGCGGATTCCCTATTTGTTGAGCCGCTTTCAAACGCTCCGGTCATAAAAGATTTGGTTGTTGGTATGCAGCCGTTCTTCGACACTTACAAGCGGATCAATCCTGTCCTGATTAAGCCTGAGGAAGAATTTAACAAGCCGAATGAATTCGCTCAGTCGCCGAGTGACCTTAAAAAGTACTGGGATTTGACGCTGTGCATAAAATGTGCAATCTGCAACTCGGCGTGTCCTGCGGTTATTGATGAAAAGTTTCTCGGGCCTTCTGCCTTGACTGCCAACTACCGTTTTGTTGCGGATTCAAGAGATCAAGGTCTGGATGAGCGGTTAAAGCCGATGGCTGACAACATTTGGCTGTGTACCCAATGTAATTCATGCACATTGTTTTGTCCTAAGAAGCTGAGCTGTGCGAACGCGATAGTTGATGATCACAGTCTTTTGGTGGAAGCTGGGAACATTCCGAGAACCGTTAAAGACGTGCTTGAAAGCGTCTACAAATTCCATAACCCGATGGGGACGCCGCAGACGAAGAGAATGGATTGGGCTAAGGATTTGAATGTTAAGACTTTTCCAACAACTACAAGGGCTGATGTTTTATTCTTTGTTTGCTGTTCAAACGTTTATGATCTGAGAAATCAGGAAGCCGCCAGAACTATGACTTCAATATTCAGCAAAATTGGCGTTACCTTTGCAACTTTAGGCATTGAAGAATGGTGCTGCGGAGACCACATGCTCCGACTTGGTGAAAAAGGTCTTTTTGAAGAGCTTGCTGAACATAACATTTCCATGTTCAAAAAGTTCGATGCAGAAAAAATTGTCACACTGTCTCCGCACTGTTACAACACTTTCAAGAATGACAAGCCCTACAGTGACGCCGGCCTCAACGTTCAACACTACACCCAGTTCTTGTTAGAAGCTATTGAAAATGGCAAGCTTAAACTCTCTAGGCCAATAAAGAAAAGGATTGCTTACCATGATCCTTGTTTCCTTGGCAAACGTAACGATGTGTTCGATGCTCCGAGACAGATTTTGCAGTCAATAAACGGTGTGGAACTTGTTGAGATGAAGAGGACAAGACAGGGCAGCTTTTGCTGTGGCGGTGGGGCTGGGCGGGTTTGGACAGAAGACGCTCTGCCTGAAAAGAGACCTAGTACCAATCGGCTGCAAGAGGCTCTCGACCTAAATGTTGAAGCTATAGCTGTGGCTTGCCCGTATTGCGTGACCACTTTAGAAGACGCAGTGAAAGTGCTGGATGTGGAGAGCAAGATTGCTGTGAAAGACATTCTAGAACTCCTAAAGGAAACCTTGTAAGTCAACTGAAAGAAACAAAGCAAATTCTTATATTTTTTATAAATCCATTAGGCTTGGTAGTGGTAAAGAGGTTAGCTAATGGAGAAGAAAATTGTATATTTTGATGAGCCAGGTCCTCAGAATACGAATGTTGTTGTTGACGCTGTAGAAGAGAGGCTGAGAGGCTCCAGCATAAAATACGTTGTGGTTGCTTCGAAAAGCGGTGAAACAGCGTTGAAGGTTGCGAAAGCGGTGAAAGGTCTTCGTGTGAATGTTGTTTGTGTTTCCGGATATGCTGGCATAAGAAAGGTGGAAGGGCGCTCTTGGCCGGATATTAAGGGTGAAACAAGGAAAGAGTTGGAAAGTCTAGGTGTCAAAATTCTGAGTGAAACTCCTTGGATATTCAAGAGCAGCGCCTTTGACTATCAATTCCTCGGTGAAGCATCCCCTTCTTCAATTGTTCACAAGGTTTTGAGTAGATTGATGGGATATGGTTTCAAGACAGCCGTAGAGGTTACGTTACTTGCAGCAGACGCTGGGGCGATTCCCATCGACGAGGAGGTTGTTGCAGTTGCTGGGACGGGATACCTTGGGCGTGGGGCAGACTGTGCTATTGTTGTGAAGCCATCAGTCTTGCCAGACGCATTCTTTATCAGCATTGAGAAGGGGATGGAAATTAGAGAAATCATTGCCATGCCGAGGGTGAAGTTTTCTGAGCGTTTGATCAAACTGCTGAAAGCAAGAGCAGAGTCTATTTGAATAATATGGCTATCAAAAGGAGAGAAGTCTCCCATGTATCGAAAGACTTTCTCATCGCCAATTCTGAAACGTGCAAATTACATGGTTTACATAGATAAATTAATATAACATTGTTTGTTCAATAGGGTTGAAATTCCTCGTTTAGTGCTCCGCTGAGATTGGAGGATAATACATGTTTGGTTATGCTGGTCGTGTATTGCATGTGGATTTAACATCTGGAAAAACTCATGTTGAGCCTTTGAATGAGGATTACGCTCGGAAATACATTGGCGGAATAGGCTTGGGCATGCGATTTTGGCTGGACAATTCTAAGGCTGGAGTGGATCCTTTCAGTCCGGAAAACCCGTTGATTCTGGCAACTGGCCCCATATCGGGCACAATGTGGCCCACGGGCGGAAATGGGCATGCCTTTGTTTCAAAATCGCCGCAGAGCTATGGGATTGGAGAAGCTAAAGCTCATGGTTCGTTTGGGACAGAGTTGAAAAGGTCTGGGTATGACGTTGTAGTTTTCAAGGGGAAAGCAGAGAAGCTGGTCTATGTTTGGATTGATGATGATTCAGTTCAGCTTCTAGATGCTTCACATTTGATGGGCATGTCGCCTGGCGAGACTGAGGATGCGATAAAGGAAGAACTAGGCGACTACTACATTCGCGTTGCAGCAATCGGTGTTGCGGGGGAAAAACTCTCTCGAATGGCATGCATCATCAACGACAAGACTAGGGCAGCGGGAAGAACTGGTTTAGGCGCTGTTATGGGTTCAAAGAATCTCAAGGCAATTGCCGTGCGCGGAACCTGCGATATTACTGTTGCAAAGCTGGATGAATTCATGGAGTACGTTAAGGAATTCCATGAAAGGATGAAGGGTCCTGCAACGCAGAAATACAGGACTTTAGGTACGCCTGAAAACGTCCTTGTGCACAATTCATTGTCTTGTATGCCGACGAGAAACTATAATAATTCAAGGTTTGAAGGCGCGGAAAAGGTCAGCGGAGAAAACCTTAATGAAAAATTCGTTGCCAAGATCATAGGATGCAGTTCTTGCGCAATGCGATGCGAACACATGTGTGTGGTTGCGGAAGGACCTTACAAGAACACGATGACACGCATGGAGTATGAGACTTTGTGGGCGTTGGGACCGTACTGTGGCGTAGACAGGCTTGATGCGATCACGAAAGGAATGGAGCTTACTAACTATTATGGGATAGACGCCATCAGCGCAGGCGTGACTATCGGTTTTGCCATGGATTGTTTTGAAAGGGGCATATTAACACAAGAGGATCTTGACGGCATAGACGCGAAATTCGGCAATGCAGAAGCCATGGTTCAGCTTGTTGGAAAGATTGGGAAACGCGAGGGCATCGGCGACATACTGGCTGAAGGGGCGAAAGTCGCTGCGGAAAAAATAGGCAAGGGCTCTGAGAAATTGGCAGCAACCATAAAAGGCGTTGAGATCACTGGCTACGACCTCAGATGCTTAAAGACGGCTGCGTTAGGTTTTGCTGTTTCCTTCCGTGGTGCAGATCACAACAGGCATGGGGCTTATGCTTTTGACGTGAAGGGAAAGGTCAACAGACTCGTGGCTGAAAAGGGCAGGGGCAAAATGGTCAGGGACATGGAAGACACTTACAATCTTATCGACTCATTCATAGTTTGCAAATTTTCAAGAGGCACATACTACAAGGAACTGCCGGACATGGCTAAGCTCTACACTTTGGTGACTGGATTTGACATGACACCTGAAGAGCTGAAGCGGGCTGGCGAGAGAATCCAAAATATTGCCAGACTGATCAACATTAGAGAAGGCCTAGGAAGAAAGGATGACACGTTGCCATACAAGGTTATGCACGAACCAATTCCAGATGAAGGTCCGTCAAAAGGTGCTTACGTTTCACAGGAAGAGTTAGATTTGCTTTTAGATGATTACTATGAAGCCCGAGGATGGACCCGGGAAGGCGTGCCAACAGTGGAAAAACTCAAGGAGCTAGGCATGGACGACCTGATCGACATAGTCCAGAAATGAATGGTGGAATAGAAGATGGTGAAAATTCACGAAAGAAAATTCATTTCAGCCGACCCGGACAAATGTGTAGGATGCCAAGTCTGCGAATATGCGTGTTCAGTGACCAAGGAAAAGGCTTTCAACCCGCTGAAATCCAGAATACGGGTCGTTCGAATAAACCAGCTGATAAACCTGAGTGTCACTTGCAGACTCTGTGAAAACCCACCATGCGTCGTTGCTTGCCCACGAGACGCTTTGGCACAGTCTGAAGAAACAGGTTTGATAAGCGTGGACAAAGACAAGTGCAACGGCTGCGGATGGTGCATCGAAGCATGCGACTACGGGGCGATTATGCTGCACCCAGAGAGTAAGGTGGTTTACGTCTGCGATTTATGTAAGGATAAGGGCGAACCTCAATGCATCAAATGGTGCCCAGAAGAAGCCTTAGAGCTAGTCACAAGCGACGTTCTAGCACAAAAAGCACGAATAACAGCAGTAAAGAAACTTTTCCAAGAAGCCATAAAAGAAACTCAAACAAAACGATAACCTTCACTTTTCTAGACCTGGGTTCTAAACATATGATATTTCTATAGCGTTGTCAATCTCGCCTAAGCACGCGTGCGTCAAAGAATGGGAGGTTGTTTTCTGGGGTTGTGAATCTGTTAGTAAAATTTACAACTAGTTAAAATTACTAATGTTATTATTGAACGAGAGTCAATTTCACTTTCAATTCCCTCTACTTGGGATTTTTCCTTGAACCAACATGAATGTTACAATCGATCGATTGTTTGGGATAACTAGCAATGAAAAGGAGAAACCAAGACTTAACACTTTCCCACAAGCACAATTGACCCTCATTGTAGGAGACTCAAACCAGCTCGAACGCAAACAACTTATCCAGACAAAAAGGCGCCAAAGACAGCGCGTGCCCTTCTGCTTTTGGCATAAAGATAAAATACACGCGCTTCATTAACAACGTTCTGGCCATAGCAGCACGGGATGACGAATGAGCTCACTGAAACGAGGAAGACCGCGAAAGTTTCAATGGATCGAGTCCAAAGACATTAGCGAAAATCACTCATCTGAAGCGCAGTTCCTGAAGTTTGCAAGTGTCAATAATCCCTTCATGGCGCGCGTTGCATCCAATGGTTGTCCTCAGTGCAAAAGCAAGAACTTCATGCTTCGCCACGATGAAAAATTCGGAAACATAAGATTCTATTGTCAAGGATGCAGGTACGAAACTTCGTTTCACATAAAGAAGCCGACGAGAGACCAGCTCACTGTAATGCCAGTTTACGATGATCAGGGCTTGCTTGTTGACGAGAAAGTCGTGGACGTATTTCACGAACAGACGGAGCGAGAAACAGTTGATGCAAAAGTGTCAAGGGCAGAGCAGAGGCTGGATTTGGGCGGTGAATGGTTTGATGGCTCTTCAGGAATGGAGTCACAAAATCGGTGTCTGACCCGCGAGGAGGCGATTGAACGTATCAAGAAAAGGGAAATGAGAGCTCAAATTGCGACGATGCTCAAAGAAATCGAGAGGGAAGAGAGAGATGATCGGTTGGCTGCGATGGAAGCAGACATGTCGTCTGATGAGGTCTGATTTTCTGTAATATAGGTGAGGAAGAAACAATCTTTTTTTGGGCGGACGCAGTCATTTTAGCACGCCTCATCATCATACGCTTGTTGTCTGTCGCTCGCTCAGTCTCAAAGCTTCGCATCAACCTTGTGCCGCGCGCTTTCGAATGTTTAACGTTTAGCCTTTCTTATTGCGTGCGTGCAATTGGTGTAGGCCCCTCTATTTGGAGCCAAATATGTCTTGTTGCGTTAGTAGTGTGGTTTCTGGGAAAGAGGGTTTAAGGATTAGAGGTTCGATGAGTGCATCTTTGGAAGGAAGGGGTGTATGTTGGGAGCGCAAAGCGACTGTTTGAAGCCTTCGAATTGGTGTCAGATACGAATCGAATAGCAGAGATTATCAGAGTTCCTAGAATTGTATGGTTCAGTGAAGAGCCTAAATCCCAAGCTGGAGGAAGTTGGTTGGAAGTGAACAACAAAATCTCTAGGGAAGTAGAAGTTGAACATGGCGATATCAAGTTCCGAATTTTTTTCGGGTTGTCTCCAGTAGTCCAGATCGATCGAACATGACCGGAAAGAACATCGAGCTCTCGGGTGGATAGCCAAAATGCTAGCAAAAATCTAGCCGTTTCAATCGCAATTTAGCCAATGCCCTATTCATGCACATAGAACAATTCTTGAATGCAAACGAGCCAAAGAAAGATTGAGATAACACTTCAAATCGTTGCCAAAAGAACTACGGAACGGGACCGACTCACTGAAGAATTGCTCAAGAAAATCAAGAGTGATGAAAAAAGAAGCAGTTGAACAGTGACAACTTGTCCTTCGGCAATGCATTCAAGATGTAGGTCTCTGCTATTCACAGAAGGTTTCATGGATCTTGATGATTTCTTCTTCGATCTTCCACTTCGGTTTGTACTTGCTCTCTTTAATTTCTGATTGTATCTGGTCAACTCTCTTCTCGCAGAGAATTCGTGCCAAGGTTTTCTTGGTAATAATATTGTCTAGTTCTGTTTGGTTTTTCATCCAACATATTGTCTGGATTGTTTTCCAAACCTTTTCCTTTGGATTGATTGTTCTTCTGTCTTCTACTTCTTTTGCTAGTATGGGTTGCAGACCAATCGACGAAAGCTTTGCATTCACAATCTCAGTTATTTCATCTAGTGTGAAGTTGTCCCCTTCGAAATCTGTGTCCCACATTCTGTAACAGTTGCTATCCAACAGATTCAATCTCTCTACGAGTTCTTCTACTAACTCTTTCGCTCCCTCGTCATTATCAATGATCAAATATCTACCAACTTCCTGCTTCTTGGCAATTCGGAGAACTGCACTCGCGTTATACGAGCTAATTCCTCCAGTGCCTTCGAAGTTATGGATAGCAATCCCGTCCTGCTCTGGTACTCTTCCAAATCCCCCCATTAGGACGTTAATGGCAGTTTCTTCACTCTCACCCTCTACCAGTAAGACGACTTTAGGTATGGTCACATATAGGTAATCTGACACGATCTTCCTCCGTATCTTTTCATTCCGATAATCGAATTTCATGCCGTAATAACTATCCTTCCATCTACCACGTCTGCCATCAACAATGTCATCAGGTTCAGGTTGTTCCTCACCTGTGAGATCTTTGAGGAAGAAGTTCAAGATGCCGACTATTTCGTAGTAATCCTGTGCCAAGAGTGCCTTCCCCTTTAATCTCTCTTTCTTGTAAAAAGAAATCAGACGTACAAGAGAGTACCAACTTGTCATAGGGTCGACAAAATGGCCTTGCGCAGCAAAATAATCTCTTAACTCTGTCACCTCTTTCGGCGATATCCCAATATCCTTCAAAACTGCTGGAGGTGAGAAAACGTTCACTCTCCAATTTTCCCACTGTTCAAGGCTATTCTGATCCCAAGTTAGATGTACTATTCCTCGATAGGATGGCTGGTATGCGTTTTGGAGCTGCAGCAAAAGGCCTATCTGTTCCACCAACTTTGGGCGTGCATTTAAGAAAGCGTTTTTCACATGTCTGTACATCTCTTTTGCTTGTTCAAGCATCTTTTCAGCATTCGTTGCGTTCTCTATGTAGCTGCTTGTCAAGGTAACAGTTGTGAGATTCAGAAATCTATCGAGAAGGAAAACCTGGTAAGGATGGTAGTAGATAAAAGTATTTTCTTCGCCATCTTTATCCACATAATTACTCCACGGTCGAAAATTTTCTTGGTTAGGAAATTCTAGTAGACCTGCTTCCAGATACTTCTTCAAATACCATGAACTACTCATGATGCCACAATAACGAGTTTCATTGTCTTCTTTTGTCACAGGTCTCCTCAAGCGAAGGACTGGGTAAAGAAAGCCGATTTTCTCAAAATGCTCTAGTTGTTCTTCACTCACTCGTATGTCGCGTGCGCGAAGAAAATCGACGAACTTATCGCTGTCTAATAGTTCAAATTGAGGGACCTCCAACTTGAGAAGTTCCGGCATATATCCAGATAGGAAAATTGGTCTGTTGTTCAGATAATTCACCTCTATATGTCATATCAACATACGATAAAAAAGGTCTTCTGTGAGAAGAGAATATTCTGTCAGCAGTTGCAACACGTTGATTTTATCAGCAAATCGGTGCTCGATTTTTAGCCTGATTCACAAACTGTTCAAATTGGGTTTATTTGGTCAAGACAGGCTCAAGGGGTCTTAAAACGAATGCTTCGACCGGGATGTGAATGCCTTTTTCCTCATCAAGGATAAGAAACAAGCTTATTATCGGATATACACACAATCGTACAATGGAGAGCAAAAAGGTGGATTCCATCTTGTCCGCAAGAAGCATTCTAGACAAGAAGAGCTGGCTCTTTTTCAAAATCTACAAAGACCCTACTTCTGCGCTTGATTGGAAATCTAGTCTTGATTGGTATCACAACGTCTTGATGGACGTCATCAAGCCCATCGTGTTGGATACTCCTGAGATTCGAGTGGCTCTGTTTGGATTCTACGGTCCGGCGTCTTACGCTGCTGAGGGAGAAGCATATGAAAGGCAAATTACCTCGCCAACAACCAATACGGTATTCATAAGACTTAGGATCTCTGTGAGAAAAGGAGGCAAGAAGAAAGTAAAGAACAAGTTCCTCATGTCGTTAGGCAGTAGCAGAGCTTTGGTCTGGGATTATGAACTAATGACAACCTACAATGTTCGGAATGATCTTGGAGGAAGATTCGGGAGCAACCTTGATAGCCAGACCCTTGAATTTGTTCGCTACTGGGACGCTGCTTGTAGATATATTCTGTCAATTTTGACTCTGCCCGGAAATTGGGTTCAAAATGTTGATGTATGGGGGATGCCTCACCTAGTTAACAATTCATTAGGTGCTTGGCTCAGACCTGAGCGAGATCCGGTGATTTGTCCCAGTTGCCAGGCGCACATGTACATGAAAACAGTGCCAACCAGCGTCGCAGTCGGCCAGCCTCCAGTCCTGCAGATTCAGGTACCCTGCTTTCTCTTTGTATGTCCGAGTTGCCCTACTCAATTTCTCTACTCAATCAATATATAGACTCAAGCAGAAAGCCGAAAAATGAGATCTTGTCGAAGGAGCGACAAATAAGCATGTGTTGAAAACATAGCAAGCTGGTCCAGCAAACCTGTTTACAAAAGCACGCACGTCTTCTTTTTTACTCTTCTCTGATACGTTCGGAGCCAGATGGGATAAGATTTGAGTAGAGAGAATTACGATGTCTTGATACCTCACGCTTGCTGATTACCGGTTCATAAATGATATATGAAATGCCGTAGAGACATTGAAGCTGCGATATTCGAATGCAACGAAAACCCAAGATTAGGATTCGGACAAGTTCACTTGAGGTCTTCCGAAAAGTCGCTAGCACGGTCTGTGCATTCTGCATAATGACGCCTAGAGACAGATTTGAGTGTTGTAAACCGGGTGATTCGCTTGGAGAACAACTTCAAATTATGAGACGAAAAGGATTTGACGCCATACCGATGCTTAAGGGAACAGACTTGAAGTCGGGTGAAATCAGCGAACACCTAAGTCAGGAAAACATTGAGAATAAGATCGCGCAGGGATTCATGAAGTGTAAAGAGGCGTCAACAAGAATAGAGGAGGAAGATCAGATACGGGAAGATCTTCCAATGGAGGAAGTCATTAGCAGATTTTCGTGTCGAAAGAACAAGTCTAGCGTTCCTCTCTTTCTAAGGAACGAGAATGACCACATCATTGGTCTGATAACTTTAGCGGATCTGGACAAGACGGCAGTGAAAATGTACCTTTTTGCCTTGATGTCGGAATTAGAGCTCTCTCTACTTGAGATGATTTCAAAAGATTACGACAGGGTCAAAGAGGTTTGCAAGTGCAAGTATTGTCTCAGAAAAAGAAAAGCAAGAAAAAATCAAATGCATTCGCACGACAATCTTGAAGAATACTATTACTTAAACTTGAAAGAACTAATTCACATGATAATAAGGTCAGAAAGCTCCAGCGAATCTCAGAGAAGAGTGAAAAATGCTCTGGTACGCGAGGGCCACGGTGAAATAGTCAAACTAAGAAATACAATTGCTCATCCCAAGCCTCTGGTTTCGGACAAATTCCCTATAAACAAACTAGCCAGGATATACAGTCTCGTAAAGAATCTGCTTTCGACGTGCAAGAATACGTACTCCTCTGGGAATAAACCACATCTGGAAACGCGATGCTTGAATGGACCAGAGCTAACGGAGAATATAGTACCGAGTTAGCAGAAGCTCATAAGAAATGATCAATGTGTTCACTAATGCCTCTTTAATCTCTACTTGTATTTCATCCACTTCTGAAAGCGAACGGTCTATTTCTACATAAGGAAGATAGCGCCAATTCTGTCCAGCGTTGCCAAGATGGATTTTGACAATGAAATCAGTTGAGATTGCTCAAGCCTGCTGCTGGTTGAAGATATTATCTGCTTTATGTTAACCAAGAATTCCTTTTCAAATGCTTCCATGAGCTCGGTTATATTTCCGGTCTTTATCTTGTGCACCATAATTGCGAGTTCAGAAAGATTTCTGCAGTTCCTTTTTGGTTCAAGCTCTTTGTCGAACTCCCTGTTTTCCATTTTTTCAAGCAGTTTCGGATGCTTTGATACGATGTGACCCACGCTGCTTTTGGTCAGTGAATAGATGGATGTTTCGGTGTTAATTATTGTGGTGATAATATTCTTCATTGTTGTCTTTGGTTCTTCCCCTTTCAAAGAAACCACAAACTCAAGGTTGCTAACCAAATCGAACTTCTCTATCATGAGGTTCTTGATGGTTTCCACAGGGTTCGTAAGTGGCTTTGCTTCGGCAGCCTGAGTACCCTGTATCAATTTGAATGAAACATCAGATGGAAACAAGCGGATTAGATTGATCGAGTAGTCTTTCTGTGCGTCTTCTGGGTGAAGTCCAATGTAGGAAGCAGTAGCCTCGACAAACAATTTGTGGAATCGGTCGCTGAAGCCCTCAAAGTGCATGTTTAGCGGAACGAGTCCGACTCTTGTATGTCTTCCCCCAGCAACTTTCTCTTCAGTTTCGAGCTGCAAGAGCTTCTCAAAAGAAGGATCCTGGGTGGCAAGTTTATTGCAGCTGTCGACTAGCGTCCCGTCTATTACGCCACTGAAAACAGGTGCGCCACTGCTTGTGGTTATCAAATAAGCTGAGATTATACCAGTGTTCAAAAGCAGGGCTACTGAATCTTCGTGGAGTTCAATGTTGAAAAATGCCGTGAGCTCCTCTTTCATTTCAGCTAATGTCATCCTGAGTTCTTCTGTCCTGCCAAACTCTTCCTCTACTTTCTTGATCGATGCGAGAAGCAGTTCTTGCAGACTTCTGACCAGCAATCCTTGGGCAAGCTTCGATTTGAAGTCTGAAAGCAAATCGTAGTCCTTGTATTTCTCGCCAATCACAGCTTCTGCAACATTCTTCAGGCAAACGGTTGTCTTGCCCAATTTCTTGTCCCTCAGGTTGATGCATTGATAGAGAACCTTGCTTGCTAAGCTATGTTGAGCAGCTTCCATGCATGCTTCTGCGGCAATTGCGTCTTCTTGCTGTGATAGAAACAAGGCGGCAGCGGCAACGATGATATCCCTCATTTCTTGAGTGCCCAATGAGGAAAACGTGCCGTTCTGTTTCATAATATATTCGATCAGTGTTTTCAATTGCTCGAATGTGCTCGCCTCAATTTTCTCGCCAGTTACTTCATGCAGAGTTACGAAATCAAGAGCTTCTTTCTTTGCGACTATTCTTTCATTGCGCAAGAAGTCTGATATCTTGTCTGAGTATGTAATTAGGGTCGCATATTTCTCGTGCAGGACTTGCAGCTTCATAACATCAAAGTCACTCATTGATTTCATTATTGTCAAGAGATTGGCGACGGTATCATCCTTTTTCTTAGGAATCTCGATCTTCATTCTTCGCAGTGCAAGAGATGCCACCTGCGCAGCTGTATCCGAATTTAGGATGTTGGAAAAGAGAAGTTTTCTTTCTTCCTCTGCTTGCACATAGTCAACGTAGAACAGTTTGATAACATTTCTGTCAATCATCATTTTCTGCTGAATGTATGCTGTTAAGGCATCAAACAAAGGATCATTAGCGGGCAGAAGAGATTCGAACTCCTCTCTGTCATCCTCAGAAAGATGCAATGAATAGCTTCTAATAGCTTGGATCAACGATTTCTTCTGGTTATCGAGTTTAGATAATGCATCTGAGACTGTCTTGATTATTCTTGAGAGATTGTAGTCGCTATCTTCACCGATTATTCTTGAGACAAACTTGGCTGATTGTGGCTTTCTTCCATATTGATCTGGGAGTTCAAGCTGTCTCTGTTGTAGGAGAAATCTTGCAAGTTCTTCAAGCAAGTTGTTATGGTGTATATTTTCCCAACACTTTTTTCGCCTTGTATACTCGCCGATTCTGTCTGAACAAATCAGTTCGATGATGTCCCTCTTCACTGAAACCAGTCTGGCTGCCAGCTCGAAAAGCTCATTGATCCATTCCTCTCGATTGTTTGTCTTTGGGACGAATCCCAAGATTTTATTCTCTGTTGCTTGGTCAATTTTTAGATTATATTCGGCCAGTGTTGATAGGACATTTCTCTTGTGTCTGGTCAGTTCTGTATAGAAACCATAGTAGACACTTCTGAATTCCTCTAAAGAGAACGAATCAATCCTACTTAGAATCTCTTCAATAGCCCCTACAGATGAGAGCTGTTTCACATCCAGGTATTGAACATCAACAATCTTTCCTTGACATAGAATTTCAACCATCTTTTTCAGTAATTCACGTTTTCCCAAAATTGTGTTCCATGCATTCCGTTTGCCTTCTACGTTATCTGTATACTCGTAGTATGCAAGCAAGACAGCCTCCTCTGGAATGTCAAGTCTTTTTGAAATGATCTTTGAAATCTTCATCAGCCATTCATCTTCACTCTCTTCCCAAGGACCAAATACCAAGAGATCGCTATCGACTCTGGTATCCAACTTGATTCCAAAATTTCTGAGGGAATTTCTTACACTCTGAGTGAAAACCCGAATTCTGTGTTCCTTATTCTTCCACGCATACAGCTTTTCAAGGTGTGGAACATAGTGTCCAATAGCCCCCAATACTTTGTTGAATTCGCTCATAAAAGTCGAAAGCTTCTGATTGACATTTCTTGGGTCTGTTCTCAGTTCCAAGGGGCGAGCGATGAACCCAGCAACGTCTCTGATTGTCACCTTGGTGTCTTCAGCAATTTTGTCTTCGTAATCCTTGAATTTGCCGTGAATTGATCTGAGCGTTATGTTAACCGAGGCTATAATGCTAACCACTAGAAGAATGACTGAAACCGAAGTCACATCAGATAATCTAAGTAGCGTTGAAGAAAAGACATAGAGCACAGTCACAACTAGCGAGATAACAAGAATGCGATAAGACCATTTTTCAACTTCTTTCAGTAATCCGTGAGTCGAAGACGTATAATCTTTAGCCGCTTTCAAAATCTGACGTGCCGCGTCCATTGCTTGTTTTCTATAGGCAACTGCGGTGTTATTGAAAACTTCAAGCTCCTTGCTTATTGCAGACTGCAAATTTTGCGTTTCCTGTTTGAAGCTGTCTGATTCTCCGACTAGACGCGAAGAAGAATCCTTAATCTCTTGGCTCAGTTCGGCTGTCTTTTCGGTCAATTCCTGCAAAGTTTTCTGCAGATCAGAGTCTTGGCTTTCGCTTTCTTCGTTTTTTCTATCGTCTCCAGTTGACATAAGGGTCCTCATATAAAGAAAGCTTCGCCTGAAATAATAGAGTTGCCTTGTGATAATGTAACTTGAATACTGCAACGTCTGTGACTGAAGTAAGAAGAATCTATTACGGAATAATCGACGGACAGGACACGGCCCGTATTGTTGAAGCTTAACCAGAGCACCTTCAGCAGCCGAACTTGGTATACTCTAACGCGTCTGCTGTTTAGCGTCAGAAATCAAATTCTCAGCAAGTTCATCAATTATTCCAAAATTCCTAGCAAGTGTTTTTGGCCTCTGTTTAGCCAGTTTGTTGACGTTATCTATTCCAGAAGCGAATAGCGAACGGCCGAGATTTCTTTTCTTGTCCCGAGATAGCGACGGTAACTCCATGAGGCCTGACTCTGCCAAATCACACTTTATACCGAATCTGACCATTTGGATCGATCGATCGAAGAACTTCGGAAAGTGACCGGCCCCTAGCGAATAGCGATGGAGACGCGCGTTTGTCGTTTAGCAGTCTACAAAAGGATTCCAAGATTTGACGGCTTCTCTGTACGCGTTGATTTTTGCCATCGTTTCATTCTCCATCGCGATCGATCGATCGAACGCGCAGAGGTCTGAGCACATTGGTTAGGATCCAGCGTAGGGTCTCAAAGAAACGTTACCTGAACAGCAAGCGCGCCTACGAGTACGAGCGCATGTCACTACACATTCCAAAAAGTATCATGAGGCTATCAGACCGCTTATTGGGAAGGATCTCGAGCTGACCGTTGCGTCCGAGAAGGACTCTCTAGTAATCACTTTGACACCCGCGAAAACGTTTCGGGGTGCTGCAGACAACCATCAGAAAAAGAGCGGTCTCGGGACTCTTGAGTAAGATTTAGCCAAAAATTAAATCTGTCGTAGCTAACTATTGCTTATAGCGTGCGCCTGAGGGAACGACAAATATATGAGTGATTTCAGAAGTGAACGTATTAAAGAGCTCATCAATACCGTGCTTAAAGTTGGATTGGACAAATGTAGTTTTGAGTTCTACATGAATGGCGAGACAAAGCCTCTGGAATTCAAAGAGAATCGTGATGTCGAAAAGGTTCCAGCGCTAATTGAGGAAACCAAAAAAGAACACGGCTTAGCCTATGACATTAAAGACACCGAAAAAATGAGTCCCATCGAAATCAAGCGAGTCTATGATCAATGCGCCCACCGGGCTCAAAATCCAAAGAACCATGAGTATGGAACCAGTCGCCTAATATATCCTGTTTTCGTAGGAGGAGGAGCAGGAGACCGGTTTGGGAAGGAGAGCCCTGCAATGATCGTCTATGATTCTTCTTCTGGTGATGTCATTTCTGTGCTTCCCCAAATAATAGAAAAACTTGTCTTCTCCTTAAAACAAAAAGTGCTCGGCGGAGAAGTTACGTCTCGTCCAGAAGCAACTATCAGCATCTACGATTTCCTGAAAGACTTAAAACAAGATTTAGACAGCCACACTTGAAATGAAGCGCCCGCGCCTCCTAGACCCATGTGAAAACGTTTCGGCACGCCGCAAACATCCGCCAGAAATAGCAAAAGAAACAATCCTAAACACTTGATTCCAACATTCAAGCTCAGATTTTGTTTAAATATTGGCACGCCGAAACCTTTTCCACCTAGCAGCATTTCTGCCCGCAGATCGATCGATCGACATCGTTACCAACTATTGGAAAGTTGTAGATATTCTTGAAAGTCACAGATATTTTTATCCATGTGTTATTTGATATTGGCGTATCGATCGATCGAAGATGTACTCCGAGATTCTATCAAGAGGTTTCTGAGAGTTGAGAAACCTGACTGGTCAAAGCTGATTTAAAATGGCGCTTTCGCGCTTGTCTAAATACGTTTAGATTCTACGCTCAAGGTTTATACTACTAAGTGTTTTTACACAGTTAGAGTTACGCTTTTTCTGTTGAAACATGCCACTCTTGAACATGACAAATAAAAAAAGGGAATGGTTAGGTTTCTGGAAGTTCTTTCTTCAAGTTCTGAACATGCGTGTGTTTTTGTTAATTCAACGTTCTGTTGCGCGCACGCTAACAATGAAAAAGATAGCAGGGATTCTTTTCCCTGCGTTCTAACTACATATGCTATGTTTTGCTACAAATGTCACATCGATCGATCGACCATAGAAACATCAGCAAGTTCCCTCAGCGACTTCCAAAACTACGACATTCTAATCAGCAGAGAGTTACTTTGAAGGTTCAAGCATGGGCAAAATAGCTAAGAAGCTCGACCGGTCAACTGCCACGGTCCACGCGCAGATCCATAGTCACAACAAGTGTGATCGATCGATCGATCGAACGTAACTTGCTTGCTTTGGTGCGGGGGATTAGGTTTAAATCTCGGTTTAAATTCTCGGAATTTGACACATGCAACATCTATATCATAAACATTCATTCACTTTTTGGAGCTATGGTGAAGGGATAAGTGCCTTGTGTTTCTAAATATGTAAGAGATTGCCGGGTCTTTTCGAGTGCCCCCACTTCAAGAACAATTTCTGGATTAATCTGATATTCTTCGACCATGTTTGTAAAATCCCGCCAGTTTATTGTTCCATCCCCTGGAACGAGCTCGTTGTCGACTTCTCCTTTGTTATCGTTAATATGGACGTAAGGAATATCCTGGTTTAACATGTCGAACCAGTCTTTAAAGGGTACTTTGGAGAAGATGTTTGCATGTCCTGTATCAAAACAAATTTTAAGACGTGGAGATCCAACTTGGTCTAGCAGCTTTCTGAACATTTCTGGTGTTGGTTCCCACAAATTCTCTAAAAGAACAGTAACGTGATACTTCTTGAGAATTTCTGACCAAAAATTCGCGTTCCGTTCAAGCCAATTATTAATGTAACGCTCGCCTCTAATCAACGGATTAAGGTTTCCATGAAAAACAACATATTTAGCATCTAAAAAGCTCGCAATTTCCAAATTTCTCAAAATCCTTTCTTTCGATACTTCTGCAATTTTATTATCAGAACTGTGAACACATATATCTTGAAATACACCATGAAGGGAAACTATTCCTCCAAAATCAGAAAGTTGATGTTTATGTTCTTTCAATATTCTTTCCCAATCATTATCTAGAACATTAGCGTAGGCAAACGTCGCAATTTCCAAGTTGTAACGATTTTCCTTTGCAAAATTAAGAAACTCTGCAAAGCTGTAATGGTCGGGCGGCTGTACATATATCTTTGACATGCTACATTCCTCGATGATTGAATCTTCAAATATCCCTTATTTATTTTATTGCATGCAAAACTAGCAAAAAGTGCGGGGGGTTAAGTTTATACTGTCGTTTAAAACTGTCAACTTGACGCTCATTACTGAGTGCAGGAGAGCGGAACCCCCCAACTTTGCCGGCAAAGATATGCACCACTGTTTTATTTTGGATTTACTACTGAGTAACTTGAAGGCACACAAGCGGATTCATTCTTCCAGAAAAAAGGGGTTCGGGCATCAACCAAAT
>Ga0315280_10002279_pt1 | contig 31315 bp, 28 predicted proteins | sample YL17G06_40_MG_FD_203697 | JGI IMG/M metagenome (GOLD analysis project Ga0315280, IMG submission 203697) | Sediment microbial communities from Yellowstone Lake, YNP, Wyoming, USA - YL17G06_40 | ecosystem: Environmental > Aquatic > Freshwater > Lake > Sediment | place: USA: Wyoming | collected... | reverse complement strand
TTAGATACTGTTCGCGTGATCTCATGTCCATCCTGAGCATGTCACCCCACCCCTTATGGGATTTGAGTAACATTTTATATGATTCAACAGCTTACCCTTCGGTAACATTTTAGATGATGCAATGCGCCTCCTTGAACAAAGGCCCCGTTTGTGTTATGGTGATGTCCGCTTTTTCGCTCAACCAGAGGAGGTTTCACATGGCCATTCGGATTGGTATAAACGGTTTCGGAAGGATTGGCCGGAACATGCTCCGTGCCTCGTGGGGCGATCCCGCGGTCGAGTACGTCGCCGTCAACGACATCACGGACGCCAAGACCCTGGCCCACCTGCTCAAGTACGACTCCGTCCTGGGCAAGTTCCCGGAGGAAGTGACGGCGACCGAGGACTCGATCGTCGTCAACGGCAAGAAGATCCGCGTCCTCGCGGAAAAAGAGGTCGCCAAGCTCCCCTGGAAGGACTTGGGCGTGACGGTCGTCATCGAATCGACGGGGAAGTACACGAAGCGCCCGGACGTCATTCAGCACATTGAAAAGGGCGGCGCCTCGAAGGTCATCGTCTCCGCTCCGGCCACGGACCCCGACATCACCGTGGTCCTCGGCGTCAACGAGAAGAGCTATGACCCCGCCAAGCACCACATCCTGTCGAACGCCTCCTGCACGACGAACTGCCTAGCGCCCGTCGTCAAGGTCCTTCACGAGGAGTTCGGCGTCGAGAAGGGCTTCATGACCACGATCCATTCCTACACCAACGACCAGAAGATCCTCGACGCGCCCCATAAGGACCTGCGCCGGGCCCGGGCCGCGGCCATCTCCCAGATCCCGACGACGACCGGCGCGGCCAAAGCCGTCGGCCTGGTCATGCCCGAGCTCAAGGGCAAGATCGACGGCATCTCCATCCGCGTGCCGACCCCCAACGTCTCGCTCGTCGACCTCGTCGCCATCCTCAAGAGGCCGGCCAAGGCCGAGGAGGTCAACGCCGCCTTCATGAAAGCCGCCGCGGGCTCCCTCAAGGGCATCCTCGGCTATACGGACGAACCGCTGGTGTCCGCGGACTTCATGCACGACCGCCGCTCGGGGATCGTCGACGGGCTCTCGACCAAGGTCATCGAGGGGAACCTGGTCAAGGTTATGGCCTGGTACGACAACGAATGGGGCTATTCCTGCCGGCTCGTCGACCTCGTCAAGTACATCGCGCGCTGAGGCGGCCATGAACTTCGTCACCGACCTCGACGTCAAGGGAAAACTCGTCTTCCTCAGGGTGGATTTCAATGTCCCCCTGGACGACAAGGGCGGCATCCGGGACGACAATCGCATCCGGGCCTCCCTGCCCACGATCCGCTACCTGCTCGAGCACGGCGCCCGGCTGGTTATTGCCTCGCACCTGGGACGACCGAAGGGCAAGCCCGACCCGAAGATGAGCCTGGCGCCGGCCGCCCGTCGCCTCGGCGAGCTCATCCCGAACAAGGTCGTGATGGCGCCCGACGTCGTCGGGGACGCCGTCGAAAGGCTGAAGCAAGAGCTTCGGAACGGCGAGGCACTCGTCCTCGAGAACGTCCGATTCTACAAGGAGGAGGAAGCGAACGACCCGGGCTTCGCCCGGAAGCTGGCCGAGGGCATCGACATCTTCGTCAATGACGCCTTCGGCTCGAGCCACCGGGCCCATGCCTCGGTCGTCGGCATCGCCGACTTCGTCAAGGTCAAGGCGGCAGGCTTCCTGATGAAGAAGGAGGTCGACTACCTGCGCAAGGCCGTGCATTCGCCAGAGAAACCCTACGTGGCCATCCTCGGCGGGGCCAAGGTCTCCGATAAGATCGAGATCATCGAGAGCCTCCTGGCCAAGGCGGACCACATCCTCATCGGCGGCGCCATGGCTTACACCTTCCTGAAGGCCCAGGGCTTAGGGGTCGGCAAGTCCCTGGCCGAGGACGACCAGAAGGAGACGGCGCTCCAGATCATGAAGAAGGCCGCCGAGCGGAAGGTCGACTTCGAGCTGCCTCTCGATCACGTCCTCGCTTCCGCCCCCGAGGCCGGAGCGGCGACGCGGACGGTGGACCATCTCCCCTTCCCCGAGGACATGATGGGGGTCGACATCGGGCCCAAGACGGTCGAAGCCTATTCCCGGATCATCAGGAACGCCCGGACCATCTTCTGGAACGGCCCCATGGGGATCTTCGAGGTCGAGCCCTTCGCCGCGGGGACGGTCAAGATCGCCCAGGCCGTCGCGGCCTCGGGCGCCGTGTCCATCGTCGGCGGCGGCGACTCCGCCGCGGCGGTCAAGAAGGCCGGCGTCAGGGACAAGATCAGCCACATCTCGACCGGCGGCGGCGCCTCGCTCGAGTATATCGCCTCCGAGTCGCTGCCCGGGATCGACGCCTTGGAAAAATAGATGGAAGGACGGCGCGCGCGCCCGTTCGTCGCGGGCAACTGGAAGATGAACCTGACCCTGGCCGAGGCCCGGGACCTCGCCTCGGGGATTCTCCGGGCCGCGGCCGAGATCCGGAACGCAACGCTCGTCCTTATCCCCCCGTTCACGTCCCTCTACGAGGTCGCCCGCCTGCTCGAGGGGTCGAAGGTCGGCCTCGGGGGCCAGGACATCTTCTGGGAGGACCGGGGCGCGTTCACCGGCGAGGTCTCGGGCCCCATGCTCCGTGACGCCGGCTGTAGTTACGTCCTCGTCGGTCATTCCGAAAGGCGCCAGCTCTTCGGCGAGTCCGACGCCTCGGTCAACCGGAAGGTCCGCGCGGCCCTGCGATCGGGCCTCACGCCGATCGTCTGCGTCGGCGAGACCCTCGAGGAGCGCCAGGCCGGACGGACGGAGGTCAAAGTGGACGCCCAGCTCGAGGCCGGCCTGGAAGGCTTGTCGGCCGGGGAGCTGGGCCAGACGATCCTCGCCTACGAGCCGGTCTGGGCCATCGGCACGGGCCGGACGGCGACCCCTGCCCAGGCCGGGGAGGTCCACACCCGCATCCGCCGCCAGCTCGAACAAAGATATGGAAATGAGGCCGCCTCCTGTGCTATAATCCTCTACGGCGGTTCGGTAAAGCCGGCCAATTCGTTCGCGTTATTCAGAGAAAAGGATATCGACGGATTTCTTGTCGGGGGTGCGTCCCTCGAGGCCGAATCGTTTGTCGGCATCGTCCGGGAGGCCCTCCGCGCTGACAGGGAAGAGCATTGAACACACTAATTGTCATCGTCCACGTGGTTGTTTGTCTGATCCTGATCCTGGTCGTCCTGCTGCAGTCGGGCAAGGCGGCCGACCTGGCCGGGGCCTTCGGCGGCACGGGCAGCCAGACGGAATTCGGCACGCGCGGCCAGGCCTCGCTCCTGTCCAAGGTCACGACCATCTCGGCCATCGTCTTCATGCTGACATCGCTCGGGCTCTACATCCTATCGGCCAAGGGCACGAGCTCCGTCGTGGGCGACGTGAAGGCCCCCGCGCAGACTGCCGCTCCGGCGGCGACGGAGCCGGCCAAGCCGGAGCCGAAGAAGCAGGATGAGGCCAAGGCGCCGGCCGCGAAGACCGAGACGCAGAAGCCGGCCGCGCCCGAAAAAAAGAAGTGAACGCCGGAAGGCGATGGGAAGCCGGGATGAAGCCCGGCGGGAGGACGACCTCCCAAGCCACGATGCCGAAGTGGTGGAATTGGCAGACACGCTAGCTTGAGGGGCTAGTTCCCATTAATCCGGGAGTAGGGGTTCGAGTCCCCTCTTCGGCATTCTCTCTCGTCCGGGATCCGCGACAGCCAGCGGGGTAGCTCCGCAAAGAGCCGTTTCATGACCACCTCGGCGTTCCGCCGGAAGATCTCGATGTGCCCGTAGGTCTCGTCCCCCCGCGGGCCGACAAGATCGGTCACGCCGCGCAGAATGAGAACCCGCTTCTTGTTCCGGGAAGCCGTATAGGCGATGGCCCCCGATTCCCAATCGACCGCGGCCGCTCCGTACTTAGGCCCTAGCAAGGCGCCGGCGTCCGGAGCCGCATCCTGATCGGCCGATACTATCACACCTCGCCGGACCCCCGGCGGGTCCGGCCCCCTTAGCCAGCCTAGGTCGATCTCCGTGATGTAATCGGCGACGGCCCCCTCCGGGTTCCCCATCCTCTCGACGATATCGTAAATGACCGTCTTCGTCGCCAGGACGATATCGAACCGTGCGACGGCTCGTTCGAAACCGCCGCACGTGCCCAAGTTCACCAGGACGGCCGGGTCCCAGCGGTCGATGACATACTGGGTCGAGGCGGCAGCCGCGACCTTACCCCATCCCCCATGGAAGATGACGACCCGCGAGGTCCGAGCGTCGGTGAGAGCGATATCCCGGACGATGAACTCGCCGAACGGCGACGCGTCGTAACGGGCGGCCCGGAAGAGCGTCCTGACGACGGCCCACTCCGCGTCGGCCGAAACGAGGATGGCCGCCCGGATGCCTCGGGGAGCGGCCTCCGGGCCTGCCCCGAAACCGGCGGCCAAGACGCTGAGCAGCCCAAGGGACACAGCCGCGGCTTTCATATGTTTCATTCGATCATGCTCCGGAGGAGGCGCCTGGGGTGCGAAAAGGGCCGCGCCGGGGCCGCCTCCCCTCCTCCAGTCAGGTCCGGCTCGCCACCCAGAAGGCGAAATCCTCCTCCGGGACGGCGCCGGACATCCGGTCCCGCTCGGCCCCCCCGCGGACAATGACGAACGTCGGCACGCCCTGGATGCCGAAATGCCGCGCCAGCTCCTGGTCCCGTTCCACATTGATCTTGACTACGACCAGGTCCCCGGCCCGCCGTTTCGCTAGGCGTTCGACTATGGGGTGCATCATGTGGCAAGGCCCGCAGGTCGGCGAATAGAAGTCGATGAGCACGGGTAGGCTGGAATTCTGGAAGAGCCGGGACACCTGCCGGTCCGTGGGCTCGAGGACCGTTCCGGGTGCGGACAACAGGGACTTGCACCGTCCGCAGACGACCTTCTTCCCCTCCTCCGCCAGCGGGAAGAGATTGGTCGCCCCGCACTCGAGGCAAACGACTTTAACCTTGTCGCCGCTCATTCCGTACGTTCGCCTCCCTATCAGAGAAAGAGGGACTGCCCCCTCCTAAGGGACAGTCCCTCTTTGATTCTATGCACCGTGTCGCCCGTCATCCTACTTTTTGATCGGAAACGGCGGGATGGGCGGAAGCTCCTTGGCTTTGGTCTTCAGCTCGTCCAGAACGACCTCGATGGCCTTGTTGAGCTGGTCATCGATGCCGGCGAACTCATGGGCCGGGTCATTATCGACGACGATGTCCGGGTCGACGCCGTGGCCCTCGATGATCCAGCCCTGGCCGTCCTTGCCGTATGGGGCGAACTCGGGCTTGAAGAAGGACCCCCCGTCGAGAAGAGGCAGGGAGTTCCGGATGCCGACAACGCCTCCCCATGTCCGCTTGCCGATGATCTTGCCGACGCCGAGGGTCTTGAAGCGGTAGGGGAAGATGTCCCCGTCCGAGGCGGAGAACTCGTCGCACAGGGCGACCTTGGGCCCGAGGAAAGCGGCCCCCGGGTCGGGCGTAGGAACGGAGTTGCGGGCGACCTCGACCATAACCAGCTCGCGGACGAGCCGGTCGATGATCATCGGCGAGACGCTCCCGCCGCCGTTGCCCCTGACGTCAATGATCAGGGCCTTCTTCCGGAGTTGCGGGTAGAAATGCTGGACGAACTCGTTGAGGCCCTCGACCCCCATGTCCGGGATGTGAATGTAGCCGACCTGCCCGTTGGTGGCCTTGGTGACCTTGGCGATGTTGCCCTCGACCCAATTGTAATAGTAGAGCTGGTTCTCGGTCTCGATGGGAACGACGACGACCTCGCGACTCCCCTTCTCTTCGGGAGTCCCGTTGACCTTTAGTGTCACCTGCTTCCCGACGGTGTTGGCCAGCGCCTCAAACATGTCAGGGAGCTTGCTCAGGAGCTTGCCGTCGATGGCGATGAGGTACTCCCCTTCCTTGACGTTGACGCCCACCTCGGTCAGCGGCGACCGGCGGGACGGGTCCCAGTTCTGGCCCTTGAGGATCTTCGTGATCTTGCAGAAGCCGGTCCGGCCGTCGCGCTCGAACTGGGCGCCCAGCATCCCGACCTTGAGTTTCGGAGGCCGGGGCATGTCGCCGCCGCCGACGTAAGTGTGGCCGGAGCTGAGCTCGCCGATCATCTCGCCGATGACGTAGGTCAGGTCCGCCCGGTGGCTGACGGCCTCGGCCAGGGGCCGGTACTTCGCCCGGACCGCGTCCCAGTCGACGCCGTGCATGTTCGGCGCGTAGAAGAAATACTTCATCTGGCGCCAGCATTCCTCGTAGATCTGGTCCCATTCCTGGCGCGGATCCACGGTGCATTCCATTCCGGAGAGGTCGAGCTTTACGTCCAGGCTGACCGGTCCCTTGGGGAGGTCGATGATGCCGAAGGCCCGGTCCTTGGCCACCAGCATCTTCTTCTGGTCGGCCGAGATCTCGTAGCCGTTGATCTTGCCGAGGTCCTTCTCCTTGAGCTCGGCCAGGTCATAGAGCATGAGCGACGGCTGGTTCTCCATGTCCTTGGCCCTCATGTAATAGACGGAGCCGCCGACGACGCTGATATTGCCGTAATTGGCCGTCTCGACGGGCAGCGCGACGATCCGGTCCTTGAGGCCGTCCGGGTCGACCTTGACGGGGACAGGGCTGGCCGGCGCGGCCGGTTTCGGGGTTTCCGGCTTGGCCTCGGGCTTGGCCGGGGGCGTCGCGGTCGGCTTTTCCTCCTTCTTCACGGCGACCTCGTCGCTCTTCGGTTCGAACGGCGATTTGGTATCCTTGGCCAGGGTTACGAAATAGACACGGGACATAGAGAGATAGGCGTGGTCGTACTCCGTCGAGCTGAAGACGGGCTTGAAGTCCCGGTCCGAAACGAAGAAGAGATACTTCCCGTCGGAGCTGAACGATGGCTCGCCCGAGTTGTACCAGCCGTCGGTCACCTCGAAGGTCTTCTTCGAATCGAGGGAGAAAAGATAGACCTTCATCATGACGTCGACTTCCGGCTTGGCGTAGGCGATCCAACGGCTGTCGGGTGACCAGGCAGCGTACGGGATTTCCCAGCGCTCGGCCTTGACCACCTGGACGACCTCTTTGGTCCCGACGTCCACGTAGCTCAGGCGCTGGAGCTTGTCGTCCCACATGATCTTCTTGCCGTCCGGGGACCAGAGGAGCCGGTACTTGTAGGTGTCGGCGTTCTTCGTCAGCTGCTGCGGCTCGCCCGTCCCGTCCTGGGCCATGATGCAGATCTCGTCCTCGCCGCTGCGATCGGAGATGTACGCTATCCACTTCCCGTCGGGGGACCATTTGGAGCTGCGCTCGTGGACGCCCGGCGTCCCGGTCAGGTTGCGCACGTTCCCGTATTGCGCGGGGACGGTGAAGATCTCGCCGTGGGCCCCGAAGAGGGCGCGCTTTCCGTCGGGCGAGATCTCGAAATTCGTGACCTGAGTCCCGACCTTGACGACCCGGCTCCGGCTCCCGATGACGTCGTCGGCGATCGTGACGGGGACCTTGTCGGTCTTTTCCGTGGCCAGGTCGAACTTGTAAATGAACCCTCCGTTCTCGAAAACGATGGCCGTGGGGCCGAGGGACGGGAACTTGATATCGTAATCAATGAAGTCCGTCAGCTTCCGCGTCTCCCGGGTCTTGAGGTCGCAGACATACAGATTGACCCGCTTGTTGTCGTCGCGGTCGGAGACGAAATAGATCCGGTCGCCGCTCCACATGGGGATGATGTCCAGGGCGGGGTTGTTGGTGATGTCTTCGACCTTCTTGGTGGCGAAATCGTAGATCCAGACGTCGTCCGCCATGCCGCCCCGGTAGCGTTTCCAGGTCCGGAATTCGCGGAAGATGCGGTTGTAGGCGAGCTTCTTCCCGTCGGGCGAAAAAGAGCAGAAGCCGCCGCGCGGGAGCGGCAGCTCCTCGGGTGGGCCGCCCGCAGCCGGGACGAGGTAGAGCTGGCCGTTGAAGGCGTTCCACTCGCGCATGCGCGACCGGAAGACGACGTTCTTGCCGTCCGGGGTCCAGCCCATGACCAGGTTGTTCGGGCCCATCCGGTCTGAGATGTCGTCACGGGAGAGAGAGGGCGTGTACGTCAGGCGCTTCGGGACGCCGCCCTCGGCCGGGATGAGGAAGACCTCGCGGCTACCGTCGTATTCCCCGGTGAAGGCGAGGGATTTGCCGTCCGGCGAGAAGCGGGCAAAGGCCTCGTAGCCCTCGTAATAGGACGTGAGCTTGCGGGCGACGCCGCCCGTGATCGGGACCGAATAGAGGTCGCCGCCGGAGCTGAAGACGATCGTGTCGCGCGAGACCGTCGGAAAGCGGAGGACCCGGGCTTCGCCCGCCGCGAACGACAGCGCCGCCAGCACCAGCAAGAAAGACCCCAGAACGATAAGCCTGCGTGTTTTCACCTGGTCTCCTTTCGAAAGGGGGACACAAGACTCCGTCCCTTTGATTGAGGAAGGGCCGGGGTGTCCCCGGCTCCGTGGACTCCGTTCTCTCTCATGATGCGATGGTAGATTTATAGCACAGGCGGTTCTCGACCGTCCATTCCATAATACGGAGGGAACCGGAGTTAGGTTCCAGCCTATCTGGTCTGGACGAGCAGGGACTTCCGCTCGGCCTCCTGGAAGCGCTCGATCGCGTACCGCAATGTCGTCCGCGGCACGGCCCGCCCGTGCTCGAGAAGGAAGGTCCTGAGCCGCTTCGGGTCGCGCTTGCCCGCCTCACGGAGCAGCCAGCCGGCCGCCTTGTGGATGAGGTCGTCGTCGACGGGGAAGAGAGAGGCCGCGACCCCGTAGATCGCGTCCAGGAACTCCTCCCTTTTCGCCAGCTTGATGAAGGAGACGGCCGAAGCCCGCTTGACCCAGCGGTTGCGGTGGAAGGCCCAGCTCGTGACCTCGGCCACGCTCTCGGGATGGTCGGCCAGGAAAGCGCCCATGGCGTCGGGGCAGAGAGTATCGACGGAGGCCCAGTTGTCCAGGAGGTTGGCGGCCAGCCACGCTTTGACCTTGGCGGGGAAGGACGGCGGGAGGTCCTTCTTGAAGCGGCACAGGATGAGCGAGCCGACGGCCTTCGACTCGAGCTCGCGCGCCGCGAAGAGGATGTCGCAGAGGGCGATGGCCTCGGCCGCGGTCCAGGTCCCCTTGACCGACCCGTGGAGCTCGGCCGCGAGCGCGTGGATCGCCGGCGCGGCCACGCCGTAGGCCCTGACCGTATCCTTGAAATAGCGCTGGGCGCCATCGGCCCTGACGGGGTCGGCGACAGCCTTCAGGCGCCTGATGGCCTCACGGGCAACGCCTTGGGGACTAAGCTTCTTGCGGGCCAATGAATTCTCCTTTTATGGATCATGGGCCGTCCCACCCGGGGCTCGTACCGCCGGTTCATACGAACTTCGCAAAAACGTGGTTCGAGACGAGGAAGCGGCTCGAAGGGATGCGGACGGTCGAGCCCTCGCGGAGAAGCCATCCCTCCCCTTCGAGCTCGGCCAATTCCGGGGCAAAGAGCGCTTCGAGGTCCGCCCCGAAATGGTTCCCGAGGGCCTCGAGGTCGACGCCTTCGACGAGCCGCAACCCGAAGACCAGGGCTTCTTTGGCCGAGGCCGCCGGCGTGAGCTCGACCATCTCCTCGTAGAGTGGACGGCGCCTCCGGAGCGCCCCCGCCCACGCGGCGAGGTCCCGCTTGTTGCACCATCGCCTGTCGCCGAGGTGAGAGCAGGCCGACGGGCCCAGGCCCAAAAAAGGCTCGTAGCGCCAGTATTTCAAGTTGTGCAGGCATTCCTTGCCGGGCCGGGCGAAATTGGAGATCTCGTACTGCCGCAGGCCGGCCGCCGCGAGCCTGTCCTGGAAGAGTTTGTAGATGTCGGCCACGGCGTCCTCGTCGACGGGATGGCCCGCGAGGACCTTCTCGAATGGAAGCCCCTCCACGTTCTCGAGGATGTAGAGCGAAACGTGGTCGGGAGCGAGCCGCACGACCTCCTCCAGGGTCTTCATGGCGCTGGCCCGGGTCTCTCCGGGGACGCCGATCATGAGGTCGAAGCTCACCGAATCGAACCCGGCCGCGCGGGCCTGTCCGCAAAAGTCCCTCGCCCGTCCGGACCAGTATCCGCGGCCGAGGACCGCGAGGACGCCGTCGTCGAAAGACTGGACGCCGATGCTCAGGCGTGTGACGCCGGCCTCGCGCCACTCCCGGACGACGGCGTCATCCTCGACGTCCGGGTTGGCCTCGAGCGTGAATTCCCGCGTTTTGAGCCAGAAACGGCCGTCCAGAAGCTCCCAGAGCGCCCGCAGGTCGTCCGTCCGAAGGAGCGACGGCGTGCCGCCTCCGAGGTAGACCGTTTCGACCGTGAGGTTCTCCTTGATATGGCCCTCCGTTTCCTTCTTCAGCCCTTCCCACCATTCGAGATAAAGGTCGCCGCGGCCTTCGAGACTGTAAAAATGACAGTACGGGCATTTGGCCCGGCAGAACGGGAAATGGACGTAGAGCCCCGCCCGCACTCAGCCCTTCTCTTCGTAGCCGGCGGCCGAAAAATAGAGCGCCCGGTCAAAGAACAGGACGACACGTTGGTGGAGGTCCATGGCCTGATAGAGGTCGAGGACCGTGTCCAGCACGCCCTCGGCCTGGACCTTTTCCCAGAGCACGCCGCGGATGTGGCAGAGCGAAAGGACGATTTCCGAGAACGGGAACCCTTCCTTCTTTCTCTGCCGGCCCAGGGCCGTCCAGTAGTTCTTCATCTCCTCTTTGGTCGTCTCGTGGGAGACCCAACGGCCGAGCTGGCTGTAGACCCGGTAGGCCCTCTGGAAGATCTCTTTCTGGTCGAACCCCTGATATCGGGGCATCCGGGGGTCGCGTTGGATGGATAGGACATAGCTCGCCGTCAGCTCGTGAGCATTGCTCTCGATGAGATCCACGAGCTTCCGCGAGGCGGGCGTTTCGAAGAAAGCGCCGCCTCTCCCGGCTTCGCTCACGTTACCCCTTCCGGCCAAAATGTAGCACGGGTCAATCCCCGTGTCAAATAAAACGCCCCCTTCCCCGGCCGGGACAGGGGGCGAGACGGAAGTCGTCGGGAGCTCGACGTTATTTCTTGGTTTTGTCCTTCATCGGACAATTGGGATTGGAGCACTCGGAGGCCGCGGACGCTGCCGCCGGAGGGGCCGCCATCGTCTCCTTCATCTCCTTCATCTGGGCCAGGCGTTCCTGGATCGCCTTGACCGTCTCGGGGTCCTTGGAGCCGATCTTGACCGTGACCCCGTCGGCGGTCCGTTCATAGGTCCAGGTGACGTCGCGCCGCATGAGCAGGGCATTGACCCCGCCCATCCGGCCGGCCATCATCCCCATATGGGCTCCAGGGGGCATCATCCCGGGCGTGCCGTGCATCCGGCCGGCCATCATCGGGCCACCGGCCATGGGCGCCCTGGCCGCTTCCGCCTTCTCCCCCGCCTTGGCGAGGTACTTTTCCGGTTCCTTCGCAAAGGTGTCCTTGCAGCCCGTCGAACAGAAGTAGTAAGTCGTTCCCTTGTACTCGTAGGTCGCGGCGGCCTTGGCTTTGACCACGGTCATACCGCAGACGGGGTCGACCGCCTTATCCTCGGATTTCTGCTGGGCCGCGACGGCCAGGACGAGGATGACGGCCGCGGCCGCCACGATCGCAATCGCTCTGGTTCGTTTCGTCATGTGCGCCTCCTTGTTTCTTTAGTATTCTACCGCATCGGAGGCGCCATTTCCAGGGAAGAGCCCGGCCTGGGAGGGGATCACTTGCCCTTGATGATGCCGATGAGCGCGTCCAGGGCACGCGGATCGTGGCATTCGCCCAGCCAGAAAACGGCCTTCTTCCGCACGCGGGGGTCCGGATGGGTCCTGGCGAGCTTGATCAGCGGCTCGACGCCCTGACCGTCAGGCAGCTCCGAGAGGGCGAAAACGGCCTGCTCCTGGATCGCGATGTCGCCGTCGTTACGGGCAAAATCCTCCAGCGCCGGGCCGGCCTTTTTCGAGGCCATCTGCCCGATCCAAAAGACGGCTTGCTTCCTCGTGTCCGCCGGCTTCGCGGTCCGGGCCAGATTGATGAGCGCGTCGACGGCCTCCGGGAGCTCGACCTGGCTGACCGCGAACACCGCGCCCTCGCGGACCTCCCGGGAGCGGTCCGACTCCGCGGCGTGGATGAGGATCCCGAGCCCGGCCGCGTCATCCTGCTGCCCGATCCAGAAGGCAGCCTCCTTCCTGAGCTTATCGGCCTCGCCGCCCTCGAGGATCTTCTCGAGGAACGGGACGACGAGCCGCGCGTCCCCCTGCAGCCCGGCCGCCGCGACGAGGGCCTCCTTGGCCCGGCCCGCAGGCGACCCGCCGAACAGGGCCCGGATAAGGTCGAGGCTCTCCGTGTCGCCCGCCTCACCCAGCCAATAAACGTCGCGCCCCCGGAAGTCGAAGGCGAGGTCGAGGTTGCTGAGCTCGACGTTCGTCAATGAGGCGGCCCGGCCGGCGTCATAGCTCAAGAATATCCCCACGTCCTTCGGAACCTTCTTTGCGGTCCTCTTCGGATTCTCCAAGTCCTCGAGGACCTTGCGGGCCGTCCGCCGGACGTCCTCCCCGCCCGCGATTCCGGAGGCCAGGTTGCGCTTTCCGGCCAGGATCTCCGCGATCGTGATGTCCCGCCCCGTGACACCGTCCCGGAACGAGCCGATCGTCTCGTCCTCTCCCATCAGGCGCCGGATGCTGTAGCCGACCCAGAAGCTCCGGCCGGAGCCGGACTTCGCGGCCTGGCCGAGAGCCCATGACAGGCGGCCGCGCAGAGCATCGCCCCCGCTGTAGCGAATGACCTCGCCCGGCAGCCGCGTGTCCTCCGCGGCGGCTGCGGCGGCCCAGGCCGCCGCGAGCCAGATGCCCAGAATGACCGCCCCGGCCCGACGCACGGCTCATCCCTCCTTTTCGGGTCCGGAGGTCGTGTCGCGCTTGGTCTCCAGGACCTCGAGGAGGGCCGCCTTGGCTTTCGGCGTCCCGATCTGGCCGAGCGCCATGACAGCGGCATTGGCCAGCTTGGCATCCTTCCCCTTGGCGATGTCGAGGAGTGCGGCCACGGCCTCATCGCTCTTCGTCTCCCCCAGAGCCAGGACCGCCTGCTGCCTGATCTCGGGGTCGGACTCCTCCTTGAGCACCTGCGCGAGGACCTTGACCGGGGCACCGTCCTTCTCATCCATCATTAAGAGGACGACGGCGCGGCGGGTCCGGGGGGACTTGGCTTTGTGCATGAGCTCGAGGAGTGTGTCGCTCCCCAGCCCACCCTTGACGTCCTGCAACGCGAAGACGGCCTTTTCGGCGAGCTCTTCGTCGGGATTGTTGATGGCCGTGTCGATCAGGATGTCCTTGACCTTGTCCCCGCCGTGTTCGGCGATGGCGAAAAGGGCGTTCTCCCGAACGCCGGGGTCCTTGGCCGAGGCGAGGACCTGCTTCAGGACCTCGAGCGAGGCGTCGTCCTTGATCTCCGCGACCTGAAAGACCGCGGCCCGGACGAGTTCGCGGTCCGTCTCCTTAGCGATGATGTCCTTGAGAAGCGGCAGGACATCGGCGTCCTTGCGGTCGGCGAGGGCGAAGAGCGCGGCCTGGCGGACCTGCGCGTCGACGGCTTCGGCCAGGATCCGGCGCAGGGCGTCCACCGCCTCTTTGCCGTCGATGTTCTGGATGGCGAAGGCCGCAGCCCGGGCCATCTCCCGGTTGGTGTCGGTCAGCGCGACCTGGGTCAGCGCGGCGAGGGTGCCAGGATCCTCGGTCTCGGCCAGCGCGTAGAGGGCGTTCTGGCGGAGGTCTGTCGGAGCATCCGACCGCAGGACGTCCTTCAGGAGCGCGACGGCCTCGGGACCGCCGTGGCCGCCGACGGCGAAAAGGGCGGCCCGCCGGACGTCCTCGTCCGGCTCCTTGCGGGCGATCTCCGCGAGCTTGGCGAACGCGGCCGGGGTCTCCATGTCCTGGAGCATGAAGACGATCTGGCTCTTGAGCTTCCGGTTGTCCGCCTTATCGTAGAGGCTGATGATCGTCTTGAGGGCTTCCTCGTCGCCGATGTTCTGCAGGGCGTAGAGGGCCGTCATCCGGATGTCCTCGTCCTCGCCCCTCGACTGGAAGGACTTGATGATCGTTTCGTACTCGGGTTTGCCGGCCTTGGCTAGGGCTTGGGAGAGCCGGACCATGTCGGCCTTGGCGTCCTTGACCCACTCGCTTTCGGGATAGGCCCGGATGAAGTCCTGGTAGCATTGGAAGGCTTTTTCCATGGGCTGCCCGAGCTTCCCGAGGGAGTAACAGGACCAAAAGCGGGCGTCGTCCGCCCAGGCGCTCCGAGGATACTGGAGGATGAGCTCGTCCATGGCCTTCTTGGCGGCCTGCCACTTTTCCGCGAGGACGAGGGCGTAGGCCTGCTTGTAGGCGACGGAATCTTTCTCCTGGCCGGAGGCCGGCTCGGTGGCCGCGAGGGGCGCGGTCGACGCCACGGAAAGCAGCATCAAGCCGAGGGCCACGGCAATGGCGGTTCGTTTCAGCATTCTCATTGGATTCTCCTTATATCAGACCTTGTCTTGATTCGGGTTTTTCGGACGGCTCGAGCCGCCGGGTTTGGGCCGGGCCGGAGGGGCCTCGTCGCCGCCGGCCGCCGAGGCCATCCGGGTCAGGTCGATCTTGAGGAAGATCCCTTTCTGCTCGACCCCCTGCTTGACGAGCTCGACTCCGTCCAGGTCGTTCCCCGCGTCGAGGTTGGCGATCTGCATCAGGATGAGCTCGAGTTCGGAGACGAGATCCCTGAGTCTCTTCTGGCGGGGGTCCTTGAGCGAACTCCGGATGTCTGCGGCCTGGCCGGCCAGCTCGCGCGAGACGGCTTTCTTCCCGGCCAGGTCGAGGCCGTAGAGGTCCTGGGTCTTCGGGTCGTAGTTAACAAGCCCCAGGAGAAGGACCTGGGACCGTTCGATGTACCTTTGAGCCCTGACGGCCGGGTCGTTCGAAACGGCCGCGAGGGCGGAGGGGGCTGAGGCCCCCGGTCGCGGCGACTTCTCCCCCGAAGGTGCGAAGACGGAACGGCCGATGAGGATGCCCAGGACGACCAGGACCGCGCCGGCGGCCGCCTGGTAAGACCAGCGCGGCAGAGCGGCGAAGGAGCGGCGGAGGCGTGCAAGAATGGGAACGCGGCCGGACTCGGCGGCGTCCTCCTTGCCCATCTTGGCGGCCAGCCGGTCCCAATAGTTGGCCCAGAACTCCGGCCCGGGGTCGGGCAGCCGCCTCTCGTCCATCACCCGAAGGGTCGCGCCCAGGACCGAATATTCGGAGGCGCAGTCCGGGCAGGACTGGAGATGGGCATAGAAAGTTTCCTTCTCGGCGGGCGGGAGCTCGCCGTACAGGGCTTCGATCATCATGTCTTTCGACTTGCGGCAACTAATCACGGGAAACCTCCATCCCGGCGGCGCCGGGCGACCCGAGCTCTTTTTGCAGTTTGCGGATGGCGCGGAAGAGATAGCTCTTGACCGAGCCAATGGACAGGTGCAGCGTGTCGGCGATCTCCTTGAGCCTCAGCTCATCGTAATGGCGGAGGAGGAAGACGGCCTTCTCCTGGGGCGAAACGCGGTCCAGAGCCCGGGCGATCCTCGCTTGGAGCTGGGCGGTCTCAACGGCGCGTCCCGGGTCGGCAGGCGCCGTCGACCACGCCGGGGACACTTCGCCATTGGCCCGGCTCTCGAGGACCTCGTCCCCGGCCGGGGCGGGGGTGATTTCCCGCTTCCTGATGTGGTCGATGCAGGCGTTGTAGGCGACCCGGTAGACCCACGAGCTGAGCTTGGCGTCCTTCTTGAAGGTGCCGAAAGACCGGTGGACCTTGAGGAAGACTTCCTGGGAGACATCATCCGCGTCGACGGCGTTGCCGACCATGTCCAGGGCCAGAAAGTAAACTTTTTTCTTATAGAGCTCGACGAACTCCCGGAAAGCCTCCCGGTCGCCCCTGGCCAGGCCGTCGATGAGTTGTGTTTCATCCATGAGCATTGGTCTCCGGCGTTCATCCCGTTAGACGAGGGGACCCGCCCGAAGGTTGGCAAGCCCGCTTATCCCTGGGGCCGGGATTGCCGGGGCCGGGCCGACGGCGGTCAGGCCCGGCGGGGTCGGACGACCCGGACGGGCCCTAGAAGCCCGGAGGCGGCCAGCTCGCCGTAGCTGTTGTTGATGAGGTTTGCGACCCGGATCCTGATCTCGTTTGGCCCGGACCGGAGCGCTCCACCGACGGCGAAGACGTAAGGCCCCCAGAGTCGGGCGCCGCATCTCGCGCCGTTCACCCAGACCTCGGCGGTGTGGCAGACCTTCCCCAGGTCGAGCAGGAGGTCGGCCGAGGAGTCAGCGATCCCAACCGTCGCCGTATAGTCCAGGAGCCCACTGAATTTCCCGAGCCCCCAATCCGCCCAATCCCCGAGCGGTTCCGTGACCCCGGCGGCGAATATGGCCGGGGGCGTCATGGGATACTCCATCGCCGGCTGGACCTTCGCTTCATAGCGGACGGTCCAGGGGCCGTCGACCGGGGCGACAGTCTCGAACTCCGGCGTCCGGGGCGGCGGGCCGGAGACGGGCGCGCCCTTCGGGTCGAAGACGAGCCAATAGGCCTCATAAGGCTTGAAAACGAGAGAGAGGCGGCTCCCCCTCCCTGTTCCGGCGGTGGCCGCCGGCCGGACCTCCCCCGTCTCGCAATCCCAGACTGAGGCGGCGCCGCGGACGCCGGCGAGGTCGATCTCGCACGCCCGCCACTCATCGGTGTTGTTCGCCAGCCAGAAGAACTCGTAGCCGTCGATGCGGCGGCGGTGCTGGAGCATCGGGAAGGCGCCCGACAAGAAGCGGATCGGGCTCCCGAGGCCTGCCGCTGCGCGTTCGAGGAGCGGCCTCAGCGTCCCGCCAGCGACGGCCGTGAACGTCGGCAGGCCTCCGAGCTCTTCCATCAGCTTCTTCATCTCCGGATCGTCCGCCCCGTACTCGGCCGACGACGCCGGCAGGCCCCCCAGGGCATAGACGCGCCCGCCGGCCCGGGCGAAGGCGACGAGCTTCCGGGCCGCAGCGAGGGGCATGATGTCGACGGCGGGCAGGACGACCGTCCGGAAGCCGAACTCGCCGCGGACGAGCAGCCCCCCTCGGACCTCCATTTGCCCGAGGTAGTAGCGGTCGCCGACGAGGAACTCGACCCTGGCCGCGGTCAGGTCGTCGATCGCTCCAGCGTAGACGCGGTCGATCTCGTTGATCCTCCGGCCGGCCGGGCGGCTCTCCGGCCAGCTCCACATCTCGGCGTCGAGGAGGTCGGCGTCTGCTTGGACCCAGACGGACTCGATCGGGTTCCAGAGAAGCACGTCGGGCACGGCCCGGCCGAATGAATTGACAAAACTCGCTCGCCGCGCGAAGTCTGTCCAGAGATGAAGGTACGGGAAAATCGGGTTTTCGGCGTACCAATCGGGCGGCCAGGGATTCCCGGTGAGCTTGCGGGTGGTGAAGACGCCGTGCGGGATGATGTGGCTCATGCCCCAGGCGGTGACGGCGTTCACAGCCTGCTTGAGGAAGGCCGGGTTGAAAGTGCCCCAGGGCGTGCCCTCGAAGGCGCCGGCCCCCATGAGCTCCGTCGCCGCCCGGGAACCCTGGAACTCGGCGACCGACTCGGTCTCCTTGAAATCGTGGACCCGGAGCGGCTTGCGCCCGAGGCAGTCCTGGCCGGCCATGGTCAGGGTCCGGAGCATCTTCAGGTGGTCGCCGACCGCGCTGACCTGCGGCTGGAGGCCCTCCTCCCAGAAGTGGGCCGTCGTCGACATGCCGCGCCGCTCATGCCAATCGGTCACCGCACGGAAGGTCTCGGCGTAGATGTCCGAGACGAGGTCGAACCACTCCCGGCGCGCCCGGGCGTACGCGCCCTCGACGTCCCGGTCGACGCCGAGCGGCAGCCAGAGGCGGATGTCACGCCCGTAGCGTGCGCGGTACCGCTCGTCGAGCGTCCCCGACCAGGCCAGTCCCCACCCGTAATCGCCCTCGTTGTCGATGAAGTCGCCGGGGACGGAGCGGCCAAGCCGGTCGCCCAATCGCCGGGCGTAGGGCTCGAGGGCGGTTTCGATGAACACGGGAGCGAGCCGGGAATCGATGTAATTGACCTTCGAGCCGTCCGCGCCCGGGTGGGAATAGAGGTTGTACGCGTAAACCCGCCAGTCAGCTCCTTCGGGGGCCTTCCAGGTGAAAGGCGCCCCCGAGCCGATCGTCCGGAGCGTGCGGCTGCGGATCAGGGCGGGGACGTGGATGATCCGGTCCTTGACGTGGCGCCAGGGGCCGCCGTCCGCGTCGGCGATCTCCCGGGCCGGGACCCAGCCGTACGTTCCCGCCGCCGGCCGCTCCCAGCCGGGCTGGGCGGCGAGCGATGTCAACCAGGAACGGTCGGAACGTAGGTCGACCGCCCAGCCGTCCGCCAGTGTGACCGCCATGCCGAATAGGAGGCCGAAGGCGTCGGAGACGTTCTTCCCTTCAACGGCTAGGACGTTCCTGCCCGGGACAAGGGCGACAGATACGTCGAAGACACCGGTCTTCTCCCAATTGTCGCCCTCGCCGACCTTCCGGCCGTTGACATAGAGGACATACGCGTTGTCGACGATGATCTCGATCACGGCCCTGACCGTTCGGCTCCCAGCGGGAAGCACAAAATCTTTCCGGAACCAGCAGGAGTGAGCGGCCGACGAGCCGCCCGGGTGCCAGATCCATTTTCCCATCGTGGGCGCACGACCGGGGGCCGGCCCGGACAAGACAGGCTCGGCGCGTTCGGCGGCCACGGCGAAGAACGACGCGGGCACCGTGACCTCGGCCCCGCCCTTGACGTCGAGGGTTTCCCACCGCAGCGACTGCGCCTGGAGCTCGGGGTGGGCCGCGAGGACGCGTCCGTTGGCCTGGAAGCTTGGCCACCAGTACTCGTCGCAATAGCCGAGATAGGCCTTTCCGGCCTCTGCCTCCTTTAGGGCGGCGCCGAAGGCTTCGAACCATTTGTCGCCCAGCCACTCCGCGCCGGGCAGGTCGGATGTCCCGACCATGGACCTGCGGGCGTGGGCGTAGCCCGGGTTCAACCGCTGGCTGACCATGACCCGCGACATCTCCGCCATCTTGGCCGGGTCGAGCGGCTCGTCCCAGAACCAAAAGATGAATGGGGCGTAGATCATGTCGGGGTCCTTGAACCTGGCCCGGACGGTCTCGAAGGGAACGGCCTTCCGCATCCCCGCGTTCTCGGGGGACGGCGGGGCCGGGGCGGGTTTCGGGCCGCAGGCGGCGAAGAGCGTCAGGCACGCGAGGACGGCGGCCGCCGCGAGGTTGGGGATCTTGGTCGAGGTCCGGGCTCTCGGACGGTTCATCGGCGCCTCCTTCGTCGCTCCGGCGACCAGGCCGGGAGTGTCATCCGGGTGACGGAGCGGGCAAGAGTATAAGCCTAAACCCGGCGGGGCACAACTCCGGCTGGAACGATGGGACGGGCCGAAAGGCCTAGCGGTCCCGCCAGGGCGCCGCGATCAGGTTAACGGCAGGGTCGGACGTGTGACCGAGGCGGCCGAGCCCCCACGACGCCAGGATCGTCTTGAGCAACGAATAATGGCAATAGGGCGTCGCATCGCGGAACCCCGGCTTGGCCAGCGCGGAGACAAGGACCGTGGCGATCCTCCCGCCACGGGCGAGCGGCGGCGAGCCGCAACACGCACGCTCCGTCGTCCCTTCGTCGAACGTCAGGACGACCAGGCTCGACGCGTCGAAGGCCGGCGAACGCAGGATGCTGCCCACGACGCGGCCTAGCCACGCGTCCGTGATACCGACGTCGCAATCGTGGGCCGAGTCGCACATGTCGGGCATGATGAAGGCATAGTCCGGCAGCACCCCCGTCTCTAGGTCCCGGTCGAGCTCCGTCAGGGGGACGATGCTTCGGGCGAGACGGGCGGCGTCGCCGCGGATGGATCGAAAATAAACGAAAGGGTCATGTTTCATGGCATAGCGGCCGGATGACGCTCCCAGGAAGCCGGCCGCCGGCAGTCCCTCCAGGTAGGCTTTCCAGGAGCGGCCGGCCGCCTCGAGGAGGTCGGGCAGGGATTGGGCCGCCACATAGCAGTCCGTGCAGTCCTCCCGGACGCCGAAGGTGTCGCCGGCGACGAGAGCCAGATAGTTCGGCAGACTTGGATGGCTGACGGCATGATAGCGCGTGAGCAGGGCGTAATCGCTGGCCCAACGGTTGAAATTGGGCATCTGCCTGTTCCCGACGACGTCCCCGAACTCCTTGTTCTCGATGAGGACGAGGATGACATGGGAAAACCTGGGCACGTCCACAGCATGGGAGGAGGCCTGTGCCTGGGGACGGCCCCAGGCGCAGGCCGCCGTCAGGCACAGGATGACACCTTGAAGGAGCCGGCCGGAGGCGAGTTTGGTTATAGATATGCCCATCCCCGACCAAGGTCCCGGAACCAGAGATAAGTTACCGGACGCGCCAGGCATTGCCGCCGGTCATGTGCATGCCCTCTATCTTGGGCCAGGTCCGGACGTTGATCAGCTTGTTGTCCGTGAAAACGATGCGGATGACCGTTAGAACCTGGAGGTCGACGGTGGCATCCTTGGAGAAGCTCATCCCCGTCCCGTCGATCGTACCCATGGTCGCCGAAGAGGTTCCGACGACCTTGCCGTAGGTCGCGAACTTGTACTGCCCGGGCTGGCCCAACAGATCACGTATTTCCTGTTTGGAGAATTTGACCTTGCCCTGGTCGTGTTTGGAAACGTCCTTGGCTGTCGGGTTCTCCGCCATCCACGAATCCGCGCGCTCGAATTGCCATTCCGCAAGCTTCTCCAGGATTTTCGGAGGTTGCTGACCTATCATCGCCTCGAGCTCGGTTTGGTAGGCCTTCGCATTGTCCGCCGCCTTGTCGGAGGCGATGCCGGCCAGGCAGAGGACGGCGACGGCCGTGCCGAGGACGGCGATTCGCAGGCCTTTTGTCGAATCTTTCATTTCTGTAACCTCCCTCGTTTCACCGCGGTCGTACTTTTTCTCCCTTCAAGGAGAGACCCGGGCTCTCGGTCCCGGGATGACCCGTCCCGCGCCGCGTGCGGTCGAGTCTATACCTTGAAAAACAATTCGTGCCGGTAGAGGAACCACAGCCCCAGCCACTTCGCCGCCAGCGCGCCGAGCGGGAGGATGAGCGGGCTGAACGACCCCACCCTGGGGACGACGCCGGACAGGAAGAACGCCGCGATTCCGTTGAAATCGACGACTTCCTGCCCGAAGTAGATAAGGATCGCGTTCGTGCCGATGACGATGAAGAAAAACGCCCATCGCGAACGGCCCTTGACGTCAATGACCCAGTAGAACAAAGCCATGAGAAGGAGGCACCAGCCTCCCGCCCAGAGCACGTAGGTGCTCGTCCAGATGTGCTTGATGATGGGAAAGGCCAGGCTCCAGACGTAACCCAGGCCGAGACAGAGCACGCCGCTGATGGCCAGCCCGAGCGTCTTTCTCTTAGCGCTCCCCGCCGATTTCAGCCAGTATCCGGCGAAGACGCCGAGGAGCAGCGAGCAGGCCGCGGGGAGCGTCGACAGAACGCCAAGGCTGTCCCCGGGCCCGTAGAACTCCGAGGAGATCCTCCCCGGCAGCACCTTCTGATCGATATAGGAGTGGAGAGAGCCCTCGGGCGTCATGTTCCCCGCGCCAAAGTGGGGGACGGGAATGAGCGCCAGCGCCGCCCAATAAAGGACGAGCGCCGCGGCAAAGACCCAGGCCTGCGTCCGCCTCTTCGTGTTGAGGACGAGGAGCGAGACGAGGAGATAGCACAGGCCGATCCGCTGCAGGACGCCGGTCCACCGTAAGTTCGCGAAATCGAACTTCAGCACCCCGCCCGCGATGAGCCCCAGCAGGATGAGGACGAGCGACCGCTTGACGACATGAACGTAAAGACGCTTCTTGCTCTCCCCCTGTTCGAGCCTTTTCAGGAGCGAGAACGGCATGACGGCGCCGATGATGAACAGGAACAGGGGGAAGATGAGGTCATAGAACGTGAACCCGGCCCAGGGGTTGTGTTCGACCTGTCGGGCGAGGAGCCGTGTCCACGGGACATCCCTGACCGCGGGCAAAGCCCGGCACAGGGCGTCCCCGCCGATGATCCAGAACATGTCGAACCCGCGCAGGGCATCGAGGGACGCGATCCGGCCGGCCGGCGGTTTCTTGGAGGAACTGTCCATCTACGGCTTCCTGCGGCCCTCAAAAGGATCGTTTGGACGAATTATAGCACAGCCCGGACCCTGGCGCGCTACCCCGGTCAAGTCCGCGAACTTGATTTCTTACCCGCCAGGGCCTACCATGGAAGCGGGAAAGGGCGGGGAAGTTCTGTTCGGAAAGAGCGCATGTCGCGCAGCCGCGCGGCACTATGGCGCGGACTCCCGCCCATCGACGACCTGCAAGGAGGCAGTGGTGAAAAAGCCTTATTTTAGCTTGGTCCTGTCGGCGCTCGTCGCGCTCCTGGCGATGTCGCTAACCAGCACGGCCTCTGGCCAAACGGCGGCCCGGGCCAGGGCCGCCGCGGCGCCGCCGAGGTATGACGTCGCCAAGGAAATCACGATAGACGCAACCGTGGTCGACGTCGTCACGAAAGCCGAGCCGGGGATGCTGGCCGGCGCTCACGCCCAACTGACGACATCGAGCGGGGCCGTGGATGCTCATCTTGGGACTTATGCCATGAGAGGCACGTCTGCCCTGCGACTTGCCGCCGGAGACCAGATCAGGGTGGTCGGCGTCATGCGGACGATCCAGGGCCGACCGGTCCTTCTTGTCCGGACCGTCCAGGCCGGAGGCGTTTCTTGCACGATCCGCAACGCCCACGGGATCCCGCTGCGGTCCGCCTCGGCCTGCGCCACTCAACCCCATCAGAACGCCAAGGGAGGACGGCCATGAACGCGGCCCGCCGGACACGTGGTCTTGCCGGTCCTCTCGTCGCCGTCGCGCTACTCGTCCTTTCGTTCGCGGCCTGCAGCAAGAGCTCGACGCCGAGCCTGGCCATCAATCTGACCAACGCGCCCGCGACGCTGACGGTCAACCAGTCGGTGAACCTGACGGCGACCGTCGGCTATGACTCGTCCAACGCCGGCGTCGACTGGTCCTGCAGCGCAAGCGGGACGTGCGGCAGCTTTAATCCTGCCCACACGGCGAGCGGCGGGACGACCGTCTACACGGCCCCCGCCTCCGCCGGCACCGTGACCATCACGGCCGCCGCCGCGGCCGACAGCAGCGTCAAGGACACGGTTACGATCTCGATCGTCCCGATCGGTTCAAACTCCGCGCTCAACGGTTCGTACGTCTTTTCCGTCCAGGGTGTCGACAGCAACGGCACCTACTCCGCGGGGGGCACGATCGTCGCCGACGGCAACGGCAACATCACGGGCGGGGAGCAGGACTACACGGACATGTCGATCCAAGCCGGGCCCGACGCCGTCACGGGCACCTATTCCATAGGTCCCGACGGCCGGGGCAGCATCACGCTCAACGTCAACAATACGACTCTCCCCCACAACGGCGTAGAGACGTTCAGCATCGCCGTCACCTCCGCCAGCCACGCCCTGATGACCCAGTTCGACGGGACCGCGACATCGAGCGGCAGCCTCGACCTCCAGGCCGCCAGCGCCATCGACGCCGCCGCGATCAGCGGCGCCTTCGCCTTCACCGCCCAGGGGGTGGACGTCACTTCTCGGGTGCCGGCCTGCTATGGAGGCGTCCTGATCATGAACGCATCGTCGGGGAACTTCTCCACCGGCACATATTTCCTGAACGACGGGGGTTCGACGAACTCGGGGGCCCTCTCCGGTTCCGTGACGGCGCCCGATTCATTCGGCCGGGGCACCATCGACTTCGCGATGGGCCTGACCGTCGCCTACTACGCCGTCCAGGGCCAGGTGCTGCGGCTCGTCGGGCGAAACGCTCCTTACTTGGTGACCGGAGGCAGCATGTATGGGCAGGGGGCAGCGGGCGCAGGCGGTACGTTCTCGAAGGCCTCGCTCTCCGGTGACTATGTTCTCTTCCAGGCCGGAGGCACGGTCCTCGGAACGTTGGCGCTGGCCGGTCAGTTCTCCGCGGACGGGGCCGGCAACCTCACGGCCGGCGTCGCCGACACCAACGACGGGGGAACGGCGACCTTTACCTCGATCGCCAGTCAGTCCGCCTATGCGATTGCCGGCGATGGGACCGGGACGTTGATCCTGCCCGCCTCTGTGGATGCGGGAGGGAACATCGGGTCCCTCGTCATCCTCGCCGTCGACCCGGCCATCAATCTCCTCGACCCCAACGCCGCGGGCGGGGGCGGCGGTGCACTGGTCATGGATTACGACAGCAACGTGGTCGCCTCCGGGTTCATCGTCTCCCGGTCGTTGGGCGCTTTCGCGGGCAATTACGCTCTCAACCTCCAACTGGTCGGCTCGAACGGCGAGAGCGACTGGGTCGGTCAGTCCGTGGCTGCGAGTGGCGCTCTGACGGGGAGCGTGGACATTAACGACTCCGGGGCCACGTCGGCCGGAGTTAGCCTGTCGGGTGCGTTCACCGCCGACCTCACCAATACGGGCCGCTGGACGGGCAGCTTCACGGCCGGAGGCACGACTCACCTGATCAGCTACTACCAGGTGAGCGCGGGGCTGTTCATCATCGTCGACATGGACACGGCCGATGTCGGGATCGGCATCATGGAGACAGAATAAACGGCAACCTGCGTCGAGGCCGGCGCCCTAGCTCGGACCGATCCGCCCGTCACGGTTTGATAAGGGTGTTGTAAGTCATCACGGCCTGCCAGCGGCCGTCGCGCTTGACAAAGATATCCAGGCTGCGCTGCGGGCTGGGAGCGTCACTGCCCTTGTATTTTCCCTTCAACGTGACCGTGCTCGTCACAATGGCGACGTCGCCGAAGACATGGGCGCTCAAGTCGCCGAGCGTGCACGACTCGAGCTTGTAGGCGCCGTTCTTGATCTCGGCCAGGGCCTGAGCTCTGCCCATGACCTGGCCCTCAAAACTGTTGGCCCACTCTCTGGCCAGGATGCGTTCCAACGCTGCCAGGTCCGGTTTGGCGAAGGCGTTCGCCCAATCCTGTTCGATCTCCATTAGAATGGTCTCCTCGGCTCCGCCGGGCGAACTGCCGGGCAAGGGCTGATCGCTGTTCGCGACGAGGGACTGCCATTTCCAGGATCCGTCGCCCTGACGCTCGAGCACGGCCATCCAGCTTCCGCTGTCGCGGGTCTGCGGCACCAGTCCTAATTTGGGGGTGAGCTTGGCCGTCCACGTCCCTCTCGCGACTCCCAGGTTGCCTGTTACGCGCACATCCGCAACCGGCATGGTGAACTCGACGGCGCTCAGAGGCTCAAAGAAATAGTGGTGGAGCTTCTTGACGGCCTCCTTGCCGGACATGGCAGGCACGTTGATATCGGCATAGACCATGTTGTCCGACATCATGGCGACGGCCGCATCGGTGTCCATGGCATTCATCGCTTTGACATAGTCGTCCACGCACTTCTGGATCGCCTGCACGGCAGCCGGATCGTTGGCTTTTGGAACGCAGCCGGAGACGAGCGACAGCAGCGAAAGGAGAAAGACGCCCGCCAAAAGAACCGACATTCTGGCTTTCATGAGAACCTCCCCCCTGTTGAGACTCATAAGCTCGGGACTAAACGACAGAGCGGTCCGGTGACGTTTAACTCGTCACGCCTAGCTGACCTTTGGTCCCCAACCTATTGCAAACAGATTTGTACCATACAAAAAAGCCGCGGTCAAGGTCAGGGGGCATCCCGGTCCTTCGCAAGAAAAGCGAGCGCGCCTGAGAGGCTTGGGTTCCAGTAGAATCAACCATGCCCCTTCGCCGCGGGTATGCTAGTATGGAAATGGCGCTATGCCCCGGCGCCGATGAGGAGGAAAAATGAAAACCGCTTCTAGCCGGGTTCTGATGATATCCTTGACGGTCATGAGCATGGTTCTCGGCGTGCTGCCGGTTATCCCTGCGACGGCCGACGGGCCGCAAAAACCCGCGCCCACATCCAGGGCCAGGATCTTCGGCCACGTCCGTGATTTCAATGGAAAGCCCGTCGAGGGCGCCGACATCGAGCTCAAGACCACCCGCTTCGAAAACGCGGCCGAGACCCGTAGCGCCTTGGACGGGAGCTATTCCATGACGGTCGAGGCCGGGATCTACATCGCGCTCGCCGCCGTCAAGGACTACCGCGTCAAGCAGCTCGAATACTGGGCCTGGAACGTCCCCGCCTTCGGCGAGGTCGAGATCAATCCGCGTTTCGACAGGCTCGAAGTCTACGGGCTGAATGCGTGGCGGCCGCAGGGAGGCTTCCCATCCTATCAGATTTATTTTCGGCCGATGAGCTTGACCATGACCGTGGCCGCCGTGACAAAAGCGGGGGGGATGGACAAGTTGGGCGGCCTTTCCTTTATCGACATCGCGCCGGATCTCGAGGCCAAGGATATCGCGGTCAAGATAGACGGAGAAAGCGTCGAAGTGCTTCGCGTCAACAGAGTCCAGGAGGCAAGCAGCCCGACCCAGGCCCTGTATGGTTATCTCATACAGACGCCTCTGCCGAAAGCTCCGGCGGCCGGCGATTGGATCACGGTCGACGTCACGCTGACCGACCCGGCGACCGGGGAGAAGGGTGAGGGCCGGCTCTATTTGGCCCGGCCGCACTATGTTCGAGCAGAGGATCACGGCGGTATGGGTCCCTCTCTTTGAACAGCATTGCAGGAGGAAGAGAAAATGAGACGAATTGATGCGTCGCGGTTGTCACGGCGTGATTTCATCAAGACCTCGATGACAACTCTCGCTGGGCTTGCGGCCATCCCAGCTGCGGGCTCGTTCGCCGCGCAAACGCCGACGGCGCAGCAAAGAGCGGCCGCCTCCGGCGGGACAACGATCGCCCTGATCAAGACCCCAGACAGGAAACACGGGGTCGAAGAGGCCATGAAGCTGTTGCGGGCCCCGTCGCTCAAAGGGAAGCGCGCCCTGATCAAGCCGAACTTCAATACGGCCGATCCGACGCCGGGTTCGACACACAACGATACCTTAACCGCGATCATCCACGGGCTCAAGAGCCGGGGCGCGGCCTCGATCACGCTCGGCGAGAGGAGCGGACCTCCGGAAACAAAAAAGGTCATGGAGGAGAAAGGGATCTTCGAGATGGCCAGGTCCTTGGGCTTCGGCGTCGTCAATTTCGAGGAACTCGCCGACGCAGACTGGGTCCTTTTCAACCCACCCGGAAACCACTGGGACGGCGGGTTCTTCATTCCCAGGCCCGTCGTCGAATCCGATTACACGGTCTCGACCTGCTGCCTCAAAACCCACGCCTACGGGGGCGTCTTCTCGATGTCTCTGAAGCTGGCCGTCGGGCTGACGCCGAAAAAACTCATGCGCCAGCTCCACCGTTCGCCCGACCAGCGGAAAATGATCGCCGAGATCAACCAGGGTTATAGGCCGGCCCTCATCGTCCTCGACGGCGTTGAAGCATTCGTGGACGGCGGGCCGAGCAGCGGGAAGAAGGTCCAAGCTAACGTATTTATCGCCGGAAGCGACCGCGTCGCTGTTGACGCCGTGGGCCTCGCTGTCCTCAAGGATCTCGGCTCGAATGAAGCGGTCATGGGGACGAAGATCTTCGACCAAGAACAGATCGGCAGGGCGGTCGAGCTCGGACTCGGCGTCTCCGCGCCCCACGAGATCCGTTTCGTCACCTCAGACAAGGCGAGCGCCGACTACGCCGAGAGACTCAAAGGGATCCTGGCCCGCGGGTAACTGGTGGCTGAATGGGGCCCGAATGCCCCGGATGAATGAGCCACATCTGGGCCTGCCTCAGACGGTTGTGTCATGGCGGAAGAATCGAGCTTGACAGGGCCTCAAGAACGGAACCCAATCAGTTTCTTGGCCCATCTGCAAGAAATATCTGACGCCCCTCACCGGAGGTATCGCCAAAGGTCATTTTAGTGACACCTTCCAGAATGGTGATCGTGGCGCTGGCGGACTTTGAGGCGTCGGCCACAGAGGTGGCCGTAAGCGTCACGGCGGCGGGGCTGGGGACGCTCGCGGGTGCGGTGTAGATGGCGGTGTTGATGTCAGCAAAGCTCAGCGTGCCGCACGTGCTGCCACTGCATCCGGCGCCAGAAAGGTTCCAAGTCACTTCGCTATTCGTTGAGTTGTGTACCGTGGCCGTGAGTTGGACCGACTCGTTAACGTGCACGTTGGCTGCAATGGTATCCAGCGTTACGCTGATCTCCGCGGAAGGTGTCTCCCCGCCACCCCCGCAGGCAGAAAGAGCAATGGCAAGGGTAATGAGCGCGAATAGCTCTATGTTGGCTCTCATTTTTATCCCATCCCCTTCAGCTCATAAGATAACTCCGAGAACCGAATGAGTTGTCAAGGTTATGTCAAGATTGGGCAAATATTCCGATAAGGCCTACAGATTTCTGCTATTGAGCCAAATGGGGAAAAAAAGAGAGCGCGCCCGGGGAGATTCGAACTCCCGACCTGCGGATTCGAAGTCCGACGCTCTATCCAGCTGAGCTACGGGCGCGCACATGGTTAATTCACTGATACATCACTAGTTGCGGGCGCAGAAATTTCCGCTCCGGAATTCCCGCGTCCGAATTTGTCACACGGGTGTAACAAATCCTCGCTTCTCACGAGCGAACCAGGGGGGAAGATTGTCGCTTTCCTCGATGCTATTTCTTCTCCTGGGGTTTTTCGTAAGAGAAGGCCCTGAGGAGCTCGAGGGGCAGCGGGAAGACGATGGTCGAGTTCTTCTCGGCGGCGATTTCGGTCAGGGTGCCCAGGAAGCGGAGTTGAAGGGCCTGAGGGTTCTTGGAAATGATGTCCGCCGCCTGAGTGAGCTTGTCGGCGGCCTGGAATTCGCCCTCGGCGTGGATGACCTTGGCCCGCCGCTCGCGCTCGGCCTCGGCCTGCTTGGCGATGGCCCGGATCATGTTCTCCGGCAGGTCCACCTGTTTCATCTCGACGAGCTGGACCTTGATGCCCCAGGGATCGGTGTGCTGCTCGATGATCTCCTGGAGGCGGGAGTTGAGCTTTTCCCGCTCCGAAAGAAGGTCGTCGAGGGGAACCTGACCAAGGAGACTCCGCAGCGTCGTCTGGGCCAGTTGGGAGGTGGCGTTGATATAATCCTGGACCTCGATCACGCATTTGAGCGGATCGATGACCCTGAAGTACAGGACGGCGTTGACCTTGACCGTGACGTTGTCCTTGGTGATGACGTCCTGCGGCGGGATGTTCATCGTGATGAGCCGAAGGCTGATCCTGACCATGCGGTCGATGGGTGAGAAGACGAGGATGAGGCCCGGCCCCTTGGGCTGGGGCAGGAGGCGGCCGAGACGGAAGATGACCCCCCGCTCGTACTCCCTCAGCACCTTGATCGAACTCAGGATATAAAGGACGATGAGCCCGATGATGATGATCGGATAAGTGACCATGGTTTCTCTCCTTGCGGAGGCCCAGAGCCTCCCGATATTTCTGGGTTCAGGCTTTCCTGACCCGGACTTTCGAGATCGGATGGATCGGCGCGTCGACCGTGATTTTGAGTATGGCCGCGGAGGAAACGGCGGGCAAGACGAAGAGTGTGAAAAGGAGGATTTTAGCGCGCACGGTACATTCTGATCTGCCCCCACTCACTTTACCACCCCTAAATTGAAATTATCAAGTGAAACGACTCAGGAACGCCATTCCAGCGGAGATTGTGTTGTACATGGTACTTTATTATAATAAAATGGGGAATTGTTCGATCTCCTCAGCCATTTACCTTTGCATATTGAAAGGAGAAAAAGGCGGCGCCAAATGGATAAAAATGCTTGCCCGAGACGGATGCCCGCTGAGGTAGCAAAAGGATTTGAAACAACGCAGGAACGCATAAACATTTTTTCGAGGCTCTACAAGAAGATGTGTGGCACCGCGGAAGAGATTCAGCAACTGTGGCCAACGGTGTGGAGAGAAGGGAACGATTGTTGTGAAAAAGGAAAATATGAAGATGGGTTATCCAACAAGCTGCATCTGGAAGGTCTAAAAAAAGAAGAAAGGAAAGACCTACTAAGCAGAAATATATGGATTCCATGCGACTTAGACCTTCGCACAAGATCCTTACATAATCCTTTGAACCGCAATATGACGTATGTTTTGAAAGACCTCCGTGACTACTTAATTAATAAGAGGGTGGGCGATAAGGTAAAAGAATATTTTATAGGTGATGAAATCAATTATGCCCTGACTCTCATGTTTGTTATGAAGGAACGCTTTAATAAAAGATGGGATTTCAAACACGAGGGATGGGTCGAAATAGGATCTCCAAGTTGAACTGAATCTAGCGAATAAGAAGTTCGTTTTCCGCTGCGCTGGCTGAATAAGCGTTCAGGCGCCATGGATGCTTGAGGTCAGCGAGATTCGGACAGGGGTTGATTTCTTCTAAGCTATGGTTTCCAATAACAAAACCATACGAGGAGGAATGAATGACAGGGAAACAGGGAAGCTCACCGGAATCGATTGTCTGGGAGATCAAGTGATAGATCCGCCGGAACTTCACGGCCGAGGAAAAGATCCGGATCGTCCTCAAGGCCGGCAAAAGGCAGCTCAACGGGCACACCATCCGGGAGGCGGGCTCAAGGAACGGGCGGAAAATTCCGACCGCTCCGCGAACGAGTTCATGCTCCCCTCGAGGTTGCCCCCCAGAACCGGGCCAAGGCCCTGAAAATCAAAAAAAGCATTAGCAGTCGCCATCTTAGACTGCTAATTTTGCGGTTTCCGCCTCTTGACAAATCTCCAAATTCCTGTATAATATTAGCAGTCTGTTCTTCTTATTGCTAAAATCCAAAAGGAGGGTTAGATGAAAGTCCATCCATTGCATGACAGAGTACTCCTGAAGAGGCTTGAGGAGGGGGAAGTCAAAAGAGGCGGGATCATCATCCCGGACACGGCCAAGGAGAAGCCCCAGGAGGCTGAGGTCATTGAGGTCGGCAAGGGGCGGGTCAACGACGAAGGGAAGACGATTCCCCTCGTCGTCAAGAAAGGCGACAGGGTCCTCATCGGCAAGTACAGCGGCACCGAGGTCACGGTTGACGGCGTCGAGCTCGTGATCATCCGCGAGGAAGAGGTCCTGGCGGTCGTCGAGAAGTAAGGAGATATCATGGCAAAACAAATCGTGTCCGGAGATGAAGCACGGCAGGCGCTGTTCAAGGGCGTCAACATCCTGAGCAACGTCGTCAAGGCCACTCTCGGGCCCCGCGGCAAGAACATCGTCCTCGACAAAAAGTACGGCTCGCCCACGAGCA
>Ga0315280_10002277_pt1 | contig 31332 bp, 25 predicted proteins | sample YL17G06_40_MG_FD_203697 | JGI IMG/M metagenome (GOLD analysis project Ga0315280, IMG submission 203697) | Sediment microbial communities from Yellowstone Lake, YNP, Wyoming, USA - YL17G06_40 | ecosystem: Environmental > Aquatic > Freshwater > Lake > Sediment | place: USA: Wyoming | collected... | reverse complement strand
GTTCGAGAGAATTAGGGAAGCAGAGGTCAATCAGTATTACAAGCGCATTGGGAACCATCTTAACGAGATCTTCGGGCAGATCTCAGATTTGAAAGGCGTAATAGTAGGCGGCCCAGGTCCCACGAAATACGACTTCGAAGAAGGAGACTACATCAACTATCAGCTCAAGCAGAAGATCATCGCTACTATCGATACAGCATACGTCAGCGAACCAGGGGTAGAAGAGATCGTTGAGAAGAGTCCCGACATCCTACGTGGAGTAAGATACATGGAAGAGAAGAAGCTGGTTCAACGCTTCCTATACGAGGTAGGGCATGACACCGGCCTCGGGGTCTACGGAGAGAGCGAAGTCAGGAGATATCTGAAGGAAGGACTCGTGGAGACGCTTCTAATCTCAGAGAAAGTCAACACAGTCCACGTCACGATAGAATGTAAGAACTGCCACTATAGCGAAGACAAACTATTGTCTCCTTATGAGCTTCCGAAATTCGAGCAGAATCTACTCAATACGCAATGTAAGAACTGCTCGAACATCACATTGGCCATCTCAGAGACAAAAGACCTCGTCGACGAATTCGTCGATCTAGCGGAGAAAGCGGGAGTTGATGTTGAGATCATTTCAACGGAGACTGAAGAAGGCGTTATGCTGAAGGCGTCATTCCACGGTATCGCAGCCATCCTCAGATACAAGCGGAACTAGTGGAAGAAAGACCTTTCCAACTCAACTATCTTCCCATAATTTTCAGCTTTACTATACTCGTCTAACGGTTGTTCATTCAGGCTTGAGAAGGTTGATCCCCACTTGAATATGGATAAGAACCTTAGCGCTTGGGCTTTGAAGCCTGTTATGTATAGAGCTGCGGCAAGAGCTTCAAGGGAACTCAATTTTGATAAAGTCGCATAGTTCGTTGGGTTACCGGCCAAGAGCAGAGGCAGACGCCTGTTAACTCCCGGCAATCTTCTCTCGAACACTTGATCGGCTTTCTCCCATGAGCAATCGATGGCCACCAAACCTTTCTCCTCAATGATCATTCTATCCTTGCGGGTCAGTATCCGCTCTGCGACCGGGTTAAGAACGATCGCCCTATTCGGAATGTTCGATAAACGAAAGACAGGTTTAGCGAGATGGAGGCGAAAGAGTTTGGCTGAGGTGCATTTCTTCGGGTCGTCTTGCTTCATATAAAAAATGAAGACCTTTACAGGTCTCTCATCTCTCATGAATCTTCACATCTCTATGAGACATTGGATTCATAATGACTCTCGGGATATACTCGATCAAATCTGTGGGGGTCATGTGAAAACCTTTGTCACGATAGACGAAGTCCCCTGCCGCACCGTTTATGAAGGCGCCTGCAACAGCAGCCTCAAACGGGTCAACTCCTTGAGCCATAAACCCGCCAACGATGCCCGAGAGTACGTCGCCTGTTCCTCCAACAGTCATGCCTGGATTACCCGTGAAGTTCAGCTTCACTCTTTCACCATCAGATACGATGTCTACATGACCCTTCAGAAGTACGACGGACCCTGTTTCTTTCGCTAACGACTTGATGTCTTCGATTCTTGCGCGAAGTTCCGTTGAAGGCTTTCTGCCTGCGACAGCTTCAAACTCTCCTGAATGCGGAGTGACTACCAACGGGAAGTCGACCTTTCTTTTGATTACGCCGAAAGCCTTTAGCGCATCAGCGTCGAGAAGAGTAGGCTTCCTAAGTTCCTCGAGAACCTTCAGTAACTCCTCGACTGCGCTGAAACTGTCCTTGTGAGTGCCGAGTCCAGGGCCCGCTACAACAGCAGTAGCCTTGGCGATCATGCCTTTCAGTTGACCAACATTCTGAGAAGCAAAATGCTCCCCGCTAAGTTTAATGGTGATGAGGTCTGGCGAGAATGATGATATGGCGTAAGCCGTTCTCTCGGGCGCGGCAACATAGGCGAGGTCAACCCCTGTACGGAGTGCAGCCAAGGCTACGAGAGCTGGAGCGCCAGAGAAAGTTTCACTTCCTCCAATAATAAGAAGTCGACCGAAATCTCCTTTATGAGATTGAGGCTCTCTCGTCTTCGGGATGATCTCAACATCTCCTGGACCCGCGTAGAGCGCTGCCTCATGAGGGATCCCTATCTCAGCGACTTTAATCTCTCCACAGTAATCTCTAGCTTTCTCTAGTCCCAATTTCATCCTGTGGAACGTCACAGTCAAATCTGCTCTCACAGCCTCCCCCAGAATATCTCCAGTATCCGCGTCAACTCCAGAAGGAACATCAACTGCCACGCAGAAGCCTTCAGAATCATTCAAGGCTCGAACAGCCTGAAGGATGGGTTGACGCAACTTTCCTTTAGCACCCGTCCCGAGTAGCGCGTCGACAAGCACATTCGCGTTGAGGGGTTGAATAAGGCTAGAGTCGCCCAAGACGCTGATGTCAATCGTCCAATCCATCTCTCTCAAAGTCTTCCAGTTCCGGATCACAATTTCATCGCTTATATCCGCTTCACGCCCCACCAAGATGAACTTCACTTTGAAACCTTTCGCAACAAGATGCCTAGCCGCAACCATCCCGTCCCCGCCGTTGCGACCAGTACCGGAAAAAAATGCTATCTGCGACCCAGGCTTGAACCTTGAAGCTATCTCATCCGCTACTGCTCTGCCCGCGTTCTCCATCAACTGGAGAGGAAGTACACCAAGATACTCAGAATTAATCTCCAGCATTCTCATATCTCTTGAAGTAGCGTACGCTTGAGGTTGGCTCAAAATCAACCGCTCCGCCACTACTTGAAAGCGACTAAGATACTAATAATTGTGACTTGCTCCCATCCTTGAATGGGTGTGCGCTTCTGAGCTTGCAGGCTGCCATTCCTCTTGCTTGTTCATCCCCAGCGTAGGGCTAGTCAACCGCACCTAGTCGAGTGAAGGGTGTTGCCGAGAAACATAACCCGATGTTTATGCCTGCGTTCAAATCTGCGTCGTACCGAAGCTCGCAGCTCCAGCAGTGGAATAGGATTTGATTGATGCGCCCCGTGTTCTTAGAGACCCCCTCCACCTGTTTTAATGTGAATTGACGCATAGCTTCCGCGTGAAACATGGAGAGATGCCGGAAACTATTGCGCGGATTCAGCTATGCTCAAAGTATAGCAAGCAATTCATCCCACCCTAAAGGGAATGTGAAGTTTCTCGCTCGACTTCTCGCCAATATGGTGATCTCGAGGCTTAATGTCTCCTGGAGAGCTCTGACGCCGTTTAGAAGATGCTTATGAACGCGGATATTATGGAAAAGATAAGATCGCCTAGTACTAGCGCCGATATGAAGCCGATGGTTACGAACACTAACATAGGTAGTCCAGGAGTAGCCCAGATTTCACGCGGGATAACCGCCTTCTCCACATATGGTCTCAATTTTCCGAGGAGATCCTGCCTTTCAACTTCAGCCTCAACGAACAGGTTGAGCCTCCTCTCTATCGCACCTCCCGATTCAACAACTTCCTCCAACGGGTACAAGTAGACCTGTTCTTCAACTTCTTTAAAGTCGGCCTTATACCCTGAAACAAGTGCGAAAACTTTCTTCCAAGGAGGTTCCTTCTCCAAGCCTAAGAACAGGCTTCCACGGGTAGAATACTTCCAGAACAAGTTACGCACAAGAATGTACAATGCCATCGAAACAGCGACTAGGAACGAATTCGAGAGAACAACAACGGGAAAGAATGGATGGAAGAAATTTGCAGACAAAAGTATATCTTCAGGCAAAGTCGGAATCGATATGCCGATACATATCAAACCTTTGGCGTCTGCTCCGCCGAAGACACCAGAGTAGAAGAGTAGAAGAGCAAAGGATGTTGCAACAATGATTGAACCGAGAGAGATCCACAGCAACTCAGGCGAGAAGTATAGTCTCGCGACAGTTAGAGTCGTTCCTATTGGAGCGAAGAGCAGCCAAACAATATTTGAGACTTCTCTCGTCTTGATGTCACTCCACGAGCCATATCCTAGAAACCCGAGTACAACAAGAACAGAGATGAGGTTTATCACGTAATCCAACAGTGGCTCCTCTCAACGCGTTTCACTCAATAGAAATCTGACTGTTCAATTTGTTGAATAGTTACATATCAAATCTAGCTAAAATCATTACTGATTTATCGATTGAGGCTAATCTGCAGGCTCGAGTCAAACAGTATCAATCTTGTAACCTCCTCTGCGTCCTGTGAGTTACATCACTCTTTTCTCTACGCATGGGCCATACAACGACTTCAGGGAGGTCGACTAACCACACGTCTGTCAGCTCCCGCTCGAAGAATCTGGAGGATCAAGGTTTCAAGATTTAAAGAAACGCCAAAGACGCCTCAAAATCGGCTTATTACAGACGCGGAGCATTAGATTGACACCCCTTGATGGTCAGAGGCGTTAAGCTTTGTGGATGTGTGGCACACAGAAACAGTTAAATGCTGACCGCGCCACTACTGACAGAATGCGGGAACCAGGGGACCAGACGAAAGGTTAGCCCAACCATCGAAAAGGGAACACCACAAGTGGTGAAACAAAAATGAAGAAAATAATGAAGGAAAAGAAGGGCATATCTACCATACTAGCAGCGCTACTCCTAGTTGTCATCGTAGTCGTGGCTTCAGTAATAGTCTACGCTTGGTCGACAGGGCTCTTGGGCAGCTTGATGCCCAGCTCTCCTTCCGTAAAAGAAGGGCTTTCAATGGACAGCTACAAGTGGGAAACAACCGGCAACCCGACACTTTACATCAGAAATGTCGGAACTGTTGACATTACATTACAAAGCTACTATATTGAAGAAGCAGGGCAGACAAAAGACGGACCTACAGCTGTACCTAGTGGTAGTAACACGGTCGCAGTGAACAGTGTTCAATCGGTTCCGATCACTCCGTCAGGTACTTTCACGTGGGTTTCAGGACATTCGTACACAGTCAAACTCGTAACGGCCAGAGGTACCCAATTCGCCTTCACAGTGATCGCTGCCTAAGCAGCTAGCTCCAAACGGAGCGTAACATAGCCCTTCGTTACGTTCCTAAACCCCTATTTTTGAAAGAGTTCCCGTCGAAGCCGGAAGGAAGTCCGATGGAGAAACATCGAAGAACCATACATAGATTCATAGGCAGTAGAAAAGCCATAAGCACACTTCTGGCGAACGTTCTAGTTGTAACTATGGTCGTCGCACTCGGTACGATGCTTTTCATATGGACGACAGGTGTGATGGGGACCTATCAAGGTGGAGCCGGACTCTGGTTCTCAACCAGAAGCGAAGTAATGAAAGAGCGATTGACTATAGACGAGGTTTGGTTCACAAACGTTGTGGGTCAAGATCGCAAGAATATCACAATCTACATAAGGAATGTTGGAGCCAATGAGATCAAGATCGCAGCTGTCTATGTGAACAGCACTCAAGTCTGGACTGGAACGAAAGCTCTCGATGTGGGTCAAGTTGTCAGGATCTCCTTGACTCTCACAACTTCTTGGGGTCGAGGTTGCGTCACATACATCTCGGTTGCAACCTTGCGAGGAAACGTTGCCAAGGGATATTGGCAGGCGCCTCTTTGAGGTGAGATGAATTTTTGAAACGCTTTGCAGGGCGGAGGAAGGGCATAGGCACTATACTCGGCGCAGGCTACTTCATCATAATAATGCTTGCTATATTCAACCTCATAATGTGGGAAGTCAATCAATATGATGCCTACCAACAACTCGTTGACCAAATGAATCAGGTTGACCAAGAGAGGATAAGCGAGAATCTAGAATTCGTGGACCCTGGAATAACCGACTTTGGAACTCTAGGATCCAATAAATGTTTCAATCTAACTGTTCGGAACACAGGAGGCATAACGATAAGCACAGCCCGCCTATACTTCTACAACTACTCAGATACTTCTTCAAGCGCGCTAAAGATAATAGAAAAGAGCGCCGCTGGTATCTCAGTCAACTATTTCACAAATGGCTTCATTAATCCTGGCGAAAGCAACCATAAGATACGTGTGGTGACGACTCTTGACATGTCGAAAGCGACAGCGCAACGACCGTACATTATATATTTGACGACTGAACGTGGGAGAACTTTCAGCACAGTCTGTCCGAGAACAATTCTACCTGAACCAGGAAACGTAGGCTTCATTGATGTTGGTCCTTTGAGATTCAAGTTTGACTACTACTCGCTGAACTACACGACTCCTTCAAGAATCACTCCTAACCCAGCTTGGGTAATTGACAATTATGCAAGTGGCACGTCTATCATGTTCTTTGTAACAGTCATTAACACGGCGAATGACTATGACATAACATTGAAGAAATACTGCGTTTTCGACTGCAGTGAGCTTGCTCAGACTGGTGCTAGTGGAAAGGTAGCTTCATTCTACATCGTGGACAAGGACAGCACTTGGCCCGGAGCCAGCACGATGTTTCCGTACAATGAAGTCAACGACCCTTATGTACTCCCCAAGAATCCTGACCCGAACAATCCTCAAGGCGGTATAGCTAACATCATCAAATTTGGCGCCAAAAGTTGGGGAACAGCCGAAGTTCAATGTCTATTCACGGGTGGAGGCGGGTACGCACAGTACGAGTATCTTGTGTTGATGGGCTTCTACTACGTGTATAAAGGACAAGACTACGGCGCTACAATTCCATTCGTAGCGATTCGGACCAACACCCCCACTTAGCGTTGAAGAGGAAAAGGAAATGAACACTGAAGATGAAGTAGCTGAGAAGCGAGAAGAGGCAGTCTCACAAGTCGTACATAGGGGTACGAATCGCGCTCGATCTGGAATTCCAGGTTTTGACGAATTGACGAATGGAGGTGTGATAAGGAACAGAGCTTATCTAATCGCTGGTTCAGCTGGAACAGGCAAGACAATCTTCTCAATGCAGTTCATTCATAGTGGGGCTGTCAAATACGGAGAGAACGGAGTCTACGTGACTCTGGAGGAAACTCCTGAACAGCTAAGGAGAGACATGTTCAGCTTCGGATGGAATTTGAAGAAGCTTGAGAATGAGGGCAAACTGATCCTCTTAGACGCATCTTCCAGTAGAGTTGGTTTCGGTAGCAAAGAGAAGTTTGTTGTCCCTCGACCCTTCACCTTGGATGCGCTACTCTACGAGGTCAACCGCTGCATCGAGAAGATAAAAGCTAAGAGAGTTGTGATCGACTGCCTAGACGCGATGGGTTTGCACACTAAGGATCCGGAAGAATTTAGGAAGTCTCTTCTCAGGCTAACTATGATTCTGAAGTCTTTCGAACGCACCTCTCTGCTTGTCTCAGAGTCGTTTGATGAGAAAACCCCTAGCCGGTATGGAGTTGAGGAGTTCGTTACCGATGGTATAATAATGCTTCACCATGCGTTGGATGAGAACATCTCGGAGGAGACGACTCTCGACGAGAACCCTGTCAACGGAAACCTGCTGCAGGAAAGCAAATCTTGGAGCAGAACACGTACTAGGAGAATAGAAGTCATAAAGATGAGGGGAAGCGACCACTCACATGACTTACATAAGTTCATGATAACTCAAGACGGCGTCATCGTAGAAAGCCATCCCGAAGTAACGAGAAGGATCAGAAAAGCAGTTTTCAAGACCCGCCCCATCGAGTGAATCGAAAGTGGCAGGAAATGAAAGAGAAGAGGATGAGAACAGGTATCGGAGGTCTCGACGAGAGACTCGGAGGAGGGCTGCCTAGCGGAAGCCTAGTTCTAGTCCTAAGCAATTCTGAAACCGCACTTCGAATGTTCTGTCAACAGGTTCCTTACAACCTCGCGTGTGTAGGGCATAAGGTCTTCTACCTGACGATCTTAAAGGAGCCTCAATACATAAGGGAGGAAATGAACCTCTACGAATGGACGACGGCCAGCTTTGAAGAAAAGAAGAGATGGACCTTTGTTGACGGCTACACCCAAAGGATAGATGCTCTCCTCTTGAAGACGCCGAACGACACGATGGATTCACAATTCGACTTGTCCGTCTCAATTCGAACTGAAATTCTATCGAAGCTGAAAAATGAAGATGTTGTCGTGGTCGACTCGCTCTCCGATGCACTTCTTACGGAAGAGCGCCATTATGTCGTTGAGCTGCTTGAGATGCTCTCGGCGCAAGTTCGAAAGACTGAAGGACTAGCCTTTCTGCCTTTGATACAATCGATGCATGATGATAAGACCATAGCTACACTATCGCATCTCGCAGATTCTGTTATAGAACTTGCGATAGGGGAGACCTACTTTGAAGGGAAGATGCGTTTCTGGAAGATGAGAAGAGCACGTTCTGAACCCATCTTGCTGCCTTTTTCAATAACAGAGAGAGGGATAATGGCGGAGACCTTCAAACGGGTAACATAGAGTTGGCAGATCATGGGTCAAGAAATACTGGTAAATGAAGTGGTCAATCTGAAAACGAACTACGATAAGAAAGAGATGCAACTCATCCGGAGAGAACTGGAAAGTTACTATCAGAAGAAATACGGAAAGGAAGGAAAGAAGAGACTTCGATACGATATTGAAGCCTTATCCACTCCCAACGTTGCAAAGAAAGGTTTTCTAAGCAATATCTTTTCGAGAGGAGATTGGAAGATCGGTACCCAACAACTCTACAATAGCGTCATTAACACCCAAAGAGGTCGCTATCTATCCGCGTCCAGCGCGATTCAAATGACTGAACTCGATCGATACTACCTCAATAAACCTTTTGCAGAAGCGGTCATCGTTAAGGAGAGTACAGGACAAATCAAATATCTAGTCTCAGAAGTTCCTCTCTCAGAAGTTGAGAAGAAACAACTCAACCAGATAAAAGAGCTTCTCACAGACGAGCTGAATGTTGACTTTAAGAAGTTGGGATCAAGCGAGAAGACAGTCAGTTATCTCAAGAAGCAGATTCAAATCATAATCAAAAACTACAAGCTGAAGGTTGATGCCACATCATTAGACAAGATCGCGTATTACATTGTTAGAGACTACGTTTACTTCGACAAGATCGACCCGCTGATGAAGGATCCTAAGATAGAAGATATTTCCTGCAACGGTTACGGGCTTCCAATATTTGTTTGGCATCAACAATACGAGTCGATTCCGACGAATGTCGTCTTTCAGGCGGCTGAAGAGCTGGACAAATTCATAGTGAAACTGACCTATATGACTGGTCGAGCTATCTCGATAGCTCAACCTGTTGTTGACGCAAGCCTACCAGATCAATCGCGTATACAGTTGACTTACGAGAAGGAGGTCACTCGTAGAGGGTCCTCCTTCACTATTAGAAAGTTTCGAGAGAGACCTTTCACAATAACCGACTTGATCACCTTCAATACACTATCGCCTGAGATGGCAGCCTACTTCTGGTACACAATTGAAAGGCAGGCCTCAGTCATAGTCGTGGGAGGAACAGCTTCAGGAAAGACTGTTACCATCAACATGCTGTCCATGTTCATCAAACCGACAGCTAAGATAGTCTCGATAGAGGATACGCCAGAGCTTCAACTACCGCATGAGAATTGGCTTCCTTCTGTTGTAAGGACGGGCTTCGGTGTAAGCGGGAAGATCTCAGAAATATCATTGTATGACTTGCTCAAGAACGCGATGAGGCAGAGACCTGAATACATAATAGTCGGTGAAGTTAGAGGTGCAGAAGCCTACACACTAGTTCAAGCAATAGCCACGGGCCATGGAGGTTTAGCAACTCTCCACGCAGACTCGGTTGAAGCTGCTATTCATCGACTTGAAAGCGAACCTATGAACATACCTCGGCCACTCATAACGACTATAGATGTGGTCGCTGTTCAATCGCGTGTTCGATTGGGCGACAAGTCTGTGAGGCGAATCGTCAGCGTAAGCGAAATCGTTGGGATAGACCCCTTAACGAAGGACATTTTGACCAATGAGATATTCAAATGGGATCCGAGGACAGATTCCTTCGTATACTCTGGCAGAAGCTATGTCCTTGAGAAACTTGTGAAGAGACATGGAGTTGTTTTTGATGCTGCTACGAAGGAGCTTGAGAATAGGAAGCAGCTGATTCAATGGATGGCCGAGAATCAGGTACGTGACTACAAGGATGTGGTTGAATTCATCAGGTCTTACTATCTTGACTCCGCGGGCGTTCTAGAGAGAATCCGGAAGGGAAACTGAATGAGGTTGTTCAATGCATCGAAGAATACTGGAAAGCCAAAGGCGCCTGAAGCTCAAAGCGAAGAGAGTCATTCTACACTCTATCACTTCACGTATAATCTTCTCGGAGGGCGATTGGATAGGAGCTTACCACTATTTAAGGGCCTCAAACCCGTACTGCATCAGTCGGGGTTAAGAGTTTCCTTCAAAGCATACGTTAGCCTCATCTGGTTCTCATTCATTCTATCAACGATGCTTTCCTTCGCTGTCTTGATAATCTTCTTCATTCTATTTCCTTGGCTGATGGGTACAATACCTATCGTCCAGAATTTTCTGCAGTTTCCATATTTCATATTGGTCAGCTTGATGCTCTCGCTGGCGGTAGGAGGTTTAACGTTTTTCATCGTCTACTCCTTCCCGACATACAAGAGGATGACCCGCAAGGAGAGGCTTGAGGAGAACCTAGTCTACACGTCTAGCTACATGACTGTTCTAGCTTGCGCTGGAGTGCCGCCTGAGAGGATTCTCCGTTCAACAGCCATGAAAGACCCAAAGTTCCTCCTATCCAACGAGATAAAGTCTATAGTTGGAAAGATAGACCTGCTAGGGTACGACACATTGTCGGCTCTTGACTCTGAGATCGAGAGATCACCCTCTCATCTATACTCCAACATGCTCAGAGGCTTCGCCGCAACGATACGGACCGGAGGAAATGTCAAGAAGTATTTCCTAAACACGACCAAGCAGCTCATGCAAAGAAGAACTGTGAGGCTTCAACAGTTTCTCGACTCATTAGGAATAGTGGCTGAAATCTACGTCATAATGCTGATAGCCTTCCCACTGCTCCTCGTCATCATGTTGGCAGTCATGGCTTCGGTTGGAGGAACGATATGGGGAGTCGATGTCTTCTACTTAATGTACTTCTTGACATTCGGGCTGATCCCTCTTTGCGGTCTCATGTTCCTCGTCCTCATAGAGATGATTCAGCCGAAAGGCTAGGTGAAGACCGATCAAAGTAACAAGGAGAGCTATGAGAATCATCTGGGCGATGTCCGTGCTTATAGGGGCATCTATCTTCGCGGTCGGCTTCATCTACACTTTCCCGTATCAGCCGACAGTCATTATTGACTGGTCGAATCCGACTGTGATAGACAACTTTCAAAATACAACATTGTGGTCTTTCGGCTCTGCGCAAGGAGTTAAGAAAGGTCAATATGGGATCGCGAAGGGATACGTGTGGTTGAAATGCAACAGCACAGAGCTAGAGTCGGTAGGGTACAAACGCGAGATCTCGATAGACACTAATAAGTATCCTTACTTGGCCATAGAATTCTCCACAACTCAGAATGCTGCTCTTCGTCTCTCGATACAGACATCGGGAGGAGCCGTAAGACAAATCCTTTCAGCTCCAGCTCAAGTTTCCAAGACGACCGATAAGATAAACCTGAGAGAATACACCAACAGCACTATCACCACATTATGGATGTATGTCAACGATTATCCTGCCTCAATTTCAGAAGGAGAGATCGGAGTCTACGTAGGTCGAATCTTAGCCTATAGGCGTATAGTCACCGCTTCCTGGGATGATTTTCTAATCGTCGGATTCCTCTCAGCTTTAGTCATTCCCTCCGCAACCTACTATTTTGACAGCAGGAGAAAGGACTCGATTGACAATAATCTCCCGAATCTGCTACGTGACATAGCGGAAGCTGGGAGGACCGGCATGACTCTAACTCGTGCTATTGAGGTCAATGCTGAAAGAGACTACGGGCCCTTAACTGAAGAGCTCAGAAAGACAGTTGCCCAATTGACATGGAAGGTTCCTCTGGAAACTGCGCTCCAGTCATTCAGCGACAGATGCGATACACCTTTGGCGAGGAGGACGACACTTTTGATCCTAGAAGCAAGCAAGGCTGGAGGAGACATACAAGAAAGCATCGACTCTGTGAACCGACATATTGAGGAGCTTCAAAGTATAGAGAGGAAGAGGAAGACTCAGATGCGCCCATATATCGCTTTGATCTACATCTCATTCTTCGTATTCCTAGTGACAGTCTTCATAATCTTAACACAGTTCTTCGCGACTGTAAGCTCGATAGGTGGACTCGGCTTTCTTGGAGCAAAGCCCGTCCCAGTCGAGACCTATTCGCAGTTGTTTCTGTACATGGCGATTGTCGAAGCCATATTCGGCGGTCTCGCCGGTGGCAAGATGAGCTCGGGATCAGTGAAACATGGATTCAAACACGTCCTAGTGCTTACTGTCATAAGTTTTATCGTCTTTAACTTCTTTGTTTAAGTGATGGGGATCGCGGCTTTGCTTTTGATTCCTTCCTGTATTCAATTCTTAACATGATCAGAACTACGTATTCCTATCGAATCCTGATGTATCGAGAAAAGAACTAAGATGAATACTCGACCCAAAGCGATCCTCTTACTGGCACTGTTCGCAATTGCGAATTTCGGAGCGACAGCGCTGAATGTCACCCTTTCAGTTCATGGCAATCCTGCTGCAGCTTCTATCGCACCATCAGAATACTGGGGAGTTTTCTTCGGAACAGTAGGCGACATAACGATCACAGTCAAACAACAAGGAATAGCCGTTAGAATTGGGATACCCAGAGAATTCATTGCGCCACATGCTGAGAATGATACAGCTTTCCTTTCTTCCACAATCACAGACGACTACTTCTACTATCTCGTAACAGATGATTCACTGCACTATCCATACAAGGAGGATGCTCCTTTCAGAGTTGAGATACATAGCCCTCTATATGTAACCTTCAACCCCCCGCAATACATCTTCATGAAGAACCTTCATGCCCCGGGCGTCGCTGGAATCTACAATTTCACAATATATATCGCTGTAGGCCTGTCGCCCTACGGGAAACCGATTTTCCCTCCGAGACCGACTGAGAACCTCTCAGTTCCAGTCAGCATGAGAGAGGATCCCTCCAGCATCTCAGGATACATACTCGACCCGCCATCATACTATTATACGCTCGGAATCCCTATCAGAGCAAACGGAATTGTTTATGCGACTGAGGTAGATACCGGCGCAAGAGCCAGAGCCTATGTCAACCCTTACACGGGCTACTACAATCTAACGGGATTGTGGGCGCCAGGAACATACAAGCTTGAGGCGTCGGCAGGCTACTGCCCCGAAACCGGTTTCGCATATCTCCTAACCGAGATGCCTAAACTCGTCACTTTGAAGAAGACTGAGAACCTTTATCAGATCAATATCACTTTGAGTAGAGGTTGTAAGATCGAAGGAACAGTATTCTACACGACTCCTAGCGGCGAGAGTATAAACTCACTTGACAATCCATGGCTGAAGAATCTTGGCTTCAACCTGCTGAATTATACGGTTGAAGCGTATGATTTGAATGGAAGATTCGTAGGCGGATTTTCCAATGTTTCAGCGAACAAGAAGAAAGATAACTTCACTATTACAGGGTTGGAGTGCGTGGGCTTCGGACCGGGCGTATACAATCTGAAAGCTTGGATTTTCGCTTATACTCAAGGCGCAACGACTGTGCCCACGCTTATTATGCCTGAGAGTGGCATAACAGCCAACATCACGATGGTTTACGGCGGAGTCATCTCAGGAAAGATACGGCTGCCCGAGACCCCTAGAGAATCCGAGATGGGGACTCTCTCTACTACCACGGATACTTATTACGGTGGGCATGTGGTCATTGAGGCTTTCGATCCGTCGGGATTCCTGAAAGGCCTAACATTAATAAATGGTACAGGAAGGGATGGAAAGACCTTATACGCCAATTCCAGCACCATCAGATTCTACATACTTGGTTTCAGTGAATTCTACAACAAGACACTTTCAGGCGTCTGGAGACAGAAGGATTACGGTCTCGAAGAATCTCCCTATAGCATCTATATCTGGTTGAGAGGCTACATTCAACCGAGTATTGCTTACATAACCCTCGCGAAGGGCGGTAACTCAACCGTGGAAATCTGGGTAACTAGGACGGGTGCTGTAAGGACAACAGTGGTCTCGATGAATACGCACCCACCGACTGGAAACCCTCAATCGGTAGTTGCTTGGCGTTTCGGGCTTCAAGGATATTGGCTACGAATATACTACCATGAGTCAGCTACAGGGTCGTTGATAGGTTATGCTGACAAGGCGCTTTCGCCCGGCCCCGACGTGAACGAGTTTAAAGCAAATGTCACCTACACAGGAAACAATTGGCCTCTCGACTTGATTATCTATCGGGGAAGCCTGCCAAGCTCAGTTCCAGAGGGCGACTATGTGGTAAGAGCGTTCACATATGGCTACGTTCAGAGAAAAGAGTCCACCGTATGGGTACAGTCAGGGATGGGAGCACGAGCGAGCGTGATCCTTCAGTTAGGCGCTGGAGTAAATGGAACTGTCTCTATCAAGAAGGACGAATTGTACTTAACGCCGTTAACAGAGAACGTCTTCGTTAGGATTGAGGCTCGAAGTCCAACTTGGCTTCTCTTAGGTGCACAGACATTGAGTCTACCAGCCAGCAATATAGGTTTCATTTTCCGGGTCTACGGTTTCTGCGGTGGGCCCGACCATTTCTATTACGTTGCGCCTGATGGAACACGCTTCAATGACTACGGGCTGGAACAGGGAACATACTTCATCCAGGTCTTGGATTTCGGTTACACTTACAGATACAGGCAGACGATAGAGGTTTCAGTTGACTTTCCTGGAATCGACTTCATTGTTTCAGTTGATTTTGATGTCAATAGGCTGGGTAAGATATCTGGGATAGTTAGAGGATTGAATGCTACAGGGTCTCCGGTTCCACTCTCATGGACAACAATAAACTCCGCTTCGATTTGGGCATTCTCGCAAGACGGAGGATACGTAATTCATCTCCCTGAAGGAACGTACACATTCACCTACTCAGCTCCAGGATACGTGAGCCAGTCCTACACAGTCATAGTCACAGGGTCGTCGGAGACAGAAGTTAACATTATCTTGAGTCAAGCTGGAACGCCCTTCTCTTTAGTCCAACTAAGGCTCGTACTCCAACGAATGGGTGAAACTATTCAACCTTCATACGTTATTGTCGCGGAGACATGCGTCAATGGAGTCCTAAGCGACTTGGCAGAGTACACATGGACATGCGACGGTGGATATCTTAACTCAACAAACGGAAAGGCTGTTGAATGGACTGGCGAGAACTCTACAGACATATCGACCTACTTGATCAGGGTTAGGGCTTTGGTGCCCGGGTATGGTGAGGCTTCTTGTTCAGTAACAATATCTCTAACACCTATCCCAGAAATCTCGTCGCTGCAAGTAGTTCTCGTCTCCCTCTTAGGGATCACAGTTGTTTCGACTAGAGTGTTGTCAAAGAGACCTTCTAAGAGATGCGTAGAGCTATCGGGGTAACCTTTTTAACATTCTTAAGACCAAAGTTGCTCATCTGAAGGTCGGTTGAAGATGCCTCTGTCTTTCGTGCTGATAAACGCTGAGATAGGTTCTGAGGACGAAGTTCTGAAGGAATTGAAGAAGCTGCCGAACGTGAAGGAATCCTACGTCGTCTACGGAGTGTACGATATAGTTGCGAAGGTTGAAGCTGAGACTATGGATAAACTTAAGGAAGTTGTAACTTGGAAGATACGCAGGCTCGACAAGGTCAGATCGACGCTCACAATGATTGTCGTCGAGGGAGCTTGAACGCTTAAATTCCACTTTTTTATTCCGGTGACTTTTAGTCTAAATAACCACCTTCAGATTAATTGAGATTTCTTAGATCTTTCCCACGATGTTTAATATGTTTTCATGTGGAAAAATAAACTATAGCATATACCTGAACCGCTACTACAAACAAGCTCGTTCTAATAAGAGACGAGGAAGGATATATCAGCTGAAGTGTCAACGATTCAGATAAGACATCTTGAAGGTAATGATTAAGATGACACCAGGCAGATCTGCAGTGTACTGGACTAGTGATGAGAACTATTCGCAGCTTCCTGAGCGTCCTCGTCAGATGATGGCGAAGGAAACGGAAATAAGAACTCCGGAGAAAACGAATCTTTTAGGAGACTTCCTAGGATAGTGGAAATGGTATGCGTGTAGAAATTCCTTATGGTAAGGGTGAAGTAGAGTTCGAGCTCGATGAAAGACGGGCGATGGGGATCATAAGCCCTTTGGAGATAGTTCCATCTCCAAGTCCTGATTTAGAAGTCGAGAAAGCCTTGAAAAACCCTATAGAGGGGCCCACAGTCGAAGAGTTATCCCTGAGCGGGAAGACCATAGCCATCGCGGTCGATGATATAACCCGCGTGACACCAACACACTCTCTCCTCCCACCGATTCTACGACTCTTGGAAAAGACAGGGGCGAGAAGAGAGGATATTAAGATCATCGTGGCCCTCGGGACCCACAGACGGATGACTGATCAAGAGATGAAGGAGAAGTATGGGGCCGAGGTAATCGAGGAGTACGAGGTGATCAATCACGCCTTCGATGACGAATTGGAGCTTGAGTATTTGGGAAAGATAGCCGGCGACGTACCAGTATGGATTAACAAGGATTACCTAAAAGCTGACATCCGAATAGCAATTGGGAGCCTCATCCCACACTTCAACGCTGGCTGGGGAGCTGGGGCCAAGATCCTACTTCCAGGACTGGCTGGGGAGGAAACCGTTGGACGAATGCACGTCCACTCAGCAACCACGACGCCAAATGGGCTGGGCATGGAGGAGAATCCAACGCGGCAGTTGATAGACGCTTTCGCTGAGAGAGTCGGCATACACCTGCTGGTGAACACGGCGATCACAAGGCGCAAAGAGATAGTGAAAGTGTTCGCTGGCCACTTCGTGAAGGCTCATCGAAAGGGTATAGACTTCGCCAAGAGGATCTATGGAGTCGAAACCTCTGGGTTGGCACAGATAACTATCTCCAGCAGCCATCCGGCAGATATAGAGTATTGGCAAGGATTGAAGGGGCTCTTCTCGGCGGACTTGGCGACGAAAGTAGGAGGAGGAATCGTAGAACTGACACCTTGTCCTGAAGGTGTCTCGGTGACGCATCCAAGATGGATCGAGTATCTCCAACACAGTACGAAAGAGTTGAAGGAGATGTACAGGGCTGGAGAAGTCGAGGACTTCGTGGCATTGGGCCTAGCCTTGAATGTCGCTTACGTGAGGGAGAGGCATCTTGTGTGCATAGTGTCAGACGGCATATCTGGCAGAGATTCTGAAAAGATGGGATTCCAGAAATTCAAGAGTATTGAGGAGGCTGTGGAATTTCTATTAAGCCGTTACGGTCCCAACTCAAAAATAAATATCCTGACTCACGGAGGCGAAACCTATCCCATATCAAAGTAGGTTCGGCGAAATTCCACTCATATGTAACATCGGTCGAAATAGATGGCACTCACTCATCACAGTTGCGGACACCTGACTGCCTGAGGCAGACCATTGTCGCCCTGTTTCTCTTGACGAGCTGCTCGAATCTTTCGTGGCGTGTAACTTGAAGTCTTAATGCGGCGTCGGCGATTCGGTAAACAGTAGTGGTGTTCCGTATATGACTTGATTTCTGAAGACCATAGTCGCTGAATCAAACGTTTAAGTGAAAGTCGGAGTAGCGCATAAATGCGGGTTTACGTGTATGAAGAGGGGAACAGTATCTATACCTTACGATAAGGATAGGTTCGTTCACTCTGAAATCTTGTCATCTAAGAAGGTCCGCTGGGTTTTTCCTAGAGATGTTCCAGCTACCAAACCTGTTGAAAAGCTGGTGGAAGAGGCTTTCAATAGCCCGATCAACTCGAAGAAGCTGGATGAAGAGAGGATCGAGAGCGCTGCTATAGTAGTCTCTGACAACACTAGGGTCCATACGCCTTATCTAAAGTTGCTAGTTAGGAAAATGCAGACGAAGACTGATAACATTAAGATCTTTATTGCTTCTGGAACACATGCTGTCCCTGAGATAGACTCTGTTGAAAAGGTTGCTGGTAAGGAGCTTTTGGCCAAGTTCTGGTATGAGATAAGGAATTCTTCAACACAGAATCCGTTGAGCAAATACGAATTCGTCGAAGTCACCTCGAGAGGAACAGAGGTCGAACTTGACAAAGAGATATTGGACTGCGACTTTATCCTCTCTTCATTATGCGTTCGACCCCACTACTTCGCTGGATGGGAAGGAGGAGCGAAAGCTCTCGTTCCAGGATGCGCAAGCCTGAAGACAGTATCCAAGAACCATTCGCTATCAGTCGGGAATCCGGATGCTAAGGAACTAGTTATCAAAGGAAACCCTGTTAGAGAAGAAATGAATGAAGTGCCTTCGATGCTTAAGAAAGAAAGAGGTATAGAACACAGAATCATAGACTTCGTTCCGAACAGAGACGGTGTTCCAGTACTCGTAGGCTATGGGGAACCGAAGGCGGCCCATCAAACTCTCGTAGAGTACAGCCAGAGCATCTACGCTGTAAAAGCGCAACCAGCCCCATTAGTTATCGCTGTCGCTGAGATGCCTCTGGGCCAGAACTTCTATCAAGCTCTCAAAGCATGCTCGCACGCAACCAATATAGTGAAGCTGAACAATCATCCGAAACCTGTGACTATTCTCGTCGCGTCGATGAAGAATGGGATCGGAAGCAAGACGTTCGAGAGGGAGATGAGAAGATACTCAAACATGGAGCCGCAGGAGGTGCTTAAGAAACTGAAGGAACGAGCGGCGGCGGGCGACTTTAATGAAACACTTCAGAAGATCAATAGATATGCAATCGATGAGCAGCTGAGGGACTATGTGGTCGTGTCGCCTGAAGCTCCTTCAGACCTGAAAGCGTTCTGGAACAATGTTGGAGTCACTTTCTACGAAGAACTCGACGATGTTCTCAAGAGTTTGAAACCTGATCTGTTGAAGGACGTACTGATACTCCCGAACGGTTCCTCAACGGTTCCTATACCCGCCTAACCTTCCACATCTATTTCTAACGATAGCCTACACTTTATTTTCAACCTAGCGAGAGAGAGATTCGATGAGAGCGCCCTCAATGAAGTGTCTTCCCAAACTAGCCAAGGCGGTAGGGATCATCTCTAGGTGCAGAGGATGGAAGTAGCCTTTCACATCGGCATAGATGATACAGACTCTCCTAGAATGGGCTGTACTACATATATAGCCGCGCTCCTCATCAGAAGACTTGAAGATTTGGGTTGCAGGTTTATTGACTACCCAAATATTATAAGGTTGAACCCAAACATCCCTTGGAAAACCCGTGGGAACGCTGCTGTATGCCTCCGTCTTCTCTGCCGAGAAAGGAGCATAGATTCCATTAAGGAAACGACTTTGAGCGTGGTGAAAGAGAATTCCGACCTCACCAATGATAAGACGGATCCAGCTGTAGCATTCTTGAAAGGGAATGTACCCACTGAGCTTTCAGACTTCTCGAAGAAGGTCATACAGGATATCGCTTCAGTTGCTGAAGCGAAACGCTCGGCAGCGAAATTCAATGTCGAGTTCGACTTGATCCGAGGTGAAAGGGGTCTAATAGGCGCCTTGGCGGCAATCGGTGAGACCTTACAAGGCGATCACACTTACGAGATTATCGCATATAGAAGCTTGGAAAACAGGGGCAGCAAACGTAGAGTTGACGAGAAATCAGTAATTCAGATGGATTTGAAAACGAACCCTCTAACCTTTAACAATTATGACTATGAGTGTAAACGAGTACTGATAACGCCCCATGGGCTTGACCCGATTCTCTACGGAATTCGTGGAGAGAGTCCAGAGGCTCTTTTGCAAGCTCAAAGTATGCTAACCGTCGATGAACAATTGGAGCGGTGGGTAATATTTCGAACAAATCATGGGACGGATTCCCATCTTCGTAGAATAGGATCCGTAAGCCAAGCGAGACCTTACAGACCGGTAGTTGTTCAAAGTAGAGTAGCCGCAGGGCCGAGGACAGTAACTGGCAGACATGTAATCTTTAGCATAAGTGACGATACAGGAAGAATAGATGCGGCTGCATACGAGCCCACCGGAAGCTTCAGGAAGGTAGTCAAAGGTTTGATTGAAGGCGATATCATTGAAGCCTACGGTGGAGTTAGGAAAGGCTCTATCGCCTATCCTAGAACTATAAACCTTGAGAAGATTAAGATCTTGAAACTCGCTGAGCACATGTTTCTGGAGAATCCTAGATGCCCAAAATGTGGGAGACGCATGGAGTCAGCTGGCAGAGAGCAAGGTTTTAGATGTAGAAGATGCAAACTGAGCATGCGAGAAGCGAAGAAGGTCCATGTAGCTGTTGGAAGAACGATTAAGGAGACGCTGTATATTCCTCCGGCCAAAGCTCATAGACATCTGACGAAACCCTTATCGAGATACGGCAGAGAGAAGACGAACGCGCCGAAATCGATGATCGAGAAGTGGCACAATCCGTAAATCCGAGTTTCATGCTTTTACCTGCTTCACGTCCAAAGTTTTAACTAGAAACTTGAAGATGTTCAATGCAGCGTTTTTATCAGGCATCAAAGCGGCTGTCACCGCGAATATTCCCAGCCCGTCGATGCTATGGAGACCCGATAAGCCCAGAATGATCCCAGAATATCCCGGCAACTGATTTTTCTTCACGAGTTTCGCTCCACCGCTCTCAAGCTTATGAGCGAGACCTCGTTTAGTAGCGACCCCGTACACCGCATCCTTCTCTTCAGTTATAGGCCTTATACCATCTAAAACGACAATGCATCTTGACTTGAGTTTCAAAGCAAAATTCACTATTTGATTGAATACTTCATAATGTGCTTTAGGTTCCTCTTCCGCAATGGTCGCATCACCACTGAGAACAACGATATTGGGTTGACACGAGCAACTTTCATAGAACTCGTAACGCGGCAGTCTACAGAGTCCACTATCTTCTATCACCACGTTATCGGGAAAGCGACTGCTATAATACTCTGCGAAGAGCTTCGCATTCACGAAATCGATGAGGAGTCGAGCAGCTATCCTCCCAGCATCTGCCAGGCCGGGCAGGCCAACGACAAACGTCGCTGAATCTAAGGGAGGATTGTACAGCACACGGAAACTATTTTTCACCGCGATCACTTAAACTGAGGATTAATCGAAGATGGGAACGAATAAAAAGATTTAAGGATGCTCTTTTCTAGCTATACGAGGAAACGATTCGAAACAGTTTCCTCCGTAAAGCGGGGTGGGGTAGCCAGGTTTAACCCGCAGGGCTCATATGAGCCATGCTCGGCGAAACCCTGAGATACCTTTGGCCTCAAGCCAAGGGCTCGAACGGTGGTTCGAATCCACCCCCCGCTACGCAGATCCTGATACTTTTAATCCCAAAGCCTAAAATCGCGACGTTTGTTGTATCCTTTCGAAAGAGTAGATTGGTGAGATGATGCTAAGAGACTTCAGGGCTTTCATCTTCGATCTAGATGGCTGCATCTACAGGGGGAATACTCCTATTCCAGGGGCTGCGGACACTATTGCTTATCTCAGAAAGTTTGGCAAGAAGATTCTGTTTCTCACGAATAATGCGACACGAACACCGGAGCAGTATGTTGAGAAACTGAAAGGAATGAAGATTGACGCAGATGTGAATGATGTTCTGACCTCGGCCACGGCGACAGCAATTTTCTTGAGCAAGAAATACGGCAAAGTGACGGTCTTCCCAGTCGGCGGGCAAGGGCTCATTCAAGAACTGGAGAAGATCGGTCATAAAATAGTCGATGCGCATGAGATAAAGAAAGCAGATTTCGTCGTAGCTTGCCTTGATCCCGCATTCACTTATGAGAAACTGGATCTCGCTTGCCAAGCCATCTTTTCTGGCGCCAAATTCGTTGCCACAAATACCGATCCAACTATCCCAGTTGAGAAAGGATTCAAACCGGGAGCTGGTGCCATAGTTGCGGCCATATCTATAGCCTCCGGAGCCAAACCGGAAATCGTTGGGAAGCCGTCTGAGCATATCATCAAGATCGCTCTTGACAGGTTAGGAACTGCCGCTAGTGAAACCGCTTTCGTCGGCGACAGGTTGGACACCGACATTCAAGCTGGAAGAAAGGTCGGGGGGTTCACAATTCTTATTCTCTCAGGTTCAACTAAGAGAGAGGCTGCTGAGAAAGCTGACGATCCGAGACAGAAGCCGGACCTGATCTTACCTGACATTAGCTACATTCAACAGCTGTTGATTTAGTTGCTCACACACGACCTGTGCAAGCTGTGAGATTCTTCAATTCCAAAATGGCATGCAGTTCTAGAAAAGCTATCACTTAAGATCTCAAGGGTTTATCGATTTCTGCTTCAGTACTTCATTAATGGTTTGAACTCCTTCATCGAGAGCTTGTTGAACATGCGCCGAGGGAATCCCCCCAGCTTGAGCTATTTTGGCTGCCCCTCCCCCACGCCCGCCGAAATGTGCGGCGATGTCTTTAAGGATTCTTCCCATGTCCATGCCTTTGTCAATAGCCGTCTGACCAGCTGCACCAACAAGATAGCTTTGTCCTTCGCCGCCTGCTAGCATTACGATGGCACATGGATCGCTACGAGTAATGACTGAAGCCATCCTCTTCAAACTCTCTATTGGAAGTTCCGGCAGCGATTTCACAACGATCTTGAGGTTGCCTATCAACTCTGCTTTCTTCAACATCTCCAAAGCTTCACTTTCAGCCAACCGCATCTTCATATCTCTAATCTCATCCTGAAGGGTTTCTCTCTCTGACGTGAGGTCAGAGATCTTTCGATAGATCTCGCTTGTCGGCACTTGTAACAGCTTTGCCACATGTTCCAAGGTATTCATCGATTTATCATAGATTACGTAGGCCTCTTGTCCAACAGTGAATTCAAACCTTTCAACTCCTTTCTGCAGCCTCGACCTTCCAAGAATCCTAATCGGTGTACACTCTATAGTTGATTTGACGTGAGTCCCGCAACAGAGAGCCACATCGCAGTCTTCAATTTCTACAACGCGGACATTTCCGTGGGGCGTCACATCTGTTATTCCGAGGCGATCTCCGTATAACCTCTCAGCCTCTTCTCTAGTACTCAACGAAATTTCTACAGGAATATTCTTCATACAGATTTGGTTAGCCAGCTTCTCAATTTCATGTAGTTGCTCATACTCAATAGCTTCGCCGTGGCTGATGTCTATATGCGATCTATCAGAACCGAGCTGAACGCCCATATACTGCAGTTTTCTTAGTCCTAACACCTGTCGTATTGAAGAGAAGACGATATGCGAGCCTGTGTGCTGCTTCATATGTGCGTAACGACGGCTCCAGTCGACTTCCCCTTCAACACCTTGACCTTCAGTCAATACGCCTTTGGGACCTTCAAGTACGTGGACGGTGACTTCGCCAACAGATTGCGCATCTAAAACTGTGAACCTCTGCGGTCCTAGAGCTATTGAACCTTTATCTCCAGGTTGTCCTCCGCCCTCTGGGAAGAAGCAAGTCTCCTCAAGAACGAGGAAGGTTTTCGTCTCAAACTCGACAGTCCTTAGGACACTGCTCTTGAATTTTCTTTGGTAAGGATGGTCATAGTAGAGAGGCTTCGTCGCATGTAGTTTCTGAACTTCTTGGACTACAGCTTCTGGAACTACATTTTCGGGCAAATTCTTTATACTCTCCTTAGCTTCCGAAAAGCCTCTTCCAGCATCTTCAGTTTCTCTATCCTCTATGATTGCGTTGGACAAAAAGAATCTTCAAAGAGAAAAAAGAGGGGAGCTTCATCAGGCCTTTAAAAGCTCTGCCTCGGCCTCTTTCACTATTTGCGCAATCCGCCTCTCCACATCTTTGGGGAGAGGTTCCGGGAAGTGTTCCTTCAGGATCTTCTTTGCTTTCTCCTTTGCGACATCACGAAGATCTTTTTTGCCAGCTTTCGCCCAGGTGACTTCCGAGGTTCTGTCGAAGAGCTTGGGGAAGAATAGTTCTGTTTCCAGATGCTTCAGTGTGTGCTTCTGGGACATGAAATGGCCTTCTGGACCCACTGCTCGAATTACGTCCACAGCTAAAGTTTCATCGTTTACCTCAATGCCTTTGACGATTCTGGAGACCATCCCTATGATCTCGTTGCATATGACAGCCATCTCAATTGACCCGATGCTTCCGCCAGCGAGGTATCCGCAGTCATGTATCAGATTCACGCCGCAGAGACCCGCCATGATGGAGTTCATCATTACTTCAGCTCCAGCTTGAGCGTCAGGCAGCTTTGAGTCTGAGCATCCTCCGAACCCGTAGCTGGGAAGTCCGTAGTAGTGGGCCATGGTGGCATTGAGGACGCTTGTGCCCAGAGCGAACTCAGGCGCTCCATAGGAACAGCGGCTGGTGACAGGGTCCATAGCTGTCGCCCAACAAGTGTAGATGACTGGCGTATGTGGATTGACGAGTTGGCTCAGAGTCAGGGTGGCCAGATTCTCGGAGTTGCTTACAACCCCTGCGCCGCTGAGGGTCATCGGCGCCGTTCCTCCAAGCATAGGCATCGGTCCATTCGTGAATGGAACTCCAGCCTTAGCGAAATCTATTATGTTTTCATTTGTAGTTGAGAAAGCGAGGGGGGTAACTGTCTCTGAGTAGAGGGTCAAGATTGGCTTCTTCTTCAACTCATCCCTCCCTCCAACTATTGTTGAAGCCATCTCCAAGACTTTCTGCGCTGCATAAGTTCCTGGGCATGAATATAGGATAGGTTTCTCAGTGTTGTTGAATAGCACCTCGAACTCGTGCAGGTACTCCGCTTGGTATGGCACGTCGAATGCCCCTGCGATCGACATTATGAACTTGATGTTTGGGAGTGCATCGCCGACCCTAGTGGCTTCCGCCATATCTTTCTCGGTCGGCCTCCTTATCTCGCCGGTCTCCACATCTCTGATGTATGGTACAGGAGTTCCGCCGAGCCCGAAATAGATCCGTCCATCTTCGAGGAGGATGTCATGTTTCGAGTTCCTGCCGCAAAACACTATTTCCTTAGGCGCTTTTCTAAGGGACTCTTCTACGAGGTGCTGAGGTATTCTAACTCGCCTGTTTTTGCGATCGATTTCCGCGCCAGCTTTCTCAAACACTCCAAGTATTTTTTCAGAAGGCGAATGCATACCTACGTCTTCAAGAACCTCTAAAGAGGCTAGATGTATGTCTCTAGCCTCTTTCCTTGTGAGGAGGCGAAGCTGTCCTCCTTTGAGACCTCTTTGAACCATGGGCATAACCTAGTCTTGAATTTTCAAGAGCTTCTTAGCCACCTTAACCGCTTCAACGGCATTCTCTGCATAGCCATCTCCGCCTATTTCACGTGTCCATTCCTCAGTAACAGGAGCTCCGCCTACCATGATCTTTACCTTGTCACGCATTCCTTGAGCAACTAATGCTTTCACGATTTCATGTTGAGCCGGTAAGGTTGTGCTTAGGAGGGCTGATGCAGCTACAATATTCGCTTTAACCTCTTTCGTTTTGTTTACGAACTCTTCTACGGGTACGTCTTTGCCTAGATCATGGATTTCGAAACCTGCTGCGAATAGCATAGCCGCTACGATGTTTTTGCCGATGTCGTGTATGTCTCCTGCCACTGTGCCGATAACCACTTTGCCGAGGGTTTTTCTTTCAGCTTTGCTTTTATCCAGCTCTGGCTCAAGAACTTCCGACAGGGCTTTCTTCACAGCTTCAGCTGCCGCCACCAAGTGCATGAGAAAGAGTTCTCCATCCTCAAACTTCTTTCCAACTATCTTAAGTCCCTTAGCCAGTCCGTTTTCAATGATTTCTATTGGGTTGAGTTTCGCTTCCAAGGCTTTCTTTGAGGTTTGAACCACTTTGTCTGAATCAAAACTCAAGACAGAGTTCGCTAATTCCTCATAGATACTTTCTCTTGACAAGATCTTTACCTCCCTCTAACGCTTGACAGCGTTCTTCTTAATTTTTTCGATTTGCACTCGAATATCTTTAGGTATCGGCTCCACCTGATGCTCTTTGAGGATCTTCGCAATCTTTTCCCTAGCCTTTTCAAGTAAGGTTTTACCATCGACTTTTCTCCATGATTCATAGGAGAAAGTTCTGTCCATCAGCTGTGTGACACGATGTTCACTGTTGAAGTGTTTCAACGAATGTTTAAGCCCCAAGAATGATCCGCCGTGCTTTGCTTCCTTTATCTCTTCGACTGCAAGAGTTTCATCGTCAACGCGGACTCCTCGCAAGATTCTCTTTAGCATTCCAATTATCTCGTCGCAGATCACAATGAGTTCTTGGCTTCCGCCCTTTGCTGACTCGATGAGTCCGATGTCGTGAATCAAGTTTTGGCCGCAAAGCGCCGCAGTCGTGAGATTCATCGAAGCTTCAACGAACGCCTGAGCATCAAGTGTCTTCGAGTCAGTGCACCCTCCGGTGCCCCACATCGGTAGCTCTAGGTAGTGCGCCAACTGCGCTTGAGCTACGCCGAGTAGGATGTCTTCAGGAGCGCCGTAAGAACACAAGGTGGTTTTCATGTCCATGGTTAGAGGCACAAAACCGAATATGAATGGTGTACCTGGTCGAGTGAATTGCGCTATGACATTGCCAGCAATCGATTCCGCCATTCCTGAAACCACCTCCCCTGCCAAGGTTATGGGTGCCGTGGCGCCGCTCATTGGGCAAGGTGCATATATGATGGGCAACCCTTCCTTCACCCATTCTATCAGGGCCTCAACATACTCCTTGCCAACTATCAACGGTGAAGCCGGCTCATCGTACATAGATACTATCGGTCTCTTCCTCAGCTCTTCCTCTCCACCAGCCATCAGTTTAGCTGCCTCTATCTGCTTCCTCGTCACCTCTGCGCCATGGTAGGCAAAGATGATCGAATGCTTCACTGTATTGGACATGACTGCATCCTGCTCGTACAAGCCTTGAACATCGCGAGGAGCATCTAGTGGCGTGTAGAGACCCATGGAGTAGTCCATATTCTCCAGAGCATCGCATATCTTCGCTGTTTCAGCCATATCTGCGGTTCTACTCATTCTTCTCTCTCCCGTGTCTTTGTCCACAACGACTATTGCGCCACCAACGCTGCCAAAATAGACTTTCTTCCCTTCTATCACAAAATCCTGTTTCTTGTCTCTGCCGCACAGCATGACTCTCTTTGGCGCTTTTCTAAGAGACTCTTCGACAATATACTCAGGAAAACACGCGGTTTGCGCTTTGAAGTCGACATTCGCACCAATCTCCTTCAAAAGCTTCAGAGCGCCTTCGTGTTCGATCTTCACCCCATGCGTTTCAAGCACGTTGAGTATCGCGAGATACATATCATGCAAGTCTTCAGAGGACAGAATTCTCAGCTGCCCTCCGTCAAGTCCAACTCTCACTTTCTTCATCTCCAAGAGTAGAAGTAACATTAGATAATCATAGGATTTTAGGGTTTCCAATACCGAATAGAGAAGAAGAGGTTTCTAGCGAGCGAGTGTCTACTGTTAAGGCTCTGCTAGCCCCTACCGTTAGCAGGAGCCTTCCATGCTGAATTTAGTCGGACTTTATAGTCATATTCCTCAATTGCACCATCGGCATACACACGCAAACACAAATAGCCTTATGATGGGTTGATCCGCTGAAGGCCCATTTAGAGAGCTATTTATATAAAGTCGTTACTCACTTCGATCAGAGAAAAGCCTTTGACAGAAGATGTCCGCGAGATTCAGAGCAAGTTCGGAATAATCGGAAGGGAGATCGAGCTACGGAAAGCGCTGGTAGCGGTTAGAGCAGGTAAGCATCTTCTTATCGAAGGGCCTGTGGGGGTAGGTAAGACCGTTCTCGCCGAGGCTGTGGCCAAACATTTGGGCAGGCCTTTCTATCGGGTTGATGGTGACGAGCGGTACACCGAGCAGAAATTGACAGGGTGGTTCGATCCTCCTCTAGTGATCAAGAGAGGATATTCCAGAGAAGCTTTTATCCCCGGTCCACTCGCGTTCGCCATGGAGGTTGGCGGCATCCTCTTCATAAACGAGCTAAATCGAATGCCAGAGGGAGTTCAGAACGTTCTTCTACCCGCAATGGATGAGGGGAAGATCGAGGTCCCGAAGATCGGTACTATAGTGGCGAGGAACGGCTTCATAGTGGTTTCAACTCAGAACCCACGTGAATTTATTGCAACCAGCGTTCTTTCAGAAGCCCTGCGAGATCGATTCGAACTACTGACCCTTAACTACCAAAGCGAAGATGAAGAAGTAGCTATCGTCCAGACGCGTACGGGCATCAGTGATCTACAACTTATCAGCTCTGTTGTTAAGCTTGCTCGAGCCACTAGAGCTCACCCGGATATCAGGAGAGGGGCTTCAGTAAGAGCAGCTATGAGTATCTCTGTATTGGCTTGTCAATTGGCGCCTGATAGAAGAGTCTCCATTAGAGAAGCAGCGCACATGGCTCTGCCCACACGCGTCGAACTGAAGGACGATGCGAAGGAGACCGTCCACGAGGTAATTGATGAGCTGCTGAAAGAACATTGTTCAGAGAACCCTGGCGTTGAAGCATGCAGAGCCCTTTCCACATCGAGCTCAACCGAGTCAACGACTTCAAGAAGACTGGCTGCAGAAGCCTTGGCGGGAGACGATACGATCAATCTCCTCGAGAGTCTTGGCGACGTAGTCGACTTGAAGAAGGCTCCTCCGAATGAGTTGGGTTGGAGTATAGCTCAACACTACACGGATATCAAGAGGCGACTGAAGGACCAGAGGCTGCTCCAGATAGCCAAGAGGATTGCTGTAAGAGCCATAATCTATAAGACCCTCCAGCTCTTGGGGCCGACGAGAAGGCGTATGGAACAGGTTAAGGAACCTTATGCCCCAGGGCAGAAAGGGGAGATTGATATCGAGATGACAGTTGAACAGATGCTCGGCAAAACGGAGATCGACGCTTCAGATCTCATCATCGAATCGAAGCTTCCTAGAAAGATGGCCTGCGTCATGATGATAGACGCCAGTCTATCCATGTCTGGAGATAAACTGGCTATGGCTACAGCATCGCTAGGGGTGTTAGCATACAAGTTGAAATCGCTAGACTACAGCGTCGTGGTTTTCGATAGTGTAGCGCGGGTGATGAAGCAGCTTGACCAGAAGGTTGCGGTTGAGGATCTTGTAGGCAATCTGCTTGATGTCCCTGCTATGGGCTTCACGAATATAGAGGATGCCTTGAGAACCGGCGTTCGGGAGCTGAATGGCACCATGGTCAAGGATAAGGTTGGCGTAATAATAACTGATGGCAACTATACAGCTGGGAAAGATCCGAAGGAGCTTGCAGCCCTATACCCTAAGCTGTTCGTCATCATGATCAAGAGTCATGACTCAAAACCTGAGCTCTGCGAGCAGATGGCTGCCTTGGGAAAAGGGAAGGCTATGGCCGTAGACACTTTTGAAGAGATTCCATGTGTCTTGAGAAATCTCCTAAGAGATCTCGCTTACAGGGGTTATGGGCGACCTAGTTTCTCATCTCAAGAAGCTTCGTGACGCGTGGAAATACTCCCCCTCCCTACGCAGCAAATATAATGCTCCAGCGAACTCGTGTTGAGAGCTCAGGTCTGTTAGGCTATTTTGAATATCGGGTGCTTCGGATCTGGCATCTTTCCTTTTTCTATCTGGAGTTGGCCGAAAGCTGCGTCCACTATAGCGACAGTCGGGAATACGTAGTCTGCATACTCGATCGGTCCGTAGAGCACAAAGTCTGCCCCGGCCGCTAACGTTATGGCGCCTGCCACAGCCATAGTTGGGTGCATCGCTTGCTTGCCCATCTTTGTCCTTAGGCCCCTCCATGTACCGATTGCATTATGCACCCCACAACCAGTCGGCAGCCCGAATTCATTCTTCAATTCGTAGATGGCTCGATAAGCTATGCCTAAACTTGGTATATCTATAACCGCTGTATCTATGAGGAGTTTGTCAAGCCCAGCCTCTTTGGCTACTGGAATGAGCTTCCTTATGGCTTTTATTCGTCCTTCCGACGTGAACTCTTTTGTGTTAAAGGCGAGTGGAACAGCGTTCTTTACATTGGCCTCCCTTATCTTATCGAGCTCCTCTTCCTCGTACTCGGGAAGGAGGGAGTTATAGATGATAGGGTTCTTTAAGCCCGCTTCTTTGATGTAGTCGAGCCTCGCAATCCTGATAGAAGGGGTGACTCCATCCAATAGCAGGGGACTATCAGTCTTGCTCGATACAAAGTCCAGAAATCTCCTTATAGCCTCGGGCGTAGAACCCACGACATCCAGCATATGAGGGTTCCCTGTCTTATCGGAAAACTCCTCTTGGAGCTTTATGAGTTCCTCAGCTCTCTCTTTGTCAAACTCGCCTTTAGTTTCATCTTTCAGAATACTGTGCTTATTGTAGAAGATCGAGCCGACGAGGACAGTCGGCCTCTCACCAGGAAGCCCACCAATTTTGACTTTGCCTATCTCGAACTTCACTTGCTCCGCAGTAAATCGCCACAATCCTGATACCACACCAAGCTTTCATAGGCACACATCTTTTGATGGTTTCTGCAGAATCTCCGTCGGTTTGCAGGAGTGATACTTCTAGCGTTCTCTTTGATTCAAGTTAGCCGTCGTCCAGTTAATGCTCATGCTCGGTTCCAGTGAGATAAGGGTTTATCTTCTAGACGATTTGTTGAAGCGGCTCGGGAAGGACTGTGAGAGATGCATCTACGGTCCAGCTAAGAGACGTTTCTTGAATGATGAATGTTGCAAGTGCATAGAGCGAGCTGAGAAGCTCATCCAATCCATCGCGCCCGACGAGAACTACATATCAAACTCTGAGAAACTCGACAAATGGCTGACAAGGAGAAACGCTCCTCAATGAAAGTATCAAGCACCTAATGGAAGAAGATTTTATCGAGTTGTTTTCCCATGCCTAGATGGCGTATTAACCGCGAGTGCTGCGAAACTGTGGATGAACCTAATTAGGCGCTTTCTTCTGCATCCAGCATTGGAAGCAAGTCCTCTTAACAAGCACATACCCAGAATTCAAGCATGCTGAACCCCTCCCTTCTACAGAGCTTATAAATAGAAGTTGCTTTGTGCAAGAGGTTATTGCAGATAGCCCTACAGCCGCAGGGATAATACGATGAAGCCAGTGCTGGCCAATCTCGGATTCATCCTGCAGATAAATGGCTTACTAATGGCCACACCCATCATAATAGCTTTCTACCTCAATGAACCGCGCGCCTTGGATTCATTCCTCATAACAGCTGTAGTCTCTTTGACAGCGGGTTTTCTTTTCAACGCCCTATGCGAGAGAAAAGAATTGGATTTCAGGTATTCATGTATGCTCCTGGCTATCACATATTTCTTGGTTGGGCTTGTCG